>Ga0302151_10000015_pt1 | contig 96351 bp, 72 predicted proteins | sample I_Bog_N1_3_FD_192428 | JGI IMG/M metagenome (GOLD analysis project Ga0302151, IMG submission 192428) | Peat permafrost microbial communities from Stordalen Mire near Abisko, Sweden - I_Bog_N1_3 | ecosystem: Environmental > Terrestrial > Soil > Wetlands > Peat | place: Sweden: Abisko, Stordalen...
GCGGGTGGGATTTGAGAAGCTGGACCCCCGCATCCTGCCCGAGATGAGCGTGAAGGTCGCATTCCGAGAGGACGCGGCCGAGGCGCTACCCGCGGGCCGCGAGATGCTGGTCCCCAAGTCCGCGGTTCTGCGCGCGGACGGGCACGATGTCGTGATGGTCATCCGGGCGGGTCGCGCGGAGCGCCGTGCGGTGACGGTAAAGAGCGCGACGGAGGACGAGGCCACGCTCAGCGCAGGCGTCGCCGCAGGGGAGCGCGTCATCGTGGACCCCCCAAAGGAGCTGCCCGACGGTGGCGCCGTGAAAGAATTGAACCCATGAGCACACAAGGCGAAGGCAATCCCGCCCTGGTCGATGTCGACGGGGTCGAGAAGGTGTTCCACCGTGGATCCGAGGAGATCCACGTGCTGAAGGATCTGCACTTGAAGGTGCCCTCGGGCGAGTTCCTGGCCCTCATGGGCCCATCGGGCTCGGGGAAGAGCACGCTCCTGAACCTGATCGGCGGCCTGGACCGCCCCACCCGCGGGACGCTCAGCATCGCGGGCGAGCGCGTGGACCAGCTCTCCGACCGAAAGCTGGCGGGCTGGCGCGCCCGTCACATCGGCTTTGTCTTCCAGCTCTACAACCTGCTTCCGGTCCTGACTGCGGAACGCAACGTCGAACTGCCGCTCCTCCTCACCCACCTGTCCAAGGCCGAGAGGCGCGAGCACGTGGCCACGGCGCTCGAGGTCGTGGGCCTCTCGCACCGGGCGCATCACTACCCGCGCCAGCTCTCCGGGGGCGAGCAGCAGCGCGTGGGGATAGCCCGGGGCATCGTCACCGACCCGACACTTCTCCTGTGCGACGAGCCCACGGGCGACCTGGACCGCAAGGCGGGCGACGAGATCCTCGAGCTCCTGCAGGCGCTCAACCGGGAGCACGGCAAGGCAATCATCATGGTGACCCATGATCCCCACGCCTCCGCGAAGGCTTCGCGGACCGTCTACCTGAACAAGGGCCAGCTCACGAGCCAGCCCCAGGACTAAAGGGCACGGAAGAAGCCCCCCCGAGGACCATGAAGTTCCTGCACCTGATCTGGGGGAACCTGCGCCGGAAGAAGACGCGCACGATCCTGACGCTGCTCTCGATCGTGGTCGCGTTCGTGCTCTTCGGCTTCCTTTCGGCGATCAAGCAGGCGCTCACCGGGGGGGTGGTCATGGAGGGGGCCAACCGGCTGATCGTGCGCCACAAGGTCTCGATCATCCAGATGCTGCCCGAGAGCTACAAGATGCGCATGGAGAGGATCCCCGGGGTCGCCGCCGCGACCCACCAGACCTGGTTCGGCGGCATCTACCAGGACCCGAAGAACTTCTTCATGCAGAACCCGGTCGTGCCCGAGGAGTTCATGGACATGCACCCGGAGATGCTGCTCTCCCCCGCCCAGAGGCAGGCCTGGCTGACCACGCGGACCGGTGCCATCGTGGGCCGCAGCACGGCGACCCGGTTCAATTGGAAGGTGGGCGACAAGGTGCCGATCCGCTCCACGATCTGGGCCCAGAAGAGCGGCAGCTTCATCTGGGAGTTCGACATCGTGGGCATCTATGACGGCAAGGAGAAGAACACCGACACCACCCCGCTCTTCTTCCGCTACGACTATTTTGACGAGGCGAGGCGGGGCGGGACGGGCTCCGTCGGCTGGTACACCATCCGGGTGAAGGACCCCGAGCAGGCGCCGGTCATCGCCAAACTTGTGGACGCAGAGTTCGAGAACTCCTCGGCCGAGACCAAGACCGAGCCCGAGGGGGCCTTTGTCCAGGCGTGGGCCCAGCAGGTGGGCGACATCGCCCTGATCACGGCCTCGATCCTGAGCGCGGTGTTCTTCACGATCCTCCTGGTCACCGGCAACACAATCTCCCAGTCGGTAAGGGAGCGGACCGGTGAACTCGGCATGCTCAAGGCGATCGGCTTCACCAATGTCCAGGTCCTGGGCCTGGTGCTGGCCGAGTCCTGCCTGCTGGCCGTGCTCGGGGGCGTCGCAGGCCTGGTCGTGGCATGGGTGATGACGTCGCGCGGCGATCCGACGGGGGGACTGCTGCCGCTCTTCTACATGCCGTACCGCGACTTGGCTGTCGGCGTGGCGTTCAGCGTCGCCCTGGGCCTGGTGACGGGCTTCTTCCCCGCGCTCCAGGCCATGCGCCTGCAGGTGGCAGACGCCCTGAGAAAGATCTGACGATGGCGGGCCCAATAAACTGGCTCTCACAGGTTTCTGCGGTCACGCAGTTCGGCATCCTCAGCATGCCCCAGCGCCGCGGCTCGGCGGCCGCGGCCGTCTTCGGGATTGCGGGCGTCGTGGCGGTCCTGGTCGGCGTCCTCTCGGTTGCCGAGGGCTTCCGCCGCGCGATGAGCGCCTCGGGTTCGCCCGACTCCGCGCTCGTCCTGAGGGGCGGGGCCGATAGCGAGATGGTCAGCGGGTTCATGAGGAGCTCCACCAGCATCATCGCCAATGCCCCGGGAGTTGCCCGCAATAAGGCGGGTCCCCTCGCATCGGCCGAGCTCTTCGTCATCATCAACCTTCCCAAGATCTCGACCGGATCCGACGTGAACGTTCCCCTGAGGGGCGTGGAGCGGCCCGCGCTCGTTGTGCGCGACAACCTGAGGATCGTCGAGGGCCGCATGTTCGAGTGGGGCAAGGACGAGGTCATTGTCGGGGTCGGCGCGGCCCGCGAGTTTGCGGGGTTGAAGGTCGGGGACCAGATCAAGGTCGGGCGCTACAGCTGGCCCGTCGTGGGGATATTCTCGGCGTCGGGCGGCGCCTCCGAGTCGGAAATCTGGTCCGACGCAGCCGTCCTGCAGCCCGCCTACCACCGCGGCGACAGCTTCCAGTCCGTCTACGTGAAGCTCAGCTCCGTGGACACCTTCAACCAGTTCAAGGATTCCATCACGACTGACCCCAGGCTGAACGCCCAGGTCTTCCGGCAGACCGATTACTATGCCGAGCACTCCACCGCCGTGACCAAGCTGGTGACCACCCTCGGCTACCTGATCGCGTCCCTGATGGCCGTGGGCGCCGTATTCGGCGCCCTGAACACGATGTACAGCTCGGTATCGGCGCGGGGCCGGGAAATCGCGACGCTCAGGGCGCTGGGATTTGGGAGCACGGCTGTGGTGGTCTCCGTGATGCTGGAATCGATCGCACTGGCGCTCCTGGGGGGACTGCTCGGTGCCGGCATCTCCTACGTGGCCTTCAACGGATTCCACACCGCGACCATGAACTGGCAGAGCTTCAGCCAGGTCACCTTCGCCCTTGCGGTCACGCCACCGCTCCTCGTTCAGGGCGTCGTCCTGGCAACCCTGATCGGATCGGTCGGGGGGCTGCTCCCGGCGGTCCGCGCCGCGCGCCTGCCGATCGCCGCCTCCCTGAGGGAGCTTTAGGCGGCCGCCTGCAGCTTGTTTTTTTGGGACCGCGCTCCAGAATGAGGGGACCCCCATGCGCGCCGCGTTCCCCGTGCTCCTTCTTGCCGCAGGCCTGTCAGCAATAGCGGCCGATATCCCGGCCGATCCGTTGGGCCACCTGAGGGAGGCACACCCGCGCCTGCTCTTCACCGACTCCGACCTGGCGGCCGCGCTCAAGGCCGCAAAGTCCGATCCCCTCCGGTCGGCGCTTCATGACCGCATTATCGCGGCAGCCACGGCAGACCTCACCGCGCGGCCCGTGGAGCATGTGCTGAAGGGAACGCGACTCCTCAACCAGTCGCGCGCCGCCATCAACTACATCGTGACCTGCGCGATGGCCTACCGCCTGACGGGCGACGTCCGATTCGCGGAGAGGGCCCGGCGCGACCTGCTGACGGTGTCCGCGTTCCCCGACTGGAACCCCTCGCATTTCCTGGACGTCGCCGAGATGAGCTTCGCCGTGTCGATTGGATACGACTGGTTGTACCCCGTGCTCTCGACGGGGGACCGGGCGACGATCAAGGAGGCCCTGCTCCAAAAGGCGCTCGCGTTTGCGCCGGCGGCCTACGCTCCCACGGGCAAACTCGACAAGAGGCTCTTCTTTGTCACGGCCCGGATGAACTGGAACCAGGTGTGCAACGGCGGGCTCCTGGCGGCCGCCCTGGCGGTGGCCGACGACGAACCGGCGCTCGCGCGCCAGGTCGTGGAGGGCGTCCGGAAGTCGCTTCCGCTTGCGGCCGAGGCGTACCAACCCGATGGGGCCTACCCCGAGGGGCCCGCGTACTGGTCCTATGGGACAAGTTACCAGGTCATTGTCCTGGCTCTCCTCGAGGGCACCCTGGGAACGGACTTCGGGCTGGCCGGCGCTCCGGCCCTGGACAGGACGGCGTTCTACAGGACCGCCGTGGAGGGCCCCACGGGTCTCGCATTCAACTATGCCGACGGCGGAAGCAAGCTTGAGGATACCCCTGCCTACGCCTGGCTTGCCGGCCGATTCCATGACGAGTTCTCGCTCCTCCACAGCCGCACCCTTCTTCGCTCGGAGATCGACGAGCGCCGCTACGACCGCCTCCTCGCCCTGCACGCCGTCTGGTTCCCGTCCCTCTCCGGGGGTCCCTCAGCCCCATCCCTCACACCGCCTCCCCTCTGCCAGCACTTCAGGGGCGGGGCCGACATCGCGCTGTTCCGCAGCGCCTGGGACAACCCGCGCGCCCTCTTCCTCGGCTTCAAGGCCGGCGACAACAAGACCAACCACTCGCACCTCGACCTCGGATCGTTCGTGCTCGAGTCCGACGGCGTGCGCTGGGCCGTGGACCTGGGGTCCGACGACTACGACCTGCCGGGATATTTTGGGGACAAGCGCTGGTCCTATTTCAGGCTCACCAACCGCAGCCACAACACGGCCACGCCGGGGGACCTGCTCCAGGACACCCAGGCGACCGCTCCGATCGTCAAATTCTCGGGGCTAGGCCCGCGTCCTTTTGCCGTCGCCGATCTTACGGCTGCCTATCCCGGGGTCGCGCAGCGGATTGAGCGCGGGGTCTCCATGATTCGCGGCGCACGCGTCCTCATCCAGGACGACTACACGGCCCTTAGGCCTGGAATCCCTGTTCGATGGATCATGATGACCGGCGCGCGGGTGGATCTTTCCGCCGACGGCCGCATCGCCCTGCTGTCCCAGGCCGGGCGCATGTTGCGGGTGGACGTCCTGGCCCCGGCCGAAGGGCGCTTCGAGGTGCAGCCGGCGAAACCGCCCACAGCCCCTGAGAACCCAAACCTCGGGGACTCGATTCTCGCGCTTCAAACACCGCCCCGGGGCGCGGCATCCGATATTAGCGTGGCCGTTGTCTTTACGCCGGTGGGCAATCCCTGGCCGAAGGATCCTCTTCCGGAAGTGACGGCGACCGCAAATTGGCGCTAGGCGGCGGCCAAGGAACCCGACCGTAACCCCGGGCCGGCCCGGTGAAGTGATGCGGCCGCGCCTTGGGCATAGTTTGGGCATCCAAAGCCTGCCCAGGGAGAGGTCGGATCGTGCCGTAAATCGCTTCATTGCAGGGCGAAGCGGGCACATGGGGGCGGGGCCCACCCACCCTTTGGACCCTTCCCCTTCCACCCCGCCCTCAGGGCCGATTCGCCAGGGGCTCAATCACACCCTTGACACCCCCCCTCAGGTAAGGCACCTCAGTCAACTCTTAAACGTCACGATACCATGCAACCCACCTTCCGCCCGCATCGCAAGAAACGAGCCCACAAGATCGGATTCCGAGCCCGCAAGTCCACGCGCGGCGGCCGAAAAGTGCTAGCCTCCCGCCGCAAGAAGGGCCGTAAGCGGCTGACAGTCGTTTGATTCTGGGTATTGCTGTCCCCATGCGTTTCCGCCCTGGGCAGCACCTACGGCGCCAGAGCGACATCCGCGACGTACGCCAGCAGGGCCGGCGTGTCGACTGCAGGGCCTTCACCTTGTGGTGGCTGGCCCGCTCCCCCGAGCCCGCCCAGAGGCGCGCCTGCTTCGTCGCATCGACGCAGGCCGTGGGCAAGGCGATCCTCCGAAACCGCGCGAAGCGCAGGATGCGGGAGATCTTCCGCAGTCGCCAGGACCTGCTGCCGGCGTCGTGCGACCTGCTTCTGGTCGCCCGATCCCAGGTGAACCAATGGCCCTTCGTCCAGCTTGACCGGGCCTTCACGGAGGCGTGCAGCCGGATCTCCGCTTCCGCGGCCCCCTCAGGAGCATGAACGCCGCCTCGCACCCGCTTCCCTCTCGTGGCCCCGGGATCGCAGCATCCGCGGCGATCGGCCTGATCAGGATCTATCAGGCCACGGCCTCGCCCGTGCTCCCCGCGATCTTCGGGCCGTCGTACGGCTGCAGATTTTATCCGTCCTGCTCTCACTACGCCGCCGAGGCCGTGGCCGTCCACGGAGCCCTCAGGGGCACCTATCTTGCGGCGCGCCGCATCGTCAAGTGCACGCCCTTCCATCCGGGCGGTAACGACCCCGTCCCGCCGGCCTCGCGGTAACCAAAGACATCCTCGTGGACAAAAAGAACACATTCATCGGCGCGCTCCTATTTATCGCGGCGTTTTTCGTCCTGATCTACTCGCAAAGGTTCGCGCCCCAGAGCCCCGCGGCGGCTCCCCAGCGGGCCGTCGCGCCGGTGCCCGCCGCCGCCACCGCTGCCCCGCTCACGCTCACCCGGGCCAATGCGGACGAACCCACGTTCACCACGGCGCAGGTCGACCAGTCGGGCGCGACCGTGACGCGCGTCTCAAACAGCTTCGTGGAGGTGAATTTCACGGACTCGGGCGGCGCCATCAGGAATGTGGCATTCAAGAAATACCCCGCGGAGCTTCACCGTCCGGATCCCTTCATCTTCAACGAGCTCCATGACAACCCGATGCTGGCCTTCATCGGCGTCCCCGGGCTCGACCGGGAGACCCGCTACGAGCTCGTCTCAAGATCCGACACCGACATCACCTACCGGGCGGTCCTCGACAAGCGGATCGAGGTCACGCGCCACTACGTCGTCTCGCCCGACAAGGGAACCGGCACCGACCCCTACCTGATCCGCTGTGAGACGACGCTTCGCAACCTATCGGATGCGCCCTACGCCCCCATGCGGGCCGCCTTTTCGATCGGGACCGCGGCGCCGAGCAACGCGCTCGACACCGGCCTGCAGTTGACCACCGAGTTCTCAAACGGCAAGGACCAGACGCTCGTCAGGCGCGCCTCGCTTGAGGGCAGCAACGGGTTCTTGGGCTTCGGCGTGAGCGGGCCCAAGGCGATCATCCAGGGCTCGGGGCCCGTGGTCTGGGCGACCGTGAAGAACCAGTTTTTCGCCAGCATCCTCACCCCGGACGATCCCGCGTCGGGCCTCGAGACGCGCAGGGTGAAGCTCCTAAAGGACCTGCCCGACACCGACAAGCGCGCGTACGGCATCACGGCCGCCGTCGACGTCGACGTGCCGGCGATACCGGCCCACGGCCAGACGGTCCTCTCCGGCAACTTCTACGTCGGCCCGAAGGAATACCCGCGCCTCTCGAACTCCGACGTCTTCCGGCACGACGAGGACCGCGTGATGGACTTCGGCAACTTCATCTTCCGCTTCTGCGCCGCCCTGCTGCTCACCGTGATGACGTGGTACCACAGCTGGACCGCGAACTGGGGCATCGCCATCATCCTGACGACCCTCTCGCTGAAAGTCCTGTTCCTGCCCATCACGCTCGCCCAGTCCCGCACCTCTCGGCGGACCCAGAAGGTCATGCCCGAGCTGAAGCTCATCAAGGAGAAGTACAAGGACAACCCCCAGAAGCTCCAGGCTGCGACGATGGAGCTCTACAAGAAGCACAAGATCAACCCGGTGGCCGGATGCATCCCGATGCTCCTCACGATCCCGTTCTTCTGGGCCTTTTTCACCATGCTCAGGAGCGCCGCCGAGCTCAGGTTCGCGCCGTTCCTCTGGGCGCACGACCTCTCTGCGCCCGACACGATTGGCATGATCTCGCTTCCGATCGTCGGGATGCTCGCGATCAACGTCCTCCCGCTCCTGCTCGGCGTCGTGAACTTCATGCAGATGCGCGTGACACCCCAGCCCGCAGTGGACAACGCGCAGATGAAGATGATGCAGTTCATGCCCGTCATGTTCGTGCTGTTCTATTACAACTGGTCCTGCGCGCTCTCCCTCTACTCGACCATCAACGGCCTCTTCACGATCTGCCAGCAGCTGGTGGTGAACCGCGTCCCCGACACCGAGGACACCGTGCCGGTGCGCACGGGAAAGCCGACCAAGAACGTCACGCCCCGAAAGGGCTGAGGAAGAAACCGGGATCCCGCCGTGGCAGGCCACAACAAGTGGGCAAAGGTCAAGCGGACCAAGGCGGTCCTCGACGTCCGCAAGGGCAAGGTTTTCAGCAGGCTCTCGCGGGAGATCACGATCGCGTCTAGGACGGGCGGCGACCCCGGGTCGAACCCCCGGCTGCGCACGCTCCTGCTGAAGGCGCGCGACGCGAACATGCCCGCCGAGAATGTCGACCGGGCCATCAAGAAGGGCACCGGGGAACTCGCCGGGTCCATGATCGAGGAGCTGACCTACGAGGGCTACGGGCCCGGCGGCGTTGCGACGATCGTGAAGGTGATGACCGACAATAAGAACCGCGCGGCCGCCGACGTGCGCTCGGCCTTCACCCGCTTTGGCGGGAACCTCGCCGGCGCCGGGGCCGTGTCGTTCCAATTTCTCCACGCCGGCCAATTCCTGGTGCCCAAGGACGGGGCGAGCGAGGACGCCCTCGTGGAGGTCGCGCTCGAGGCGGGGGCCGACGACGTCATCACCACGGAGGACGGCTTCGAGGTGAGGTGCGGGATCCATTCCTTCGACAAGGTCTCGCACGCGCTTGAGGGCCGGGGCCTTAAGCCGGCCAGCGCGGAGATCGCCTACATCCCGGTGGCAACGATGCCCGTGACGGACGTGGAGCTCGCGAAGACCCTGGTCAAGTTCCACGACGCACTTGAGGAGCTCGACGACGTCCAGCAGGTCTTCTCCAACGAGGAGATGGACGAGGCTGTCAGCGCCGCGGCGCACGCCTAGCCACGCCGCAGGGCGTCATAAGGGTTGCGCCGTCTTGCGTCGCCCCGTGCGTCTGGTTGAATGCCCACCGCAATGTCTGACGACGTCCAGGCGCCCCCGGCGCCCACCACCCATGCCCGGCACCTCGCCGCGGATGACGTCGGCATTGTGCAGCCGAGGGACTACACGCACCCCGGAACCTTCACGTTCAAGAGCGGGCAGACGATCCAGGGATTCACGCTGCGCTACGAGACCTACGGCAGCCTCAATGCCACCCGGGACAACGCCATCCTCGTGTGCCACGCGCTCAGCGGCGACCACCACTGCGCGGGCTGGCACTCGGACAACGACACGAAACCCGGCTGGTGGAACAACCTGATCGGACCGGGCAAGGCGGTCGATACAAGCCGCTTCTTTGTCATATGCGCCAATGTGCTCGGGGGATGTCAGGGCTCTACAGGGCCAAGCTCCATCGACCCGGCGACCGGGCAGCCCTACGGCATACGCTTCCCGTTCGTCACCATTCGCGACATGGTCCACGCGCAGAAGCTCCTGCTCGACCACCTGGGCATAGATGAGCTCCACGCGGTCATGGGCGGATCGATGGGCGGCATGACCGCGATGCTCTTCGCGATCGATTACCCGCAGTTCACCAAGCGCCAGATCATCATGGCATCGACGGCCAACGAGAGCGCCCAGGCGATCGCCTTCAACGAGGTCGGCAGGCAGGCGATCATGCAGGACCCCGCCTGGGGGGACGGCGACTACGCCCGCGAGGGCGGCCCGCGCGTCGGGCTCGCGATCGCGCGCATGATGGCCCACATCACCTACCTCTCCGATGCCGGGATGGACCGCAAGTTCGGGCGCCGCAAGCGCGAGTCGGCAGGGGGCGAGTCCTACACCTTCGACGCCCAGTTTGAGGTCGAGAGCTACCTCAAGCACCAGGGGCAGAGCTTCATCAACCGCTTCGACGCGAACTCGTACCTCTACATCACCCGCGCAATCGACCAGTTCGACCCGGCGCGGGCCCACGGCTCCCTGGAGCAGGCATTCGCCCCGGTCCAGGCCGAGTCGCTTGTCATCGGCTTCACGAGCGACTGGCTCTTCCCGCCGGAGCAAAACCGCGCGATCGCGCTGGCGCTCCTGCGCGCCGACAAGCGCGCCAGCTATGCGGAGCTCTCGACCGACCTGGGGCACGACTCGTTCCTCCTGGAGAGCGCGGACCTCTATGCCTTGGTGAGGGGATTCCTCGAGCGGACCGACGTCTACCACTTCGACTTCACGATCTGAGCCCCGGACCATGAGCAAACTCGTAGAAAAGAGGACGGTCGACATGCAGGTCATCGGGGAATGGGTCGAGCCCCAGTCCCGGGTCCTCGACCTGGGATGCGGCAGGGGGGAGCTGATGGCTTACCTGGTCCAGGCAAAGCAGGTGTCCGCCACGGGTGTCGACCTGGACTTCGGTCGCATCAGCGCGTGCGTGAGCCGGGGCCTGAGCGCCTACCAGGGCGACATGACCGAGTTCATGCGGGCGTTCCCGGACCGGCACTTCGACCGCATCATCTGCTCGCGAACCGTCCACGAGCTGAACGACCCGGCGGGCGTCATCCTGGAGGCCCTGCGCGTCGGCATCACGGTCACCGTGGGCTTCGTGAACCACGGGTTCTGGAAAAACCGGGTCGACGCGCTCCTGCGCGGCAGGAAGGTGCGCAACGCCGTCTACACGACGGAGTGGCACGAAAGCCGGCCCGCGAACCCGCTCTCGATCGCTGATTTCGAGGATTTTTGCCGCGTGAAGTCGATCCGGGTGGCCCGTCGCGTCCACCTGCTCGGCGACTGGCGCAGGCCCTGCCGGATGATGCCAAACCTCCTGGCGGGCTACGCCCTCTACGACCTCGCCCGGCCGTGAAGGCCCCGGAGGCGCGCGGCCTGCAATAGGCACACGCAGTCGGAACCGTCCTCGGTGTGGAACCAGTGCGGCTGGAGGTGCCCGAATTCCTTTTCGAAGGCCGCCCGTCCCCCGCCTACCTCGATCATCAGGATGCCTCCGGGATTGAGGCGCCGCGCGGACTCCCGGATCAGCCTGCGGACCAGGTCGAGTCCGTCGCTTCCGCCATCGAGCGCCAGTCGGGGCTCCCTGCGGAATTCGGCGGGGAGCGCATCCACTTGGGCCGACGGCTCGTAGGGGGGATTGCTGAGGATCACGTCGTAGCGTCCGGCGGGCGCCCCGGCGAGGAGGTCGCTCTCCACGAGACGTATGCGGCCCGACAGCCTGTGGCGCTTCACGTTGATCGCCGCGACCTGGAGCGCCTCGCGCGATAGGTCGATCCCGTCGACCGTGGCCTCCTTGAAGTGGCGCGCGAGGAGGACGGCGAGGCAGCCCGAGCCGGTGCAGACGTCGGCAACGCGGGTCACCTTCGCGAGGCTCCCGAGCCAGGGATCAACCTGGACAGGCAGGATCTCCACAAAATAGCTGCGCGGTATGAGAACCCGCTCGTCCACATAGAACTTCCGGCCGCCAAGCCATGCCTCGCGGGTGATGTAGGCGGCCGGCACGTGCTCCACGAGCCGGCGCCTGAGCACCTGGTCCACCGCCGCGTACTCCGTGGGCGAAAGCGCCCGGTTGAGCACCGACGCCTCGCTGTCCATCGGCAGGCCGAGCGTCCACAGGATCAGGTAGAGCGCCTCGTCCCGGGCCACGGTCGCGATCTGCCCAAGCGCCGCCTTTTTCTCGCCGTACATCCGCTCCGCGCGCTTGAGGCATTGTCCCAGGTTCACGATTGGAAGATGATCAAGAAGGCCGCGGGGCTGATGCGCCCGCAGAGCAGCGCATAGGGGACGCAGGCCTCGGAGACCATGAGCGCGATCAGGTGGCGGGTCACGCCAAGGTTGAGCACCACCAGGATGATGAGCCAGCTCCACCGGGAGACGGCCAGGTAGGTGTCCTCGGACATGCCAACAACACGCCGGAAGATCGACGCGCCGTCGAGCGGGGGAACGGGCAATAGGTTGAACACCGCCAGGCCCACGTTCATCACCACGAGGTTCTTCACGAGTTCGCCAAATCGCGGCTGGGCCACCGCGATATAGGAGCCCGCGAGGATGGCGATCAGCGCCACGAGCAGGTTGGTCGCCGGCCCGGCCAGGGAGATCAGGATGTCGTCGCGCCAGCGGTTGCGGAAGTTCGAGGGGTTGGTGACGACCGGCCTTCCCCACGCGATGAACGGGAGGCCTCCCCCGAGCACGAAGATGTTCAGGAGCGGAAACACGATGCTCCCCATCAGATCCAAGTGCGACAGGGGGTTGAGCGTGACCCGGCCGTCGCCGCGCGGGGTGTCGTCACCCAGCAGGTCGGCAGCGATGGCGTGCCCCCATTCGTGCAAGGCGATGCTCGCGACAAGCAGGATGAAGACGATCAGGCCCTCGCGAATGAACTGGGGATCAAAGTCCATCGGAGCCTATTTGGCCGGGGCGGGCGCCAGGAGCGCCACGAGCTTCTGCTTCTGCGCGGCAAGGGCCGGGTCCGTGACCGTGTCGAGGACCTTCCCGGCGCGGGCGGAATCGCCCATGTTGAGGAGGACATTGGCCTGGTGGAGGCGCATGGTCTGGCGCTCGATGTCGGCCGTGGCCCGGGCCTCCATTCCCTCCCAGGCCTTCAGCGCCGCCGCCCAGTCGGGATCCTGCATGTCGTAGAACGACTCCGCATAACGGTAGGAGAATTCGATGCGGTCGGGCGCCAGTTCCGACGCGTTTCTAAAGGCCTCCTGCATGGAGTGGTCGATGGCAGCCCGGGTCCATTCGCCGCTCTTAAGGAAGTCATCGCGCGCCTCGTAGAGGAGGGTTCCGATTTGGTAGTGGTACAGCGGCTCCTTGGGTTCGAGCTTCACGGCCGAGAGATAGTAATTGAGGGCTTCCAGGGGTTTCCCCTCCTCGGCGAGGTAATTTCCCAGCTCGTTCTTAACCAATGGGATATCAGAATCCAACTGGTTGGCCTTCAGCAGGATCGCGACCGCCTGCTTCCGCAGGCTGATCTTCCAGAGCATGTATCCGTACGACGCGTAGCCCGCGGCAAAGTTCGGATTGTCCCGCAGCAACGACTCATATTCGCGCGTGAGCTGCTCCACCTGCGACTTGAACTGGGCCTCGTCCAGATCCTTGCCCTGGGCCGTGGCGTCGGCAAACAGAACCCGCTGATGCTCCGCGATGTCCTTAAGCTTGCGCTCGGCCATGGTCTCGGGGACCGGCTGGGCCGCAGGGGTCTCGGCCCCGACGGCGGCTACCGCGAGGAACATTAGGGCTGCTAGGAGGTGGGCTGGTCTGACGAGCATCTTGATCAAGGGGAGATCCGTGGACACCGGGGTGCCCCTCGCGTTCAAAAAATCTGCCCTCTCTTGGACTCCCTACGCGACAATAATTGCACTATTCGCTTTCGAAGCATTGCGGTGGCCTATATAAGGGGGGACATGGGTCAGGCTCCGAGTTCCATCCCCAACGACCTTTTCGGTACAACGCTTCCCTCCGAAGTCCTCGGGGCGGCCCTTGAGCAATTCAATGATATCGTGATGGTAACCGAGCCCCAGGTGGTGCACGGCAAGCTGCCCCGGGTGCTCTACGTGAACCCGGCCTTCGAGAAGATCACGGGGTACGCGGCAGAGGAGATCCTGGGCCTCTCTCCCGACTTTCTCCGGGGTCCGGGCACCTCCCTTAAGGAGGTCCAGCGCATCGAGGAGGCGCTTTCCCTGCACAAGCCGATCCGCGCCGAGCTTCTGAACTACAGGAAGGACGGCACCGCTTTCTGGATCGAGATCGAGGGCTCCACCACGAGGAGCCCCTCAACAGGCACCGAGTACGCCGTGTTCATCCAGCGGGATGTGACCGAACGCAAGAAGCTGGAAGCCGAGCGGCAGGAACAGGAGCGCGCTTCGGTAGCCCTGTTCGCCAACCTGCCTGGGATGGCCTACCGCTGCGTGAACGATGGCCACTGGACCATGGAGTTCGTGAGTGCGGGGTGCCTCGAGCTGACCGGATATGAGCCGGATGCGCTGGTCGGAAACCGGGTGACAAGCTACGAGGCCGTCATTGACCCGGAGGACAGGAAGGCCGTGCGCGACGTGGTCGCGCGCGCCATCGGGCGCGGCGAGGCCTTCGAGATCACCTACAGGATCCGCACACGAAAGAACCAGCTGAAATGGGTCTGGGAGCGCGGCCGCGCGGTGCCGGGGCCCGACGGACCGGCCCGGCTGCTCGAGGGGTTCATCACCGACATCACCGAGCGCAAGCTGCTCGAGTCCCAGCTGCTGCAGAACCAGCGTCTTGAGAGCATAGGCACGCTGGCCGGCGGCATCGCACACGACCTGAACAACGTCTTTGCGCCGATCATGATGGCAGGCGACCTCCTGGCGGACAAGGAACCCGACAAGGACTCGAGCCAGCTCCTGGACGTGATAGCGGCGAGCGCGCGCCGGGGCGCCGAGCTCGTGCGCCAGATCCTTCTCTTCGCCCGCGGCATGGAGGGCCCGCGGGTGGCCGTCCAGCCGGCCGCCCTCTTCGCGGACATAAGGACCTTCCTCGACAGCACGCTTCCGAAATCCATCCGCGTCAGTTTCCAGATTTCCCCGGACGTGCTCCCCATCTCGGGGGACCCCGTGCAGCTTCACCAGGTGCTCCTGAGCCTCTCCGTGAACGCGCGGGACGCGATGCCGACGGGCGGACGGCTGGCGATTTCCGCATCCAATGCCGAGGTCCCCGCCACGGCCCCCCGGCCTCATCCCGATGCCGTCCCGGGCATGTTCGTCAGGATCGATGTCACGGACACGGGCAGCGGCATCCCCGACATCCTCAAGGGCCAGATCTTCGACCCGTTCTTCACGACGAAGGGCGTCGGGCGCGGCAGCGGCCTCGGTCTGTCCACGGCGCGGTCGATCGTGAAGTCCCACTGCGGTTTCATCACGTTCGTATCGGCTGAATCCGTCGGCACCACCTTCTCCATATTCCTGCCTACAGCCGAGGTCGCCCAGATACCCCCCGTACTCGGCACGGCAGCGCGGCCCAGCTCGGGCTCCCTGCCCAGGGGCAAGGGCGAGACCATCCTCGTCGTGGACGATGAGGAGACGGTGCGCCACATCATGCGGAGCACCCTCGAAAACTTCGGGTACCGGACCGTCGGCGCGGCGGACGGGGCCGAGGCCGTGACTCTCATGCGGGACACCCCGGCACAATTTAGCGCGGCACTGGTCGATATGCAGATGCCCGGCCTCGACGGCGGAAGAACCATAATCGCCCTGCGCCACCTTCGGCCTGACTTGCCCATCGTCGCGGCAAGCGGGCTTGCCACCCAGGAGATCAAGGAGGCCGTGGCGGCGAACGGCGTCCGCCACTTCTTGGACAAGCCCTTCAGCGTCGAGACCTTGATCCGCACGGTGCACGCCGCGATGGCCAGGGCCTCCGCTTGAACATCCTGGACCGGCATATCTTCCGGAGCATCCTCACGACGGCTTTGGCCGCCGTGGCGCTGTTTGCGTTCGTGCTGGCGGCCGGCAACATCATCCGCGACCTGCTCGGCCCCCTGCTCTCGGGCCAGCTCCCGGTAATGTCCTTTGGGCGGCTTGTCCTGCTCCTGATCCCGTTCGTGGCGTACTACGCCCTGCCGCTCGGGATGCTCACCGGCGTGCTCCTGACCCTGGGACGCCTCTCGGCCGACAGCGAAATCACCGCCATGCGCGCGGCGGGCATGAGCCTGCCCCGGATCGCCCGGCCCGCCCTCGTCCTGGCCGTCCTCGGGACCGCGCTGGCCTTGTGGGTGAACTTCCAGTCGATGCCCTGGGCACGCGTCCAGTACCACAAGGAGCTGGCCATCGCCATCCGCGCGAACCCGCTCAGCTACCTGAGACCAAAGACGTTCATCCGCGAATTCCCGGGATATGTGGTCTATGTCGGCTCGATGGACGCCGACTCCCGGGACGGCTCCAACGTCCGAGACTTCTGGATGTGGCAGCTCGATTCGGAGCGCCGGGTTGTCCGGTTCATCCGCGCCGAGTCCGGCCGTGTCGAGTACGACGAGGCCACCAACGACTTCATCGTGACGCTCGCCAACGCACGCGTGGACGAGCACGACCACAGGGCCCTGGACGACTTCACGCAGCCGATGCGGATCAATACCTTCGGGCAGATCGACCCGGTGCGCCTCTCGCTCTCGAAGTACTTTGGAAGCGAGAGCGTGCACCAGAAGCCGGACTGGATGACCTACGGCGAGCTCGTTGCGCTGAAGGACAAGGTCGAGCACGAGGCCGTCCCCGCCGGGGGAGAGAAGCAGCACCTTCGTTCCCTCCTGAAGATCGCGCTTACCTTCCAGGGCAAGATCAACATGGCGCTCGCCGTGTTCGCGTTTGCGTTCGTGGGCGTGCCGCTCGGCATCAAGGTCTCGAGGCGGGAGACCAGCGCGAACCTCGGGGTGGCGGTGATCCTTGCCCTGGCGTACTACTTCCTGATCGTCGTCGTCGGGTGGCTCGACCAGCACCCCGAATACAGGCCCGACCTCCTGCTCTGGGCCCCCAACCTGATCTTCCTCTCAATCGGGGCGTGGCTTCTAAGGCGCCTGGACCGGGCCTCCTAGGATCTCCTTTTCCATCCGGACGACGGCCAGCGTGAGGCCCCCGGGCATGCCCACCTCGCAGCGCTCGACGGCCTGGTACCCAAACGAGGCGTAGAGGGCCTCTCCCGGCAGCGTGGCCATGATGATGACGCGATGAAACCCGGCCCGGACAATCTCGAGTTCGCAGCGGGCCAAGATCGCGCTGCCCACGCCCATCCTCACCCAAGACGGGTCGACGAAAAAGGCGCGGACGCGCGCGGGCTCGGTGCGCGGATCCACCAGCGGGTCCTTGCCCGTCCGGAATGTGTCACTGCCACAGAGCGACGCCCGGCGGCTCCAGCCGCCGCACCCGACCGGCGCCCCTCCGTGCTCGACCACGAAGTAGGACCGGTCCTCGATGAGCTGGCGATCGACCCCGAAGACCGTCCCGATCGAGGCGTCGATCTGCAGCTCCGAGTAAAAGGGCCGATGGAGGGCCCTGACCGAACGGGAAATGAGCGCCTCAATCGCGGCAATGTCGCCCTCCAGGGCATGCCGCGGGATCCATGGGGGGCGCCTCATACCCCCTCAAGCGGCCGCCTGCGACGCCACGAGCCCGCTCCGACCCTCGATCGGCGCCATCACCTGGTTGCAGACCGGCACGGACTGCCTGACGGAGAGAAGGGCGCGCGCCGCCTCGTCTAGCCTCACGAATTCGACACCCGCGTCGCGGCAGGCCGCCAGGAGCTCGCGGAATATCCCGCGACGTCCCATGCCCTCGATCTCGGCGTGGAGCGTGAAGACGTTCAGCCGGTCGGGACGAAGCAGCGAGACCAGGTGCGATGCAATGGCGGAATCCGGGTGCTCAGGCCTGCCCATCAGCTCATCCAGCGTCGGCAGCGTGCTCGGAATCTCGAGTGTCGCGTAGGTCTTATCCCCAATCCGGGGGAAGAACGGGTGCGAACCCCGCGTGTCGCTCGAGTACAGGAGGCCCGCCTCGTCGTAGACCTCCCGGCTGCGGGCGTTGCTCTGCCATCCGGCCGCCCCGGCCGTCCGCGACTCCGCGCCGAAGATGCGTGTGAATTCCCGCCGGGCCGCGCTGAACTCGGCCCGGATGGCCTGGAGGTCCATGCGGTCGAGGTAGTCCTGCCACCGGTAGTGGTTGTAGCAGTGTATTCCCACCTCGAACCCCGCGTCGCGCACCCTCCTCATGACGTCGGCGTTGCGCCGGCCCACGTGCGGGGCCGGCAGGAGGGTGCCGTTGAGGAGCGTGCGGATTCCGTAGATCTCCACGACGGAGGTCCGGCTCACCTTGCTAAAGAAGCCCGGCCTCAGGACGCGGGTGATCGCGCGGCCCGTCTGGTCGGGCCCGAGCGAGAAGAGGAAGCAGGCCGTGGCCCCGAACTCCGCGCAATCGGCCGCAAGGTTCGGGATGCCGACGCGCGTCCCGCGATCCGTGTCGGCGTCAACCTTCAGCGCAAGTCGCACCGCCATGGCTCCTTAGTCGAGGCTGTAGTCCTTGTGCGCCAGGTGATAGTCGAGCGTCAGCCGTATCGCGGTCTTCAGGTCGACCTTGGGCTTCCACCCGAGCTGCCTGTGGATCGCCGCGATCGAGGGGACGCGCCTCTGTATGTCCTGGTAATACTTGCCAAAGTACTTGCCGGAGGAGACGACGACCGTCTTCGCCTTGGCGGCCTGCTCCCGGTATTCCGGAAAGTCCTTGAACGCGGCAATGATCAGCTTGGCCAGCTTGGCCACGCTCACGTTGTTGCCGGGATTGCCGATATTGAAGATCTGCCGGGAGGCCTTCCCGTCCTTGTTCTCGATGATCCTCAGGAGCGCGTCCACGCCGTCATCGATGAACGTGAAGGAGCGCCCCTGCTTGCCCCCGTCGACCAGCTGCAGCGGTTTCTCGAAGATGACGTTTGATATGAACTGGGTGAAGAGCCTCGAGCTCCCCTCCTTTGGCTCCATGACGTTATCGAGCTTCGGTCCGATCCAGTTGAAGGGCCGGAAGAGCGTGTAGTCGACCCCGTCGCGCACGCCATAGGCGTAGATCACGCGGTCTAGGAGCTGCTTGGAGCTCGCATAGATCCAGCGCTGGCGCTCGATCGGCCCGTAGACCAGCGAGCTCGTCTCCTCGTTCAGCTCGCGGTCCGGGCACATGCCGTACACCTCGGAGGTCGACGGGAAGATGATGCGCTTCTTGTACTTCGCGCACTTGCGCACGATTTCCAGGTTCGCCTCGAAATCCAGCTCGAAGACCCGGAGCGGATCCTTCACGTACTGCACCGGGTTTGCGATCGCCACCAGGGGAAGCACGGCGTCGCACTTCTTCACATGGTACTCGATCCATTCGCGGGAAATGGTGATGTCGCCCTCGACGAACTTGAACCGGGGGTTCCCGAGGCAGTCGCCGAGCTTGTGGTCTCCGACGTCCATGCCGTAGACCTCCCAGTCCTTTTGCTTTAGGATGGCATGGGTGAGCGAGCTGCCGATGAAACCGTTGGCACCGAGGATGAGGACGCGTAGGGGCATGGGTGTTCGGAAGGATTAACCACGAAATCCCCCAAATGACACGAAAGAACATCGCGCACCCCGGGCGCAAAAAAGCCCGCGCCCTGGCAGGGGCGCGGGCTTTGCGGACTCTAGAGGCTTAGAACAGGATGCCGGTCTCGATTGCGAACCGGGCCTGGGAGGTGCTCGACCCCGTCTTTCCGAAGGCGTCCCCACGCGTGGTCGAGGAGGCCCCGACGATCGAGAACTCACCCCGGGTGAAGAAGACCCCCGACTGGTAGGTGGGCGTCACGGTCAGGGACCAGGCCTTGCTCCCCGAACCGTAGAGCAGGTTGGCCGAGCCGTCGGTGGCGCTGCCGGAGGACCCGATGTCCTCCACGCGTGCCGACAGGTTCCAGCTCGTGTTCGGAACGGCGTAATTGACGAGGACGCCGCCGCCCGTGGTGGATGTGGACTTCACCCCGATCGCGGTGGCATTGCCCGAGTCGGCATACTGGAAGTAGGCCTGGGCGGTCCATGCGCCGGACGTGTACGAGTAGATCAGATTGTAGATGTCCTTGTCGTTGTTCAGGATCTCGGGCGTGGCAGAGGTGCCGTAGTCCGTCGTTCCGAGGTTACCGCCGCCGACAATCTCGAGCGTGTTGGAGGAGTTGATCGTCCAGGTCGCGGCTCCCGTGAGCCAGTTGAAGCGGTCCGAATAGAACCCGTCGTTCCACGAGACATTGAAGGCGACCGGGCCCGCGGTGTAGTTGGCCTGCACCCCGCGGCTGATGAGCGGCTCCTGGTTCCAGAGGAGGCCGCGCGAGATGTTCATGTTTTCATACGTGAACCCATACTCGGCGCCGATCAGGGTCGGCAGTTTTCCGGCCTCGATGGAGAAGTTGCCGTTGACGTACTTGACGAATCCAACCGGGAGGGCGCCAAAGGTGGCGCTGTTGGTGTTTCCGGACGACAGGTACGTGACGCCGACGGTCGGGAACGAATAGGTTCCGGCATCCAGGAAGAACTGGAACGCCCCGTCGACCTTCTGCACGAAGACCTGCGCGTTGCTCAAGTCACCATATACGCCTTTTTCACCCGTGGCCGATGGAGTGTCCGCAAGCGCGATCGCCGTCACGGCACCCGACACGTAGATCTTACCGAAGTCCGGGACGTCGAAGCTCTCGGGCTTCAAGTTTACCGCGAGCGGTCCCTCCATCGAGGGCGTGGAGACCGGCGATGTCGGCGCCGCGGCCGGGGCCGCAGGAGCGGCAGCAGCCGGAGCAGCGGCTGCCGGTGCGGCCGGGGCCGCGGGTGCGGTCTGGGATCGCGCGGTAGCAGCGCACAGGGAGAGCGCGCACAGGTACAGAGGATACAGTTTCTTATTCATACGGGTGTTCTGCGGTAGGGAGGTTAGTTACACTCGGCGATTGGTGTTAGAATCGCACGCGTCTCGGGATAGCAGCATTGATGCCATACGCAAAACCGCTCCGAATTTTTCGCCATGATGACGCGATGGGGCTGCGAATCCGTCCAAAACCGGCCGCTTTCGGGGCAAATCGGGGCCCAAAAGGCCGATTTCAGCCCAATTCTTAATGTTTTCTTAATACCGCTCCTAGGCCTCCCGCCCGACAATAGAAAGGCCCGGGGTCTCGGTCAGTGGTGCTTGCGCGAGAGCAGCAGGAACAGCGCAAAGAAGAGGCCTATCTGGAACACGACTATGGCGGCGATCATGAGAGCCGTGTGGCTCTTGCCCTTCCACGGCTGCGGCGCCCGCAGGCGCTGGTCGCGGTGGGTGATCTGGACCTTGTCCAAATCGTCCAGCTCCCGCTTCATCTCCGCGGCGCTCTGATAGCGCTTCTTCGGGTCGCGCTCCAGGGCATGGAGGATCACTTCCTCAAGTGCCGGGTTCATCTCCGGGTTCAACTTGCGCGGGGCCTCCGGGTCCCCGGTGATCCGGGCGTTCATGACCACGTAGGGGCTCTCGCCCTGGAACGGGGTCGCGCCGGTTACGAGTTCGTAGAGGATCGCTCCCAGGCTGTAGATGTCGCTCCGGTGGTCGCCCCGCTTGCCCTTCACCTGCTCGGGTGAGATGTAGTCGGGCGTGCCGAGCGCCGGGGTCAGCCCGACAAAGGTGAGGCGGCGGGCCGTCTCCACGCGCGCGATCCCGAAGTCGAAGAGGCGAAGGCTGCCGTCCTTGCAGACCATGATGTTCTGCGGCTTCATGTCGCGGTGGGTGATGCCGTTCTGGTGGAGGTACTCAAGCGCATCGCAGATCTGGCTGGCGTAAGCGATGGCCTCGCCCTCCGAAAGCGTCTTCCTCTTGCTGATGACCTCGGCGAGGGTCTTGCCCTCAAGGAACTCCATGACCAGGTAAGGCCGGCTCTTTGCCTCCTCGACCTTGATGACCTTCAGGATTGTCGGGTGGTTCAGGCGGGCGCCGATCTCCTCCTCTCGCTGGAAGCGCTCGAAGCCCGCGATGTCGCTCTCGAGCGCCATCAGGGGCACCTTGATGGCGACGCTCTGGCCGGTCTTGCGGTCCGTGGCCTTGAAGATGGAGGCCATGTTGCTGCGGGCCACCAGGTCGGTGATCTCAAACCTGCCGTCCAAAACCTTGCCCGGTCCCGGCTCGCTCGATCCCGTGACGACCGCGGCCGCAGCCACCACCTTCTTGCTCGGGGTCGTGTCGTGGTCCATGCTGGAGCGCGCGGTCTGCGCGACCTGCTCCCAGTTGCGCACCTCGATGATCTGGAGCGAAACGTTGTCGTCGCTTCCCCGCTTCTGCGCGAGTGCCACAAGCTCCTTGCAGGCGTCATACGGGTGCGAGCGGCAGATGATCTCGCGCATCTCCTCGTCGAGCACGAACGCGTGCAACCCGTCCGTGCACTGGAGCACGAAGTCGCCGTGGTGGAGAAGCTGGGTTGCAAAGTCGGGCTGGCAGAACGGCTCGGCGCCCACGCTCCGCGTGAGCTCGCTGCGCTGGGGACTGGCCATGGCCTGGCGCTCGAGCATCATCCCGAGCTTCACCGGCACCGACGTGGCCGCATGGTCGGTGGTCAGGCGGCGGATCGTCTTCTGGCGGATGAAATAGGAGCGGGTGTCGCCGACATTCGCCACGCACACGGCGCCGTCCCGGAAGACGGAGGCCACGAGTGTCGTCGCCATCTTCTGGCCCCCGAACTCGGAGAGGGACCGGTCGTGCACCGAGGCGCAAGCGGCCGTGCACATCCTCCTAAGGAGCGCATAGGGCTTCAGGTCTCCCGAGCTCGACTGGAAATCCTTAATCGCGGCATCGACGGCCGTGCGGCTTGCGACCTCCCCGTTCTCGTAGCCGCCCACGCCGTCAGCCAGGACGGCGACGCTCCCCTGCTTTTCCCGGGTCAGGGGGTCGGGAGACTCCCAGAAATCCAGCCAATCCTCGTTTACGGGCCTGGTGGGGCCGATGTCGGTGATTCGGGCGTAGCGCAGTCGCATGGGTTGGGCAAAAAGAAATGGCCCCGCTTGCGTCGCGCAGGCGGGGCCATGGAACTCTTTGGGCCGGTCAGGTCAAATCAAACTGCCGGCTTGGCCGTGAGGATCATGGCCTTACCCTTCGCCTTGCTGCTCTTGGCGAAGTAGTACCAGCCGTAGATGCCCCACAAGGCGGCCACGCCAAGCGCGATATACGGCTCCTTCACGCTCATCCCCGCCACGGTCCAGGGACCGATCAGATAGAAGAGCATGCAGGCCAGGTTCGCCAGCAACCCGAAGACGGGCACCACCAGGTGCTTGAATCCGTTGAACATGTGGTGCTCGCGGAACGCGACGATCGCGATGATGCAGGTCGTCATGTAGAGCAGGAAGGTGCCGAAGTTGCTGATCAGGGTGATGATCAGGAGCGTGTTCGGCAGCTTGGCGTAGGTCTCCGGGGCGAAGATCCCGAAGCTGTACCACAGGTTGTGCTTATCCAGCGCCGCCGGGGACGAGCCACCGAGGTAGATCGAGACCGTGATGATGCCGATGATGATCGAGATCACCGAGAGCGTCCAGATGGAGCGGTGAGGGGACAGCGTCTTGCCGTGGAGGAGGCCGAAGTGCGAGGGCACTTCCTCGTCCCTGCCCATGGCGTAGGTGACGCGGGCTCCGGTCGAGAGGCAGGCCAGCGTGGTGCCGATCAGCGCAAGGAACACCGTGAAGGCCTGCACGAGCATGAAGGCGCGCCCGGCCTGGTAGCTCCCGAAGAGCCAGGTCCCGACGATCACCATCATGTCGCCAATGGGCGCCCCGGACCCCGATGCCTGCGGCAGCGTGTAGCCGTTGTGCAGGAGGTAGTTCGCCGCGAAGTACTCGATCAGGTAGCACACCGCGCCCTGGATGACCAGGGAGAGGAGCACGGCCCGGCCGATGTCCTTCTTCGGGTTCTTCGCTTCCTCGCCCATGGCGGTCACGGATTCGAATCCGACAAGGATCAGGATCGCGACGCAGGCCTGGATGAAGACGAAGTTGAAGCTGTGCGGCCCGATGACCGACTTTGCCGTCGGGTGGAAGTTGAAGGTCGTCACCTTCGTCGTCGGGTCGGTCGAGTAGGCGTCGGCCATCTGGTAGCTCACAGTAAAGGGCGCGGCGAGCTTCGGATCGGTGGCGGCCTTGCCATCCTTGTCTGCCGGGACCGGGTTGCCGTCCTTGTCCGTCTGGTCGGCCATCTGGTAGACGGGCTGGCCCTTGTCGTCGACCGTGGGCTTGTTGTTGGCGTCAAGCACCGGCTGGGGGACTCCCTTGTCGTCCTTAACCGTATCCTGGAAGACCTGATAGTTGACGGCGACCCCGTTTGAGAGGTGGTAGCCGACCGATCCGTCCGCGTGCTTCGTGCGGTAGGCAATCGCGATGACCGAGAAGACCAGGAGGGCCGAGATCTGGATGATGTTGATCGCCATGTTCACCGCGGTGGTGCCCGTGACGCCCCGGAAGGCGATGTAGCCGACACCGACCGTGAACACGATGCAGAACAGGATCATGAACAGCGGGCTGTTGTAATTGGAGCTGAACGTGTCCGGCCAGAACTGGTTCAGGAGGTATCCCGCAAGGATCGCCGTGACGCCGACCATGCACCCCGGGTAGACCCAGTAGTAAAGGTGGCTGGCCCAACCCGTGAAAAACTTCATGATGCGGGCGAACTTGAAGGCCTTGCTCTTGGAGAGGAAGGCCTGCTCCGCATAGAAGTAGGACGAGCCCGCGCCGGGATAGAGCTTGGAGAGCTCCGCGTAACTCACCGCCGTGGCAAGGCACAGGAGCAGGGCGGCGACGATGCCAAACCACATCGATGCGCCTGCCGCGGGCGCGCCGTACAGGGCTTGTTCCTGGAATGTGAGCCATAGGAACGCGCCGGGCGCGATCAGGGCCATCGCGTTGATGGTTAGGCCGGTGAGGCCCAGGGTGGGCTTCATCGTCGGTGTATTGGTGGTTGGTTCAGGCATAGTCGTGGGATTCAGGCGTGGCGTTTTGGGGCGTGGTTTAGTTGGAGCGGGAGGAACTGCGTTGGACGTGGGCTTGGCTTAATGCGGATTTAACGTCCGCGGATTCGACATAGCCGCTTGTATGCCAACAGGTTAATTAAAATAGAATTAAGAAATAGATTCTAAGCGTTAAGATTTTATTAAGTGGCACAGGCTTTGCTTTTCGTCGCAGGCCACGCACTCAACCAAAACCGAGGTCCGTCACCAAACGGAATCCGCCCACAGCACTGACCCTACCCAATGATGATCAGAAAGAAACAAACTGCCGAACAGAGCATGAGACGCGTCGCCTAAACCGCAGCGGTCTCAAAATCCAGAACCACAGCCACTCAACAAAAACTATATGATCAACAAGTTTATTACCAAGATGAGGGATCCGCGGGAGCGCAGGCTCTTCTACGCGTTGTTCGGCGGAAAGCTGCTCGGGGTTGCCGTCTGCTTCCTGGTCGTGTTCACGGTCTCGTTCTTCGTGGGCTCGGGCTCGAAGGCCCACGCGCAAACCGCTCCCGCTTCGGTCGCAGCCCCGGCAGCAGCTCCCGCCGCGCCGGCCCCCGCCCCGGCTGCATCAACCCCGGCGCCCGCGGCACCCGCCGCCGCCCCCGCGGTCGTGCCCGACCCGCCTTACGTGAACGCGATCAATACCATGTGGGTGCTGATCACGGCCTTCCTCGTGTTTTTCATGCAGGCCGGCTTCATGTTCCTTGAGGCAGGCTTCGCCCGGACACGCGAAACCGTCAACGTGCTTCTCGAAGGCGTCGTCGACACGTGCCTGTGCGGCGTCCTCTTCTATGCGTTCGGCTTCGCGTGGATGTTCGGATCCGGCAATGGCTTCATAGGCAATCAGTACTACTTCCTGCAGCATATCCCGGACACCTACGGGTCGACGGGGGTCGCGACCCTCGCGTTCTTCCTGTTCCAGTTCGCATTTGCGGACACCTGCTCGACCATCACCTCGGGCGCGATGCTCGGCCGAACCGGCTTCTGGGGCGACCTCTGGTACAGCATTGGCGTGAGCGGCTTCCTCTACCCGATCTTCGGCCACTGGGCCTGGGGCCCGGACGGCTGGCTCAACAACATCCATCCCGCCGCCTTCCATGACTTCGCAGGCTCTACCGTGGTGCACACGATCGGCGGCTCGATCGCGCTGGCCGGCGCCATTGTCCTTGGGCCCCGGCTTGGCCGGAAGTTCAAGAGGGACGGCGGCGGCCCCATGCCCTACCACAACATGACGATCGCCTCCGTGGGCGCGGTCATCCTCTGGTTCGGCTGGTACGGCTTCAATCCGGGCAGCACCCTCTCCGCGATGGACTCGATCGGCATCGCGCGTGTCGCCACAAACACGACGCTCGCAGCCTGCACCGGAGGCCTCGCGGCGCTCTTCTTCGTGTACCCGCGCAACAAGAAATGGGACTGCGGCGCGACGCTGAACGGCCTGCTGGCCGGCCTGGTCGCCATCACCTGCCCGTGCTACTGGGTTTCGCCGCTGGGCGCCCTGATCCTGGGCGCGGTCGCGGGGGTGATCGTAATCCTCGCCACAGACCTCCTGGAGTACCTTCGCATCGACGACCCCTGCGGCGCCTGGCCCGTCCACGGCGCAGCCGGGATCTGGGGAACGCTAAGCCTCGGCCTCTTCGCCACCGGCGAGTTCGGGGCCCCGACCACGACGGGCGCCGACAATTCCGCGGGGTCCGTCGTGAGGGGTCTCTTCTACGGCGGAGGAACCGACCAGCTGGTCGCGCAGGTGATCGGCAACGCAGCCATCGGGCTATCGGTGTTCGTCTGCGCCATGGGCCTCATGTACGCCGTCAAGGCGACCGGGACCCTCAGGGTATCCAAGAAGATCGAGCTCGAGGGCCTGGATCTTCACGAGCACGGAGGCACCGCCTACCCGGAGCTCGAGTCCGCGGTGGTCGGATCCACCATGGGCGAGCCCTCCGAGGTGGCCCCCACCTGATCGAGCCTTTCACGCTGGCGGGGGATCGGCGCCCATCGGCCGTTCTCCCTCCTGCTGTGATGACGAAGGCCGCCGTTTCAAACGGCGGCCTTTTTGTTGGGCCGCCCCAATTGAGATGGGGAGCGAGAGGATCTCGATTCCCTCGGTTGACCTGGCGGATTGGTTTGCCCCCTCGCCGCGGATCGGCGCTATTTTTCGCATGCTTGTGAGCTCCCGAGTGCTCTGGCGCCTAGCATATGGGACCGTCGCCCTGTTTTTCACCTGGATCGTCGCGCACTACTACATCCCGGGGAAGGGGTTCACCTACCTGATCGAATTCGGCGAGATGAACCACAGGGTCTTCCTGCCGGAGGTGAAGGCGGTGAATCATTTCGAGGTGCCGGGCTCGCATGGCTACGACGGGCAGTGGTACGCGCAGATCGCCGTTCGCCCGCACGTGGGTGACCCGGAGCTAAACGCTGCCGTGGACCTCCTTCCCTACCGGGCCCGCCGGATCCTCTTCGCCTGGACGGCCTGGGCGGCCGGCTTCGGAGATCCGATTCGGGTGTTGAACGCCTATGCCCTGCAGAACGTCATCTGCTGGTATATTCTTGCGGCCCTACTCATGCGCTGGTTTCCGCCGCAATCCTTTGAAAACTTCTTCCGGTGGGGCACTCTCCTTTTTTCGTTCGGCCTTGTCTTCAGCATGAGGGCCTCCCTCGTGGACGGCCCAAGTCTGCTTCTTGTCGCCCTCGGAATGGCGCTGATCGAAACCAAACGTCCCTTCTGGGCGGCCCTGGTCCTAGGGGTTTCAGGTCTCGGCAAGGACACGAGCGTTCTGAGCGCCTCGGCGCTCACCATTCCGAATTCCCGACGCCCTCGGGCATGGATCCTTTGGCTCTCGCAGGTCGTGATGATCCTCTCACCCATCGTCCTCTGGGTTATTTGCTTGGAAAAGTGGATCGGCGGAGGGAACAGCGTCGGTACGAACAATTTTTCCTTCTTTGGCCAGGCGTTTTACCACAAGGCGCTGGACGCGACGGCCACGCTTCTAGCGGAAGGGCGCACGCCCCAATCGGTGGCCCTGTTCGACTTCGCAGTGCTCCTGGGACTCCTCGCCCAGTTTCTGTTTTTCCTCGTCCACATTCGCTGGCGGGATTCCTGGTGGCGCCTAGGGGCGAGTTATGCCGCGCTCATGGTGTTTCTGGGTGACTCGGTGTGGGCCGATTATCCCTCGGCGGCGGCTAGGGTGCTGCTCCCCATGACGTTGGCGTTCAATATCCTCGTTCCCCGCGGGCGGTGGTGGCCGGTCGTGCTATTAATCGGCAATTTGGGGGTCATCGGATCGGCGGACTTTCTCCGCTCCACCATGCCGGACACGATTTCAGACTGCTATGTGGTCGAGGGCCCATGGGCGCTTAGGTTCAGCTCGAGAGGCAACTTCGGCGTGGCTGCCGAATATGGGTCCCAGACCTGGTGGTCGCCAGAGAGGGAGCGGATACCCGGCAAGCGCACGGAGGATTATTGGCGGTGGAGCTCGGGTGACAGCTCGATTTCCATCCATAACCCCCAGCCCTTTGGAATCGTGGCGGACGTGAGTTTTGGCCTCGCAACCGTGGACCCGCGCACAGTTACGGTGACCCGAGGCGATGGGGTGGTCTGGGCCGGTCCGCTGAAGCCCGACCGGGACAATAACGCTTGGATTCCCGGACTCGTGCTTGAGCCCGGCGACACGGTGCTGCGATTCCACAGCGATCGTCCCGCTGTTCGCCCCGAAATGGGGGAACACCGCCTCTTTGCATTCAGTGTGAGGGACCTGAAGATCGTCCTGGTTGGGAAGCACTGATCCGCACCCTCCCGAAGCTTCGGCCCCACAGACCCTCTTATGCGCTCCCCGTATCCGTACCGTACCCGCCGTACAATCAAACCGGCACTCATGGAAGGCAGCCGTGGGATCGCCCACGAGCTGCTGACAGAGATTCTGGAAGACGCCCATTGGGCGCCCACTCACGGGCTGACCCAACCTTGGCGGTTTCACGTGTTTACCGGGGCGGGCCGCGTTCGGTTGGCCGATGCCCTTCAATCCCTCTACGACAAGACGACCCCCGAGGCCGAGATTCGCCCGGAAAAGAGAGCCAAGCTGCGCGAGGGCCCGCTACAGGCCCCTGTTTGTGTTTCCGTCGCGGCCCTGGTGGAAAGCGGGGGCAGGATCTCCCGGTCGGACGAGATTTGCGCCACCGCCTGCGCCGTGCAGAACCTGATGCTATCGGCCCATCAGCGCGGCATCGGATCCTTTTGGTCCACGCCCCCCGTGGCGTGCCACCCTGAGTTTGCAACGTGGCTCGGCCTGGACAGTAGGCACATGCCCCTGGGCCTCGTCTATCTGGGGTACTCGAAGGAGGGCGCCGCACCGCAATCCACTCGGGTGCCCTTGGACGAACGGGTCACCTTCCACGCCGCCTAGGCCCTGCGCCCTGTACGTTCCGGGAAATTTGGCGCGGCGACAGCCCGTCAAGTCGGCGCCAAAGGATGTGGACTCGCACTCGTTCGCTGCTGGAATGCGTTCACGCGCCGAGGTGCCACCCCCCATGAGAATCCTGCCCCGATTCCTGTTCGCAGCGATAAGCCTTGTGTTTGCAGGCCGTTTGGCGGCCCAGCCCGTCACGCTTGCCTATGCACCCCCCGCACGATCGGTTCCGCTCGGTTCAACGTTTGTCGACTGGGACACGCTCTCCTTCCGACCGAGCCCCGTGGGGCTTTTCTGCCCGATCTTCGACGCCCCAACCCCGACACTGGAGAAACTGGAAATCCACGTCACTCGGCTTAGGCCCGGACTGGCATCGCACACCCCCCATCGGCATCCCTGGGAGGAGATCCTCATCATCAAAGAGGGTCTGGTCGAGGTGTCGATCAATGGAAAGGCCCAGCGCGCCGGTCCCGGTTCGATGGTCTTTTTCGCCTCCAACGACGCGCACAACCTGACCAACGTGGGGCCGTCGCTTGCGACCTATTACGTGGTGAACTTTGTCACCCAGGCCGTCCACACGGTCAGCGACCGGCCAGCCGCCGAGGGGGCGCCCCCCACGATGCTGCGCTCTTGCGTCGTGGACTGCGACCGCGTGGCCGCGGCCAACTTTAAGCCAGGATTTCACGCCGACCTGATCGACTCCCCCACCCTCACGTTCCTCAGGTTCGACAGCCACATCACGACGCTCAGTCCCGGGCAGGCGACGACGCCGCGCAACCGCGATCCGGGCGACGAGCTGTTTATCGTCAAGTCTGGTGCGGTCGAAACGACGCTGAACGGGACCACCCGCGTCATGGGCGCCGGCTCGCTGTATTACGTGGCCCCGAACGACGAGCGCACGATGAGGAACACGGGCACGGTTCCCTGCTCCTACCAGGTGATCAGGATTACCTCGGAGAAAACGCCGCGAAAGGCATGACCCCCCAGGAAACACGATGAAAGACACCCTCAACGATGCATCCCGGCGCGCGATAGCCTACCTCGGGAACCTCGATTCAAGGTCCGTGGCCCCCACCCCGCAGGCGGTGGAAAACCTGAAGTCCTTCGACGAGCCGCTGCCCCCTCGGCCGAGCGATCCGGCGGAGACCCTGAGGCTTCTCGACGAGATCGGATCCCCGGCGACAACGGCGATGGCAGGCCAGCGCTTTTTCGGATTCGTGATCGGCGGGTCCCTTCCCGTTGCCCTGGGCGCCAACTGGCTCGCGGGCGCCTGGGACCAGAACAGCGCGCTCTTCCGGGCGACGCCAAGCGCGGCCTACATCGAGCAGACGGCGCTCCGCTGGCTTCTCGAGCTCCTGGAACTGCCGCCGGCGTGCGTGGGCTCGTTCGTCACGGGCGCCACGGTCGCCAATCTCTGCGCCCTGGCGGCCGCCCGGCACAGTGTCCTTGCAAAGGCGGGATGGGATGTCGAGGCGAACGGCCTTTTCGGCGCGCCGCCGATCACCGTGGTCGTCGGCGACGAGGTCCATCCCTCGGTCACCAAGTCGCTCGGCATCCTGGGCCTTGGCCGCAGCCGCGTCGTCAAGGTCCCGGTTGATGGCGCGGGGCGGATGCGCGCCGACCAGATCCCGGATCTTGCCGGCCCCACCATCATCTGCGCCCAAGCCGGCAATGTGAACACGGGCGCCTTCGACCCCCTCGTGGAGATATGCCGGAGGGCGAAGCCCCACGGCGCATGGGTCCACGTCGATGGCGCATTCGGTCTGTGGGCTGCCGCAACACGCAGCCACAAGCACCTCGCTGCAGGCATCGAGCTAGCTGATTCCTGGGCGACCGACGCGCACAAGTGGCTCAACGTCCCCTACGACTGCGGGCTGGCGTTCGTGCGCGACCCCGACTCGCTTCGGGCAGCGATGGCGGTGACCGCGGAATACCTCCCGACGAAGAGCGAATTCCGCAATCCGTCGGACTTCACGCCCGAACTCTCGAGGCGCGCACGCGGCATCGAGGTGTGGGCTGCGCTCCGCTCGCTCGGCCGCGCGGGGATCGCGGACATGATCGAGCGCAATTGCGCCCAGGCCCGCCGGTTCGCCGCAATGCTTTCCGCAGCGGGACTTGAGATTCTTAACGAGGTGTTCCTGAACCAGGTCCTCGTGTCGTTTGGCGACGCCGGGCGGACCAAACGGGTCATCGAGGCGATCCAGGCCGAGGGGACCTGCTGGTGCGGCGTCACGGTCTGGCAGGGCAGGACCGCCATGCGCATCAGCGTCTCCTCGTGGGCCACCACCGAGGCCGACGTGGATCGGAGCGTGGAGGCCATGATCCGGGCCCATCGCGGCGCGTAGCGCGCCGCCAGAGGCGGGAATGCCGCTGGCCTCCCTGAAGCCTAGAACTCCCGTCCCTTGAACGGGCACGGGCGGCCCAGGTCCGCCTCCCATTTCCCCTCCCAGACAAGCCTGGGCTGCCCGTGGCCCTCCAGGACCGCCTTCTCAAATTCGGCGTAGGCCATGAACTCCGCCGAAACGCCTGCCCGTTCGTCCTTCGAGGGAAGGTTGGACGGCATCCTGAGCTCCCTCCGGTAGGCGAATTCGCAGAGGATCGCCTGGGTGACCTTGTAGGGGGCGAACCAATCCTGCTTCTTGTCCCGGTCCCAGTCCCCGAGCTCGATGCGGGCCACATTGTAGGCGCGCTCCCAGAGGTTGAACACAATGCCCCGCGCCCGAAGAAGGTCCGCCATCTGGTCCACGCCATCGGGCTTGGTGCGACCGCTGCCGAAGAATTCCCTTAGCCGCGGGTTGACCGAGGCGAGTTCCGGCAGCCGGGGCCTCAGCATGCCCGTGGTTCCCGGGAAGCCGGCCTCCTGCGGGGTTTTCGTGAGCACCTCGTCCATGACGGTGAGCGTTGCGAAGTTGGTGAGGCGCCGCCGGACGCCAAGCACGGGCTCCTGCTTCGCCACGTTCTCGGCGACATCGGAGAGGATCTCGCCGACGATCTTCCTCTTGTTGCTCTCGGTGATCGCGGAGAGCTCCTCGGAGGGCTCCTGGACTATGAAATCCAGAAACCGCCGGACCTGGTCACCCACCCCGCGCGCTAGGGCGTCGCCGGGGGCAGGGCGGCGACCCTTTGGATCGTGCGGCGACGGTGACATTGCCGAGTGTGTGCGGACGCTCCGCTGCGGAAACGATCGAAAAGCGCCCCGGGCTAGCCGAGGATCTGGCCCAATGAAAGGCCCGGGGCCGCGCCCTTCCATTCCGGTCGTGTGATCTCGAGCGCACCGTCCCCGGTAGCGACCACAAGCGGCGAAACCGAGAGCACCTCGCCGGGCCTGCCCCTTCGCTCCAGGGTCGCCGGGGACTCCGGCTCGGCCCACCACACCATCAGCCGCGCGGGGCCCAGGTCCGTGAACGCGCCCGGATAGGGATCGGTGACGGCGCGCACCAGGTTGAAGATCTCCCGCGAGGAGCGGCTCCAGTCGATCCGCCCATCCTCGGGTTTGCGCCCCCCGAAATACGTGGCCTGGGACGCGTCCTGGGGCGTCTCGGACGCGGTTCCCGCGAGGAGCCGGTCGATCTGGCGGGCGAGCACTTTTCGCGCGCAGGGCAACACCTTGCGGAACGCCTGCTCGGCCGTGTCCCTGGGCCCGATGTCCACGCCCTCCTGGTCGACGATGTTCCCGGCGTCGGGTTCCTTCACCATCCGGTGGAGCGTCATCCCGATCCGGGGCTCGCCGTGGAGGACCGCCCAGTTGATCGGCGCGCGGCCGCGGTACCTGGGAAGGAGGGATCCGTGCATGTTGAAGGCGCCAAGCGGCGCCTGCCCAAGAACCTTCATGCCGATCATGTTGCGGTAATAGACCGAGAGGATCAGGTCCGGGCGCATTGCGGCGATCCGCTCCATCCACTCCGGGGTGCCCACCCGCTCCGGCGTGTGGACCTCGAGCCCCCGTTCCCGGGCGGCCACCGCCGGGGTCTTGAACCAGATCTTCTCACTCGGATTGTCCTGGTGGGTGATGAGCGCAACCACGTTGTCGCCGCGCTCCAGGAGCAGCGAAAGGCATTCGTAGCCCACCTCGCTGTAGCCGAAAAAGAGTATCCGTGGGGCGGGCACGCGCGCGGAATCCGGCTTATTCCGGGGTCTCGAACATCTCGCGAACGAAGTAGCGCTGCCGCACCCGCACGACCTGATAGGTCCGGCCGACATACTCGCCAATCAGTCCGATGCCGACCATCGTGACGCTGATTAGGAAGAAGAGGATTCCAAAGAGGGTGAAGAGCCCCCCCTCCTCCGGGCCCACGATCAGGCGGCGCAGCGCAAGCCAGATCATGAGCAGGAAGCTGCCGACGGCGCACCCCATCGAGATCATCGTGAAGATCTGCAGCGGGGCCAGGGAGAACCCGGTGATCAGGTCGAAATTGAGCCGGATCAGCATGTAGAGGGAGTAGTTCGAGATCCCGGCGTGGCGCTCCTCGTGCTTCACGCCCACCTCGGTCGGGTTGCCCGAGAAACTGTAGGCCAGGGCGGGAATGAAGGTGTTGTTCGCGCCGCTCCGCACGATCGCGTCGATGATCGGGCGCTTGTAGGCGCGCAGCATGCAGCCCTGGTCCGTCATCTCGATCGAGGTCGTGCTCTTGCGGACGCCGTTGATGACCCGCGAGGCCACGGTCCTGAAGAGGCTGTCCTTCCGGTTGATCCGGAAGCCGCCCACGTAGTCATGGCCCGCGTCGATCAGCGCCAGGAGCTTCGGGATCTCCTCAGGCGGGTTCTGCAGGTCGGCGTCCAGCGTCACGATCACCTGGCCGCGCACGCGCTCAAACGCCGCCATGATCGCCATGTGCTGGCCGTAGTTCGCGTTGAAGTCGATGACCCGGGTGACGTCGGGACGGGCGGTAAACTGCGCCTTCAGGAGCGTGAGCGACGCATCGGCGCTCCCGTCGTTGGTGAAGATCACCTCGTACTTGCGCCCAAGCCCGTCAAGGACCGGGTACAGCCTCGAGAAGAGGAGCGGCAGGTTGAGCGCCTCGTTGTAGACCGGGATGACGACGGACAGTTCGGGTGCCGTGCTCATGCTTTAAGATGTTTTTCGAGGACGGTTGCGAGGGAGCGCACGACCCGCGCGACGTCGGAGGCGCCCATCGCGGGGAAGAGGGGAAGGGTCAGGATGTTGCGGCCGGCGTATTCCGAGTGGGGGAAGTCCCCGTCCTTCCAGCCCATCTGGCGGTAGAGCTTGAAGAGGTGGACGGCCGGGTAGTGCACGCCCGTCCCGATGCCCTCGGCGTGGAGCGCCTCCATGATCACCGACCTGCGCGCCACGAGCCGCTCCTGCGGGAGCATGACCTGGAACATGTGCCAGTTGGTGTCCTCGAAATTGGCGACGGGAAGCCCTAGGCCAAGGGCGCTGACCTCGGGCCTTGCAAAAGCCTCGAAATAGGCGCGGGCGAGCATGCGGCGCTTCGCCGTGAACTCCTCCAGGTGCGGCAGCTGGCCCAGGCCGATCCGCGCCGCGATGTCCGTCATGTTGTACTTCCCCCCGACAAGCTCGACCTCCATCCCGTCGTGGCCGGTCCTCACGACGCCCTGGAGCCGGTACTGCTCCGCGAGCTTGGCCTCGCGCTCGTCGTTCAGGACGAGGCATCCTCCCTCGGAGGTGGTGATGTTCTTGTTCGCGTGGAAGCTAAAGGAGACGAAATCGCCGAAGGAGCCGATCCTCTTCCCCTTCCAGGTGCTCCCGAAGGACTGGGCGGCGTCCTCGACCACGCGGAGCCCGTGCCGGCCCGCGAGGGCATGGAGCTTGTCGCGGTCGACCGGCAGGCCCGACAGGTCGACGGGGATGATCGCGCGGGTCCTCTTCGTAAGCGCGCGCTCGACCTTCTCCAGGTCTATCAGCCGCGTCACCGGATCGATGTCCACAAAAACGGGTTTGGCGCCGACCTCGAGGACCACGTTGGACGTTGCGACCCAGGTGAGCGGAGTCGTGATCACCTCGTCGCCCTCCTTCACCCCGGCGATCCGGAGCGCGATCTCCATCGTGCAGGTCCCGGAGTTGAACGCCCGGACCGGCCTGCCCCCAAAGTACTCGGAGAGCCTGGCCTCGAACGCCTTCACCTGGGGCCCCGAGGAGAGCCATCCGGAGCGGAGCACCTCGGCCACGCCGGCCACGGTCGCGTCGTCAATCGTCGGCCGCGTGAATGGCAGGAAAGGCGCCACGGGCTTCGGGGGGGTTGCGGTTGCGGGCAAAGGCATTGCGGATGGGATACTTGGGGCCTGACAGCAAATCCTCAAGGCTGGTTGCTGAAAAGATAGTGGTGGGGCCCGGTGGCCAGGAGGTGGTAGTGGAAGGACGAATCCGCAAAGAGCTCCGCTGCGTCCCGGATCTTGGCGACTGCGAAGACCCGGCGGGGCCCCTCCCATTGCGTGCGGAAGTCCGCGTCATCTATGAAGCGTGCCGCCTTGTCCGCAGGGTCAAGGAACTGGAGCTCAAGCTCGTCCGTGTAGTTCACCAGGCCAACCAGGCTGCCCGTGTAGTACGTGAAATCGTGGAAGAACCCGTGGTAGAGAAAGACGCGGTCGCCCGGCCTCACGACCCCACGGGCCGTCTCGGCAAGGCCCTTGGTGCTCCTTGTGTCGATGATCGGCATGGCGAAGAGGAGAATCCCGACCAGCAACACCAGCGTCAGCGCCATCGCGGTCACGGCGCCGCGCGCCGCGGCCACGCTCCGCTGGATCATGGCCCTTAGGCCCCCCACGCAGAGGATCGCGGCCAGCACGTAGGCGTAGGGCCTGAGCTCGACGGCCTGCGCCGGATCCCGGATAAGGCCGGGCTTCAGCACGGCCACGCACAGCGCCGCCGCAAGGAGCCCGCACAAAAAGCCGAAGACCCGGAGGCCTGATTTCATCCGCGCAAAGGCGTTCTCCGAGGAGAGGGTCAGGGAGAGCCACCGGCCCACGATGACCGCGACCGCGGGGAAGACCGGCAGGATGTACGGGATCAGCTTCGACTTCGAATAGCTGAAGAAGAGGAAGATGAACCCCGCCCAGATCGCGAGGAACCATGCCTCGGCGTTCTCCCTTCGGCGGGACCAGCCGCCGGCGAGCGCGTCGCGGAACGAGGCCCAGAGGAAGCCCGTCCAAGGGAAGAGGCCCAGGATGAGGATCGGGGCGAAAAACCAGAAGGGCTCAAACCTTCCGTGGCTCTTGTCCGAGTACCTCTGGAAATGCTCATAGATCAGGTAGAAATGGGCCCAGCCGGGGTTGCGGCCCGCGATGAGGAAATGCCAGGGAGCGGCGATCCCGAGGAAGATGAGGACACCGCTCGGCAGGTAGAGCGGCCAGAGCCGCCGCCACTGCTTGAGGAGAAGGACCCAAAGGAACATGACGGCCCCCGTGACCAGGAAACCCATCAGGCCCTTGGTGAGGGTCGCGAGGGCCGCGCTCGCATAGAGCCCATAGAAGAGCCACCGGCGGGTCATCCCAAGGGGCTCCCTCATCCCGAGGATGAAGCAGAAGAGGGTCGCGCTCATCAGCACCGAGACCGCCATGTCGAGCGTCACGATGTGCTCCAGGGCCAGGTAGAGGAGCGACGTCCCAAGGACCACGGCCGACCAGAACCCGGCGTCGCGGCCGTAGAGCCTTCTCGCCGCCGCATAGGTCCCGAGGATTCCGGCCAGGCCAAAGAGCGCCGGGGCCAGGCGCACGGACCATTCGCTGGGGCCGAAGGCCGCCTCGCACGCGGCCACGGCCCAGTACATGAGCGGGGGCTTCTCGAAGTAGGGCACCCCGTTTAGCCGGGGCGTGATCCAGTCGCCGCTGGCCACCATCTCCCGGGGGACCTCGGCATAGCGGCCCTCATCGGGGTTCAGGAGCGGCGCGCTTCCGAGCCTCCAGGCGAACAGGGCCCCGAAAAGCACCGCCAGGAGGGCAAGGTCGTATCGCCATGATTTCTCGCTGGGAGAGGGGGGCGGGGCCGATGGACTCACGCGCAGGACCTACGGGGTAAGGGCTTTCCACGCAAGTCTCTGCGCGCCGCAAGGAAAACCCATCCGGTTTTAAATTGAGCATCACGGGGGCTTCCCCTCGAATCCCGGAGCCATGCCCGCCGCCCCCCGAACCTTCTCCTTCATCTGCGGGCAGGACGACTTCCTTGTGGGCCGCATGGGCAAGAAGCGCTTCGAGGAGCTCGCGGGTGACACGGCGGACGAGTTCTCGCGGGAAATCGTCAACGGATTCGCCGCCAACGTGGACGAGGTCGAGGCCGCCGTGAACCGTTTCCGGGAGGCGGTCCAGACCGTCCCGATGTTCGGCGGCCGCCGCGTCGTGTGGCTGAAGGATGTGAACTTCCTGGCCGACACCGTGACCGGCAAGGCCGAGACGACCCTCAAATGCGTCGAGGACCTGCAGGGGGTTCTCCAGACCGTGAACCCGGAGGAGACGGCTGTCCTCATCACGGCGGCACCCGTGGACCGCCGGCGCTCGTTTCCGAAGTGGTGCGAGAAAAGCGCCGACTTTGCGCTCGCCGACGGGGGTGAGGACGCCGACGGGCTAGCCGCCGTGGTCCAGGCGGAGGCCCGCGCCATCGGGGTCACATTCGGCCCCGGCGCCCTCGAGCTGCTCCTGGCCAAGGTGGGCGCCAATACGCGCCTCCTGGTCGAGGAGGTGCACAAGCTCGCCACGCATGCGGCCGAGGGAGCCGTGATTGACGAGGCGAGCGTCGCGGACCTCTCGCCCAACGCGGCCCAGGGGGACTTCTTCGAGACGGCGGACGCGTTCTTCAGCGGCGACCTCCAGTGGACCCTGGCCGCACTCACAAGGCACTTTTTTGCGGGCGGCGACGCCCGTCCGGTGCTCGCGGCCCTCCAGAACCGCAACCGGATCCTCACCCAGGTGCGGGCGCTCGTGGATGCAGGCGACGCCCGGGTCGGGCCCCGGGGCGTGGACGGCCTGCAGCGGGCCGCAGCGGCGCACGCCCCGAAATACGGGGACGCAGCGGCCGAGAAGAGCTCCTATAACGTGTTTACCCAGAATCCCTGGTACCTGGGCAAGCTCGCGGGGTCGGGGCCGCTCCCGAACCTGCGGCGCCTGATCGACAACCAGCGCGAGTTCATCAACGCGTTCGAGGAAATCATCCGCAGGCCCGACGAGCAGGAGGAGGTGCTGCGCGACCTGGCCGTGCGCTGCCTGGCCGCCCCCGCCCCCAAGGCGAGCGCGGCCTGACGGGGCCGGCTTGCTTTTCCAGTGGCGTTCGACGCCGCGCGGGCTTTACTCGGCGGCTTGCCGTGAACGAGCCCCCCGAACCCGCACCCCGCGAGACCTTCCCCAACGTCCTGGCCGAGCGCTACGCGTCGGCTGCCATGAAGGACATCTGGTCGCAGCGGGGGAAGGTCCTCCTTGAGCGGGACTTCTGGATAGCGGTCATGAAGGCGCAGCGGGAGCTCGGGGTCCCCATACCGGCGGAGGCGATCCGGGACTACGAGAAGGTGAAGTCCAAGATCGACCTGGAATCGATCGCAAAGCGGGAGCGCGTGACGCTGCATGACGTGAAGGCGCGGATCGAGGAGTTCTCGGAGCTGGCGAAGCGCCAGTTCATCCACCTGGGCCTCACCAGCCGCGACCTGACCGAGAACGTCGAGCAGCTGCAGATCTTCCAGTCGCTCAAGCTCGTCCGGATGAAGGTTGCGGCGGCCCTGATCGTGCTGGCGAGGCGCGCGGAGGAGCACCGCGACCTGATGATCACGGCCCGCACGCACAACGTGCCCGCCCAGCCGACGACGCTCGGCAAGCGGCTCGCGATGTTCGGGCAGGAGCTGCTGATCGCCCTCGAGCGCCTGGACGGGCTCATTGGACGGTACCCGGTGCGGGGCCTGAAGGGCGCCGTCGGCACCCAGCTGGACCAGCTGACGCTCCTCGGCGGCAGGGCCGACAAGGTGGCCGACCTGGAGAACCATGTGCTCAAGCACCTGAGCATCCCGGCCTCCCTGAGCAATGTGGGCCAGGTGTACCCGCGAGGGCTCGATTTCGATGTCGTCTCGGCGCTGCACCAGACCGGGGCCGCGGCCGCAAGCTTCGCGACGACGCTTCGCCTGATGGCGGGCGCCGGGCTCCTGACCGAGGGTTTCCAGGAGGGACAGGTCGGGTCCTCCGCGATGCCCCACAAGGCGAACGCGCGCAACTGCGAGCGAATCTGCGGCTTTTCGACCATCCTGGGCGGCTACGTCACGATGATGGGCACGGTCGCCGGGGACCAGTGGAACGAGGGCGATGTGTCCTGCTCCGTGGTCCGGAGGGTGGCGCTCCCCGACTCATTCCTGGCGATCGACGGGAGCCTCGAGACGTTCCTCACCGTCCTGGAGCAGATGGAGGTGTTCCCATCGGCGATCGCGCAGGAGAACGAGCGCAACCTGCCTTTCCTCGCAACGACCACGATCCTCATGGAGTCGGTGAAGCGCGGTGCGGGCCGCGAGACGGCCCACGAGGCGATCAAGGAGCATGCCCTGGCGGCCATTAAGGCGATGCGCTCGGGATCCGAGGGACCGGACCTCCTGGACCGGATCGCGGGGGACCGACGGGTCGGCCTAGGAAAAAAGGCGCTTCAGGCCATCCTCGCGGAAAGCGCGCGCTTTGTGGGGGCGGCCCCCAACCAGGTGGATGTGTTTGTCGCGGAGGTTAAACCACTCGCGAAACGCATCAAGGGCTCGGCGGTTTACCGTCCGGCCCGCCTGCTCTGACGTGTTTTGGGGCCCGTCCGAACTTTTCAATTGCGCACCCCTCGGGGCTGCGCCTTAGTGGACCCTCACTGTCCCGATAATCCTCTATAACTTTTCAAATGGCTGAACTCGTAGGAAACATTCTGGTGGGTCAATCTGGTGGTCCGACCTCCGTCATCAACGCTAGCTTGGCCGGCATCGTGGCCGAGGCTCTCAACCACGAGGCCATTGAGGAGATCTACGGCGGCCTGAACGGCGTCCTCGGCATCCTCCAGGAGGACTTGGTCGACCTCGCCTCGGAGTCGCAGCAGCAGGTCCGCGCCCTCCGCCACACTCCGGGTGCCGCCCTCGGCACCTGCCGCTACAAGCTCAAGAAGCAGCAGGACTTTGAGCGCGTGCTGGAGGTCTTCAAGGCCCACAACATCCGCTACTTCCTCTACATAGGGGGCAACGACTCCCAGGACACCGCCGACAAGATTTCGAAGCTCGCGCAGCAGCAGGGCTACGAGCTGCGCGTGATTGGCGTGCCGAAGACGATCGACAACGACCTTACCGGCACCGACCACTGCCCGGGTTACGGCAGCGTGATCAAGTACCTGGCGACGACCGTCCGCGAGGTCGCCTGCGACAACGAGGCGATGGGCCAGGGCGACCTGGTCTCGATCGTCGAGGTCATGGGCAGGAGCGCCGGCTGGATCGCAGCGGGAACCGCCCTTGCCAAGCGCAGGGACCATCCCCACGACCCGCCGCACCTGATCCTCCTTCCCGAGATCCCGTTCAACCAGGAGAAGGTCCTCGAGGACGTCCGCAAGGTCCTTAAGCGGGAGAAGTTCTGCCTGATCGTGGTCGCCGAGGGGCTGGTCGACGCCGATGGCAACTACCTTGCAGCTGACTCAGCCACCGATGCCTTCGGCCACGCGAAACTGGGCGGAGCGGGCGAGGCCCTGGGCGAGATCATCGCCACCGGCATCCCGACCGCAAAGGTCCGCGTCGCCCAGCCTGGTCTCATCCAGCGTGCGGCCGCTCACCTCGCATCAAAGACGGACGTCGACGAGGCGTTCCTCGCCGGGCAGGCCGCGGTTCGCGCAGCCATCGCAGGCGAGACCGACAAGATGGTCACGCTGGTACGAGGCGACACCGAGCACTACACGGTCGAGACCGGCCTGGCTCCCCTGAGCGAGATCGCCAACGGCACCAAGAAGCTTCCGCGCGAATGGATCAACGAGGACCTGGTCAGCATGAACTTCCAGTTCCTGCGCTATGCCCAACCCCTGATCCAGGGCGAGGTCGTTCTGCCGCAGGACGCCGGGGTGCCGACCTACGCGCGTCTCGACAAGGTTCGGGTGGACAAGGTCCTTCCCGCCTACGAGGTCTGATCGACGGGCCTCGACGGAACGAACGGCTCCTCGCGAAGGTCGGGCGCACGCCTGCCCGCGAGGAGGAGCACCCACACGCGGGCGTTCGCAAGGACGACGACCACGGTCAGGATCAGGAACACCGCGGTGACGGCCGCGTCCACGCGGGCGTTGAGCGCCTGATGGGGACTTGAGGCCGCAGCCGCGGCGCTCAGGAATCCCAGGCGCGGGTCTGCGCTGAAGATCTTCATCCAGCCCGCCGTCATCGTGACGGCCAGCAGCCAAGCGAGCGGGGCGAGCGTGACCCACAGGTGCCGCGCACGTCCCATCTTGATCAGCACGGTTGTCCCAAGCGCCAGCGCGATGACCGCCAGAAGCTGGTTGGCCACGCCAAAAATGGGCCAGAGCGAGTTGATGCCGCCGAGCGGGTCGATCACCCCCTGGTAGAGGAACCAGCCCCAGGCCCCGACAAAGAGCGCGGTCGCCCCCAGGTTTCCGGCAAATGAGCGGGTGTCGCCGAGAGGCTTCCACATGAGGCCCAGGATGTCCTGGACCAGGAACCTTCCGATCCGCGTGCCCGCGTCGATCGTGGTGAGGATGAAGAGCGCCTCGAACATGATCGCAAAGTGGTACCACACGGCGAGCGCCGCCTTCCCGCGGAACGCGCCGGCCAGCATCCGGGCCATCCCGAGCGCGAAAGTGGGCGCGCCCCCGGCGCGTCCCATCATCGTCTTCTCGCCCACGCTTGCGGCGAGCGCCGCCATGCCGGAGGAGGTCACCGGAAAGCCGAGCGCGGAGACCTGCTGGGTCACGGCCACCGCGTCGCCCTTCATGTTGATCGCAAAGTACTGCCCGGGCTCAAGGGCGCACGCGGCGATGATGGCCATGATGCCGACGCACATCTCCGTCATCATCGCCCCGTAGCCGATCGTCCGGATGTCGCGCTCGCCGGCCAGCAGCTTGGGCGTCGTGCCCGAGGACACGATGGCGTGGAAGCCCGACACGGCCGCGCACGCGATCGTGATGAAACAGAAGGGGAACACAGGCCCCGCGAACACCGGCCCGGTGCCGTCTATGAACTTCGTGAGCGCAGGCATCCTCAGGTGGGGGCCAAGGACCACGATCGCAAGGCCCAGGGCTGCGATGGTCCCGATCTTCATGAACGTGCTCAGGTAGTCCCGCGGAGCCAGGAGGAGCCAGACGGGGACCACCGAGGCCACCAGGCCGTAGCCCATGATCCACCAGGCCAGGGTCGTCGCCCTGAGCGAAAGGACCCCCTCAAGGGGCGAGCCGCCGATGAACTGGCCGCCCCATGACGCGGCCACCAGGGCCACGATTCCCCCAAGGGTCACCCAGCCGAGCAGCCTGCGGTTGTGGCCGCCGGACCGGAGCGCGAAGCCCATCAGGAGGGCGATGGGCATCGTGGAAGCGATCGTGAAGACGCCCCAGGGCGACTCGGCGAGCGCGTTCACGACGACGAGCGCCAGGACGGCCAGGAGTATGATGGAAATGGCCGTGATGCTGACCAGGGCCGACAGGCCCGCGAACGGGCCGACCTCGTCGCGCACCATCCGGCCGAGCGACCTGCCGCCCCGGCGGACGGAGCAGAACAGGATCACGCTGTCATGGACGGCGCCGCCGAAGACCGCTCCCACGAGGATCCACAGGAACCCCGGGAGGTAGCCAAACTGCGCGGCAAGCACGGGGCCCACGAGGGGTCCGGGACCGGCGATGGCCGCGAAATGATGCCCGAACACGACCCAGCGATTGGTCCTGACAAAATCCTTCCCGTCGGAGTGGGTCTCCGAGGGAGTGGCCCGCAGTTCGTCGATCGTGAGCACCCGGGCCATGAGCCAGGCCGAGTGGAACCGGTAGGCGATCGCGAACACGCACGTGGCGGCAACGACCATCCAGAGCGCGCTCACCTGCTCGCCGCGGGACCAGGCAAGGACGGCGATGCTCGTCGCGCCGAGAGCGGAGACGGCCGCCCACAGGACGATACGAAGGGTCTTCAAAAGGGGGTGAGATGCCGCGCTGGCCATGGGCGGGATGGGGAAAAGCGCGACACGTTGGCCGAACACCCTGCGACGCGCAAGCGCGCGGGCAGGCGCCGCGACCTTCCCCGGCGCCTACGGCGTCTACCCGGCCCCCGGGGGGCCACGGGCAAGGATGGAACGCTCCAGATCATCGCGCCCCCCTGGAGGGCACTTGTTGGTTTGCCTCCCGAGGATGCGGTCGCCCATCGTGGCCCCGAAATAGCGCCCATGCCCAACGGATCCCGAACAGAGCCGGTTGAAAGGAAGCGAGACTTGGGCGCCGTCGGCGCGTGGCTCGCAGCCGGGTTCTGGACCGCGCTGGTCCTCCTCGTGAAGCGCCTCCCGCCGGATGGGCACGAGCATGGGGACCTTGGGCAATTCCTCGGGCGGTTTCACCCCCTCCTGGTCCACGGTCCCGTGGCCTTCATCTTCCTCGTGCCGTTCCTCGAACTCGCGGGCCGGCGCCCGGCCTGGGTGCACCTGCGCTCGGCCGCCGGCTGGGTCCTCGCAGTCGCAGCCGCCGCGGCATTCGCGGCGGCCTTTGACGGGTGGCTACTGGCCTGGAGCGGCGGCTACCGGGGCCACGACGTCACGCGTCACCTTTGGGGCGGCGTCATGCTCGCAGCCGTGTGCGCCGCGGCCACCTGGGCGCGCGGCCGGGCGAACGCGCTCTACCCTGCCCTGCTCGTCGCCACGCTGGGGCTTATGGTGTGGACCGCGGACGGCGGGGGCTCGATCACCCACGGGGACGGTTTCCTGACCGAGAGGATGCCGGCGCGCCTCAGGTCATGGCTTGGCCTGCCCCAGGCCCAGGTGTCCGCGGCTCTGACGACGGCGGTCGCCCCCGCTCCCAAGGCGGGCCTTCGAAGCGTGAATCCCGAAAACCCGGCGTTCTACGCGGTTCACGTGGAACCGCTCCTCCTCCGCAGCTGCGTCTCTTGCCACAGGCCCGAGAAGCACAAGGCCGGCCTGAGGCTGGATTCGTATGCGCTCCTGATGCGCGGGGGCGACGATGGCCCCGTGGTCAACCCCGGCAATCCCATGAAGAGCGACCTGATCCGCCGGCTCCGCCTTCCCCCAACCGACGACGACTCCATGCCGAGCGATGGCGACAAGCCCCTCACTCCCGAGGAGATACAGACGATCGAAAGGTGGATCGCGGCCGGGGCGAAAAGCGGCTGAGCGCTTGCGGGCCCGCCCTTTGGAGGCACACTCCGCCTTTTCTGCGGTCCTTTAACCCACCATGAAGCCAAGCCCAGCCTTTCCCGTTTTTGCTGTCCTCGGGCTCCTTGCAGTGCTTGCCCCGGCCCGCGGGCAGGTTGCGGCTTCCCTTGTGTCGGCGGAGTCATCGGTCCAGCCCGGCACGCCCTTCACCGTCGCCGTCCATTTTGTCCACAAGCCCCACTGGCACACCTACTGGGTCAATCCCGGCACGGGGCTCCCGACAACGCTCAAGTGGAACCTGCCGGCCGGCTGGACCGCCGGCGATATCCAGTGGCCGGCGCCCTCGGTGCTCCTCGACACGCGCGGCAATGTCATCGGCAACGGGTACGACGGCGACCTGCTCCTGCCGGTGAGGCTCACGCCCCCTGCCGACCTGAAGACGGGGACCACGGTGGAGCTCCCGGTCTCGGCGGAATGGCTCATGTGCCAGGAGGAGTGCGTTCCCGGGAGCGCCAAGCTCTCGCTCACGCTGCCGGTCAAGGCGGAGGCTCCCCTTCCCGATCCCGTCTACGGGTCCAGGATTCGCGCCGTGCTATCCCAGCTCCCCGGCTCGGATCCCTTGTGGCTCGTCTCCGCCACCCGCGGGCTGAAGGAGGCCGTCCTCCAGGTCGGGACCACGGGCGCGGCTTTCGGCATCGCGCCCGGCGGGATCCATTTCTTCTCGGAGGACGGAACGATCTCGAGCGACCTTCCCCAGAAGGTCGAGAGCGACGGCAGGGGAGGCTTTACGCTCACCCTCCCGGTCGCCGCGGACGGACCGAATGATCTGCAGCGCCTGAAGGGTGTCGTCACCTCCAAGCAGGGTTGGCGCCCCGACGGTTCGCTTCCTGGATTGAGCGTGGATGTGGCGTTTGGAGCGTCCGCGGCGCCGACCGCGGCGTCCCCGGCTGCGCCGCCCGCTCCGGCGCCAGGCGGTTTCATCGGCACCCTCGCCCTCGCGTTTATCGGCGGCCTGATCCTAAACCTGATGCCCTGCGTGTTCCCGGTGCTCGGGATCAAGATCCTGGGATTCGTGAACCAGGCTGGCTCAGACCGGAAGAAGGTCACCCTGCACGGCCTTGTGTTCACCTCCGGCGTCCTGGTCTCGTTCTGGGTGCTTGCCGGGATCCTCGCGGTCCTGAGGGCCGGGGGGAGCCAGCTCGGATGGGGCTTCCAGCTGCAGTCTCCGACCTTCGTGTTCGGCCTGGCGGCGGCGATGCTCGCCTTCGCGCTCAACATGAGCGGCGTCTTTGAGTTCGGCCTCACGGCGACCGGGATCGGCTCCCAGCTCCAGTCGAAGTCGGGCCTCCTCGGGTCCTTCCTGACGGGCGCACTGGCGACCGTGGCCGCGACGCCTTGCGCCGCACCCTTCCTGGCCCCCGCGCTCGGCGCGGCACTCGCCCTATCCACCGTGGAGTCCTTCACCATCTTCACCGTGATCGCGATCGGTCTCTCCGCCCCCTACCTGCTCCTTTCAGCCTTCCCGTCGGCGGTGAAGGTGCTGCCACGGCCCGGGGCTTGGATGGAGACCTTCAAGCAGGCCATGGCCTTCCCGCTTTACGCCACCGTCGCATACCTGGTCTGGGTCCTCGCGGGACAGCTCCAGGAGACCGGGTTATTGGCCGCGCTCTTTGGGCTCGTCCTCGTCGCGCTGGCCGTATGGGTCTATGGCCGATGGAACGCGCCGGGCGCCTCACCCGGCCGGGCCCGGTTTGGCATGTCGGCGTGCGTCATCCTGCTGGTGTTAGGCGCCTGGACGGGCTGGCCCGTGGCATCGGCCCCTGGCGACATTGTCTGGGAGAAGTGGAGCCCCGAGGCCGTCGAGAAGCTGAGATCGGAAAACCGGATCGTGTACGTCGACTTCACCGCGCGGTGGTGTGCGACCTGCCAGGCCAACAAGCGGCTGGTATTCCACTCAAGCGACGTCCTTCGCGTGTTCGGAGAGAAGCACATCGCGACCCTCAGGGGCGACTGGACCAACAAGGACCCCCAGATCACGGCTGAGCTGGCCAAGTACCACCGGGCCGCCGTCCCCTTCAACTTGGTCTGGCTGCCCGGGCGGGCCGATCCGGTCGTCCTGCCCGAGATCCTTTCACCCTCGGTGGTGCTGGATGCCCTGAAGTGAACGGGGAGCGGAACACCTGGAGAAGGTCACCTAGGTTTTTAAATTACCAGGTAGGTTTTTAGAAATTCGGGATAGCTCATAAGCATCGCGAGGGTCCTTTCGGATGGCCTGGGTTTTTTGAATAGCACCCCATACCTCGGCTTAGGCGATGGTGAGATAGGCCCGTGTGGAATCGTGTCGCCAGGCCATCGCCATCCCAAACGCCCTCGCAGCATATCGTTTCTCGTGTTTCTCGACGTTAGCCGGCTTGGCAACGCTCCACGACCGATAAAGCCAAATCACCGACACCTGGGCTTTGGCAAATCGAAGGGATTCATTCCCAATTTCCTTGGTCCGTGTGCCGAGAGGGAGCCGTCCCTCACGATCGCGGTTGCGGCAGTTGCGCGGGCAATGGCCCCTGCCGCGGCTAACTTGCATTCCCTACAGCCGCAGCCCATACTTGCAATGCGCACATGACAAAACCATCTCGGGGGAATCGCGGAGAATGTTTGGAGGGTGGGATGGAAGGGGAAAGGGATCGCGCTGCGCGTGGTCGCCTCTGGCTTTTCAAAGCCGTCTTTATCCCGCTCCTCTTGTGCCTGCCCGTCGGAGTTCATGCCCAGCGGGACAATGACGCGTTGCTTGTGGAGTTCTCAAATCCCCCGGAGGGCGCGTGGCCCAGGGTGTGGTGGCATTGGATGAATGGAAATATCTCCAAGGAAGGCATCAAGCTGGACCTGGAGTGGATGCACCGTGTCGGTGTGGGTGGCTTTCACAATTTCGACGCGAGCCTCTCCACGCCGCAGGTGGTGGAGAAGCGGCTCATCTACATGACTCCCGAATGGAAGGATGCCTTCAGGTACGCGGTGACGCTCGGCGACCAGCTCGGCATGGAGGAGGCCATTGCAAGTTCCCCCGGATGGAGCGAGACGGGCGGACCCTGGGTGCCCGCATCGCAGGGAATGAAGAAGTACGTGTGGAGCGAGACGCCTGTCGAGGGAGGCAAGCCGTACGGGGGAAAGCCGGCCCATCCTCCAGTGAAAACGGGCCCGTTCCAGGACTTCGTCGACAGCGGAGGAGAGGGCGGCCGTTTGGCCCCGCAGTTCTATGGTGAAGCCGCGGTAGTCGCGTTCAGAAGACCCCTTAACGATGTTCCTGTCGGGTCGCTCAACCCGAAGGTGACGGCGAGCGCCGGGGCCCCAAACGCGGCGATGTTGGACGAGGGGTGCCCCGGTAAGCCGGAAAAGCTCCCGATCCCGGACGTGGGGAAGAGTGCCTGGATTCAGTATGAATTCACAGAGCCACAGTCTGTGCGCTCCCTCACGTTTGCGATGAACGACCTCGATGAAATGGCCGCCGTGGCTATGGGGATTTCCAGCCCTGAAAAAACTCTGGAAGCGAGCGATGACGGGCGGGAATTCCGCGTCATCGTGAAGATTCCCGACGGAGGAGCCCCCGAGCACACGGTTTCGTTCCCCCCGGTGAAGGCGCGATTTTTCCGAGTTGTCTTCAGGCGGGCTCCGGCTCCCGAGACACCCTCATGGATGAGTGCCATAGACATTGCAGCCACGAGAGCCAGGATGGGCTCGTCCCCGACAGACTACGCGATCGTCAGGCTGGCATTGAGCACCGGGGCGCGAGTGAACAGGTTTGAGGAGAAGGCAGCTTTCACCCCCTTCCCCGACCTCTATCAGCTAGCCACACCTTCGTTTGCCAGCGCCGAAGTCGTCTCAAAATCCGACGTTGTCGACCTCACCGCGAATCTGAGGGCCGACGGCACGCTCGACTGGACGCCGCCGCCCGGCGATTGGGTGGTGCTGCGGTTCGGCTACTCGTTGCTGGGAATCACCAACCATCCGGCCACTGCCGAGGCCACCGGCCTTGAGGTCGACAAACTGAATGCCGGCTACGTGAAAAACTACATGGATGGCTACCTGGACAGTTACAAGGAGGCGGTGGGCGCGGACTGGATGGGACGGCGCGGCATCCGGTACGTGGTAACCGACAGCTGGGAGGCAGGCTCCCAGAATTGGACCGACGACATGATCGCCCAGTTCAAGGCTCGGCGCGGCTACAATCCCATCCCTTGGCTGCCGGTGCTCGCCGGACGTGTGGTGGAGAGCTCCGAGGCAAGCGACAGGTTCCTATGGGACTTCCGCAAGACCATCGCCGACCTGATTGCGGACGAGCATTACGGCCAGGTAGAAGCGTCGTTGAAGGAGCGTGGCATGGGTCACTACGGCGAGTCGCACGAGGGGGGCCGCGCCCTCGTCGCAGACGGCATGGAGGTGAAGAAGCTGGACGATATCCCGATGAGCGCGATGTGGACCCAGCATTTTGGGGAGAACGAGGAAAGCTATAACTACAACGCGGATGACAGGGAATCGGCGTCCGTGGCTCATATCTACGGCCAGAACCTCGCCGCGGCAGAGTCCATGACCGCCGCCGCCGGTCCATGGGCGTGGTCTCCCGCTACGCTCAAGCCCACGGCAGACTCCGAGTTTCTGAACGGGATCAACCGCTTTGTGATTCACGAATCAGCGCACCAGCCGCTTGTAGGCAAGGCGCCCGGGATGACCCTAGGGCCCTATGGCCAGTGGTTCAACCGGAACGAAACCTGGGCGGAGGAGGCCGGACCCTGGGTTAAGTACATAGCCCGCAGTAGCTACCTGCTGCAGCAGGGGCGCTTCGGCGCGGACCTGGTCTACTTTTACGGTGAGGACTCCAACCTGACGTCGATCTTCACCTCCAAGGCGCCGGCCGTGCCAGCCGGCCATGGGTTCGACTATATCAACGCCGACGGCCTGATCCACGAGCTGTTCGTTGACGGTGGCCGAATTGCGACCAGGAGCGGCATGAACTACCGCGTCCTCGGGCTCGACCCCTACAGCCAGCGTATGTCGCTGCCTGTGCTGCGGGCCATACACAAGCTCGTGGAGGAAGGCGCCGTTGTCGCAGGGGGGAAGCCGACGGACGATCCCAGCCTCGCCGACGACCAGGCGCAGTTCCATAGGCTGGCCGACGAGCTTTTCGGCGACGGTTCGGGCCTGCACAGGGTCGGCAAGGGCGCCGTCTATGCCGGCCAAGGCCTTGCCGACGTATTCGCCGCCCTGCAGGTGAAGCCGGACTTCGACTACACGAAACCGGAAAGCGACACGCGCATACTCTTCGTGCATCGCAGGCTCGCGGACGGAGATCTCTACTTCTTGGACAACCGGAACGATCGAGATGAGACGGTGGAGGCGACCTTCCGCATGTCGGGCTATGCGCCCGAGCTCTGGCATGCCGAAACAGGCTCGGCAGAGGCGACATCCTATAGAATCGCAAACGGACTCACGACGATTCCGTTGCACCTTGAGCCGTGGGGCGCCGTCTTCGTTGTTTTCCGAAAGCCAACCGCGGAAGTCTCACGGACTTTGCCCGCGGTAAGGGAGACTCTGCTGGCCATGGAGGGCGGACCCTGGAGCGTTCACTTCCAACCTGGCCGCGGGGCGCCGCCCAGCATCACGCTGGACACGCTGTCATCCTGGAGCGACAGCCCGAATGCGGGTGTGCGGTATTTCTCGGGGACCGCCACCTACACGAAATCCGTAAGTGCCCCGGCAAGCTGGTTCAGCAAGAATGGCCGCCTGTGGATCGACCTGGGTGAAGTGAAGAATCTTGCCGAGGTGTGCGTAAACGGAAAGTCGCTGGGCATCGTCTGGCATGCACCCTATCGCGTGGATGCGACGGACGAGCTGAGGGCCGGAGCGAATGAGGTGTCGATCAAGGTTACGAACGCGTGGGTCAACAGGCTAATCGGCGACCAGCAGCCAGACGCCGTGATGAAATACACTTTCGCGGACATCGAGCCCTACCAGGCAAATTCACCGTTGCTGCCGTCGGGCCTCCTCGGGCCCGTGCGGATTTCCTCGGTGGAAAAGCAATAAGGTCCCATGGCGCCCCGCATAGACCCGTAGCAGCCCAGGGCCCGTGGTCAGCCTGACGGGATCACGCCAATTGCGCTGGGACTATTCTGGGCCATGGACCGGGGGGCGGTAGACCCGGATTTCACGGACCTTCGGCACCTCGGAACCTTCCGCTATGAGCCCTAGCTTGTGCCTCGTGTTTGGCAGCCCTAGCGCGAGGGTGGTGGCCTTTTCCCGCGAGGGGTCTCCTATTCTCGGCTCAGTATAGATATCGGCAAACATGGGGAGCACGCTCCATCTCACCTCGAATCCCCGCGGAGTCGGGCAATGCCGCAACTTGAGCGCTCGGACAAGGGTCCAATCCCCCGGCTCGATCACCACGCGTCCCGATTTCGATACAAAGCGCTCGGTGCTCACTCCCCGCCCGTCATATCCAGTGGATGAGCCGCTTACCTCGAACTGTGCGCGCGATTCGTCGGCATTCACTTCCAATATTCGCAGCGTCCAGTTCTCAACCAACAACGGGGCCTGCGCACCGATCCGATTGATTGCCGGCCAGTCGACACCGTAGGTGTCGCTTGGCCGCGTAATATGATAGAGTTCCGGACGACTGGAGGGGCGGCTGCCGTCGACGAGCACATCCGCAGAGACGCCGTGATACGGGTCGGCAGGGCCGCTCACTACGTCCACCCGGTTGCCTTCGAAATCCAGCTCCAGCCGACCGTTTACCCAATGGATGTCCCGGCCGACTTCGTAGCTGCGAACGAGGCCCTCCCAAGCCTGGCGCGGCAACTCGGGACGGTACAGAAGATGGCGCTCGGTGAGTTCCGCGACAAGGTAGTCGCCCTGAAAATTGAAGTGCGTTCCGTCGTGAAGGAGGTCGTCAGGCCTGAGGCCATTTGCCTTCAGGTAGGAGAGATAAGGGCCTCGCACGTCTGCGAGCTCGCATCCAAACCGGTGGGCCAAGCTCGGAAGCCAGACGTCGTTGTGCTCCCGGGTCCAGGTATAGGTGCGAAGCTTGCCCGGGTCTGTAGGCTGGGCCCCGACTGAAGCGGCGTCCGGCCGGTCGTTCTGGATGAGGATCTCCGCCGTGGTGTTTCGCCGAATCTCACCGATCATGTGCTCATAGTCGGGCTCCCCTCCAAAATCATGAAAGATGATGAGATCGGGATAGAATGCGAAGACGTCGTGGGGCAACGTTTGCTTGAGGAGATCCGAGGCATAGCCCCCAATTGCCTCATTGGCAAAGGTGATGTCCGCATTCGGGTAACGCGCCCGCAGGTCATCGGCAACCTTCCTTGTCCATTCCTGCTTGGTGAGCGACTGCCCGTAGAAGAGGATCCGAACTGGGTTGCGCTTCTCCGGGGTGCTGTTGGCAAGGAGCGTCATCGTGCGTTGGATGCCCGCCCCGAAAAGGGAGGTGTCGGGATTGTCGCCCAACGGCGCGTATGCGGCCATTGCGATGCGCAGCGGTAAGTTGGCGGTTGCGGCGTTGCCAAAGCTGTCGCGCACATAGGCAAAGATCCGATATACGCCTTCAGTTTGGGGAAGCTGCAACACGGCGCGATTGCCGTTGGCCGACAGAACGCTCCCATCTATGGGCGGAGTCGGTTTCTCGCGGTCGCCCCCGACATTGGGATTGCCGCTCACATCGAGGCGCAGCTCCCAGCTGTATTGGAGTGGGACGCCCGCAGGGCCCGAAGCATCGAGTTCACAGTTCACAACGGCACCGGGAGGCATCACCACGGGACCCCTTGCCAATCCGTCTTCGGAATTGAGGCGGATCGGGTCAGAGCCTAGGCGAGGGCACCTGTTGGCGGGCCATTTTCCGCTCCAGATGTGGGTCATAACCTCCACGGCCTCCGTGCGGGTGCCGTCCTCTAGAAACATGCCGTACCACGTATGGGTTTTCTCATGATGCTGAGCCCAGTGGAACACATACGAGCCCAGGCACGCGGGCTGACCATTCACGGCGTGTTCGTAGGCCCTGCGGTAGAACTCCGCTTTTTGCGTGCTCGAGTCCTCGATGGGAAGCTTCCACGGAGTGAGCGGCGCCTGCCAATGCCCGCGCGGTCCAAATTCGGTGACCAAGAAGGCACGGGTCCAGCCCTCCCTGCAAATATCCTCAGGAAGCGTAAGCATGTCGGCGTAGGAGTTGAGGCCCACGGCGTCCAAGTCCGGGCAATATTGATTCAACTCGTGAAGCATCTCCTTGTATTGGCTGCCGACGACCGTGATCGCCGGGTGGTCCGGGTCGATTCCGTGGATCATGCGCGCGACGTAGTCCACCTCCTTCCAAAGGATGGCCCGTTGTTCCGGAGTCGTGTTTATCTCAAGTTCATTGCCAATGGCCCAGGCTAGTAGCGCTGGGTGGCTCCGGTGTTCCTTAACAACTGCCCGAATCTCATCTCGTTGTGCGTTCACTGCCGACGGATCGCCGTAATCAAAACCCCACCGCTGTTTTCCGAAAGGCAAGTCAACCAAGACGCTAAGGCCGAGCGCTTGTGCCCGATCAAGATCGTTCACGCTGGCTCGTATGGAGTTGCCGCCGGCAGTGGCTAGCTCCTCAAGGCGAACGTTGCCAACGGCTCCCTTGACGAAATAGGGTCGGCCGCCCCTAAAGAGGCTGTAGCCGTCCCCTTGTTTCACGATTCTGACCGATGCTGGTTCTGCCAGGGCCGAGACTCCGGCGAGTACCAGCAGGAAGGGAAACATCTTACGCATCCGCGCTATCTTTCTAAAAAGATGGCCCAACGGGGGTTCCCGGCGCGCGCCGGATTCTATGGACATACAGACTCAATTTGCCGCCTGGGGATTCCTTTTGCAAAGGCATTTGGGGATCTCAAATCGCTCGCCCGAGTACTCTGCGGTTCAGTAAAGACTGATGTACGGTTGAATTCTCGCCACGAATCCCGTCGCCTCCCCTGGACCAGTAAGAAGGGAAGTTCATGGGCTAAACACCTTACAGCTGATATCTTGTAACATAGTCGCGGGGCCGTACATCTGTCCCATGACGAACTTAGAGATCATCCGAATGCTGCGTACGTACTATGATAGCCTCTTCCCAAAGGTCTGTCACAACTGCGGTCGCAGCTTTGCCACTCTTCGTGAGTATATCCTGAACACCGATCGCCTTTGGCCAACCACTGACCTGGATGCGGAATTGGGGGATTTCGAACCCCTCCATCCCTTTGGTACAATGTCCATGGCCAACTGCAGCTGCGGCTCAACGTTGGCGCTTTCTTCCAAAGATATGCCGGTCTCCCAGAATCAACTGCTGTTGGATTGGTACCAGGTCGAGATGCCACGAGCGGGCCTGGATCAAAACGGCTTGTCCGATTACCTGCGCGTCGAGATTTGCAAACAAACGCTTATCCCGGAAACGGCGGACAGCAATTAGTCCGTCCTGAATGACGCCTTTTGGCGCCTTGACGTGAAGGGGTTGGGGCTGATCAAGGGCAACAGACTATAAAGGAACACCGTAGCAGGCATCGAGTAACGGGGCTCATATAAGAGGGGCAGCCGGCCGGCCAGTGATCCATGCCCGGCATGACAGGGGGCGTCCAAGTCGGCCCGAGTACGTCCCCGGGCTTTGCCGTACCCCAGCCTCTCCGTGCCCTCAATCGGGGCCTCGAACCGCCCACGGGAGCGCGGACCCACACGGGACAACTCGAGTTGTAAATCTCTCATAAGATATTGGGCTATAATTTTTTAAGTAACGTCTAGGCGCCGTTTACCCATCTTCTATGCCACACAATCGCCGGTTATACTTATTTCCGGAAGCGTGGGGGCCGTTGACTCAACGCAGCCGTCCTATACCGGTATTTATGTATCGATAAAATATTATCGATTCTGGATTTGATGCAGCCCACTTACAAAAACGGAGAAGCGAATGACGAACCGCAGGAAAACGGCAGCGATCGAGGTGTCACCCCACAAGACCAGTGTGGCGTGCCTGAGAAGACTGCCCGCTTACCTGCAAATGCTTCGCGCCCTGCAAGCTGAAGGTCGCGAATACGTCTCCGGCACGGTGCTCGCAAGCGTGCATCATCTTGAGCCGGTGATTGTTCGAAAGGACCTTGCCGCCACAGGCGCGACAGGTACCCCCAGGCTCGGGTTTCGCATCGCCAACCTGATCGACGGAATCGAGCGTTTCCTCGGGTGGGACCGCCGGACAAAGGCCGTTGTCGTGGGTTGCGGCAACCTCGGGAGCTCGCTGCTCGGCTACCGCAGGTTCGATGCGCTCGGCCTGGAGATTGTCGGAGCCTTCGACCGCGACGCCCGGAAGGTCGGCCATATGATCCACGACAGGCAGGTCCTTCCCATAACGGATCTGGCGAAGCTGGTGGAGAGCGAAAACGTAACGCTGGGACTGCTGGCGGTTCCGGCGGCGGCGGCCCAGGAAACCGCCTTCTTCATGGTGGAGTGCGGGATACGCGGGATCTGGAATTTTGCCCCGGTGAAACTCAAGTTGCCCGCAGGAGTGATCGTGCAGAAGGAGGACCTGGCCGAGGGCCTTGCTGTCCTGGCACACCGGCTTTATCATGCGGCCCCCGCGGCTGCCAACAGTCTGAACAAGAGACCGGCGCGAACCGATTCGCGCGCCCCATAGTTTACCTCGAATCGGAACCGCAAAAAATGAAACCTGTTCTCTTCAACAACACCGTGTTGCGTGACGGCCACCAGTCGATGGCGGCCACCCGTATGACTACGGCGCAGATGCTGGAACCTGCGCCCATTCTCGACGAGATGGGATTCGCAGGGCTGGAAACATGGGGAGGAGCGACCATCGACTCCTGCCTGCGCTTCCTAAACGAAAATCCCTTCGACCGGCTTCGCACCTTGAAGAAGATCGCCCCGAAGACGCCGCAGCTGATGCTGCTTCGCGGGCAGAACATCGTCCAGTACGCCAGTTTCCCCGACGATGTCGTGGACACGTTCGTCAGGCTCACCTGTGGGGCCGGGCAGGACATCCTGCGCATCTTCGACGCGCTCAATGACTTGCGAAATCTTGAGACCTCAATCAAGGCCACCAAGAAATACGGCAAGCACGCCCGCGGCGAGCTCTGCTACACGATTAGCCCGGTCCACACGGTCGAGAACTTCGTGAAGATGGGCGTGGAGCTTGAGAAAATGGGTTGCGACTCGATCGGCATCAAGGACATGTCGGGCATCCTGCAGCCCCAGATCGCCTACCGGCTGGTGAAGGAGCTCAAGGGCAAGATCGGGATCCCGATCACCCTGCACACGCACGACACCGCCGGTCTCGGCGCCGCGTCCTACCTCGCCGCCATCGACGCAGGCGTGGACTGCGTCGAGGTCTCAATCGCCCCCTTTGCCAACGGCACCTCGCAGCCCGACACCGTGCGCATGCTGGCGCTCCTGGCCGGCCACCCGCGCTGCCCAAAGTTCGACACGGAAAAGCTCGCGAAGCTGCGCATCTATTTTGAGGGAGTCTACAAGCAGCTTGAGAAGTTCACGAGCCCCGCAAACGAGCGCGTGGACAGCGACATCCTGATCTACCAGGTGCCCGGCGGCATGCTCTCGAACTTCCGCACGCAGCTCAAGGAGCAGGGCATGTCGGAAAAGTTCGACCAGGTCGTGAAGGAAATCCCGGTCGTCCGCGAGGCCCTCGGCTGGATCCCGCTCGTGACGCCCACATCCCAGATCGTGGGGACGCAGGCGATGATGAACGTCAAGTTTGGCCGCTGGAAGATGATATGCCAGCCGGCCCAGGACATCGCCCTTGGCAAATACGGACGCACCCCCGGCCCGATCGACCCGAGCGTGCTTGCACAGGTCGAGAAGCAGACCGGAAAGAAGGTGGTGACCGTGCGCCCCGCCGACCTCCTGCCGCCGGCGATGGAGACCTACCGCAAGCAGTGCGCGGAGAAGAGCCTTCCGACGGACGACGAGACGGTGGTCCTATTCGCCATGTTCCCGCAGCAGGTGCAGGATCTCCACAAGGCGAAGGCGGCCGGAGTTCCCGCCGCCCAGGCCAGCACCAAGGCCCCGGTCGCGGTGGGCTCCGCCACCGCGGCAAGCCACAATCATTCCGCTCGCAAGCTCTTCGTCACCGTCGAGGGCCTACGCCACGACGTGACGATCGAAACCCTCGAGGGATGATCGAAACCATGAACGCAGCCGCAAATCCCCGCGAAAAACTCCTAGACGGATTCAAGGAACCGAGCTTCGCCGACTGGCGCAAGCTCGTCGAAGCCGAGCTCAAGGGCGCGGTGTTCGACAAGAGGATGTACACGGATACCTATGAGGGAATCCGGCTCAACCCGATTTACCGGGCTGAGGATATCACAGGCCTCGCGCATGTGAACTCATTCCCTGGGTTTGCCCCGTTCGTAAGGGGGGCCAGTGCGAGCGGCTACGTGAAGCAGCCCTGGGAGGCTTCGCAGGAGATTGCGGTGTCGAGCCCAAGCGCGTTCAACGAGGCGGCCCGCAATTCCTTGGACCGCGGCCTCAATGCGCTCAACATCGTGCTGGACCAGGCTACGCGCAACGGCCAGGACCCCGACTGGGCACGGGCGGGCGAAGTGGGCCTCGGAGGGCTCTCGATCGCGACCCTCGACGACCTCTCCCGCGCGCTTGAGGGCATCGACCTCGACACCACATCGCTTTTCGTGCGCTCGGGGGCCTCAGCGCTGCCTTTCGCGTCCCTCCTCATAGCGCTCGCCCGAAAGCGGAAGAAATCGCCCAAAAACCTGCGCGGCTGCATCGAGATGGATCCCTTGGGCGTCCTCGCAGGCGAAGGAAAGCTTCCGCAGTCGCTCGACGAGGCATACCGTGAGATGGCCGTGCTCACTAGGTGGGCCGGCACCCATGCGCCCTCGCTCAGGACGATCTGCATCCACAGCCGCGCCTGGCACGAAGGTGGCGGAAGCGCCGTCGAGGAGCTGGCGTTCACGCTGGCAACGGCGCTCGAGTACCTCCGGCAAATGAACGAGCACGGGCTCGACGTCGACATGGTCGCGCCGAGGATCCGCTTCGCCGTCACGGTCGGAGAACAGTTCTTTACCGAGATAGCCAAGATCCGCGCCCTGCGAATGCTCTGGTCGAGGCTCGTGGCGTCGCTCGGGGGCAACGAGTCATCCCAGAGGATATCGCTGCACATCCGGACCTCGCTCTGGAACAAGACGGCGGTGGATCCCTACAACAATCTCCTGCGCGCCACCGTTGAGTCTTTTGCCGCGGTGCTTGGGGGGTGCGACAGCCTGCAGGTCGGCGCGTTCGACGAGGTGATCCGCAAGCCGGACGACTTCAGCCAGCGCATTGCCCGCAACACCCAGCTGGTCCTCCAGAAGGAGTGCCAGCTCACCAACGTGATCGACCCCGCAGGAGGCTCCTGGTTCGTCGAGTCCCTGACGGCAGAAATCGCCAAGCACGCCTGGGCGCTCTTCCAGGAGGTCGAGAAGCAGGGCGGGATGCATGAGGCCCTGGAGAAGGGATTCCCGCAGAAGACCGTTGCGACCACAGCGGAGAAGAAGCTGAAGGCCGTTTCGCGCAGGAAGGACTCCATTGTCGGGGTCAACCAGTATGCCAACCCCAAGGAGAAGCCCTTGGAGGCGCAGCCCGCGGTCGACGATTCGTTCCACCGCAGGCGCGCCCAGCAGGTGACGTCACACCGGATGTCCCTAGATGATGAGGCCAACTCTCTGGTCCTGAGGACGCTCTCCCAGATTGTAGGCCTTAAGGAGGATAACCTCATCGACACCTGCATAGAGGGCGTCTCCGCCGGAGCGACGCTGGGGGAGATCACCCGCGCAATCCGCATCCAGGACGCGCCCGCGGCCCCGATCACGCCCGTCTGCATCACGCGGGCCTCCGTAGGGGTTGAGCGCCTTCGGGCCGCCATGAACCGCCAGCCGGCACCCGCGCAGGTCTTCCTCTGCAACATGGGGCCCCTGAAAGAGTACAAGGCCCGAGCCGACTTCTCGCGGGGATTCTTCGCAGTCGGCGGATTTGACATCACCTCGCCCGAGGGCCTTGCGACCCCCGAGGCTGCCGCCGAGGCGTTTGCAGCCTCCAACGCCCGGATAGCCGTCATCTGCTCCATCGACGACAAATACCCCGCACTCGTGCCCCCGCTCGTCGCGGCGCTCCGTGCCAAGAGGCCCGGCGCAATCATCGTCCTTGCGGGCTACCCTGCCGAACAGGTCGAGGCGCACAGGAAATCCGGCGTGAACGAGTTCATCCACGTGCGCGCCGATGCGCTCGAGGTCCTTTCCAAGATTCAAACCCAGCTGGGGATCGCCTGATGAAGACATACCCTGATTTCACCACCATCGCCTTCGAAAGCACGCCGGCGAACACGAGCTATGCCGAATGGCGGGCGCGCTTCGAGGCCGAGACCGGCAAGACGGTCGAGGAATGGGCCACAAAGACGCTCGAGCAAATCGAGCTCAAGCCGCTCTACACCGCGGCCGACCTGGAGGGATGCGAGCTCCTGGGCTCGATGCCCGGAATAGCACCGTTCATCCGGGGCCCCTACGGCTCCATGTACGTGACCAAACCGTGGACGGTGCGCCAGTACGCAGGATTCTCCACCGCCGAGGAATCCAACGCCTTCTACCGCCGCAATATTGCCGCGGGGCAGCAGGGCCTCTCCGTGGCCTTCGACCTGCCGACGCATCGCGGCTACGACTCCGACCACCCACGCGCCTTCGCGGACGTCGGCAAGGCGGGCGTCGCTGTGGACTCCATCGCGGACATGAAGCTCCTCTTCAAGGACATACCCCTTGATCGGATCTCGGTCTCGATGACGATGAACGGCGCGGTCCTCCCGGTGCTCGCGTTCTACATCGTCGCCGCCGAGGAGCAGGGCGTGAAGCCCGAGCAGCTCGCGGGCACGATCCAGAACGACATCCTGAAGGAGTACATGGTGCGGAACACCTACATCTATCCGCCCGCTCCCTCGATGCGGATCATCGCGGACATCTTCGCCTACACGTCGAAGTTCATGCCCAAGTTCAACTCCATCTCGATCTCCGGCTACCACATGCAGGAGGCGGGGGCCACCGCCGACCTCGAGATGGCCTATACGCTGGCCGACGGCCTGGAGTACGTGCGGACGGGCCTGCGGTCCGGGATCGACATCGACGCGTTTGCCCCCCGGCTGTCGTTCTTCTGGGCGCAGGGAAAGAACTACTTCATGGAGGTGGCCAAGATGCGCGCCGCGCGTGCGCTCTGGGCCAAGCTCATCAAGCAGTTCGATCCCAAGAACCCGAAGTCCATGGCGCTCAGGACGCACTCGCAGACATCGGGTTGGTCGCTCACCGAGCAGGACCCGTACAACAACGTTGCCCGCACGTGCATCGAGGCGATGGCGGCCGCGCTCGGCCACACCCAGTCGCTACACACCAACTCGCTTGACGAGGCCATCGCCCTTCCGACGGACTTCTCAGCGCGCATCGCGCGCAACACCCAACTCCTCCTTCAGGAGGAGACGGGCATCTGCAAAGTGATCGATCCCTGGGGTGGATCCTTCTTCGTCGAGGCCCTGACGGACGCGATCATGCGCCGCGCCTGGGGCCATATCCAGGAGATCGAGTCGCTCGGCGGCATGGCGAAGGCGATCGAAACGGGCCTTCCGAAGCTGCGCATTGAGGAGGCGGCCGCCCGCCGCCAGGCGCACATCGACTCAGGAAAAGAGGCGATTATCGGGGTGAACACGCTGAGGCTGGAGAAGGCGGACCTGCTCGAACTGCGCGAGGTCGACAACTCCTCGGTGCGCGAGTCGCAGCTTGAGCGGCTGCACCAGGTCAAGGCTGGGCGCGACAATGCGAAAGTGCAGGCGACCCTCGCCGCGCTCACCCGCTGCGCCGAGACCGGGGAGGGCAACTTCCTCGCGCTGGCCATCGAGGCCGCCCGCGCCCGTGCCACCCTCGGGGAGATATCCTATGCACTCGAGAAACAGTTCAACCGACACAAAGCAGTCATTCGTTCCGTGAGTGGAGTCTACCAATCCGAGTTCGGCAGCGACCCGCAGATACAGCAGGTGCGCCAGGTAACCGACATGTTTGCCGAGCGGCACGGCCGCAGGCCCCGCATTCTCATCGCCAAGATGGGACAGGACGGGCATGACCGCGGCGCCAAGGTGGTCGCCACAGCCTACGCCGACCTCGGATTCGACGTCGATATTGGACCCCTGTTCCAGCAGCCGGAGGAGGCCGCAAGGATGGCCGCCGAGAACGACGTGCATATCGTGGGGATCAGCTCGCTCGCTGGCGGCCACAAGACCCTGCTCGTGCAGCTCCGCGAGGAGCTGAAGAAGATAGGCCGCGACGACATCATGATCGTCGTAGGTGGCGTCATCCCGCCCCAGGACTATGAATTCCTGACGAGCAACGGCGCAGCCGCCGTCTTCGGCCCAGGCACGTTCATCCCGGATGCTGCGAAAGAGATTCTCGCGAAACTCAATCGGGCTCTGGATTGATGAATGATAGCGCCACACGCACGAGCCACGCCGTCCTCCCGCGCCAAAGAAGGCGCGCGGAGCGGCTTGGGATACGACCGGCGCATCGTATGAACACCGACGCCTACCTTCCCCACCGCGCCCGCCAGTTGACGGTGGACGACTATGTGAACGGTGTAATCTCGGGCGACCGCTCGCTCTTGGCCCGTGCCATCACGCTGGTCGAGAGCAATTCGCGGCGCCACGAGGTAGTAGCGCAGGAGGTGCTCCATCGCCTGCTTCCCCGCACCGGCCGGGCCAAGCGTGTCGGCATCACGGGCGTGCCGGGTGTCGGCAAGAGCACCTTCATCGAGTTCCTGGGGACCTACCTTGTCGACCGAGGCGAGAAGATCGCGGTTCTGACCATCGATCCGACGAGCGCCCGCTCCGGCGGGAGTATCCTCGGAGACAAGACCCGGATGGAGCGTCTCTGCCAGCTTCCCGCGGCATTTATCCGGCCCTCGCCTTCCGGTCTGAGCCTGGGCGGCGTCGCCCGGCGCACGCGCGAGACCATGCTCCTCTGCGAGGCCGCAGGTTTCGGCACCGTCCTGGTTGAGACGGTCGGCGTGGGCCAGACAGAGATCGCCCTTCGAGCGATGGTGGACTTTTTCATCCTCCTGCTGTTGCCCGGCGCGGGCGATGAACTCCAGGGCATCAAGAAGGGCATCGTGGAGATGGCCGACCTTGTCGCCATCAACAAGGCCGACGGTGACAACCGCCTGCGCGCGGAGATCGCCCAAAGGGACCAGGACGCCGCGCTCCACTACCTCCAGTCCGGCACTCCGGGTTGGAAGACGGAGACGGTGCTGTGCGCCGGCCTTACCGGCGAGGGCGTCCCCGAGCTCTGGGAGCGCGTGGAGAGGTTCTACGCGGAACTGGGACCCAAGGGCACGATTGCCCGGCGGCGCCAGGAGCAGTCGCTGTCCTGGATGGACAGCCTGATCCAGGACGAACTCAGGCAGCGATTCTACGACGATCCGCGGGTGTTGGCGCAGCTGCCTGCGCTCCGCCAAAGGCTTATGGGCGGCGATATCACCGCGGTGCGCGCCTCGGCGCAGCTTCTCGATCTGCACCAGCTCCCCCAATCTCCCAAAACGACATGATCAATAAAATCGACCATCTAGGAATAGCGGTTAAGTCGCTAGACGAAGCTGTTCCCTACTACGAAAACGCGCTTGGCCTAAAATGCGAGCACCGCGAGGAAGTCGCTTCGCAGAAGGTCCGAACCGCATTCTTTCACTGCGGAGAGGTGCACATTGAGCTCCTGGAGCCCACGGATCCCGAGAGCCCGATCGCCAAGTTCCTGGAGAAAAATCCCTCGGGTGGAATCCACCACATCGCCTTCGGTACCGACGACATCCAGGGCCAGCTGAAGCAGGCCTCTGGGGCCGGCGTGAGGCTAATTCACGAGAAGGCGTTCGACGGCGCAGGGGGCAAATTGGTGGCCTTCCTCCACCCCAAGTCCACCTACGGCGTCCTGACGGAGTTCTGCATGCCAAAGCCGGTCTAGCGCTGACGCGACTCCAACTCACCACCCCCTAATCCCTGACATCGCCCATTTTATGGCCATCAACAAAGAATTGCTGAACGAACTGGAATCCAAACGCGCCACCGCCCGCGCAGGGGGTGGAGAGGACAAGCTGAAGGCTCGGCGCGACAAGGGCCTTATGACCGCGCGAGACCGGCTCGGCGCGCTCTACCAGACGGGCACTTTCCAGGAGTGGGGCATGCATGCCGACCACGACTGCCACAATTTCGACCTCCAGAAAAAATCCTTCCCATGCGACGGTGTCGTGACCGGGACGGGCTTGGTGGACGGCCGGGCGGTCGCGGCATTCAGTCAGGATTTCACGGTGGGCGGCGGCGCTCTGGGCCGAATCCACTCGAAGAAGATCTGCGACATCATGGACTTCGCCATGAAGTCGGGCTGCCCGATCGTCGGATTCAACGACTCTGGCGGCGCCCGCATCCAGGAGGGTGACGACTCCCTTTCCGGCTACGGACAGGTGTTCTTCCGCAATGTCCTCGTGTCGGGCGTGGTGCCACAGATCGCGGTCGTCGCGGGTCCCTGCGCGGGAGGCGCCGCCTATTCGCCGGCCCTCATGGACTTCATCATCATGGTGAAAGGCAGCGGCACCATGTTCATATGCGGCCCCGAGGTCATTCAAGCCGTGACCGGCCAGAAATGCACCATGGAGGAGATCGGAAGCGCCACGGCGAACGCCAGCGTGAGCGGCAACGTGCATTTCATCGCCGAGAATGACGCCGACGCGGTGAGGATCCTAAAGAAGCTCCTCTCGTACCTGCCTTCGAACAACCTGATGGATCCCCCTCACACGCCGACCCCGCATGTGAACCTCGCGCCGGACCCGGAGATGAACAAGCTCATCCCGGACAACAGCAAGGACCCGCTCGACGTCACCAAGGTGATCGCCCGGCTCGTCGATGACGGCGACTACCTGGAGGTCATGAAAGAATGGGCCAAGAACGTCGTGATCTGCTTCGCGCGCATTCAGGGCATTGTTGTCGGCATCGTCGCCAACCAGTCGGCCGTCAAGGCCGGCACGCTCGACATTGACGCCTCGGACAAGACGGCTCGGTTCATCCGATTCTGCAATGTCTTCAACATCCCGATCGTAAACCTGGTGGACGTGCCGGGCTTCCTGCCCGGGGTGCAGCAGGAGCGGGGCGGGATCATCCGCCACGGCGCAAAGATGCTCTTCGCCTATGCCTCGGCCACGGTGCCAAAGATAACCGTCATCATGCGGAAGGCCTATGGTGGCGCCTACCTGGCCATGTGCAGCTCGGACATGGGTGCGGATGCGGTCTATGCCTGGCCCACCGCGGAGATCGCCGTAATGGGCGCCGATGGAGCCGTGAAGATCCTCTATAGGCGCGAGATCGCGGCCGCCGCGGACCCGAAGAAGGAGGAGGCGAAGCTCGTGGCCGAATACCGGGCCAAGTTCTGCTCGCCCTACGAGGCGGCAAAGAAGGCCATGATAACCGACGTGATCAGCCCGGCGGAGACACGCGCGGCCGTCTCGCTCGCCCTGCGCAACACCTTGAGCAAGCGCGAGACACGCCCGGCAAAGAAGCACGGGACGATCCCGATGTGACGCATCAACAATCTCACCCAATGAGCCAATCACCATCCCCCGCACCGGACCTGACGCCTGCCGAGGCAGACCTCGGCAAGGCGCTCGTTCTGCTGAACCGCGTTGCGGCTCGGATCGACGACGCCACGCGGCGCGACGAGGTTCAAGCTTCGCTGCGCAAGGCCGCCGGATTCATAGAGTCCGCGCGCCGGGCACACGAGGGCGTCGGAGCCCCCACCCCGCTGGGAGTCCAAAAGGCCTCCACGACGGTGGATCCCCTGATCGTCGCCATCATCGCCGCCGCAGTTTCGGCCCACTTTGACCGCCCCTACCGGCTCGTGTCGGTGCAGCAGGTGAGCGTTCCGGTGGTCCCGCATCTCAATGTGTGGGCCGTCGAAGGCCGCACCCAAATCTTCATGTCACATCGGGTCCGCTAAAAACCATTCAATAGCATGATCAAAAGACTACGCGTTACCGTGGATGGGAAGAGTTACGACGCCACCGTCGAGCTTCCCGAGGAGTCGTCACCAGCCGCTGCATCCGCACCGGCTCCGATCTCCTCGCCCCCTCCCCCCACTCCGTCCAGTGGTACCGTCCCCGCACAGGCGAACCCGGCACCCTCACCTGCACCTTCCCCGGCCGCCAAAGCCGCCGCGCCCAGCGGTCCCGGATCGGTGCCAAGCCCCCTATCGGGCCGCGTCACCGCCGTTGTGGTGAAAGTCGGGCAGGAGGTGACGGAAGGCACTCATCTTGTGACCCTTGAGGCCATGAAAATGAACACCTTCGTCTTCGCACCCAAGAGCGGCAAAGTCACCGCGGTCAATGCCGAGGTCGGCGCCGTGGTCGACGAGGGCCAGACACTCGTGACCATTGGATGAGAGGGGATTGCATTGAACCCATTGCCGATGGCGTGACGCGCCGCGTATCAGACGCCCGCGGCTGGAGGATCGTAGAGTACGACAGCGTCGGATCGACGAACCTTGTGGCCGCGGAATTTCCGGCCTGGCACGCGGTGCGCGCCCTGACGCAGACCGCGGGCCGGGGTCGGTTCCAGCGCGCATGGGTTTCCGACACGGGAGGCCTCTGGCTCTCGGCCGTCGTGCCTCTCGGCGTCGAGCGGGCCCAAAACCAGACGCTGCCGCTTGCAGCGGGACTGGCGGTTATCGAGGCCCTGAGAAAGTTGGGCGTGGCGGACGCCCGCCTGCGCTGGCCCAACGACATCATGGTCAGGGACAGGAAGCTCGCCGGGCTCCTGGTCGATTGCTTCTCGCCGCAGCTGGCGGTCGTGGGCATAGGCATGAACGTCGCCAACCGGCCCTCGGACCATGACCCATCCCTGGGCCAGACCGCGACGCGGCTCTCGGACCTTATCGAGCCGGTGCCGAGCATCGAGCTCCTGACCGAGAACCTGCTGGCCTGCCTGAGGACCTCGGTTGAGCTGCTGCTCTCGAGGGGATTTGGCGCGCTCGGCCCGCAGATCAACGATCTCTGGGGCGGCCGCCGCCGAGTGCGGCTCCAACTCGATGCCGGAGAGCATTCTGGAGATTTCATAGGCGTCGACGAGATGGGCCGCCTCCTGCTGGAGGGCCCTCAGGAAAAGGTGCGCGCGTTCGAGCCGCACGAGGTCCGGCTTCTGCGAGAACTTTAAACACACCAAGAGCATGAATTCATATCCGAAACTAACGGCCGCGGAGGCGGCCGAACTCATCCAGGACGGCCAAACCGTCGCCTTCAGCGGGTTCACCCCCGCCGGCGCGCCCAAGGACGTGCCAAAGGCGATAGGCGAGCGCGCCAAGAAGTTTCACGCGGAGGGAAAGCCGTTCCAGATCGGGGTCATTACGGGCGCCTCGACAGGGCGTTCCCTCGATGGATCTCTGGCGCTGGCCGACGCTGTTAAATTCCGCACCCCCTACCAGTCCGATCCCAATCTGCGCAAGAGCATCAACGAGGGCCGCACTCAGTTCTTCGACATGCACCTCTCGATGGCGCCCCAGAACGTGCGCTACGGCTTCCTGGGGCCCGTGCATGTGGCCGTGGTCGAGGCCTGCGATGTCTCGGATTCCGGGGAAATCACGCTCACGTCCTCGGTCGGCGCGGCGCCGACCTACGCGAAAGTAGCCGACAAGATCATTATCGAGCTGAACAAGTTCCACCCCGACTCGCTCCGCGGGGTGCACGACATCTACGAGCCCGAGGATCCGCCGTACCGCAATCCCATCCCGCTCTTCCGCCCCTCCGACCGCATCGGCGCGCCCGTGATCAAGGTGGACCCGAAAAAGATCGTGGGCATTGTCGCGACGGATGCCGCGGACGAGACGGGCTCCTTCAGCGAGATCGCGGCGACCACGGCCCAAATAGGCCTTAACGTGGCCGAGTTCCTGGCGACCGAGATCCGCCGCGGATTGATCCCCAAGTCCTTCCTCCCGATACAGTCCGGCGTCGGCGACACGGCCAATGCAGTCCTGAAGGCGATGGGCGACAACAAGGACATCCCCATGTTCGAGATGTACACGGAGGTGATCCAGGACGCCGTGGTCGAGCTGATGCGCACCGGGAAAATCCGGTTTGCCAGCGGGTGCTCGCTCACCGTCACGAACGCCGTCCTGAAGGACATCTACGCCAACCTCGAGTTCTACCGCTCCAAGTTCGTGCTCCGCCCCCAAGAGATAAGCAACAGCCCCGAGATCGTTCGCCGGCTCGGGATCATCTCCGTCAACACGGCAATCGAGGTCGATGTCGCCGGCGATGTGAACAGCACGCACGTCCTCGGCCGCAGCATGATGAACGGCATAGGAGGCTCAGGGGACTTCGCCCGGAACGCGTTCCTTTCGATCTTCACCTGCCCGTCCACCGCAAAGGGCGGCAAGATCAGCACCATCGTGCCGCTCGTCAGCCACATGGACCACAGCGAGCACTCGGTGCAGATCATCGTCACGGAACAGGGGGTAGCCGACCTGCGAGGAAAGAGCCCCACGCAGCGCGCCGAGGCCATCATCAGCAACTGCGCGCACCCGGACTTCCGCGGCCTTCTGCGGGAGTATGTCCGCATGGGCGGCACGGCGCACTCCCCACAGACCCTGGCCGCGGCGTTTGCCTTTCATCTCGAGTTCGCAAAAAGCGGCGACATGCGCCAGGTGACCTGGGACAAGCATCTCCCCCGCTGAGGGATTCGGGCGGCCGCGCCCAAAAACAAGTCTCCATTATCCGGCCTATAAGCGAGGGCCGATTTAACGGCCCCCGCTCTGAGGAACGCCTTCGCCCGCGTGCGGGGAACATCCCCCCGTCAACCGCGAAGGCTGGTATACAGAGGACGCTCTTGCATTGGAAACGAGGCGCCTCTGGAATCACCGCGTATTGCCGTTCTTTGTCCTGTTTCCGAGGTCGCAGGGAAGGCCGTTAGAACCGGCCACAGTAGCGCTGCGGTATCGCATCACAGACCCCGACTGCCGGCAGTTTCCCCAAGGTGACTGAATCGAAATTCAGCCGCCGAGGAGGACACCGCCGACAGCAAAGCCAATCAGGGCACAGGCCCTGGTGAAGGCGAGGGGCGAGTACGTCCAGGGAGCGCCGGATTCTTCCGGCTTATCCTGGCAGCACATGCGGAGTCCGAACATCTGCCCCAAGGGAAACTCACAGCGCTGGCGCGGGTGCGCGTGCCGGCGAGAAACCTTCATCGCATCAATGAAGGGTGAGAGTGGAAGTGATGGGTGCGGCAAGCCGGCAAAAAAGCCCCGGCGGCCGAAGGCCCCGCTTTCTGCTCTTCCCAAAACAGAATAGGAGCAGAAATGATAACCCATCCGCTGGCGCCTTTGTCGCGCCGGCTCTTTGTCCCATTGGCCGTGGCCCTCGTGGCCGCGCCCTGCGCCCTGCGCGCGCAAGCCGAAGTGCAAGTCCAGGACCAATTCGTGGTCTCGGCCTCGCGCACACCCCAGGACCCGGCATACCTGCCGAGCAGCGTGACCTCCCTCTCGCTGCCGTCCCTGGGCGACCAACAACTCCCCGACCTTCGCACGGCCCTGGCGGAGACCCCGGGCGTGATCGTCGTCAACAGCGGCGCAGTCGGATCCCAGAGTTCCGTCTTCCTGCGAGGGGCAAACTCCGATCTGACCCTTTTCGTGGTCGACGGGGTTCGCCTGAACACGGAGAACATCTCCTACGCCAACTTCTTCGGCGGAGCGGACCTTGCCGGCCTCGACCGAATAGAGGTGCTCCTGGGGCCCCAGAGCACGCTTTATGGAAGTTCGGCCATGGGCGGAGTGATCCTGCTGGAGACGGCCCGGGGCTCGGGCAGCCCGTCGGGAGTCCTCTCCACCTATGCCGGATCCTTCGGAAGCTTTGGAGCCGAAGCGAGTGTGGCCGGAGGCGCCGGCACGGTCGGCTACAGTGCGTCCGTCTCCCACGAGCAGACGGACAATGACCGCCCCTACAACCGGTACCGGAACTGGAACTATTCCACCCGCCTGGAGGACGCGTTCACGCCGTGGCTTCTGGTCGGCGCCACCCTGCGCGGAGAAGTGGGAAACTACGAGGAGCCGGGACCCGTCCCGGAGACTCCACCGTTGGGCGACGTTGCGACGACAACCGACGTGGCGACCGCGTATATTGAGGCGCACCAGGGAGATCAGTTCCGCTCCCGAATAACCGCCGCCTGGTACCAGGACGAATACACCTACAACGACCGCTCTCCCTACGATTCCTACTACGCCCGCAACACGCGCGCGATCTTCGACTGGCAGAACACCTGGGAGGCGGCAACGTGGGCGGAGCTGGTTGGCGGCATGAACGCCGAATCATCCTACTATGATTCAGGCGGCATCACGACGGACCATTCCCTGGCCGAATACTTCTCGTCGACGCTTCACCCGGCTTCGGGCGTCGAGCTGACTGCGGGGCTCCGGCACGATCACTTCGATACCGCGGGCGACGCGACCACGTGGCGCACGGGCCTGGCCTACACGCCCGTCAAAGGCACGAAGCTGCGGGCCACCTATGGCACCGGGTTCAACGCCCCCACCCCGATCGACCGTTACGGAGAGCTTCCCTACATGCTGCCCAATCCTTCGGTCCAGCCGGAGAAGTCGAGGGGCTGGGACGCGGGCATCGATCAGAGCCTTTTTAACGGCGCCCTCACCCTGAGCGCGACCTACTTCCAAAACCGATTCAGCAACCTGCTCGAATACGAGGTGGAGGACCCGGTCACCTACGCCGGCGAGGAGGTCAACATTGACAGGGCCTCCACAAGCGGCGTCGAGCTTGAGGCGAATGCCAAGCTTGGCTCCAAGACGACGGCCCGGCTCGGCTATACCTACCTGCAAGCCGCGGACGATGTGACCGGCACCCGGCTGATCCGCCGCCCACGCCACACGCTCGATGGCGGGCTCGAGAGCCAGATCACCAAGCAATGGATGGCGGGGGCCGGGGTTCACCTGGTCGCCGATCGTGTGGACGGGGTCTACGCCCCGGCGCCGCTCGGCGGGTACACAGCCCTCAGGCTCTACACCCAGTACAAGCTGCGCCCAAACCTGCTCCTCAAGTTGAGGGTCGAGAACGCCCTCGACCGGTCCTACCAGGAGGTCGCCGGATACCCCGCTTTGCCGAGGGGATGCTATGGCGGCATCGAATGGCGGTTCTAAGACCATGCATCTTGGGCACCCGGCTCATCCGCCGGGTGCCCAATCCCGCCACGCCGTGAGCTTTCTCCGCCGTCTAATCCTAGTTTGCCTGGGCCTGCCCACCCTCCTTCGGGCGGACCCAGCCGGGGTGCGCGTCGTGTCCCAGACCGTCGGTTCGGACGAGTTGCTTCTCGCGATCGCGGAACCGGGCCAGGTCGCCGCGCTCAGCTCCCTTTCCCGCGAGCCCGTCTACTCGGCAGTGGCCGATGAAGCCAAGACCTACCCGCAGCTCGGCCAGACCGCGGATGTCGAGTCCGTGCTGAAATTTTCACCGACCCTTGTCCTCTGCGCCGATTACAGCCGCACCGAGCTCGTCGCCCAGCTTCGCCGCACAGGCGTGAAGGTGCTGGTTTTCGACCGCTACACTTCGCTTGAGGATGCCTACGGTAACCTCCGCATGCTCGCGCGCGAGATCGGCCCGGCCGCGGAGGTCCGCGCCGAGCGGATCATCGCGGACGACCAGGCCCGCGTGCTGGCGCTGCGCAAGCGGCTTCGCGGCGCAAGGCCCGTTCGCGTGATCGCGCCCTCGACCTATGGAATCATCTCGGGGGACGACTCAACGTTCCAGGACCTCTGCGACCATGCGGGAGCCGAGAACCTTGCCTCTACACTCGGTCACCTGCACCAGAATGCGCCCACGCCCGACGAGCTCCTGCTGACGTGGCCCATAGAGAAGGTCATTTTCGCCGGGAACGACCTGGACACGTCCCTGGCGCCCTTTCGTACGCTTTCGCCCTACAAGTTCATGGCGGCAGTCCGCGAAGGCCGAGCTGTAGTGATCAAACCCTGGGAGATGGGCTGCGTGACGCACCATCGCGTGGAGGCCTACGAGGATCTGGCGCGAGCCTTGCACCCGGAGGTTTTCCAATGAGACCGCCGTGGGTCGTGCGGAGTGCCCTTCCGGCAGCGCTCGGATTGCTCGTGGTCGCAACGATCATCGCATTGGGCGCGGGTGAGATGCGCCTTGGGCCGTCGCGGATAATTGCGGGCCTCCTGGGGCGTGACGACCTGGCAGCGACGATCCTCTGGAAAATCAGGCTACCCCGCGTGGCGGTGGCGGTCCTTGTCGGGGCGGCCCTTGGCGCCAGTGGGCTCGTCATGCAGGCCTATTTCAGGAACAGCCTGGCGAGCCCGGGGCTTCTCGGCGTCAGCAGCGGCGGGGCTGCGGGAGCGGTGGTGGCCATAGGTGCGGGCTGGGCCTCAAGCTCGATCCTGGTGATCCCGGCTGCGGCGATCATGGGCGCGTTCATAGCCACCGGAGCCGTCGTGGTGCTTGCCCGTCGCGGCGCAAGCACGGAGCGCCTGCTGCTGGCGGGGGTCGCGCTCAACGCGATGCTCGGCGGAGTGACAAGCTACGTACTTTCAAACTTCACGATCAGCTACGAACGCAACGCCCAGATCATGTTCTGGCTGCTCGGCGGCTTGGAGGACCGAAGCTGGGAGCATGTCGCGATTGCCTCGGCGGTCATCCCTTGCGCCGCGCTGCTATGGCCGCTCGGCCGACCCATGGACCTTCTAAGCCTCGGCGCCCCGGAGGCACAAAGCCTCGGGATCGATGTGCGGCGGCTGAGGCTATCGCTGATTGTGCTCTCGACGGTCATGACGGCCTTGGCGACCGCTGTCGCCGGAACGGTTGGATTTGTGGGGCTCGTGATCCCGCACGTCCTGCGGCTTCTCGTCGGGCCGGAACACAAGAGGCTGGTGCCACTTTCGCTTGTGGGCGGCGCGGTCTTTGTGCTCTTGTGCGACCTGCTGGGCCGAGCCGCCGGGGGATTGCGCCTTGGAGTCGTGACGGCGTTGGTCGGTGGACCCTATTTCCTATGGTTACTGCGTCGCCAGGCGTGAACGCCCTTGAGATTGCGAATGTGAGCGTGCCGGGGCGGCTGCATGCGATTGACCTGCGCCTCAGGCCGGGTTCGCTCGTCGGCCTCATCGGCCCGAACGGCTCGGGGAAGTCGACGCTGCTGCAAGTTGCCGCCGGACTGCTTCCGGCCGGGAAAGGCAGCCTTTCATGGCAAGGGCGCGATTTCCGAGGGATCGGGTTCGCAGAGCGCGGCCGTATGACCGCCTGGGTGCCGCAGGAGGCGCGATTCGATTTTGGCTTCACCGTCCGCTCGGTGATCGGACAGGGCCGCTACGCGCACGGGGACGACGGCCACGGCGTCGAGGAGGCACTGGGGCGGTTGGATCTCCGGAGTCTCGCCCTGAGGCCGGTCAACCAACTTTCCGGCGGCGAGCGCCATCGCGTGCTGATTGCACGCGCACTCGCGACGGAGGCACCGCTCCAGCTGTGGGATGAGCCGCTGGCGGCGCTCGACGTCCGGCACGCCCTGGAGGTGTTGGTGCTCGCCGATGAGTTGAAACGGGCGGGAAGCACCCTACTGCTCTCGCTGCACGACCTGAGGCTCGCCCATTGCCTGGACAGCGTCGCGGTACTGCATCAGGGACGCCTTCGGTCATTCGGTCCTCCGGCCGACGTATTGACGCCCGACCTCCTGCGGGAGGTGTTCGGGGTGAGGGCTCGGACGGCACCGGGCCTTTTCCTGGAACTTTCATGAATATGAGCGGCGATTCCAACTCCGAGACCGAGCACACCCTTCGCATGCAGGCACTCCAGGTGGAGATGCGCGCCAAGATCACGGGCGCCAGCGAGCAACGTGACCTGCTCATCGTCCATACGGGCGATGGCAAGGGCAAGAGCACGGCCGCCTTTGGTATGCTTGCACGCATGCTCGGGCACGGCCGCCGCTGCGCCGTCGTTCAGTTCATTAAGGCGGGCGATGCAACCACCGAGCGCCTGCTTCGGGGTCCCCTGCTGGGCTGGCATGGATGTGGCGACGGCTTCACGTGGGACACGCAGAACCGGGCCGCCGATATCGCGCGCTGCCGCGAGGGCTGGAGCATCGCGTGCGATTACCTTCGAGATTCTGAGGTGAAGTTTCTGCTGCTCGACGAGCTCAATATCGCCCTCGCCTACGACTACCTGCCCGTTTCGGAGGTGCTTGACGCCGTGCTAAAACGCGCACCGGGCAAGCATGTGGTCATCACGGGACGGGGAGCCCTACCCGCTTTGATCGGAGCCGCCGACCTCGTGACGGAGATGCGCGAGATCAAGCACCCCTTCCAGTCCGGAGTGAAAGCCCAGGCCGGGATAGAGTTTTGAAAGGGCGTTCTATCCCCGGCACACCGTGGAGCGTCGGCATGAGCCAGCCGTCCACGCCAGGATTCGGCTCTAGGGGGTGAATATCGCCCCTTTCATGGCGTGATGCCTTCGCCGTATAGGGCCCCTTCTCTTGGATCCCGGGGATTTGGACTGGCAAGAGGAGACCTTAACCGCCATACACCGGGCGGCTTATGGCGGATTCACCTTCGACGCGCGGCGGTATTTTTCTGAGCTACGCCCGTGAGGACACGGACGCGGCTCGGCGCATTGCCGACGCCCTGCATGGGTTTGGTATCGAGGTCTGGTTCGACCAGAGCGAGCTCCGCGGCGGCGACGCATGGGATGCGAAGATCAAGAGGCAGATCAAGGAGTGCGCGCTCTTCGTGGCGATTATCTCGGCGAACAGCCAGGCGCGCGGCGAGGGATATTTCCGGCGGGAGTGGAAGCTCGCGATCGAGCGGACCCACGACATGGCAGCGGGGATACCCTTCCTCATCCCGATCGTGATCGACCAGACCCTGGAATCCAAGGCCCTCGTGCCGGAGGAATTCATGCGGGTGCAGTGGACGCGCCTGGCGGACGGCGCACCGACCGCCCAGTTTGTCGAGCGCATCAAGCGCCTGGTGGAGAAGCCCCTGGCATCCGTCGAAGAGGCTCCCGCCCCGCGCCCAAATATTGCCGCCGCCGAGCCCACAAAGCCTTCGCGCAGAGCCGGGATCCCGGGATGGGTTTGGGGCGTAGTAGCGGGCGTCGCCATTGCCGCCGTCGCCTTTATCGCGACTAACCACAAAGCGGAGCCACCCACGGCTCCCGAGGCAAAGGTCGAGGCAAAGCCGGCAGCGCCCGCGGCGGAGCAACCCAAGGCCGGCGACAAATCGATCGCGGTGCTGCCGTTCGCCAACATGAGCGATGAGAAGGACAACGCCTTTTTCACCGACGGAATCCAGGAGGACATCCTGACCAACCTTGCCTTGGTCCACGAGATCCGGGTCGTTTCGCGCACCTCCGTCATGCAGTACCGCGACACGAAGAAGCCCATCGGGCAGATCGCCTCGGAGCTCGGGGTGGCGTACATCCTTGAAGGAAGCGTGCGCCGGTCGGGCAACAAGGTGCGGGTTACGGGCCAATTGATCCATGCGTCGACCGACGAGCATATCTGGGCCAAGGCCTACGACCGCGACCTGACCGACATCTTCGCAATCCAGTCCGAGCTGGCCCAGGCTATCGCGGTCGAACTCAAGGCGGCGCTCTCGCCGGAGGAGAAGGCGATGCTCGATCGGCAACCGACCCAGAACACCGCTGCCTACGACCTTTACCTCAAGGCCCGCCACCTTGATTCCATCGCGGATCTGAACCAGGAGGAGACGCTCCTGGAGCAAGCCGTCGCCCTCGACCCCTCTTTCGCGCGCGCCTGGGGCGACCTGGCGGACGCGTATGCCGAAAATGCCTTCGATTACCGTGAGGGTGTTGACGAAAAGCGGGCCAAGGCAAAGGCCGCAATCGATCAGGCCGTGAAACTGGCCCCCGACGATCCCGAGGTGATCAGCAGCCTGGGTACATATTATTACTACGGATACCGCGACTATGCCCGGGCCAATGAGCAGTACCAGCGCCTCGCCCTTTTGCGGCCCAATGACGCAAGCGTCGACAATTCCCTGGCGCTCATCCTGAGGCGCCAGGGCAAGTGGGCTGAGTCCCTGCCCCATTCCCGCCGCGCCATCGAGCTCGACGTGGCCAACACAAGGTACCTGAACAACCTGATTGCCACCCTCGCGGAGACGAGGCGCTACGACGAGCTCGCCGACGCCTACCGAAGGATGTCGGCGCTTAAGCCGGAACATTTCGAGATAGGTCTCCAGGTGGCGATCACCGCATTCCATGCGACAGGATCGACTAAAGAGGCTGAAGCTTTCCTCGACCGCCTCACCCCCGAGCAGAGCGCCTCCCCGGATGGCCTGGACGCCCGTATCACTTGGGCGAGTGTCATAGACGATTATGCCGAGGTCGTCAGGCTGCAGAAGCTTCAGCGTTATTCCAAGGCCTCTGACCTGGAACTGTGGGAGCAGGACGTGTTGGCTGCCGAAAATGTCTACCTATCGGGCGACCAGGCGGGGGCAATCGCCAGGCTTGGAAATATCCCTGTGGACAACGCCAAGCGTCTCGAGCGGGAGCCCAAGAACCCGCGGCTCTGGACCTTCCAGGGGATCATCGAACTGATCCAGGGGCATCCGGAGGAGGCGGTGCGCGCCGGGGATCGATCCGTCGAGCTCGTGTCGAAGACTCCCGACGCTTTAGACGGTCCCCTGTATGCCGCGTTCAATGCCCGACTCCTTGCCTATGCGGGGAAGAACGACCGGGCTCTCGCGGAACTCGCGCGGCTCTTGCGCACCCCGGGTACCAGCGTCCTCAATGTCTATGAGCTCAAGCTGGACACCGGGATCAAGCTCCATGGGGACCCCCGCCTTAATGCCCTTCTGGATGACCCGGCGAACAACGCTCCGCTGCTCTGAGGGACCGGCTCCCTGCAACGCGGCGGCCGTTTAGGTGCCAACCGCATTTCTCCCGGGCTCGCGCGTCACGACCTGACTTCCACCCGCTGCCCGCTCATGGCCGCGGCGTAGATCGCCTCGACGATTGCGATGTCGCGGCGCCCCATTTCGCCGGGCGCAAGCGACGGCCGCCCCTCGAGGAGCTCCAGGGCCATGCCGTCCAGCTGCGCCACCTGGTGGTTCACCTCGGGGAAGTTCGAGGGACCCCTAGACGTGGTCAGGAAAGGCTCCGCATAATAGAACGCCGGGTCCTCAAGCTGCGCCCATCCATGGGCCGCCTCCGCGCGGAAACGGCTCACTTGCTCCCCGTACGAGGAGCGGCAGTGGGCGACGGCTCCGTCAGCGAACTCCATCGTCCACTGGATGGATTCCTCAACCTCTGAAAAGACCTTGGGCCGGGTCACGGGCCCGAAGCTCGCGGTCACGGCCACCGGCGCCGCCTCCACCTTTGCCATGCAGGCCGCCTGGATCACATAGACCCCCATGTCCATCAGCGGTCCTCCACCCGCAAGCTTCTTGTCGAGGCGCCAGTCGGTCGCGGCCCTTGCCGACTCTCCCATGATGAAGCCGTTGGCTCCCTCCATCTTCATGAACGGCCCAAACACCTTTTCACGCGCCAGGCGTGCGAGTTCGGCGTGATGCGGCTCATAATGCAGGCGATAGCCCACGGCCAGCCGTACCCCGGCTGCGCGGCACGCCGCCAGGATCGCATTGCAGTCGGACACCGAGGTGGCCATCGGCTTCTCGCAGATGACATGCTTCCCGGCCTTCGCCGCGGCGATGCAATGCCCCGCATGGAGCTGGTTGGGCGTCACCACGTACACGATGTCGATGTCCGGGTTTCCGGCCAAATCCCCCATTGTGTCGTAACCGTAGATGTTCCTCTCGGGGAACCCGTAGGAGCGCGACCACTCCCGCCCTTTCTCCCGGCTGCCGGTGACCACTCCCGTGAGCCTGCAATGCTCGGTCAGGCGCAGCGCCGGCCCGAGCTGGTTGGCCGAGTACCGTCCAAGACCCAGGAGCGCGACCCCGAGCTTCTTTTTCGGTGTCGGCGCATCGAGCGCACGCCCGTCGCGTGGCATGAGCACGAGCGCCGCAGCTGCCGACATGCGGCCAATGAACCTGCGGCGCGTAACCGGGCTACCGGATGTGGGATTATTCATGGAGGGTTAATTTGGTCACACTAACACAAAGCCACGTCGATTCAGCATGACAATGAGCGGCCGTTCGGCAACCGAACCCTCCCGAAAAACGCAGCTTAGTCTCCCCGCAGGGCGACTACCGGGTCAACCTTGGCCGCCCGGGTGGCGGGCATCAGACATGCGGTCAGCGCCACGGACCCCATGACCACAAGGGTTCCTATCAGGATGGGAATCTGCACCGCAGGGACATCGAACAGGATCGCCTGCATCGCACGGCCTGCGAGCCAGGCGCCGAGGATGCCAATGCCAGCCCCTACGGCCAGGAGCCGGACACCCACGGAGAGGAACTGGTCCCGGATCTGAGAGGGATGCGCCCCCAGGGCCATGCGAACCCCGATTTCCCTAAGGCGCTGCGAAACCGCGTAACTGAGGACGCCGTACGTGCCGATGGCGGCGAGGAGGAGTGCCACCAGGGCAAAGACGGCGGCAAGGATGGCCGGCGAGCGCCGGGTGATGAGCGTTTCATCAATCCGCGCGTGCATGGATCGGAAATGGTCGAGGGGTAGGCTGGGATCGATTGCCTGGATGGTCTTCCTCACCATGGGGGCGAGGGTCTCCAGCGGGAGCGTCGACGAGACGATGAGGGCGAACGAGTTCGTGTTCAGGTTCTCCGAGGGAAACGGGAAGTACACGGCCCCATGCCCGTTGGACTCCACCAGTTCCTGCTGCTTCACACTGCGCACGACGCCCACCACGGCGGCAGCCTTGTCCTTTTCGTACACGGCATTCTGCTCGAGATGCTTTCCTATGGGATCGCTGCCCGGCCAGTATCGGGAGGCGAAGGCCTCGTCGACGACGCACACCTTCGCCGAGCTCCTTCCGTCGGAATCCCTCAGCAGGCGGCCCCGGGCGAGCGGGATATTCATCGTGGCCCAATAATCGCTGCTCACCGAGGAGAGATAGTGCGCCCGGAGGCTTTCAGTCGAAGGCCGCTCATCTCCTTCGACAATGACCGCGCTGTCGTTGGTGGAGCCGTTGAAGGGCAGGCCCGTCGAGATGGCCGCGTGGGTCACCCCCGGGAGGCTCCGAATCGCGGGGATAAGCCGCTCGACAAACGCCTGCCTTGGGGGCGTGTCGCGATAGGTGTTCCAGGGAAGCGCTATGTCGCCGGCGTAGACGTTTTCGGGGTTGAACCCTGCAGGCGTATCCAGCACGCGCTTTAGGCTCAGGGTCAGAAGGCCGGCCCCGGAGAGCAGCACAAACGCCAGCGCGAACTGCACGATGATGAACCCGTGCCTCACGCGCTGGGCGCCGCGGCTGGCCGTGCCGCTTCGCGACTCGGCAGCAAGGCCCGCGGCGAGCTTGATGTGGAGGCTCAGCCAGATGGCGGGCACCGCGAGCAGGAGCCCGATCACAAGAGAGGCCACAAAGGCAACCCCCGCGACCCGGGCGTCAAAGGCCACCATGGAACCGAGCGGAAGCGAGTCGGTGCCCAGGAGGCGAATCAAGCGGATGCCGAACGCCCCAAGGATCACCCCGAACGCACCGCCCACGACGGCCAGAAGCGTGGTTTCGATCAGGACGTCCCTGGCAACGTGGCGCCGACGAGCCCCGAGCGCTTGGCGGACCGCGAGCTCCTTGGATCGGCTGCTGGCGCGAATCAGGAAGAGGTTGGCGAGATTCACGCCGCCGATCAGCAGAAGGAACACGACGCCGCATTGGAGCAGAAGGAGCATCGGCCTCACGGTGCGGACATGGTCGTCATGGAGGCCGCGGACCGTCGTGCGGTAGCCTGCGGTCTTGACGACCTGGGCATAGGGATCGTCGCGCAGCTGCGCCACGTTGAAGGCGTCGATCTGGGATTGCGCCTCGGCCACCGTCGCCCCGGGCGCCAGGCGGGCAATCATCTCCCAGTTGTTGCTGTGCCGATTCGTGATGGCGGCCTCGCTCGCGTCGTGTGCTGCGGGGCGGAAGAACTCCGCATGACTCGAAAGGTATTGGAAGCCGGGGGGGGTGACGCCGACCACCGTGATCGGCAGGCCGTCGTTTATGAAGGTGCGGCCGAGCACGTTGGGGTCCGCGTTGAAGTGGGTGCGCCAGTATCCGTCGGTGAGAATGGCCACGGCATCGGGTCCGTAGGCCATCTGCTCCTCGGTGAAGGGTTTTCCCATGGCGAGGGGCACCTTTAGCGTGTCGAAAAACTCGGCCGAGATCCGCGCCGTCGGCACACGGGTCGGCGAATCCGTGCCCCCAACGGAGTTGGAGCTGTCCTGATAAATGGAGACCGAGGAGAACGCGCTGATCGAGTGCCTGCGGTCGTAATAATTGGGAGTCGAACACCCGGAGCGCTCGACCCCGGCCCCGGGGTAGCTGTTGAAAACTGCCACGAGCCGGTCACCTCCCGGGAAAGGCAGCGACCTAAGGACGACCGCATCGACTACCGCAAAAATCGTGAGGTTGGCTGCGAGGCAGATGGCCAGCGTGGCCAAGGCCGTCGCCGTAAAGCCGGGGGTCTTTAGAAGTTGGCGCAGGGCAAATCTAAATGAAAGCAGCATGGGAATAGGATTACCTTGAATGTATCGCACGCATCGTGCCATATCCCGGATCGGGCTCTAAGAGCCTATCCTCACGCGACTAAGGAAACCTGAGGATGAAAACAGGCAACCCTATCACCCCGCTTTCGGGAAGGGGATGTCCCGATTGCGGGAAACACATCCCTGCACAACGAGGACCCAAATCGATGCACCAGCCGCTTCCTGCGCCCAATGAGGATTTTGGGGCTTGGAATTCAGGCTGGATGCGCAGGGCGAGGCCTCCCGCGCTTAACGATAGCGTCGCAGGTGCGTCGCTCTTCTCCGTCCCATTTTCGGGACGCCATGGTTTCGCTTCCGAATCCAAGAGGCCCTTCTCTCGTTGCGCAAAAACGATGTAACATATTGTTGTTTATATTTTAACAACACTCATATGCGTCTGGCACAACCCATGCAAAGAAAAGGCCATGATCGAGCTTAAGCAGGTCGAACGCGTTTATCCTCTGAAGGGCGGACCCTTTTACGCCCTAAGGGCCATAACCCTTTCCATCGCGGAGGGGGACTTCGTCTCCGTCATGGGACCCTCGGGCTCGGGGAAGTCCACACTGCTCAATATCCTCGGCCTTCATGACTCGGCGTGGGCCGGTGAGTACCATTTTGGTGGGACCGAAGTCCACGCCCTGAACCAGAAACGCAGGCTCGAACTCCAGAAAAAGAACATCGGATTCGTGTTCCAGAGCTACCATCTCCTCGACGACCTCACGGTCTACGAGAACCTCGAGATTCCCCTGACCTACCGCGATGTCCCAAGGTCGGAGCGGCAGACCATCGTCTGCGACATGCTCGACCGATTCCATATCGTGGCCAAGAAGGACCTGTACCCCTCCCAGCTTTCGGGGGGACAGCAGCAGCTGGTTGCCGTTGCCAGGGCCTTGGTCGCGAAACCCCGTCTTATCCTTGCCGATGAGCCCACCGGCAACCTCCACTCCGACCAGGGTCACGAGATCATGGAGCTGTTCCGGAAGCTGAACGCCGAAGATGGGGTGACGATCGTCCAGGTAACCCACTCCGAAACCAACGCCGCATTCGGCAAGCGCGTGGTGCGCCTCGCCGATGGCCTGCTTCTCAAATAGCCGATGCGCCGCCTACGACGACTCATCTTTATCGCGGCTCTGGCAGCACTCGCCTCGGCCGCACCCGCACAGGAGGCCCTGCCGACGCTCACGCTTGATGACGCCATACGCCTTGCGCTCCAGAGAAACAAGGTCCTGAAGGTCACATCGTATGGCCGCGGCATCTCCCGCGCCCTCCTCCTGCAGGCGCGGGGACAGTTCGAGCCTTCACTGGTCGTGAACCGGAGCTATTCCGAGACGCAGTTCACCTCGTCCCTCGGCCCCATTCCCGTCTCGGACAACACAAAGACTGACAGCTACAGCGCCGGAATCCAGGGCCTGCTGCCCTTGGGAACCCAGTACAATCTGTATGGGAGCACCATCGAGGTCCGGGACAACTACAACGGCATCAATAGGAACTACCAGACCTTCGGAGGGTTCCAGGTCACCCAGCCGCTCCTTAAGGGCTTCGGCTTCAATGCAAACCTGGCGAATGTAAGGGTGGCCAAGGCCAATCGGTCCATCTCGGACCTCACCTACCGCCAATCGGCCATCGACACGGTCACCAACGTGATCGTGGCCTACAGCAACCTCCAGCTCGCCCACGACCAGCTCAATTCCGCCGAGAAGGCGCGCGCGCAGGCCAGGGAACTGCTCTCGGAGAACGAGAAGGCCTACAGGATCGGGAGCATCTCGCAGAGCGACGTGATCACCTCGCGCGCCTACGCGGCACAGTACGAGGAATCGATCCTGATCGCCGAGCGCGCCATACGCGACGCCCAGAACAGCCTTCGGGAACTGATCGGGGACGAAATCTTCCTTGAGGACGAGCCCCTGATCGCGCTTGCCCCGATGGACATCCCCGAGGTGACCGTCGACCGAAAGGCGGACCTCCAGCGTGCGCTCAATATGCGCCCGGACTACCAGCAGCAGCGGCTATTGATCACAAAGAATCGCGCCGTCGAGTCTTCCGCCGCGAACGGGCTCCTCCCCCAGGTCGACTTCGTCGGGGGCTACGGCTACAACGGCTCGGCCTACACCTTCGGCGCAAGCCGGCAAATGGTGCAGGACCACCAGAACCCGTCGGTCGCCGCCGGACTCACGGTCACCGTGCCCCTCGCATTCGCCGTGGGGCGCGGGACCCTGCGCGCCGCCAGGCTCCAGCGCCAGCAGGCCGAGGAGGATTTGACCCGTCTCGAGGCCGACATCGCGGTGAGCGTTGCCAACGCCGCCGGCCAGATCGAGACCACGCGAAAGCGCGTGTCGGCCGACAAGGCGGCGTACGACCTCGCCCGGCAGGCCCTCGATGCGGAGGAAAAGAAAAAGAAGGCGGGCACCAGTTCCACGCTCGCCGTCGCCCAGCAGCAGAATTTCGTCGTGAGCGTCGAAAGCAGCATCTCGTATGCGCTCGCAGCCGAGCGTCAGGCCGTCGCGGTGTACGACCAGGTCCTCGGCGCCACCCTCGACCGCTACCACGTGACCCTCACCGACGAATGAGCTTTTGGCACTCGTCACTTCCCCGGCGTCGGTCCTGAATCAGCCATGGCAGGCGCGCAGACCCATCGCATCCTGATAGCCGACGACGACGCGGACGTCGTCGAGGCGCTGCGGCTGCTGCTCAAGAACGAGGGCTATGTGACAGAGGCCGTGAAGTCGCCCGCGGCGGCCGTGAAGGCCCTGGAGGCGCGGGATTACTCCCTTGCGCTGGTGGACCTGAACTACACCCGGGACACGACGAGTGGGAAGGAAGGGCTCGATCTCCTGAGCCGCCTGCAGTCGATAGACCCCACCCTTCCTGTGGTTATCATGACGGCGTGGGCCAACGTCGAACTCGCCGTGGAGGCCATGCGCCGCGGAGCCCGCGATTTTGTCGCCAAGCCATGGGACAACCAGCGGCTGATCGCCATCGTCCGGAACCAGGTCGAGCTGGCTGGCGCGGTTCGGGCCTACCGCCGCCTGGAACAGGAGAACCAATTGCTCCGGGGCAAGCAGGGTCCCCATCTGATCGCCCAGTCCGCGGCAATGCGGCCCGTCCTGGAGCTCATAGCCCGCGTCGGCCCCTCCGACGCCAACGTGCTGATCACCGGCGAGAACGGGACCGGCAAGGGGCTCGTGGCCCAGGCCGTCCACTCGGTGTCCGCCCGCAGCGGGCATTCCTTCATCTCGGTGAACATGGGGGGCCTGCCCGAGGGGGTCTTTGAGAGCGAGCTCTTCGGCCACGTGCGCGGGGCGTTCACGGACGCAAAGGGGGACCGCGCGGGCCGGTTCGAGCTCGCCGAGGGCGGTACCCTGTTCATGGACGAGATCGGTAACATCCCCGCTCCCCAGCAGGCAAAGATCCTCCGCGCCCTGGAGCGCGGCGAATTCGAGCGCGTGGGGTCGTCGCGCACGATCCGGGCGAATGTCCGGCTCATTTCGGCGACCAACTGTGACATCGGGGCCGAGGTCTCGGCGGGAAGGTTCCGGCAGGACCTCCTGTTTCGACTCAACACGATCCAGATCCACCTCCCGCCGCTCCGCGAGCGCCGCGAGGATATCGAGCTTCTGGCGCAGCATTTCCTGAAGCTTCACGTCGAGCGCTACCGCAAGCCGATCACGGGTTTTGATGAGGATGCGATCCAGGCGATGCGCGGTCATGCGTGGCCGGGCAACGTCCGGGAACTCAACCACGCTGTCGAGCGGGCCGTGCTGATGGCACAGGGCCGCGTGGTCCGCGCGATCGACCTCGCGCTCAACGCCGCGGCCGCTGCACCGCGCCTGGACGACATGAGCCTGGAGGACGTCGAGGCCCACCTGATCAAGAGGACGCTCGCGCGGTGCGACGGAAACGCCCGGAAGGCGGCGGAATTGCTCGGCCTGAGCCGGAGCGCCTTTTACCGGCGCCTAGAGAAATACGGACTGTAGCTTTTGCGGACGAGCGGCCAGAGTCCCCGCATGGCCAGACGGTCCAGGAGATTGACGCACGAGCAGGGGGTTCTCGCGACCTGCCTCCTTGGCGGCCTGCCTGCGGTCGCGATTGCGCTGGCATGGATCTGGGGGGGGGCCCACTCGCCGGAGGTGAGGGCCACCGTGACGCTGGTCGTGGTGGGGTGCTGGATCGGCTTTGCGCTCGCCCTGCAGCATCGCGTGGTTCACCCGCTGCAGACGATGTCCAACCTGCTGCTCGCGCTGCGTGAGGGCGACTTCTCGTTCCGGGCGCGCGGGGCCCGCGACAAGGATCCCCTTGGGGATGTGCTCGCCGAGATCAACGGGCTTGGCGACGTCCTCCAGTCGAACCGCCGGGGCGCCCGGGAGGCCACGGCGCTCCTCTCTGCCGTGATGAACGAGATTGATGTCGCCGTCTTTGCCTTCGACCCGGAACGGGTGCTGCGCCTGGTGAACCCTGCGGGACAATTGCTCCTCGGCCTGCCCGCGGAGCGGCTTTTGGGAAGGGACGCAGCGGCCATCGGACTCGCCGACTGCCTCGAGGGCGAGCCCAACCGGATCCTCGCGCCCTCTGCCCTCCCGAGGGCCTACGGGCGCTGGAGCATGCGCCGATCGGTCTTCCGCGAGGACGGGAGACCGCACCAGCTGATCGTCTTCGGGGACTTGAGCCGGCCGCTGCGCGAGGAGCAGCTCAAATCGTGGCAGCGGCTCGTCCGGGTCCTGGGCCACGAGCTCAACAATTCCCTGGCCCCGATCAAGTCGATCGCGACCACCCTGGGAAATTCAATTCAGAAGGAGGCCCGGCCGTCGGATTGGGAGGAAGACCTGCGGTCGGGCCTGGGCATCATTGCATCACGGGCCGAGAGCCTGGAAAGGTTTCTGCAGGGTTACTCCAAGCTCGCACGGCTCCCGCCGCCCCAGGTGGCCGTCTGCGACCTGCCCGCGCTGCTTCGCCGCGCGGCAGCCCTCGAGCGGCGTGTCGATGTGGAGGTGCAGCCTGGCGCCCCTGTTGAGGTCCATGTGGATTGCGCCCAGATTGAGCATGCCATCATCAACCTCGTGAAGAACGCCGTGGATGCAGCGCTCGACCACAAGCCCCCATCGGTGAGGGTTTCGTGGAGGGTGACTCGGGAGAATGTGGAGATCCTTATTGAAGACAATGGGCCGGGAATCGCCGAAACAGCCAATCTGTTCGTGCCGTTCTTCACGACCAAGCCCGAGGGATCGGGCATCGGGCTCGTGCTGTGCCAGCAGATTGCGGAGAACCACGGGGGCTCTCTCGGGTTGCACAACAGGGACGACGGCGCCGGATGCGTTGCCCTCCTTCGCCTCCCCCTGTCGAAGGCGTGACTTTCCGCCGCGCCCCAACGTTTCCCAAATATGGGACGGCCCTTTCCCGGTAGCGGTGTGTCCCCGCGATTTCCCTGGCCGACAAAAACACCTTAGTATTTTATCTATAGCGTCTTATATTTGACACCCCAGGCTGGCACACGCTGTGCAATCCATGGGGCAGAAACATGGATATCCAGCGTCCCTCACAGGCAAAAGCAAAACTCCGGAAACGCATCGTCATGGGCGCTCTGGGCGTCATTGTTTTGACCGGGGTCACGGTTTTCTTGGCGCGGCTCAAGCCCGCCGTGCCGACCATCGACCGAAGCCTGGTGTGGGTTGACACGGTGAAGCGGGGACCGATGGTGCGCCAGGTTCACGGCCCGGGCACCCTCCTTCCTGTTGATATCCGCTGGATCGCTGCACGCACTCAGGGCCGCGTCGAGCGGATCGTACTGCTGCCAGGAGCAACCGTCGAGCCGGACAGCGTGATCCTTCTCCTCAACAATCCGGATGTGTCGCAATCGGCCATCGATACGGCCTCCCAGCTGAAGGCCGGCGAGGCCGAGTTCGCGAACCTGAAGGTCCAGACGGAGCGCGACGTGCTCCAGTCCGAGTCCGACGCGGCCAGCGCGAAGGCCAACTTCGAGCAGTCGCGCCTGAGGGCGCAGGTCAATGACCAGCTCTTCAAGGAAGGTCTCGTGTCCGAGCTCGAGCTGCGCCTGTCAAAGGTCACCGCGGAGCAGGCCGAGACCCTGAACACCATCGCCCAGAAGCGGTTCGTTTCCGCAAAGGACTCCGTGCCCTCCCAGCTCGCCGTGAAGGAGGCTGAGGTCGCCCGGCTTCACGACCAGGCACGGCTCAAGCTCGCCGAGGCCGACGCCCTGAGCGTTCGCGCAGGAATGCACGGCATCCTCCAAGTGGTCCCCGTGGAGGTGGGCGCACAAGTACAGCCCGGCGCAAACCTAGCCCGGGTCGCAGATCCTTCGAAGCTCAAGGCCGAAATCCAGGTCCCGGAGACCCAGGCGAAGGATGTCCTCATCGGACAGGATGCGGAGATCGACACCCGAAACGGCGTGGTGACAGGCAAGGTGTCACGGGTTGCGCCGTCCGTCCAAAACGGCACCGTTACGGTTGAGATCGCATTGCCGGGGGAACTGCCCAAGGGATCTAGGCCGGACCTCTCGGTGGATGGCATCGTCGAGCTCGAGCGCTTGGCCGATGTCGTCTTCGTCGGCCGACCGGCATTCGGCCAGGAGCATGCGACGGCCAACATCTTTCGTCTGGAGGCCGACGGGGTGCATGCCGTCAGGACGCAGGTCCAGCTTGGCCGAAGCTCCGTCAACACCATCGAGATCCTCAAGGGGCTCAGTCCCGGGGATCAGGTCATCCTCTCCGACATGTCCCAGTGGGACTCCAACGAGCGGGTCAAACTCAACTGACGCTCACCCGCACCCATTATCCAAGATTTCAACGCCCCTCCAACGCACCCTTCAACGCCATGTCACAGACCCTCCTGAAACTCGAAGATGTCACCAAGGTTTTCCTCACCGATGAGGTCGAAACCCACGCCCTTTCGGGCATCCACCTGGAGATCCGCAAGGGCGAATACGTCGCGATCGCCGGGCCCTCGGGCTGCGGCAAGTCCACCCTGCTCTCCATTCTCGGCCTGCTCGACACGCCCACGGGCGGATCCTACGTGCTCAACGACCGCCCCGTGCAGGGTCTCACGCCGACCGAACGCGCCAGGATCCGCAACCGGGAGATCGGCTTCATCTTCCAATCCTTCAACCTGATCGGGGACTTGAGCGTGTACGAGAACGTGGAACTTCCCCTGACCTACCGCGGCATGCCGGCGGCCGAGCGCAAGGCCCGGGTTGAGGAGGCGCTCGAGAAGGTCGGGATGGCGCACCGCGCGAAGCACGTGCCCTCGCAACTTTCAGGCGGCCAGCAGCAGCGCGTGGCCGTGGCACGTGCCCTTGCCGGGCAGCCCGCCGTCCTTCTGGCCGACGAGCCCACCGGCAACCTGGACTCCAAGAATGGCGACGCCGTCATGGAGCTCCTCCAGAACCTCCACCGGACGGGCTCTACCATCCTCATGGTGACGCACGATACCCGGTTCGCGCGCCATGCGGACAGGACCGTGCATCTGTTCGACGGGCGCGTGGTCGAGGAAAGCGCGGCGCCCAAGGACTGACTTCGAAAGAGGCGCTTCCGGCAGTGAGTTCGTATGCCTGCCGGTTCGATGGAGACTTGGGGTTGAAGAACACCGTCGCCGGCGGTCCCAGTGATGGGAACGACGCGTTTCATTCTTGGGTAATTCGAAGGGTGAACGCCATCGCAAGAGACATCATAACCTCATAGCCCTAGGCTTCTTGCATTTCATTACAGGGTTGGCACGTGCCCTGCGATCTTCCTGCGAACCCGCCCACTCCCCTACCTTCTGTGCTCACTGACCTTCGATTTGCGATTCGCATGATCGCCACCCGCCCGTGGTTCTCAGCCACGGTCATCATCACGCTTGCCCTTGGCATCGGCGTCAACACGACGGTCTTCACCTTGGTCAACGCAGCGCTGTATAAGCCGGTGCCGATCCCGGGCGGCGAACGCCTCGTCATTGTCGCGGAGCACGAGACGAAGAACCCCGCGAACCGTCATCCGGTGTCGTTGCCTGAGTACCGCGAGTACCTGGAGCAGAACCACACCTTCTCTGGGCTGGAGGCCGCCGACACCGACCAAGGCGTCATCAGCGAGAATGGCATCCCGCCAGACCGCTATGACCTGGCCGCCGTGTCACCCGGGTTATTCGGGATGTTGAAGACGTGGCCCGTCCTCGGTCGCGCGTTCCTTGCAGCCGATGGCCAACGCGGTGCCCCACGTGTCGCCCTCCTAAGCTACAGTGTCTGGCAAAAACGCTATGGGGGTGTCTCGGACATCGTCGGGCGCACGGTGCAGCTTAATGGGTCTGCGACCACGATCATTGGGGTAATGCCCGACGGCTTCCATTTCCCAAGCACCCAGGACCTGTGGACGCCGTATGTCCCGGCTCCCGAGAACGAGGACCGCACCCACCGCGACCTGATGCTCTTCGGCCTCCTTTCCCCGCGAACGAATATCGCAGCCGCCCGGGCCGACCTTGCGCAGATATCCGAGCGAATGGCGAAGGCGTTTCCCGAGACCGAAAAGGACTACACCGCCCTTGTGCAGACCTTCCAGGAGTCGATGAACGGTGGGCCCATCAAGCTCATCTTCCTCCTCATGCTCGGCGCCGTGGGCTTCGTCATGCTGATCGCCTGCGCCAACGTCGCGAACATGATGCTCAGCCGCGCCCAGTCGCGCAGCCGCGAGATCGCCGTCCGCGCCGCGCTCGGGGCCTCGCGCCTGCAGATCATCCGTCAGCTGCTGGTTGAAAGCGTGCTCCTGAGCGCGCTCGGCGGCCTGCTGGGGCTCCTGCTCTCCCAGTTCGGCGTCCACGCCTTCGACCTGGCGACCCAGGACGTGGGCAAGCCCTACTGGGTCCAGTTCACCATGGACTGGCGCGCATTCGCCTACTTTGCCGCCCTCTCCCTCTCAACCGGCCTCATCTTCGGCATCGTCCCGGCATGGAGGGCATCGGGCGTTGATCTGAACACCACCCTAAAGGACGGAACCGCTGGTGGCACCCAGCGCGGGAGCCGGCTGTCGGGATCGCTGGTCGTATTCCAGTTCGCCCTGACGGTCGTCCTGCTTGCGGGCGCAGGGGTGATGATCCGCAGTTTCGTCGATGCTCAGCGCATCAACCCCTTCGTTCCCGCCGAGCACCTGCTCACGGCCCGAGTCAGCTTGCCCGACGGGAAAGGCGAGCGCTACGAGAGCGTGGATGCCCGCCGCAAGATGCACGACCGTGTGCTGGAGAGGCTTGCTGCCCTTCCAGGGGTCAAACAGGTGGCGCTCTCATCGGACATGCCAGGGCTCGGCTCGCAGACGCGTGACATCGAGGTCGAGGGCCACCCGAACCTGGATCCCAAGCAGCCGGCCCGGGCGGCAACCGTGTTTGCAACGCCCAATTACCTGTCGACGATCGGGCTTCCAATCCTGATGGGCCGGGCGCTCAACGCGAGCGACGGGCTCGAAGGCAAGGAGGCTTCGATCGTCACGCGGTCCTTCGCGGCGCGCTACTGGCCCGGCGAGTCCGCCGTGGGCAGACGCTTCCGCTTCATCCCCGACGGAAAACCCGCCGCGTGGGTCACGGTCGTGGGAGTCTGCGGAGACGTGGTCCAGGATACCATGGACCCGAACCCGGCGCCCCTGGCCTACTTCAGCAATCGCCAGGAACCTTGGGCGTGGCTCGGCATACTGCTGCGCACCGGCGGAGATCCCGTCACGGCCACTTCCTCGCTTCGCGGGGCGATGCAGCAGCTGGACCCCGCCCTGCCGCTCTTCGAGGTGCGCACGCTGCCGGCGGCCATCGACCACGAACACTGGTTCCTCGAGGTCTTTGGTTCCTTGTTTCTCCTGTTTGCACTCATCGCCCTTGCGATGGCCCTCGTCGGAATCTACGCCGTGGTCGCACAGGCCACCTCACGGCGCACCCGGGAAATCGGCATCCGCATGGCGCTCGGAGCATCGGCCGGCCGCGTCGTTCGCCTCGTGCTCTCGCGCGGCCTTGTAGAGCTTGGAGCCGGGCTCGCCCTCGGCCTGGCGGGCGCTATTGCGGCCACCCGCCTGATGAAGGGCATCCCCGGCCTCTCGTCGACGAACGAGCCTTTGATCTTCATCCTTGTGGTATCGGTCTTGCTCGCAGCCGGGTTGTTCGCGAGCTGGCTGCCTGCGCGTCGGGCCGCGAAGGTAGACCCTCTGGTTGCCCTGCGTACCGAGTAAGGCTGATAACCCTGATACCGACCTGGGGTTCCCGGCGCTCCGCGAGCCCCGACTGCCGCGCCGGCTACATTCGGCTCGACATGTCCCTTAGTTTGGGCCGCCCGCAAAGATGTCTCTCAAAGGGGTCCCAATATTGGACATTTGAAAGTGAGTGTCCATCGGTGCCCTACGCACAAAATCTCTACTCCGCCCGCAGCGCCAGGATCGGGTCAATGCCTGCCGCACGGCGGGCGGGTAGGTAGCTTGCTAGCAGTGCGACCGCCACAAGGAGAATAGAAACTGAGGCATACGCCATTGGATCGGTGGGACTCAATTCGTAGAGCAAGTCAGCAATGTAGCGGCTTAACATTACGGCGCTAACCAAGCCCACCACGGATCCGGCTACAATTTTCCAGGCTGCTTGGCGCATGATCAGGCCCACGATCTGCGGACGTGAGGCGCCTATCGCCCCGCGAATACCGATCTCTCGAGTCCTCAGGGAAACGTCGTACGCGAGAACGCCGTAGATCCCGATCCCGGAGAGAAAAAGGGCCAGGGCTGCGAAGCCGCCGAGGACGACCATTATCGCTTTTCTGATCTCAAAGGATTCGTCCACGGCGCCCTGCAAGGTGCTGATGTCGAACAGCGGAACTGAAGCGTCGATGCTGCGGATCTTCTCGCGAAGAGCGGCCACGAGGTCGCTTGGCTGCCGGGCCGAGCGCACCAAGATGCTCAGTCCCCCTTGGGCCCTCGTTCCTATCGGATAGTAGATGAAGGGATTGTTGCTCCTATCCTCGACACCGTTGTGGGGAACCCATCGCACCACGCCGACGATCACCGGCACCTCGGAATCCTTCTCCGGCGGCGCTCCTGGCGGGCGGTCGTACGAGAATCGTCCACCTACTGCCGAGCGACCCGGAAAGTACTTCCTGGCAAAGCGCTCATCAACCACGTGGGCATTCCGGCCAGCGGCAATGTCCGATTGATCGAAGAACCGCCCCTCGAGAAGCTGAATGTGAAGGGTGCTGAAGTACTCGTTAGACACGCCGATGAACTGGGCCACCGGCTGAGGCGATCCCGGCGGAAGAGCGCTGCCCTTAAGCGTGAACGGGTTGCTATTGTCCACGCCCCGAAACGGGACGCTTGTCGCCACAGCGGCGGACTCGACGCCCGGGATTTCCCTTACCGCCCGTAAGAGGCGCTCCTGAAAAGCAGCCCCCCGTGCCTCATCGCGGTACGGCCCGGGCACCGCTATGTTTGCCACGAGAACATTAGCCGGGTCGAATCCAGGGTCCACTGAGATTGCTTTCGCAAAACTTCGTGCAAGGAGGCCGGCGCCGCTTAGGAGGACAAGCGCCGCGGCGATCTGGCTGGCGACCAGGATGCTGCTGAACAGCCGTACGCCTGGGCCTCCCGACGCGCCCCTCGAGTTGGTCGGGAGCCCGCCCGTCATTTTCGTGCGAAGGATATTAAGTACGGGCAAGAACCCGACCGCCAGACCTACAAGGATAAAAAGACCCGTGGCGATCATGAGAGCGCCGGCATCGAGCACAACCGGCAGCGTATCCGGTAGCACCTTAGCGATGAAATGGTTGGCAAACGGAAGGCAGCCGAACGCAAGCCCGATCCCCAGCCCGATGCCGATCATTGTCAGCAGCAGGTACTCGGTCATGAATTGGAGGACAATGGTCCCACGGCTCGCGCCGAGCGCGGAGCGGATCGCAATCTCATGTTGCCGGCTGTTTGTCCGCGCAAGGAGCAGATTCGCGATATTCACGCATCCCACCAGCAGCACAAACACGGCGGCACCTTGCAAAAGAATCAGCGAGGACGTGACTGGACGCGTGCGCTCAGCCTGAATGGGTGCAACGGCCATTCCGTGCCCGGAATTATCGAGGAAGGCCTTCATATTCTCGGGCGCCACATCGTAGTATCTGCGCTCGACTGCCGCCGCCTCAGAGAGGGCGCTCGCTGCCGAGTGACCCTCCTTGAGCCGCGCATAGAGCGGTGTGTTGAGCACAAACCTAGCGTACGGGGAGATCGAACCCTGTCCCCATGCGACCGGCTTTACAAATTTTGCGCGGGCGTCAAATGCCTCCACGGCGCGCGGAGAGACCCCAATGATTCGATAGCTCTCACCGTCGATCCGTACCGTCTTTGAGATCACGCTGGGGTCTTCAGCGAAATGCGATTTCCAAAAAGACTGGGTAAGCACGATTACCTTGTCTTGGCCCTTACGGCTGTTCTCCAGTGTGAAGAAATGGCCAATGATCGGTTTCACGCCAAGAATCTCAAACATCTCGGGGGTACAATAGGCCTCGGTGATCCTGTCCGCTGACCCTTCCTCGCCCAGCATCACGGTTGTCGAGCCCCACAATCCCACGGCGGCATAGGACTCGGTCTGATTCTTGTACTCCAGATATTGGGTTATGCTGCAGGGCTCTTTGGGGAGCCCAGCCTTTGGAAAGACATTATATATCTCCACAATCCTACTCGGTGCCGGAAACGGAAGCGGCTTCAGCAGTAGAGCGTAGATCACCGAGAAGATTGCGGTGTTGGCGCCGACACACAGCGCAAGTGTGAGCACCGCCGTCAGGCTGAATCCCGGGCTTTTCCGCAGGGCGCGCGCGCCAAATCGAAGATCCCGGAAAAGATTCTCGATCGACCTCCAGCCCATTCCATCGCGACAGTGTTCCTTAATCTGGTCGGCACCGCCAAATTGACGCAGGGCCGCGAACCGAGCTTCGTCTGGGGAAAGGCCCTCTGCTGCGTTCTCTCGCGCCAAATGCTCGATGTGAAGACGCATCTCCTCCGCCATATCACGCTCCAATTTTCCCGAGCGAAATAATGCCCGAGTGCGACTGAGTATCTGCCTGAACCCGCTCATGGTAGTTTTATGCCGATGCCATGACCTTTGCCACAGCCGTAACCAGCCGGCTCCAGCTCTCCTTCTCTTCGTCCAATTGCCTACGCCCCGCCTTGGTCAGGCGGTAGTATTTTGCGCGGCGATTGTTATCCGACTGGCCCCATTCCGACTCTATCCAGCCCTTGTCCTGCATGCGGTATAGGGCCGGGTACAACGAGCCTTCGCCCACCAGAAGGTCCTTGGTCGAAAGCTGCGCGATTCGTTCAGCTATGCCCCAGCCGTGCATGTCCCCCCGGTCAAGCACTCGGAGAATGAGCATGTCCAGGGTTCCCTGAAGTATTTCGATATTGGCCATCGTTCGCCCCCTCGAATGTCGATGGGAGCGAGGTTCCCCTCGTATGTCAAGGGGAGACCCTCGCAAAAGTCGGTAGTCGCGAGCTGCCTCGGCGCTACCCAGTCCCTTCCGCGCTCAGATGCCGAGGCACCGCCCCGCCAACTCTTTATTCAACTTAGCGAAGGCCAACGACGTGCCTCCAACGGATCTATTCGTCGCGGAGAGCGATCATGGGGCTTATCCTCGTCGCCTTCTGCGCCGGCAGCCAGCATGCGATGACCGCGACCGCGACGAGACCTAACGCCGCGCTGAAGATTGTCCACATGTCTCGTCCTGGAAGCGCCGGCAATAATCGACCCAAAGTCGTAGTGAGCACAAATGCCCCAACGAGGCCCAACGCTGCGCCAGCGAATGCCAGAACGAGGCCGTTCCGCACAAAGAGCCAGAGGATGCCACCTGGTTGCGCTCCTAGCGCCATGCGTATCCCAATTTCCTTGGTGCGCTCGCTGGCAAGGTTTGCAACGACCCCGTAGATGCCGATGCCCGAAAGCAGCAGCCCCAGGGCAGCGATCTGCACGAGGATGCGGCGCAGAAACGTGAAATAGGAATAGGTGGAGGCGGTGTCCTCGTCGATCGTTGCAAGGTAGTTGAGCGCGAGGTCCGGCAGGAGCACACCGATAGCCTTGCGCATGGACTCCTTCAACGGGCCCGGCGGCCCGGCAGTCCGCACAGTGAAGACGATGTTGTTGTTGCCCGTGTCCTGAGCCCAAGGGCGCACGAATCGGAGGTCGTTCATGCTGGGATTATAGAATTCGCCACCTCCCTTGAAGTCCTTCATCACCCCCACGACCTCCGCCCAGTAGACGTCGTCAAACTGGACGTCCGCGATGCGCTTTCCAATCGCAGACTCCCCGGGCCAAAGCTTTCGGGCCATCGATTCGTCAACGATCGCCACGTGGGCCGAGTCTGCCCTGTCGGCCTCCGTGAATTCGCGGCCTTCCTTAGTGTGGACGCCATAGACCTCGAACCATTCAGGGCCCGCGGTGAAATACCCCGCCTGCGGCTCATGGCCCTTCTCCGGCGGCGGCTTTCCGCCGACCAGGTAGTTATCCATCCGGTCTCCCCACGACGGCGACCCGCCGGACAGCGTGGCGTATTCAACCCCCGGGATGGCACGAAGCGCCTCCAGGGCCTGGGTTCCGAACGCCTGGACCTTTGCCCGATTCTTGTCGCCACCGTAATTATCCTGATCGAGCGAGACGACGCCGATAACCTCGTGGGAGGCGTCCCATCCCAGGTCACGATGGGTCAGGCGGTAGATGCCGCTGATGAAGAAGCCGGCACCGGCGAGGAGGGTCAGCGCGATCGCAAGCTCTAGGACGACGAGACCCTGGCGGAGCCAGTGCCTCGAGCGATCCGACGACGATCCGCGCCCCCCAGACTTCAGCGCGGCGCCCACGTCGGCGCGGGAAGCGAGCAATGCCGGGACCGTCCCAAAAATGGCGGCCGTGGCCAGTGAAACCAGGAATGTGAATCCCACAACCCGCAGGTTTATGGGCATATCCATGTCGAAGAACCGCGCGACATAGGCGTTGGTCCACACCGCCACGACGATTCCAAGGGCACCCCCGGCAACGGAAATGATAGTACTTTCTAGAAGGAGCATGCCAATGAGCCGCCACCGCGGACATCCCAGGGATAGGCGGATCGCGAGCTCCTGGCCCCTGCGCGTCGTCCGTACCAGCTGAAGGTTGGCGAGGTTGATGCAGGCTATGAGGAGCACCAAGCCAGAGAGGGCCATGGTCATCCATGTTAGCTGGGCACCTTCGTCACCCATTTGGTTCGTGGGATAGGGAATCACCTTGATCTCGCGGTCCTTGTTCGTCTCGGGGTAATCGTGGGCCAGGCGCTTGGCCAAGACGGTCATCCCAGCCTGCGCCTGCTCGAGCGAGATGCCCGGCTTCATCCGAGCCAGCACGGTGTACCAGCCCACCTTCCTGACGGTCCGGCTATGGGTCACCGGGTCCAGGTAGAAGAAGCCAGGCCGGTTCCCAAAGAGCGTCGGGTCCTCGATGGAAGGCGGCATTACGCCGATAACCGTGCTCGGCCGGCTGTTCACACGAACCGTGCGACCGAGCACGTTCGGATCGGCGTTGAAATGCTGCCTCCAGAAGGAATCGCTGATGAGGCAAACAAAGGCCATCTTCTTGGACTCGTCCTCGGTAGGCGTCCTGCCGAGCTCTGGAAGCACGCCGAGGAGAGGGAAAAAATTGGCGGTCATGTAGACCGCGCTCACCTGAACCGGAGCCTTTCCCGGCTCGGCATAGCTCATCGACTGCCAAGGCTGATAGGCGGCCAAGTCCGCAAACACCGTGTTCTGTTCCCTTTCGTCGAAATAATCCGCAGGCGCGACCGGGAAGCGCCCATCGCGAGCCGTGGCGGACCATATTTGTACGAGTGAGGCAGGATCCCGGAATGGGAGCGTCTGGAGCATCAGGCGGTTGAGCACCGTGAACGCCGTAGTGTTAACACCGATGCCGAGCGCCAGCGTGACGAGCGCAATAGCCGTGAACCCCAGGTTCCCGGCTAGCTTGCGTAAGGCGTACCTCATGGCGGACGGAGCCTAATGCGGGCCGCGCAAGAAAGGGAAGCGCAAGCGAAGCCGCGGCCATCCGAGTCGTCTCGGCAGCGGTCGGGATTAGGTCCGGATGTCGTTTCGCAATGTTGGCTAAGCTGCCTAAGCGACAGTGATTCTATGATCTTACACAGCTCCCGGTCAGCGACTCGGGATATCGCGGTGCGCTTTGGCGCCGGCTGCCCTGTAGCGTTTCAAAAGGGGGACTTATTCGAACGCTCCAAAGCTAAGCGTCTTCCCCTCTAATTGTGGCAACCCTGATCCATGCTTGAGTCGGGTTTCGGACGCTCGTGGAAGGAGTACTTTCCGGGAAGCGGAGTAATCCCAAATGACCGGAGGCAGGCACTTCAAAACCCGAGAACCCGAGGTAATACAAACGGAACATTTGGCTCGGGATTGAGTCGTGGGAGTTACCCCACGTTGGACATTAACATCCCATACTGCGCCGGCCGACGGGCCTCTTGCTTACCGCTGGTCCTTCTCTTGGTCTTGGCCTCCTCAAGCCGGCCGGTCCTCGCTGAGGACCCCAATGCTGACACCCAACAGCGCGGAGACACCGTAAGCATGGCTCCCATGGAAGTGAAGTCGGACCCGTTTAGGACCCTCGGTATCCATGGAGCCTTTATCGTTACCCTTACCGGCAAGACTCATATGAATATCGGCGCGGTAAATCCTGGGTCCCCTGCAGCCAAGAACGGACTGCGAGCAGACGACGAGATCGTCGAGATCGAAGGAAAACCGGTCGGCATCGGCACACTTTTTGCATTTCGGAAGATGGTCAAGGACGCCGAGGATCACCGGCTCACATTTGAGTGCACGGTCCGCTCGTATCGTAGCCAGGCGACGCATCCCGTACTATTCCAGGCGATGCGGGAACCTAGGCATCGGTGGCTACCGGTGGCACAATCAATTGCAGCATACCAAGAGGCGCGAGACCCGATGGCGCAGGCTAGTAAAGACTCGATGCCGGATAGTGAATGGCAGGATCGAGGAAACGCCACCCCCCAGGTTGCCCTGGTGAGCCTGTTCTGCGCATTCGGTCACGGCGATGTAGATAGGGTGTCCGGTTTGCTCGACATCTCGGCCAACGACCTGACTGCGCTCTCGGGGCTCTTCCACTCGCTGCCCGATGCCGGCCAAAGGTACTACGGAAGCCCGGAGCGAATGTTGGCCGCATTTGTTGACCAGGAGGCGAGGCCGCGATGGATCCGGGTACGCACGGTTTCATCATCCGATCCCGACCGGTCCTCGTTAGAGGTAACCCAAATATCCTGGAATGACTTAGACCGCCGTAGACTGGTATCGACCTACTCATTTCGCCGTACGGCGGCGGGTTGGAAGTGGGCAATCTCAAGCGATTCGATCAAGCGGTATGCCGATTATTACCGCGGAGTCCCATTTGACCTCGCTCCCCTCGAGGCTGTCCCCGAGATCGCCTGGTTCTTT
>Ga0302151_10000020_pt1 | contig 89854 bp, 84 predicted proteins | sample I_Bog_N1_3_FD_192428 | JGI IMG/M metagenome (GOLD analysis project Ga0302151, IMG submission 192428) | Peat permafrost microbial communities from Stordalen Mire near Abisko, Sweden - I_Bog_N1_3 | ecosystem: Environmental > Terrestrial > Soil > Wetlands > Peat | place: Sweden: Abisko, Stordalen...
GGTCCGCACACGGCGGTTCATGAGTGACGCTGGAAGCGCTGATGGGTATCCACCAGCGACACGAGCCCCATGCGGTCAAAGAAGGCCTTCTTGAAGGCCACGCTCATGTGGCTGGCTCCGGCATTCCACCAGGCACCGCGCCCGTTGGTCGCCGAACGCCACGCGCGTTCCCTCGTCGGTCCCTGCTTCATCAGCATCCTGGCAAGGGCACCTGCACGCTTGCCGTAGCGCCAGAGGCGACACCGTAGCTTGCGTCTGAGCCACCCGTCCAAGTCGTCCCACACCCATTTGCCGTAGTCGCGCAACGCTGGCCGCAGCAACCTTCAACCTCGCCGTTCCCCGCCCGATCAACCCGTACCCAAGGAAGTCACGCGTGCTCGCACGCGCCACCGCGCTCTTGTCCCGGTTGACCTGCAGCTTGAGCTCGTTTTCCAGGTAGCCTTCGATCGCCTCGAACGCGTGCTCGGCGGCCTTGCGGCGGCCGAGGTACACGTTGCAATCATCCGCGTAGCGCGCGATGGCATGCCCTCGACGCTCCAGTTCCTGTTCGTCAGGCCAGCGCTTTGCATCCAGCTTCCTTCAGATTCGCAGTCGCCCGCGACACCCTTGCCTTCAGCCAATCCTTCCCCTTGCCGGGTGGATAGAGGACTCTCACCTCCAAGTAGGTGCGCCCTGCCGGGCGCACCATGAAAAATGCCGCCCGCAGGCGGCATTCTCGTACGCGCGTCGCGCTTACTTCGACGCCGCGGAGGCCGGCGCGCTCGCCGCGCCCGAAGCCGCGTCGGAGGCCGCAGGGGCCGGCGCCTGCGGCTCGGCCAGCTTGCCGCCACCGGCATTGGCCATGTAGACCAACGCGCGGCCGACTTCGTAGTCGCTGAAATCGCCGCCGCCCTGCGCGGGCATGTTGCCCTTGCCGTGCAGCGCCGACTGCAGCAGCGCGTCGTAGCCCTTGGCCACGCGCGGGCCCCAGGCCGCGGCGTCGCCGAACTTGGGCGCGCCCAGCAGGCCGGCGGTGTGGCAGGTGGTGCACTGGGCCTCGAACACCTGCTGGCCGGTCTTGGGCACGACGACGATGGACGCGTCGAACACCGCGTCGCTGGCTACCGGCGCGATGCGCGCTGCCACCGCGGAGGCAGCGTACGCCTCGCTGCCCGGCGACTTCTTGTTGTCCAGCGTGACGAACTGCGTGAGCATGATGATCACGAGCACGGGAACGATGATCGCGGCGGCAACCACGGTGATCAGCTGCTTCGGCGTCCTGATGCCGGATTCGTGTTCTGCGTCGTCGTGATGTTGCTCTTCGCTCATGGATTCCTCGGGGCGCGGGCTGCAGGAAGGACCTCATCGACTGACGGCGCGCAACCCTTGCGCGCACCCTCGGCCGTCAAACAAAAGCCGCGCGATTATAGGTTCGAAGAACTCGCGCCACGCCGCATTGCACCGTCCGGGTGCCCCCGGGACAAACCCCCGGATGCGAGGCCTGTCCCCAAGACAAAACGCCCGGTCAGTGACGAACCGGGCGTTGCAGGGAGGGCGTGGATCAGGCCGCTTGCGTGTCCGGCGCGACCGGCGGTACGACGCGTGCCGCCACCAATGCGGTGACTTCCTTGCGATAGCGATTGAGCTCCTGCACCGACACGAAGCTGCGTTCGAGCAGCAGGCTCATGTTGTGGAGGATGCGCTCGACGACCTTGTTCTCCCACACGGCATCGAACTGGATCTGCTTGTCCAGCCAGCCTTCGAGCCACTGCGGATCGGGCACGCGGCTCTGGATGGTGTCGCGCGGGAACAGCGTGGCGTTGACGTGGAGATTGGTCGGATGCAGCGCCTGCGCGGTGCGGCGCGCGCTGGCCATCAGCACGCCCACCTTCGAGAACGCGGCCTTGGCCTCGTTGCCGAAGCGCGTGAGCGCCTTCTTCATGTAGCGCAGGTAGGCGCCGCCGTGGCGGGCCTCGTCGCGCGCCAGCGTCTCGTAGATGTGCTTGATCACCGGCTCGGTGTGCCACTGCGCGGCGCGGCGGTACCAATGGTTCAGGCGGATCTCGCCGCAGAAGTGCAGCATCAGGGTCTCGAGCGCCGGCGCCGGGTCGAACTCGAAGCGCACGGCGTGCAGCTCGTCCTCGGTGGGCACCAGCTCGGGACGGAAGCGGCGCAGGTACTCCATGAGCACCAGCGAATGCTTCTGCTCCTCGAAGAACCACACGCTCATGAAGGCGCAGAAGTCGCTGTCGTCGCGGTTGTCGCGCAGGAACATCTCGGTGGCCGGCAGCGCCGACCACTCGGTGATCGCGTTCATCTTGATGGTGGTGGCCTGCTCGTCGGTCAGTTGCGACGGGTCGAAGGAATCCCAGGGGATGTCCTTGTCCATGTCCCAACGGACGGCTTCGAGTTGCTTGAACAGTTCTGGGTACAGCATGCTGGCGTCAGTCTCCTGGCCCCCATTTTAGACGGGCGCAGGCCTTGTAAGTGCGACAAAAGATGGAGGATACCCGGCAAGTCGGGTCAACAGCCTTGCGATATCGCGGTCAATTGACCGGCAGACCGGCGTCCTGGCGCCACCGGGAGACCGCTTCGCCGATCTCCACGAGCCCCGCCAGCACGCGGATTCCGGGCACCTGCACGCCGCGCAGGGCCGGCAAGCCGCCGCCCACCCAGATCGTCACCGACTCGGGCAGGCGCGCCCGCAGCTCGTCGAGCGCCGCCAGCGCCTGCGACGCGGGCAGGCTCTGCGAGAAGCTCAGCGCAACGACGTCGATCCGGTGCGCCACGGCTGCGGCGACGATGTCGGTAACGGGCGTCTGCGTGCCCAGCGACAGGCAGCGGCAGGCCTGCAGCGTCAGCATCGCCTCGGCCATCAGCAGCCCGAGGCCATGTGCCTCGCCGGGCACTGTCGTCAGCAACAGGCGCGGCGCACGGGCCTCCAGCCCGGTCTGGAATGGCACCAGGGCGCTGCGCAGCACCGACTGCACCGCCTCGCTGTACAGGTGCTCCTCATAGACAGCCACACGCCCGGCCAGCCATGCCTCGCCCACCGCCACCGTGAGCGGCGCGATGGCGTCGACCACGAACGCCGCCAGGCCGGTGCGCGCGAGACCGTGGGTCAGCCAGTGGCGCAGGCCCTCGGCGCCACCGGTGCGCAGCGCGGCCAGGCCCTGCTCGACGTCGAGGTCACCATGGGCGCCCGGGCGAGGCGCGAGCGTGGCGGGCAGCCCGGCCAGCACGCCATCGAGGTCGGCGGAGGTCATCGCGAGCAGGCGGCCCGGTCGCTGGCCGGCGAGCAGCGCCCTGCGTATCAGCACCAGGCGGTCGACCATGGCCCGCGGGTAGCGGCGATCGCCCGCGGCGTCGCGCAGGGGCATGGGAAAACCGTAGCGGCGTTCCCAGGCGCGCAGGGTGTCCTTGCCCAGGCCGGTCTCGTGCTCGACGGCCGCGATCGACAGCAGGGGTTCCGCCGCGAGTGGCCGGGACGACTCGACAACTGAATCCGAAGAAGGGGTCGTAGACGTAACCATGACATGCAAGCCGTGAAATCCTCTTTCGTCCAGACAGCGAGCTCGAACGCTGCGACCCAAAACCATTGGAACGCAAAATTCGAATCCTGTCCTGGACAGTCTGGACAGTCATTGGCAAAGTATCCCTCCATGTGCGCCCGGAATCCCATGCTTGTCCTGGACAAATCAAATCAACGTCGATTCCTGGGCATCGGTCGCGCGTGGCAAGACCCCCGTGCAGGCCATGTGTTCGACACTGTCGTGACGGGAACTTCGGGCGCAGAATCTGTTCTCAACGACAGTGCGAAGCCGTCGAGGCCAACGCACCGCCGCGCACAATGCGGCGTATCGGCTGGTTTACTCGCTGCGCAGCCGCGTCGGTTCACCTTCGCAACGTCCCGAGCGCTTCTCCTCCTCCCTCCCTCCCTTGTTCGCTCAGGGTCGCTGCGCAGCGATATTTATTCCTCGGTGCCTGCCGCGGGTCGCCCTGCAGCGGCAGCGGACGACGCCGGCAGGGGCACGCCGTGAGCCGTCCGCGCATCGCCGTCATCGGCTCCGGCGTCGCCGGACTGGGCGCCGCCCACCGCCTCGTGCCCTGTTGCGACGTCACCGTCTTCGAGGCCGACGCGCGCCTGGGCGGCCATGCCAACACGGTCGACGTCACCCTGCCCGACCGCGACGGCAAGTTGATCACCCACGGCGTCGACACCGGCTTTCTCGTCTTCAACGAACGCACCTATCCGCGCCTGATCGCGCTGTTCGCCGACCTGGGCGTGGAGGTGTCGAAGTCGGAGATGACGTTTTCCGTGCAGGCGCCGCGACCCGACGGCAGCCGCCTGGAATGGAGCGGCACGAGCCTGAACACGGTATTCGCCGACCGCGGCAACCTGCTGCGCCCGCGCTTCCACGGCATGCTGCTGGACCTGATGCGCTTCAACCGGCTCGCCACGGGGCTGGCCCGGCGCGGCGTCGGCTCGGAGCTGGCGCAGCCGCTGGACGAGTTCCTTGCCGAGCACCGCTTCGGCACCGCTTTCATCGACGACTACCTGCTGCCCATGATCGGCTGCATCTGGTCGTGCTCCACCGTGCAGATGATGCGCTTTCCGGTGGGCACGCTGATCCGCTTCTGCCACAACCACGGCCTGCTGCAGGTGCGCGAGCGCCCGCAATGGTTCACCGTGACCGGTGGCTCGCGCCGGTACGTGGACAAGCTCGCGTCGCGCATCGGCCAGGTACGCCTGGCGACGCCGGTGCTGGCGGTGGCGCGCGACCTGTCGCGGGAGGCCGGCTTCGGCGCGACGCATGGCGGGCGCGTGTCCGTGCGCACCCGCGACGGCATCGAGTGGTTCGACGATGTGGTGATGGCCACGCACGCCCCGCAGACGCTGGGCATGCTCGCCGACGCGAGTGCCGACGAGCGCCACACGCTCGGCGCGATCGGCTACCAGGACAACGAAGCCGTGCTGCACACCGACGAGGCCTTGCTGCCGCGCCGGCGCGCCGCCTGGGCCGCCTGGAACTATGACCGCGACGTCATCGCCGGCAGCAACAGCCAGAACGTGTGCCTGCACTACCTGCTCAACCAGTTGCAGCCGCTGCCGTGGACGCAGCCGGTCATCGTGTCGCTGAACCCGTTGCGCGCGCCGCGCGAGGCCACGGTGCTGCGCCGCATCACCTACGCGCATCCCGTGTTCGACAACGCCGCGATCGCCGCGCAGGGGCGCCTGCCCGGCTTGCAGGGCCTGTCGCACGTCTGGTTCTGCGGCGCCTGGACGGGCTACGGCTTCCACGAGGACGGCCTGAAGTCGGGCCAGCAGGTGGCCGACAGGATCCTCGCGCGGCTGGCCGCATCGGTCCCGGCCGGCGCGGACGCTCCTGCGCTGCTCGAGGCCGCGTGATGCAGGCCAGCACGGCGCCGCTGCGGGCGCGCATCGGCTTCGGCGAGGTGCGTCATCGTCGCCTGGCGCCGATCGAGCACGAGTTCGCCTACCCCACCTGCTTCCTGATGCTGCCGATGCGCTCGCTGCGGCGCCAGGCCGACCCGGCGCTCGCGCGCAACCGCCGCGCGCCGTTCGGCTTTCGCGACGCCGACCACGGCGACGGCCGTGCCGACAGCCTGGCGTGGCTCGACGACCTGCTGGCCGGCGCCGGCATCGGCGACGCCGACGGCGAGGTGTGGCTGCATTGCATCCCGCGCATGTTCGGCCTGGCGTTCAAGCCGGTCAGCTTCTGGTACGCGCACCGCGCCGACGGCTCGCTGGCGGCCATCGTCGTCGAGGTCAACAACACGTTCGGCGAACGCCACTGCTACCTGCTGGCCGGCACAGGGCTCGGGTTCGGCCGCACGCTGTCGGCCGCGAAGGTGTTCCACGTGTCGCCGTTCTGCGAGACACGCGGCGACTACGCGTTCCGCTTCATGCGCACCGACCTCGCCGCGTGCGACGGGCGCGGCCGCACGGCGGTGCGCGTGGAGTTGCACGTGGACGGGGCGCCGATGCTGCTGACCAGCGTGTCGGGCCGCATCGAGCCACTCACTGCGGCGACGATCCGCACCGCGCTGTGGACGCTGCCGGCGATGACGCTGGTGATCGTCGCGCGCATCCACTGGCATGCGCTCAAGCTGTGGCTGAAGAAGCTGCCCATCGTCGGCAAGCCCGCGCCGCCGCCGGAGCTCGTGAGCCGGGGTCGCCCGTGGGCGGGTCCGGAAGAACCTGCATCGGCAACGCGGCTTTCTCCGATAACGGAAAGCGTGCCTTCGATCCAGAATCCCGCATGACTTCAGGAACGCTCCCGCCGTCCGCCGATGCCGGCGCCCGCGTGAAGAGGGCACGCATTCCCGCGGCCGCGCGCGCCGCGCTGGCGCTGCTGCCCCGCCTGCAGGCCGGCACCCTCGTCGTACACACGCCGGACGGTGCCACGCACCAGGCCAGCGGCGCGTCCCGCCCGGACCTGCACGCCACGCTGCTCGTGCACGACTGGATCATGTTCGCCGCCACCATGCGCGCCGGCGACATCGGCTTCGCCGAGGGCTTCCTGGCCGGCCACTGGACCACGCCGCACCTGGCCGACCTGCTGCGCCTGCTGCTGGCCAACCGCGAGGTCGTCGAGAAGGCGATCTACGGCTCGTGGTGGGGCCAGTTGCTGCACCGCCTCCAGCACGCGTTGAACCGCAATACCCGCAGCGGAAGCCGCCGCAACATCAGCGCGCACTACGACCTGGGCAACGCGTTCTACACGCTGTGGCTCGACGAGACGATGAACTACTCCAGCGCTTGGTTCGAGGGCGACTTCGCCAGGCCGCTGGCACAGGCGCAGCAGGCCAAGCTGAGCCGTGCGATCACGGCCACGGGCGTGCGCCCGGGCGAGCGCCTGCTGGAGATCGGTTGCGGCTGGGGCGCCGTGGCCGAAAGCGCGGCGCGCGCCGGCATCGATGTCGTAGGCCTGACGCTGTCCACCGAACAGCTCGCGTGGGCACGCGCGCGTCTCGCGCATGCGGGCGTGGCGCAGCACGCCGACCTGCGGCTGCAGGACTACCGCGACGTGCCCGATGGCCCGTTCGACGCCATCGTGTCCATCGAGATGTTCGAGGCCGTGGGCCGCGAGTATTGGGACGCGTACTTCCAGACGCTGTACCGGCAGCTCAAGCCGGGCGGCAAGGCCTGCGTGCAGGCCATCGTGATCCGCGACGACCTGTTCGAGCGCTACGCGAACTCGGCCGATTTCATCCAGCGCTACGTGTTCCCCGGCGGCATGCTGCCCAGCGCCACGCTGTTCGAGCGCCATGCCGTCGCCGCGGGCCTGCGCGTGACCGATCGCTTCGCCTTCGGGCTCGACTACGCCGAGACGCTGCGCCGCTGGCGCCACGCGTTCGTCGCACGGCTGGACGACGTGCGCCGCCAGGGCTTCGACGAGCGCTTCGTGCGCCTGTGGGAGTTCTATCTCGCTTACTGCGAGGCGGCATTCGACGCGGGCAATACCGACGTCGTGCAGTTCACGTTGCAGCGGGACTGAGGAGCTGGGCGCGACCGTCCCGATCGCCTGATCCCACGCACGGTCGAGCACCGTGCCATCCCCTCATAGAACGTGAATATAGCCCGGTTTTTCAAGCTTGGGGAGCCTGTTCAAACCCACTTGCCCGGCGCATCATGGACTCGTGCCAGACGCCGAAGTCGACTTACGCCGACGGCACGGTCGACCCGGATCCACCCCTCCGGGCCATGTTCGCAACTCTCGCTTGAAAGGAGGCACTGATGAATCTGACGATCAGCGGCCATCATCTGGAAGTGACACCCGCCCTGCGCGAATACGTCTTGACCAAGCTGGACAAGATCACGCGCCACTTCGACGCCGTCGTCGACGTGAATGTGTTGCTCACCGTGGAAAACCTCAAGGAAAAGGAACGTCGACAAAAAGCCGAAGTCACTCTCCACGTGAAGGGAAAGGACATCTTCGTCGAGCAGGCGCATGAAGACCTCTATGCCGCCGTCGACCAGTTGATGGACAAGCTGGATCGCCAGGTGGTTCGCCACAAGGACCGCCTGCAGGACCATCATCACGCGACGGGCAAACGCCACCTCGCCTCGGAAACGCTGCTGCCGAACTGACGGCCGGACAATCCGACACGATCCACGCAAGGCGGCCTCGAGGCCGCCTTGTTCGTTTGGGCCATGCCGCATCAGGGTCTTTCACGCCGGTTCGTGACGGCCCCGGGCGTGCCGATCGAGACTCCACGCCCTGGATTTCGTGAAATTGTTGCTGCGCCGCAGCAATCGCGACGCCACAGTGCGGCTGGTGCAGCCGCGACGTGCGCAGACGGTTTTCCGGTTCCTATAATCGGCCGTTCGATCCCGGAGAATTGCCGGGTGATTTTCCTGCCCGGGGACCACCGGGCGCCGTACGGAAAGCTCGGCTCACCCGCCGGGAATGCTCATGAACCGTCTCGCTGCCATCCTTCCTCTTGCCAACGTCCAGGTGGGCGTGGACGCCACCAGCAAGAAGCGCGTGTTCGAACAGGCCGGCGTGCTGTTCGAGAACCAGCACGCGATCGCGCGCGCGACGGTCACCGACAACCTTTTCGCCCGCGAACGCCTGGGCTCCACCGGCCTCGGCCATGGCGTGGCCGTGCCCCACGGTCGCGTCAAGGGCCTGAAGAATCCGCTCGCCGCCGTCCTGCGCGTGCAGACGCCGATCCCGTTCGACGCGCCCGACGACGAACCCGTGGGCCTGCTGATCTTCCTGCTGGTGCCGGAAGCCGCCACGCAGCGCCACCTGGAGATCCTGTCCGAGATCGCCGAGATGCTGTCCGACCGCGAACTGCGCGAACGCCTGAAGGGCGACGTCGACGCTGCCACGCTGCATCGGCTGATCTCCGACTGGGAACCGCTGAAGTCGGTGGCTTGACCCCCACATGAAACCTCGCGTCATCAGTGCGGAAGCGCTGTTTGAAGAGCACCAGCCCGCGCTGAAGTGGGAATGGGTCGCAGGGCACGCGCATCCGGAGCGTCGCTTCGACGAGGCCGCGGTGCGCGAGGCGCGCTCGGCCGCCGACCTGATCGGCTACCTGAACTACATCCACCCGTACCGCGTGCAACTGGTCGGGCACCGCGAGGTCGCCTACCTGGAGAACTCCGACAAGGAAATCCAGCAGCGCCGCATCCAGCGCATCGTCACGCTGGAGCCGCCGGTGATCATCGTGGCCGACGGCCAGCGTCCGCCCGACCAGCTCGTCGCGCTGTGCGACCGCGCCGAGATCCCGCTGTTCGTCACCACCGCGTCGGCCGGCCACGTCATCGACCTGGTGCGCTCCTACCTGAGCCAGCTGTTCGCCGATCGCACCACGCGCCACGGCGTGTTCATGGACATCCTGGGCGTGGGCGTGCTGCTCACCGGCGAATCGGGGCTGGGCAAGAGCGAGCTGGGCCTGGAGCTGATCTCGCGCGGCAACGGCCTGGTGGCCGACGACGCCGTCGACCTGTACCGCGTGTCGCAGTCCACGCTGGAAGGCCGCTGCCCCGAGCTGCTGATGAACCTGCTCGAGGTGCGCGGCATCGGCCTGCTCGACATCAAGGCGATCTTCGGCGAGACCGCCGTGCGCCGGAAGATGCGCCTGAAGCTCATCGTGCACCTCGTGCGCAAGGAGACGATGGAGCGCGAGTTCGAACGCCTGCCCTACGAGCCGATGTACGACGACATCCTGGGCATCCCGGTGCGCAAGGTGGTGATCGCGGTCGACGCGGGCCGCAACCTGGCCGTGCTGGTGGAAGCGGCGGTGCGCAACACCATCCTGCAGTTGCGCGGGATCGACACGTACCAGGAATTCGTCAAGCGCCACCAGGACGCGATGGCCAAGGGCAACGACTGACGGATTCAGCCGTGGTGCGCCGGCCGGATGTTGATCTTCGGCGCCGGCCGGTGCTCGCAGTTCTCGCGCTTGCACACGGCGTACAGCGACAGCGCGTGCTCCTGCAGCGCGAAGCCGCGCGACGCGGCCACCTCGCGCTGGCGCGCCTCGATCTCGGGATCGAAGAATTCCTCGACGCGGCCGCAGGTGAGGCACAACAGGTGATCGTGGTGCGTTCCCTCGTTGAGCTCGAACACCGACTTGCCGGACTCGAAGTGGCTGCGCGCCAGGATCCCGGCCTGCTCGAACTGCATCAGCACCCGGTAGACGGTGGCCAGCGCGATGTCAGACCCTTCCGTCAGGAGGGCCTTGTAGACGTCTTCCGCCGTCAGGTGGCGATCGACCGACTGCTGGAAGACCTCGAGGATCTTGATGCGCGGCAGGGTGGCCTTGAGGCCACTGCTCTTGAGTTCTTCAGCGTGAGTCATTGTTAAGCGCGGCTTGGGCCCGCCTCGCGAGACGCTGGGCAGACTAGAATCAGTCAATCATATCCAGCCTTTGCCTTGTTTGGGCAGCGGTTTAAAGCCTCGACAATGCGCAAATCGGTTTTCCCCCGGGTCTCACTCCTCTCCGCCGGCCTGCTGGCCGTACTGGCGCAGGCCGGCTGCTCGAGCTTCAACGAGCCGGCCTCCGTGAAGGGCGTCATCGCCTTCTTCGCGCCCTACAAGCCGGACGTCATCCAGGGCAACGTCGTCACCACCGAGCAGATCTCCCAGATCAAGACCGGCATGTCGCGCTCGCAGGTCAGGGACATCCTCGGCTCGCCGCTGATCGCCGACCCGTTCCATGGCGACCGCTGGGACTACGTGTTCACGCTGCGCCGCCAGGGCTTCGACGACCAGCAGCGCTCCTTCGTCGTGCTGTTCGACAAGGACCAGGTCCTCAAGATCGACGCCCCCGCGCTGCCCAGCGAGGACGAGTTCGTGGCGCAGATCAGCCGCAAGAAGCTGCCTACCAGCACGCCCAAGCTCGAGCTGACCGACGCGGAGCGCGCCGCGCTGCCGGCGCCGGTGGCCGTCGCCGCGCCCGCCGCCTCCGCGATCGTGCTGGGCGGCGCCACGCGCACCTACCCGCCGCTGGAATCGCCCGCGCCGTGATCGCGCAGGCGAGCCCCGCGACGCCCTTGCGCATCGCGATCGCCGGCGCCTCCGGGCGCATGGGCCGCATGCTGGTGGAGGCGGTGCTCGACGCCCCCGACCTGGCACTCGCCGGTGCACTCGACGTGCCTGGCAATCCGCAGCTGGGCCAGGACGCCGGCGCCTTCCTGGGCCGCGCCACCGGCGTCGTCCTCACCGACGACCTCGACGCCGTGCTGGCCGCCAGCCAGGTGCTGATCGACTTCACGCGCCCAGAAGGCACGCTGCGTCACCTCGAGGCCTGCGCCGCCCGCGGCGTGGCGCTGGTGATCGGCACCACGGGCTTCACCGCCGAGCAGAAGGCGCAGATCGGCGCCGGGGCCACGCGCACCGCCGTCTTCCAGTCGCCCAACATGAGCGTGGGCGTCAACGTGGTGATGCGGCTGCTGGAGCAGGCTGCCGCGGCGTTCTCGCACGGCTACGACATCGAGATCATCGAGGCCCACCATCGCAACAAGGTCGACGCGCCCAGCGGCACCGCGCTGGCCATGGGCGAGGTGGTCGCCAAGGCCCTGGGGCGCAACCTGGCCGATAACGCCGTGTTCGGCCGCGAAGGCGTCACCGGCGCGCGCGACCCGAGTACGATCGGTTTCGCGACGGTGCGCGGCGGCGACATCATCGGAGATCACACGGTCCTGTTCGCCGGCATCGGCGAACGCATCGAGATCACCCACAAGAGTTCCAGCCGCGCCACCTACGCGCAGGGCAGCCTGCGGGCCGCGCGCTTCATCGCGCACAGCGGCCCGGGCCTTTACGACATGAACGACGTGCTGGGATTGAATTGATGGAAGGGATGTCCGGCTTCTGGGGCCAGAGCGATGCCATCAGCCACACCGTGGCGATCCTGCTGCTGGCGATGTCGGTCAGCAGCTGGGTGATCATCCTCTGGAAAGGCTGGCTGCTGCGGCGTGCCGCGACCGACATCCAGCGCGGCGTCGCCGCCTTCTGGAGTTCGGCCAACGTGGCCGAAGGCCGCGCGCGGCTGGTGGCCACCGACCGCGAGGCCGTGCTGCTCCCCCTGGTCGACGCCGCCCTGCTGCAACCGGCCGCCGGCACGCTGGAGACCCAGCCCGCGCTGGCCTCGCAACTCACCCGCCGCCTGCGCGACGCGCTGCATGCCGGCCTCGCGCAACTGCAATACGGGCAGGTCGTGCTGGCCTCCACCGGGTCCACCGCGCCCTTCATCGGGCTGTTCGGCACCGTGTGGGGCATCTTCCACGCGCTGGGCGGCATGGCCGAAGGCAACGGCATCACCATCGACAAGATCGCCGGCCCCGTCGGCGAGGCGCTGATCTTCACCGCCGCGGGCCTGGCCGTCGCCATCCCCGCCGTCCTGGCCTACAACATCTTCGGCAAGCGCGTGTCCGCCTGCGAGGCCGAGCTGGAAGGCTTCGCGCACGACCTGCGCGAGATGCAACTGGACGCCGCCGCGCGCTGAGCCATGGCATTCGGGCGCCTGGAGCGAAGCCCCTCGTCGCAGCCCATGAGCGACATCAACATGACGCCGCTGATCGACGTGATGCTGGTGCTGCTGGTGATCTTCATGATCGCCGCGCCGCTGATGACCTCCAGCCTGAAGATGGACCTGCCCAAGGTGGCCGCAGCGAAGAACAACGACGGCGGCGCCACGCTGGCGCTGGGCCTGACGGCCGACGGCCAGTTGCACGTCGGCGACAAGGTCGTCACGCGCGACGACCTCGTGCGCACGCTCAAGCAGACCGCCGCGCGCCAGCCGCAGCCAGACGTGCTGCTGCGCGCGGACCAGAGCGTGCCCTACGGCCGCGTCGCCGAGCTGATCGGCCTGGTGCAGGACGCCGGGCTCACGCACATCGGCTTCATCGCGCAGCCATCCAGGTAAGCGGAAGGGGCCTGGCCCCTCACTCTCGCCACGCGAGCCAGGCGCGCTGCTGCTCCTCGGTCGAATAGACCTTGCCGTCCCACTTCAGCACGCTGCGGAACGCGGGGCGCTCCTCCAGGTGGCCGTCGTCGCGCGACGCCGCGCCGGTGACCACCAGGTCGCGGTAGCCGTGGGTGGAGGTGGATGCCAGGCCCAGCGTGGCCGTGAAGTTCTCGGTGATCGTGAGGTCCGGCGCACTGCTGTCGGTGCAGGCCGACTTGCCGCGCTGGATCAACGACCATTCCGACATCGGCAGGTCCTGCAGCACCGGCCGGATGAAGTGGCCCTGGCTCACGAACAGGCTGCGTCGCGCGCCCGAGCCCGCGGCCGCGCAACCGCGCGGCACGCCCGTGGTGATGTCCAGGCCGAACGCGCGCACGCCCGGCGACAGGTCGTAGGCCGCGGTGTCCAGCCACAGGCTGCCCGAGACGATGCTCACGTTCGGGTCGCTGTCGAGGTTGCCCTTGAAGCTGGGGCCCACCTGGCCGGCGCCGTCGATCAGCGCGATCACCAGCAGCAGCTCGTCCTGCTGGCCCGATCGGTAGGCCACCGCGGCGAGCCGGCCCCGGTACGCCGGCGCGGCGCGGCAGGCCGACGCGGCCACCATCGCGTTCGCGTCGGGCGGCTGGCCCAGCGCCGGCTCCCTGAAATTGTCCACGTGCACGAAACGGCCAACGCTGGCCAGCGTGCGGGCGTCGCACAGCTGCTCCACCTGCGCGCCCACCGCCTGCTCGTGCTCGGAGGCCTGCGCGCCCGCAGCGGCCACCACCAATGCCACGACACCCAGCGTGCGCGCGGCGACGATCCCTGACGACTTCATGTTTTCCTCGCTCCCGACATCGCGGGCAGGCCTCGCTGTCGGACCCGTCTCACCGTCGAGGCGAGATCATCGCGTGCCGGGGCAATCCGCGTCCACCGGGCCGCGGTAACCATTCGCAATGAGCAGGTGCTTGCGGTTACCGGCGCCTCGTCGTCCAGCGACGCGGGGCGACCCGGCAGTGACATGCCGCGAATGTGGCGTCCCGCGCGGGGCACCAGGCACCTCGCCCTCCTACAATCGGGGCATGAACGAAAAGTACGTCCCCTCCGAGGTCGAAGCCGCCGCCCAGGCGCATTGGCAAGCCACCGACGCCTACCGCGTGAAAGAAGACACGAGCCGCGACAAGTTCTACGCCTGCTCGATGCTGCCCTACCCCAGCGGCAAGCTGCACATGGGCCACGTGCGCAACTACACGATCAACGACATGCTCGCGCGCCAGCTGCGCATGAAGGGCATGAACGTGCTGATGCCCATGGGCTGGGACGCCTTCGGCCTGCCCGCCGAGAACGCGGCCATCAAGAACAAGGTGCCGCCGGCCAAGTGGACGTACGCCAACATCGCCCACATGAAGGAGCAGATGCAGGCGATGGGGCTGGCCATCGACTGGTCGCGCGAGGTCGCCACCTGCGACCCGACGTACTACAAGTGGAACCAGTGGCTGTTCCTGAAGATGCTCGAGGCGGGCATCGCGGAGCGTCGCACGCAGGTCGTCAACTGGGACCCGGTGGACATGACCGTGCTCGCCAACGAGCAGGTGATCGACGGCCACGGCTGGCGCTCGGGCGCGCCGGTGGAAAAGCGCGAGATCCCGGGCTACTACCTCAACATCACGAAGTACGCCGAGGAACTGCTGTCGGCCGTCACCGACCCGGCCGATCCCGAGTACCTCTCGGGCTGGCCCGAACGCGTGCGCCTGATGCAGGAGAACTGGATCGGCAAGAGCGAGGGCGTGCGCTTCGCGTTCCCGCACACCATCCACGACGACACCGGCGCGGCCATCGGCGACGGCAAGCTCTACGTGTTCACCACGCGCGCCGACACCATCATGGGCGTCACCTTCTGCGCCGTCGCGCCCGAGCACCCGCTCGCCACGCACGCCGCCAAGGGCAACCCGAACCTGGCCGCGTTCATCGAGACCGCCAAGGCCGGCGGCACCACCGAGGCCGAACTGGCCACCAAGGAAAAGGAAGGCCTGCCCACCGGGTTGATGGTCATCCACCCGCTCACGGGCGCGCAGGTGCCGGTGTGGGTGGGCAACTACGTGCTCATGAGCTACGGCGATGGCGCCGTGATGGGCGTGCCCGCGCACGACGAGCGCGACTTCGCGTTCGCGAAGAAGTACGGGCTGGAAATCAGGCAGGTCGTCAGCGTGCCGGGCGAGACCTTCTCCACCGACGCATGGCAGGAGTGGTACGGTGACAAGCAGCGCGGCGTGTGCATCGAATCCGGCGCGCTCGACGGCTTCGGCACGAAGGAGGCCGTCTCTCGCGTCGCCGAACTGGTGACCGCCGCCGGCCTGGGCGAGAAGAAGACCACCTGGCGCCTGCGCGACTGGGGCGTGAGCCGCCAGCGCTACTGGGGCACGCCGATACCCATCATCCATTGCGACGTCGATGGCGTGGTGCCCGTGCCCGAGAAAGATCTCCCGGTGGTGCTGCCGGAAGACCTGATCCCGGACGGCTCCGGCAATCCGCTGAACAAGCACGCGGGCTTCCTGAACGTGGCCTGCCCCAGGTGCGGCAAGCCGGCGCGCCGCGAGACGGACACGATGGACACCTTCGTCGATTCGTCGTGGTATTTCATGCGCTACTGCGACCCGAAGAACGACCAGCAGATGGTGGGCGCCGGCACCGACTACTGGATGCCGATGGACCAGTACATCGGCGGCATCGAGCACGCGATCCTGCACCTGCTCTACGCGCGCTTCTGGACCAAGGTGATGCGCGACCTGAAGCTCATCAATTTTTCCGAGCCGTTCAGGAACCTGCTCACGCAAGGCATGGTGCTCAAGGGCGCGTACTTCCAGAAGCCGGCCGACGCGGGCAAGAACTACTTCTGGGAGCAGGACGTCGAGACCGTGTTCAACGACAAGGGCGTCGTCCAGGGCTACAAGCTCAAGGCGGACGGTACGCCGGTCGAGTACGAGATGACCACGATGTCGAAGTCCAAGAACAACGGCATCGACCCGCAGGCCCTCATCGACCGCTATGGCGCCGACACCGCGCGCCTGTTCGTGATGTTCGCGTCGCCGCCCGAGCAGACGCTGGAATGGAACGACTCCGGCGTGGAAGGCGCGCACCGCTTCCTCAAGCGCGTGTGGGGCTTCGGCGCGAAGAACACCGCGCTGATCCAGGCGGCGGCCGACGGCGTCGCCGGCCTCGAGCTGGGCGCGCCGGCCAAGGCGCTGCGGCGCGAGGTGCACGTGCTGCTCCGGCAGATCACGTACGACTACGAGCGCATGCAGTACAACACCGTCGTCTCCGGCGCGATGAAGTTGCTCAACGCGCTCGAGGGATTCGCTCCCGATGCAGGCGCCGGCACCACCGCCGTGCTGCGCGAAGGCTTCTCGGTGCTGCTGCGCGCGCTGTATCCGGCCTGCCCGCACATCGCCCAGGGCCTGTGGACGGACCTCGGCTACGCCGCGAAGGGCCCGCAGTTGCTGGACGCCGCCTGGCCCGTCGTCGACGAATCCGCGCTGGTGCAGGACGAGCTCGAGCTCGTGCTGCAGGTGCTGGGCAAGACGCGCGGCAACGTGCGCGTGCCCGCCAGCGCCGACAAGGCGGCCATCGAGGCGCTCGCGCTCGCGTCGCCCGAGGCGGTGCGCTGGATGGAGGGCAAGCCCGCGAAGAAGGTCGTCGTGGTTCCGGGCCGTCTCGTCAACATCGTCGTGTGATGACGCGCCGTCGCCTCGCCCTCGCCGCGCTCGCGGTCGCCGCGGCAGCCACGCTGGCCGCGTGCGGCTTCCACCGGCGCATCGGGCAGCCGCTGAACTACGAACGCATCGCGCTGTCGGGCTTCGCCGACCGCTCCACGATGGCCGACGAGATCCGGCGCGCGCTGCCGTCCACCGCCCACATCGTGTCCAACGTGCTCCAGTCGCAGGTGGTGATCGAGGCGGTGGAGGACACGCAGAAGACCACCGTCGAGGCGTCCACCGCCTTCGGCCAGGTGCGCGAGCTGGAACTGAACGTGAAGCTGCGCTACCGGGTGCTCGATCCCAACGGCGTGGAGCTGCTGCCGCTGGCCGACCTCGAACGCTTCCGCGACATGACCTACGACGAGAAGGACGCGCTGGCCAAGGACACCGAATTGAAGGCGCTGTACCGCGACATGCAGTCCGACATGGCCTACCAGCTGGTGCGCGTGCTGTCGGCAGTGGGCAATCCCACCGGCCCGGCGGCGCACGTGCAGGCGGCGCGCGCGGCCTCGGCGGCCGTGACGCCGGCATCGGTTGCGTCGTCGGTGTCGGCCGTCGAATGGGCCGCCTCGGCGGCCAGGTAGCGCCATGCAGGTGCGCCCCGAACAGCTCGCCGACCACCTGGCGCGCGGCCTGCGCGACGTCTACGTGGTGCACGGCGACGAGCCGCTGCGCGCGCAGGAGGCCGCCGACGCCATCCGCGCCGCGGTGCGCGCGGCGGGGGCCGGCGAGCGCAAGGTGTTCGTTGTCAGCGGCGCGCACTTCGACTGGAGCGGCGTGCTGGGCGCGTCGCAGTCCATGGGCCTGTTCGCCGACCAGCAGCTGATCGAGATCCGCATCCCTACGGGCAAGCCGGGCAAGGACGGCAGCGAGGCGCTGCAGCAGCTGGCCGCCGAGGCCGGCCCCGACAGCCGCCTGCTGGTACACCTGCCCAAGCTCGACTGGCAGCAGCAGAAGGCCGCCTGGTTCGGCGCGCTCGACGGCGCCGGCGTGAGCGTGGTCGCCGACGTGGTGGAACGCAACGCGCTGCCCGCGTGGCTGGCCAAGCGTTTCGCGCTGCAAGGCCAGCGCGTGGAGGCGGGCGCCGCGGGCGAGGCCACGCTGGCCTTCATGGCCGACCGCGTGGAGGGTAACCTGCTCGCCGCGCACCAGGAGATCCAGAAGCTGGGCCTGCTGTACCCGCCCGGCGAGCTCACGTTCGCCCAGGTGGAGGACGCCGTGCTCGACGTGGCCCGCCACGACGTCTCGCGCCTCTGCGACGCGGTGATGAGCGTGCAGGTGGCGCGCGCGCTGCGCATGCTCGACGGCCTGCAGGCCGAGGGCGAGGCGGCGGTCTTCGTGCACTACAAGCTGTCGGACGACATCCGCGCGATGAGGCGCATCCAGGACGCGATGGCAGACGGCAAGCCGCTGCCGATGGCCTTGCGCGAGGCGCGCATCTGGGGCGCGCGCGAGCGCCTGTTCGAGCGCGCGCTGCCGCGCCTCTCGGCTCCGATGGCCGCGCGCCTGGTCGGCGCCGCGAGCGAGTGCGACGGCGTGCTCAAGGGCCTGCGCCATCCACAGTGGCCCGCCGAGCCCTGGGACGCGCTGCGCCGTCTGGTGCTGATGATGCTGCAGGCGCTCAAGCCGGAAGGCGCGCAGGCCGGGCTGGTGCTGCGCACCTGACGCGCACGGCAATTGCCGGACCGGCTCGACAAGGAGCCCGCATGCGCCCACCTCACCTGCTTGGCCTGTTCGCGATCTTCGCCACGCTGCTCTCCGGCTGCGCCGCGCGCATCGAGAAGGGCGAGGCCGCACCGCTGGCGCCGGCCGACGGCTCCGACCGCGCGAGCGCCTCGCCGTCGACACGCGTCGAGGTGGCGGGACTGCCCGACTGGCTGCGCATCCGCCTGGCCGACTACGACGCGCAACCCGGCCCGGCCGCGCCCCGCGCCGCGTTCCAGGTACGCTACGGCGACGGCGTCGCCTACTACGTGCAGGCTGGCTGCTGCGACCAGCTCGACCCGCTGGTCGACGCCCGCGGCGTGCTCGTGTGCTACCCCAGCGGCGGCTACACCGGCCGCGGCGACGGCAAGTGCCCGGGCGCCTTGCCGCCGTTGGCGGAGCGGCGCGAGGTGTGGCGGCATCGCTAGCGTGGATCCTGCAACTGAGCGCAGCATGACCCGGTCCTGTCATTCCGCGCGCAGTCGCGGAATCCACCCCTGGGACGGCTTGCGCCGGCCAAGGTACCGGGTTCAGTAGCCGCGCGAGCGGTCGACGATGTGTGCCACCGGCTCGCCCCGGCGCACCGCCTCGACGTTGGCCGCCACCACCGCGGCCGCGCTGCGCAGGTCGGTCTGCGCCGCGGCATGCGGCCACACCGTCACCCGCGGGTGGAACCAGAACACGTGCGTGGCGGGCAGCGGCTCGCTGTCGAACACGTCCAGCACCGCGTGCGCGAGGTGGTTCGAGTTCAGCGCCACGAGCAGGTCCTTCTCCACCACGTGCGCGCCGCGCGCCAGGTTCACGAGGCTCGCGCCCGCGCGCATCTGCGCGAGACGCGTGCGGTCGAACAGGCCGCGCGTGTCGTCGGTGAGCGGCAGCAGGTTGACGACGATGTCGGCCGCGACCAGGGCCGCCGGCAGCACCGCCCAGCCGGCGTGGGTGGCGATGCCGGGCACGTCCCGCGCCCGCGCGCCCCAGCCGCTCACGCGGTAGCCGAGCGCGGCCAGCTGCAACGCGGTCGTGCGGCCCATCTGGCCCAGGCCCAGCACCAGCACCGACACCTCGTCGGCGCGACGCTGCGGCAGCGCGCGCCACTGGTTCTGGCGCTGCTGTGCGGCGTAGTCGAACGCGCGCCGGTGCAGCGACACCACCGCCCACGCGGCCGTCTCGGCCATCGCGCGGTTCATCATCGGGTCGACCATGCGGGCGATCGGCACGGCCACCGGCAACGTCGCATCGGCCAGGAGCCGGTCGACACCGGCCCACAGCGACTGGATCAGCTTCAGCCGGGTGCAGTGGGCGAGCCGGCCGGGCGACGGATTGGCGACGACGGCAATGTCGGCCTCGCGCCAGCGGTCGGACTGCGTGCCTTCGACCGCCGGATCGATCCAGTCGTCGTCGGGCAGCGCGTCGGTGAGCGCGCGCCACCAGTCGGCGCGCTCGGCGCCCTCGAGGCGGGCGTCGAAGGCAATCCTCATGCCGCGCGGGCCGTCGCCAGCAGGCGCTGCAGCGCGATGTCCACCGTCTGCGAGCGGATCGCGGCGCGGTCGCCGTCGAGGCTCAGGCGCTCCGTGCGGCTCTCGACGCCCGCGGCGCCCGTCCACGCGAGCCCCAGCCAGACCGTGCCCACCGGCTTGGCCGCGCTGCCGCCGCCAGGTCCGGCAATGCCCGTGACGGACAGCGCCAGCGGCACCCCGCCGTGCGCCAGCGCGCCGCGGGCCATCGCGTCGGCCACCTCGGCGCTGACCGCGCCGTGGCGCGCGATCAGCGCATCGGGAACACCCAGCAGGCCCGTCTTGGCGTCGTTGGCATAGGTGACGAAGCCGGCGGCGAACCAGTCGCTGGCGCCGGCCGGCGCCGTGCAGGCACCGGCCAGCAGGCCACCGGTGCAGCTCTCGGCCGTGGCGAGGCGCCAGCCGCGGGCCCGCAGCGCGTGGCCCAACGAAGCGACTTGCGCCAGCAGGCCGTCGTCGATGGCGATCAGTGCGCCGGCCATGCCGTCCAGGCCCACAGGCCGGCGAACCAGACGGCCAGCACGCAAGCGGCCGCCACCAGGTCGTCGAAGATGATGCCGAAACCCTGCGGCCAGCCGGGCAGGGCGCCCGACTTCGGCTTGAACAGCGAATCGGCCCAGCCCACCGGCCCGCGCTTGACCGCGTCGAACAGGCGGAACAGGCCGAACAGGATCAGCTGCCCGATCCAGCCCACGGGCATCGTCGCCCACAGGATGATCCAGAACGCGATGATCTCGTCCCACACCACGGCGCTGGGATCGGACACCGCCATCTCGCGCGCCGTGTGCATGCAGGCCCACCAGCCGATGAGGAAGCCCGCCACGAGGATCGCGGCCCAGGCCAGGTGCGTCGGTGCGACGAAGCGATCGATCAGCAGGTACAGGCCCCAGCCCGCGAGCGTGCCGGCCGTGCCCGGCGCCACCGGCGACAGGCCGCTGCCGAAGCCCAGCGCGATCAGCCGCAGCGGGTGCAGCCCCATGAAGGACCAGGTGGCGCGGCGCGGCGTGAAAGTGGGGTATTCGTTCATGCGGTCAGGCCGAGACGAAGTGGTCGAAGGCACGCTCGGCGAGGGCAAGCGGCGCGCCTTGCGCGTCGACGACACGCAGGCCCGGGGCGGCCTCCAGCGTGCCGATGCGGGTCACCGGCACGCCGGCGCGCGCGCCGGCGTCCCGCACCCGCGCGTGGGCGGTCGCGGGGGCCGCGAACAGCAGTTCGTAGTCGTCGCCGCCGGCCAGCAGGCAGGTGCGGCGCTGCGCCTCGCTGCACGCCGCCAAGTGCGGGCCGTGGGGGATGTCGGCCAGCCGCAGCGTCGCGCCCACGGCGCTGGCGCGCAGCACGTGGCCGAGGTCGCCGACCAGGCCGTCGCTCAGGTCGATGGCCGCGCTGGCGATGCCGCGCAGCGCGATGCCCAGCGCGACGCGCGGCTGCGGGCGCTCCATCGCCCGACGCACGTCCTCGAAGGCTTCGCCGCGCAGCGCCGCCTGGCCACGGAAGGCCTCCAGCGCGAGCCGGGCGTCGCCCAGCCGCCCGCTCACCCACAGCTCGTCACCGGCCTTCGCGCCGGCGCGTCGCAGCGCCTGGCCAGGGGGCACCTCGCCCATCACGGTGATGCCGATGTTGAGCGGGCCGGCCGTGGTGTCGCCGCCCACCAGCTCGATGTCGTGGGCGTCGGCGAGCGCGTACAGGCCCTGCGCGAAGCCGGCGAGGAAGGCCTCGTCGACGCGGGGAAGCGTCAGCGACAGGGTGAAGGCCACCGGGCGAGCGCCGCAGGCCGCGAGGTCGGACAGGTTCACGGCCAGCGACTTGTGGCCCAGCGCGTCGGGCGGCACGGTGCTGAGGAAGTGCCGGCCCTCCACCAGGGCGTCGGTGGACACCGCCAACTGCATGCCCGGCGTGGGCTGCAGCAACGCGCAGTCGTCGCCGCCGCCCAGGACGGCATGCCGCACGGGGCGGGCGAAGTACTTCTCGATCAGATCGAATTCACCGACGGCCATTCCGGCCATTTTCACCCAAGGCGGGCAAAGGCATGTGGAGACCCGTGATTGACGTGCGGCCGCGGCAGGATCAAAGTATTTGGATGCGGCATGACTTCATGCCGATGCGACGCGAGAGCCCATCGGCATGGCTCTTGCGAGAACCCGAGACCTACAATCACTGCCCGCTATCGACCCCCGCCACGTTCGCGTGGAGAGACATCCGGGGATGCGACGGCAAGACAACAGGACCGCCGATGAGCACTCAAGAAGACAAGCGCGCCGAACTCCGACAGGCCGCGCTCGAATACCACGAGTTCCCGACCCCGGGCAAGATTTCGGTCACCCCGACCAAGCAGCTGATCAACCAGCGCGACCTCGCGCTGGCCTATTCGCCCGGCGTCGCCGCCGCGTGCGAGGAGATCGTCGCAGACCCCGCCAACGCGTTCCGCTACACGGCGCGCGGCAACCTGGTGGCCGTGGTCACCAACGGCACCGCGGTGCTGGGCCTGGGCAACATCGGCCCGCTGGCCTCCAAGCCGGTGATGGAGGGCAAGGGCGTCCTGTTCAAGAAGTTCGCCGGGATCGACGTGTTCGACCTCGAGATCGCGCAGAACGACCTCGACAAGCTGGTTGACTGCATCGCCGCGCTGGAGCCCACCTTCGGCGGCATCAATCTCGAGGACATCAAGGCGCCCGATTGCTTCTACGTCGAGCGCGAGCTGCGCAAGCGCATGAAGATCCCGGTCTTCCACGACGACCAGCACGGCACGGCCATCGTCGTCGGCTCGGCGCTTCTCAACGGCCTGAAGGTGAGCGGCAAGTCCATCACCGAGGTCAAGCTGGTGGTCTCGGGCGCCGGCGCCGCGGCGCTCGCCTGCCTGAACCTGCTGCTGAAGCTGGGCATGCCGCGCAGGAACATCTGGGTCACCGACCTGGCCGGCGTGGTCTACACGGGCCGCGTGGAGCTGATGGATCCGGACAAGTCCGAATTCGCGCAGGACACCCCGCTGCGCACGCTGGCCGAGGTGATGGTCGGCTCGGACGTGTTCCTGGGCCTGTCGGCCGGCGGTGTGCTCAAGCCCGCGATGGTGGCCACGATGAACGCCAACCCCATCATCTTCGCCCTGGCCAACCCGACGCCGGAGATCGCGCCGGAGGACGTCCACGCCGTGCGCAACGACGCGATCATGGCCACCGGCCGGTCGGACTACCCGAACCAGGTCAACAACGTCCTGTGCTTCCCGTACATCTTCCGCGGCGCGCTCGACTGCGGCGCGACGACGATCAACGACGCGATGGAAGTGGCCGCGGTGCGCGCGATCGCCGAACTCGCGCAGGCCGAGCAGAGCGAGGTGGTGGCGGCGGCGTACGCCGGCGCCAACCTGAGCTTCGGCCGCGAGTACCTGATCCCCAAGCCGTTCGACCCGCGCCTGATGATGAAGATCGCGCCGGCCGTGGCCCAGGCTGCCGCCGACTCCGGCGTCGCGGCGCGCCCCATCGCCGACATGGACGTCTACCGCGAGAAGCTGCAGACCTTCGTCTACGCGTCCGGCACGGCGATGAAGCCCATCTTCGCGCTCGCCAAGGTGGCCGTGCATCGCCGCATCGCCTACGCCGAGGGCGAGGAGGAGCGCATCCTGCGCGCGGTGCAGGTCGTGGTCGACGAGAACATCGCCCGCCCGGTGCTGATCGGCCGGCCGTCGGTGATCGCGCAGCGCTGCGAGAAGTTCGGGCTGCGCCTGCAGGAAGGCCGCGACTACGACGTCGTCAACACCGAGTTCGACGAGCGCTTCCGCGACTACTGGCAGACCTACCATCGCATGACCGAGCGCAAGGGCGTCACGGCGCAGCTCGCCAAGATCGAGATGCGGCGCCGCCTCACGTTGATCGGCGCCATGATGCTGCACAAGGGCGAGGTCGCCGGCATGATCTGCGGCACCTGGGGCTCCACCGCCAACCACCTGCTCTACATCGACCAGGTGATCGGCAAGCGCCCGGGCGTCAATACCTTCGCCTGCATGAACGGGCTGATCCTGCCGGGCCGCCAGGTGTTCCTGGTCGACACCCACGTCAACGCCGATCCCACCGCCGCGCAACTGGCCGAGATCACCATCATGGCCGCCGAGGAGATGAAGCGGCTGGGCATCATCCCGAAGGCGGCGCTGCTGTCGCATTCCAGCTTCGGTGCCAGCAGCCACCCGTCGGCGCAGAAGATGCGCGACACGCTGGTGCTGTTGCGCGAACAGGCCCCCTGGCTGGAGGTGGACGGCGAGATGCACGGCGACGCGGCACTGGATCCGGCGTACCGCGCCAGGCTGATGCCCAACTCGACCCTCACCGGCGAGGCCAACCTGCTGGTGATGCCCAACATCGACGCGGCCAACATCTCGTACAACTTGCTCAAGACGGCGGCCGGCGGCGGCATCGCCATCGGCCCGGTGCTGCTTGGCGCGGCGCGGCCGGTGCACGTGCTGACCCCGTCCACCACCGTGCGCCGCGTCATCAACATGACGGCGCTGACGGTGGCCGACGCCAACGCGGCGCGCTGACGAAGCCGTTGTAGGACAGCATGGCGGCCGCTTCGGCAGCCGTTATGCTGGCCTCGCGAACGACATGAAATCATGTCGGGCCGCCGCATTTTCGACCGAAGTCGAAACGCCCCTGTCGAGCAGAATAGCTCCGGAGGGCGGAGGCCAGCGCCCCAAAGCCAGCGGCCGGCCAGACGTTGCAGGGGCATTTCTGGTGCGTTACTGTGACCCGGAGTTGAGCCACATCAACGCATCTTTTGTGAGTGAACACATACACTCAAACCCCGCATAAGGGTGTCTCCTCCAGCCCGATACTTGAGATTTCGAGGGGGTTCCGGTACCATTCGGGCTTGGAATTTCAGGGTTGCTCCGGAATTCGATGCCGCTATCGCGAGCATCGCGCCGGAGCCAGGAACCGGACTATCAGCCGGTACGAACAGGTCTAGCCGTGGTGATCAACGAGAAGGACGTCGTGAAGAACGTCAACGCAGCCACCGTCAATGGCAGGCACGCAGGAGCCACGGCAAGGCCGTCCCTCCGGCGCAAATCGGAGGCCGGCACCTTGTTCGCTTTGGCGCTTGCCGCCGCGGCGATGTTCGGTTCGATGACTCCGTCCCGCTCCGAAGCGAGGCAGTCGTCCGGCCTGGGCGCCGAGGTCTCGCTGGCAAGCCTGTCCCCGGAAGCCCAGCGAACCGATCAACTGATCCTTTCCGGCGGGCCGTTCCCGTTTTCGCGCGACGGCGTGGTGTTCGGCAACTACGAGAAGAGCCTGCCGCACGAGCCTCGTGGCTGGTACCACGAGTACACCGTGCCGACGCCCGGTGTACGCAGCCGGGGTGCCCGTCGAATCATCTGCGGCGGCAACCCGCCGACGGAACCAGATGCCTGTTTTTATACCGAAGATCACTACAACAGTTTTCATCGGATCGTGAAGTGATCGTCGGAAGACAAATGTGCAAGTGATTTCTGAGAGGAACGTGACCATGCTTTTGCAGACCGTCCGTCCCAACATCGTTCAATCGATACGGGCGTATCGGGTCGACGAATTGCTCGAGGCAGCGCAAGGTGCCGGACAGCATTTTCTCTACGCGAACCTGACCAACGCGCAGTCCAAGCAGGACGTGCTCGAGGCCATTGCCGAGGCGTTCCTGTTCCCGGCGCACTTCGGCAAGAACCTGGACGCGTTGTACGACTGCATGACCGACCTGGTGCACAAGTCGGGCTCGCAGCCCGGCTTCGTCGTGGTGCTGGAGCAATTGCCCGACAACCCCCGATTCGATCGCGAATCGCGCGAGCAACTGCTCGACGTGTTCCGCGATGCCGCAGACTTCTGGGGGGAACGAAAAATTGCCTTCCGGTGCTTCTATTCTTTTCAGTAGCCCGCTCTCAAGAAAATGGGTCATGGGAGCGGGCGGCGGAAGCGGCCCCAGTCATTGAAAAGCCGGCCCCGAAGGCCAGCAGCAAAGCGAACGCGAACGCGACGTTCGGCACGAACATGCCGCTGATGAGCAGCGCGTTCGACACCGCGATGTGGCTCAACGCGGCCTGATCTCCAGGCAGCGTTCCCCACGCAAGAAGGGCTCCCGCGGGAGCCCTTTTGTTTTTTCAAGGTTGTCATTCCGCGCGAAGTCGCGGAATCCAGCCCAGCGACAGCGTCATCGGCACGCGTGGATCCTGCGACTTCGCGCAGGATGACACTTGGGGCAGCGCTCAGTCGTCGTCTCCTAGATCGACCGCGCCCAGCGCCTGCTCGGACAGCGCCGGCATGGCCAGCGCCAGCGCGATGTACTCGTCCACCGGCACCTGCTCCGCGCGGCGGGTGCCGTCGAACTCGGCCGTGTAGCCCTGCTCGACGAGCCACTTGCCGAGCGTGGCGCGCAGCATCTTGCGTCGCTGCGAGAACGCGATGCCCACGATCTTTCCCAGCACGGCCGGGTTCACCGCCGCCGGGTTCGCTCGTGGGCGCATGCGCACGATGGCCGAGTTGACCCGCGGCGGCGGGTCGAAGGCCTCGGGCGGCACATCAAACAGGTGAGCGATCTCGTAGCGCCACTGGAGCATCACGGTCAGGCGGCCGAAGGCCTTGCTGCCGGGCTTGGCGGCCATCCGGTCGACGACCTCCTTCTGCAGCATGAAAACCTGGTCGACGACGTGCGGCGCCGCGGCGATCAGGTGGAACAGGATGGGCGAGGAGATGTTGTAGGGCAGGTTGCCGACGACGCGAATGGGGCCGCCCAGCCGTTCGGCCAGCGCGGCGAAGTCCACCCGCAGCACGTCGGACTCCACCACCTCGAGGTCGCCGCGGCGGCGCAGCCGCTCGGCGAGGTCGCGATCGAGCTCGATGACGGTCAGCGCGTCGCAGTGCGCGCGCAGCGGGATCGTCATCGCGCCCAGGCCCGGGCCGATCTCCACCAGGCGCTCGCCCGGCTGGGGCGCGATCGCCCGGACGATGCGATCGATGACGTCGACCGCGGTCAGGAAGTGCTGGCCGAAGCGCTTGCGGGCGATGTGCGCCATGCTCAGCTTTCGATCAGACCGGAGGTTCGCGGTACTCGATGTAGGCCTTGGCGCGCAGGTCGGCCACCCACTCGGCATAGGCCGGATCGAACTTCTGCTCGCGCAGCGCGTTGGTGGCCTGCTCGCGCAGTTGCTTCTGGTCGACGGTGGTGTCGCGGCGGTCGAGCACCTGGATCAGGTGGACGCCGAAGCGCGAGCGCACCGGGCCGGACAGGCCGCCGATCGACAGCTTGTCCATGGCCTCCTCGAACTCGGGCACGAACGCACCGGGCGAGGCCCAGCCGAGGTCGCCACCGGCCTGGCCGCTGCCGTCCTCCGAGTACTGGCGGGCCAGTTCCTCGAACGTCTTGGCGCCGCTGACGATCTGCTGGCGGAACTCGATGATGCGGCGCTCGGCGGCATCGGTGCTCATCGAGGGCGACGGGCGCAGCACGATGTGGCGCACGCGCGTCTGCGTCACGGCGAGGCCCGATTCCTCGCCGCGCGAGATCACCTTCAGGATATGGAAGCCGGCGCCGCTGCGGACCAGGCCCGTCGTGCCGCCCACCTTGATGTCGGCGACGGCGTTGGCGAACAGGTCGGGATACTTGTCGACCGCGCGCGAGCCCATCTCGCCGCCCTTGGCCTTGTTGCTGTCCTCGGACATCTCGCGCACCACCTGCTCGAACGGCTCGCCGTTGTGCACGCGCGCGAGCGCCTGTTCCGCGCGCGCCTTGCGCTCGGCCTCAACGGCCGGCGTGGCCTTTTCCGGCACCGTGATCAGGATCTGCGCGATGTTGATCTGCGGTGCGGTGGTGCGGCCGCCGCGCATCTTGGACAGGTAGTCGGAGATCTCGGTGTCGCTGATGTGGATGTGGTTGACCACCTCGCGCTCGCGGATGCGCTCGATGGTGATCTGGTCGCGGATGCCGTTGCGGAAGGTCGGGTAGTCCAGGCCCTGCTGGCGGATGCGGTCGCGCAGCTGGTCGGGCGTCATCTTGTTGGACTGCGCGATGTTGGCGATGGCCCGGTCGACCTCGGCGTCGTCCACCTTCACGCCGTTGTCGCGCGCGTAGGTGACGAGCACGCGCTCCTCGACCAGCGAGTCGAGCGCCTGCTTGTGCAGTTCGCCCGGGGTCGGCTGCGCGCCGCCCTTCTCGAGGCTTTCCTGCTGCACCTTCAGCTGCCGTGCCTGCACCTCGTTGTTGGTGACCGATTCGCTGTTGACGACCGCGACGATGAAGTCGGCCGAGCGGGCGGTGGCCTTGATGCGCGGCAGGGTGCCGAACTGGCGCACGCCGGAGGCGGCCACGGGCGAGAGCACCGTCGGCTTGTCGACCTGGGGGATCGGCGCGCCGGTGAAAGGCGTGGGGGCCGACGCGGCAGGAGCTGCCGATTGGGCGAATCCGGTGGCGGCGGCGCCGAGCAGGAACGTCGCGGTGACCAGGGTCAGGAAATTGAGCTTCAAGCGGTCTCTCATGGTGTAGTCGTGGTCACGTCCGATGCGCCGGGGTCGTTGCGCAAGGGCTGGTAGCCGGGCACATTGTCCTTCAGGACCCTGAGCGACCCTGTTCCGAGCGTCGACAGGCCATTGAGTTCCAGTTGCAGCACCAGATGGGTGGTGCTTTGCTGGCTGCCGGTGGACGTGCGCTCGACCAACACGCGCCCGATCCAGCAGCCGGCGTCGTACTCGAAGCCGCCGATGGCGTAGGTGGCGCGGCTGTCGCTGACGCTGTAGTCCATCCGGCCGACCGCGTAGAGCGTGCCGCCGCAGCCGCTCGCACGCGGGTCACGATGGTAGACGGGCCATTGGCCACCCACTTCGTACTGCTTGCTGGAGTCCCGTGCGTAGCGGTAAGTCAGACTCAGCGTCTGGAAAGGGCCTGGATGATAGCGGACGCTCACGACGGCGTTTTGCGTCCAACCCGTTCTAGCGGCAGGATCCTCATCGACGATGCCGTCGAAGCTCCAGTGCTCCATCGCCGAGGACGAGCCGTAGAGCAGCAAGTGCGAAAGCTTCTCCGACTCTGGCTGCGGGTTCGTCTCGTCGTAGTTGACCGTGGTCAGCTGCTGGTCGCGGAACAGGATCTTTTGTGCCACGCCCACGCGCAGCAGTTCGCGGCCGTTGGTGACGTCGTTGAAGCGGGTGCTGACTCCGGCCGTCAGCTGGTTCTCGTCCGAGATTCGATCGTTGCCGGTGAACTGGTTGTCGCTGAAGATCGAGACCTCGTTGAAATCCTTGGGCGCCGTGTCGTACAGGGGCAGCTTGTTCTGGTCGTGGTACGGGGTGAGCACGTAGAGGAAGCGCGGCTCCAGGGTCTGCACCAGGTCGCGTCCGAACAACTGGGCCTGGCGCTCGAAGCTGAATGCGCTGTCCGCGCTGAAAGTGGGAATCCACTCCGAGGTGTCGATATGGTTGCCGGAGGCGTCGGCGTCGGTGCGGTAGCTGACGCCGTGCATCGTCAGGCGCGGCTCGAAACGGCCCCAGTCGGAGGAGAAGGTGTGCGAGATGCTGCCGACCACGTGGGCCCGGGTGCCGCCGACGCGCTGGTCGGGCGGCGAGTACGCCAGGTTGTGGAGCTGCAGGTACGTCAAGCAGCCGGCGGGGTCGACGCCCGGGTAGCCGTTGGTGCCGGCGCTGGCGCAGTTCGAGGAGCCGACGTAGCCGTTCTCCTGATCCAGGTTGGACAGGTCGAAGCGGTCGGCTTCGGCCTCGAAGTCGAAGCGCACCAGTTCCTTCAGCGTGACGTTGCCGCGCAGGCCCAGTTGCGGGCTGCGCTCGTAGGGCACGGTGATCAGCGCTGATGCATCGGTCGCGCCGGTATCCTGCAGCGTCTGGAAGCGCTGCACGCGGGCGTAGGTGTCGATCTCGCCGGCGTCGCCGAACGGCAGGAAGCGGCGCGTGCCCGACAGGTCGGTGGGCAGCATGCGCGGCGTCAGCGCCGGCAACTGGCCGGGGAAGTCCTTCCAGTACTGGGCGTCGGAGACGCGCTGCAGACGAGCGCTGTAGGTGAGCCAGTCGCTGCGGGCGCCCTCGTGCGCCCATTCGACGGCCCCGCGTGCGCGGTTGTAGTCGTCCAGGTCGGCGGGCAGCAGGTAGGTGGTCAGCTGGCCGAGGTCGCTCGGCTCGAGGTAGCGCACCTCGCCGGCCAGCTCCACGCCGCGCTTGGTGCTGTAGCCGGGCGACAAGGTGGCGTCGAGGTTGGGCGCAATGTTCCAGTAGTAGGGCGCCGACACCGCGAGGCTGATGCCGCCGGTCAGGTCCACGTCGGGGGTGGGCGGCAGCCAACCCGACTTGCGCTCGGCCGTGACCGGAAACGTGAGCGACGGCGCGTAAAGGATGGGCACGCCCAGGAAGCGCAGCGTGCCATGCGTGGCCTTGCCTTCGTTGGTGGTCGTGTCGATGTCGATCTTGTCGCCGGTGATGATCCAGTCGGGCTCGTCCGGGCCGTCGCGGGTGCAGCTCGTGTAGTTGGCGACGTAGGCCGTCGACCGGTTGCGGTCGATCAGCTCGATGCGCTGCGCATGGCCGCCCGCCTTGCGCGCGCCGAGCTCGTATTCGGTACCGATCAGCGTGCCGGCCGAGCGCGTGAGCTCGAGGTCGACGCGATCCGCGCTGAACCAGTCGAGGCCGCGGTTGATGCGCACGTTGCCCTGGGCATGGGCGGTGTCGCTCAGGCGGTCGTAGGTGAGCAGATCGGAATGCAGGTCCATGTCGAGGCGCTTGACCTCCACGGCGCCGCGCGCCTGCGTGACGCCGCCGATCTGGCTGACCACGTCGTCGGCCATGAGCGTGACCAGCGGCGGCGCGACGTCCGAGCCGGCCAGTTCCTTGGGCGGCTCCGGCGCCGGACGGCTGCGAACGGGCGGCAGCGCCTGCGCAGCCGCCACGCCCGCGAACACGCACAGCACCGCCGCGGCAGCCAGGGGCGCCAGGGCGGACGGGGGACGGGGAGGGCGACGCGACAGGTGAGAACGCAACACGCGAACGGACGAGGGCTGGGTGGCGGAGCGCCTGGCGTCACGAGCGGGGCCGGCTCCCACGCGCGGCGAACAGCGAATCGACGCGTCGACACCGCCCTGCGGGGACCCGAGCCGCTTGCGACGCAGGGGGATTATTAGAATGGCGATTATCCACGACAGTGCTGCCGGCTTGTGTCGGCGGGTCGTGCCGCGTTGCCCGGGAGTCACGGGCGCACGATGGCGACTGCTCCCCTGCTGCGCCACCGCGCCTCCTCCCTTCGTCCGGACCGATCCCAGATGACAGATTCCTCTCCCGGCGCCGCCCCCGCGACCGTTTCCCGAGCCCCCATCGCCTGGACGGACGCCGAGCGCGAGCGCGCCTTCGGCCGCTGGTTCGACGAACTGGCGCCGCGCCACCGTCTCGACCCGGCTTCGCTGCACCTGGCCTCCGCCGACGCCAGCTCGCGCCGCTACTTCCGGGTCTCGAGCCCCGACGGCGGCAGCTTCATCGTCATGGACTCGCCGGCCGCCGAGGACAGCGTGGCCGCCTTCGTGCGCATCGGCGGCCTGATCCGCGGTGCCGGCCTGAACGGGCCGCGCGTGTTCGAACAGGACGTGCACCAGGGCTTCCTGCTGCTGGACGACCTGGGCGACACGCAGTACCTGGCCGCGTTGCGCCAGGCCGACACCGCCGGCGCCGACGCGCTGATGCGCGACGCCATCGCCGCGCTGATCCAATGGCAGCTCAAGGGCGACTGCAGCACGCTGCCGCCCTACGACGACGCCCTGCTGCGACGCGAGGTGCAGCTGTTTCCCGACTGGTGCGTGGCCAGGGAGTTCGGCGTCACCTGGACGGCCAGGGAGCAGGAGACCTGGCAGACCGTCAGCCAGCGCCTGATCGACAGCGCGCTCGCCCAGCCGCAGGTGGCCGTGCACCGCGACTGGATGCCGCGCAACCTGATGGTGTGCGCCCGCAACCCCGGCGTGCTCGACTTCCAGGACGCCGTGCGCGGGCCCATCAGCTACGACCTCGCCTCGCTGCTGCGCGACGCCTTCCTGTCGTGGGACGAGGAGCGCGAGCTCGACTGGGCCGTGCGCTACTGGCAGGACGCCCGCCACGCCGGCTTGCCGGTGGACGCCGATTTCGGCGAGTTCTGGCGCCAGACCGAGTGGATGGGGCTGCAGCGCCACCTGAAGATCCTGGGCATCTTCTGCCGCCTCAAGCACCGCGACGGCAAGCCGCACTACAGCGAGGACCTGCCGCGCTTCTTCAACTACGCCACCAAGGTGGCCCACCGCTACGGGCCGCTGCGCTCGTTGCTGAACCTGCTGGAGCCGCTGAGCGGTGCGGCGGTTCAGGCCGGCTACACGTTCTGACCTGGCCCGGGTACCACGACTGGGCAAAGCCCCGCGCCAGCGGGCGATATGCGCTCGACGCTAACCTGCGCCGCATGACCACCTTGTTCGACTCCTTCAGGTTCGGCGACATCGCCGTGGCCAACCGCCTCGTGATGGCGCCGCTGACGCGCGACCGCGCCGCCGCCGGCCGCGTGCCGCACGCGCTCAACGCGCTGTACTACGAGCAGCGCTCCGATCCGGCCACCGGCGCCGGCCTGATCGTCTCGGAGGGCACGCAGGTGAGCCCGCTGGGGCAGGGCTACCTCGACACCCCGGGCATCTACAGCCCGGAGCAGGTGGCCGGCTGGAAGCTCGCGACCGACGCCGTCCACAGGAAGGGCGGCAAGATCGTGGCGCAGATCTGGCACGTGGGCCGCATTTCCCACACCTCGCTGCTGCCCGCGGGCGAACAGCCGGTGTCCGCCACCGCCAAGCCGGCCAACACCAAGACATTCACCCCCGCCGGCTTCGAGCAGGTGTCCGCGCCACGCGCCCTGGCCACCGACGAAGTGGCCGCGGTCGTGGAGGAGTTTCGTCGCGCCGCGCGCAATGCGATCGACGCCGGCTTCGACGGCGTCGAGGTGCACGGCGCCAACGGCTACCTGGTGGAGCAGTTCCTGCGCGACTCGTGCAACGACCGCACCGACCGCTACGGCGGCTCCATCGAAAACCGCGCCCGCTTCCTGGTCGAGGTGATGACAGCCGTGTGCGAAGAGATCGGCCCCGGCCGCACGGGCCTGCGCCTGTCGCCGGTGACCCCCGCCAACGACATCGGCCAGGACTCCGATCCGACGGCGCTGTTCAACCACGTCGTCAAGGAACTGGCCAAGCTGAGGCTCGCCTTCATCGAGGTCGTGGAGGGCAGCACCGGCGGCCCGCGCGATTTCGCGCCGTTCGACTTCGCCGGCCTGCGCAAGCTGTGGCCCGGCGCCTGGATCGTCAACAACGGCTACACGCGCGAACTGGCGCTCGAGACGATCGCCGCCGGCCGCGCCGACGCGATCTCGTTCGGCAAGCCCTTCATCTCGAACCCGGACCTGGCGCATCGCCTGCGCGAGAACGCGGAACTCGCGCCGTGGAACCAGAAGACCTTCTACGGCGGCGGCGCCGAGGGCTACACGGACTATCCGGCGCTGCCGTAAGGCCATCCGGGCGCGCCTCGCACGGCGTCATCCTGCGACTTCACGCAGGATGACACGCCCTCGGAACTACCAGGCCATCTTCGCCGTCCGGGCCCGGAACAGCTCCACCACGCCGGTGGCCCGCGGCCCCGGGATCAGCTCGAACGCCTGCCCCGCCGCGATCGTGCCCGGCCTGCGCACCGCCAGCCAGAACCCGCACCAGCGCGACTGCGCCACCATCTTCGCGGCGTGCGCGAAGCCCAGCGTCTCGTTGAAGCGCGCGTCGGGCAGTCGCGGAACACCGACCACCAGCGTGAGGTCGGGAAAGCGCAGCAGGTCGCCTTCCCACAGCTGCGATTCCTGCACGCCGTCCAGCGCCAGGTGCTCGTCGAACGAGCCGGGCGGGATCGGCGCCTCGGGATCGGCCACGCCGGCCTGGGCGCGCATCGTGCGCCAGACGGGCGCGTGCGCGCTCGGGTAGGCGTACAACGCGTGGGACAGCGCCAGTTCGTCGGCCCGCGCCGGATCTTCGCCCACCGGGTGCCCCGGCGCGCGGCGCGCGAAGCCCGCCGGGCCCACCGCCACCGGGCCGGCGGCCGGCGCCAGCCGCAACACGCCGCCGGCGTCCGCGGGAAGGGGAACATTCACGGAGGCCGCGCGCATCGTCATCGCCGCATTGTCGGCGCAACACCGCCGACAATGACGCCACCATGCCGTCCTCGCCCATCGCCGACCTCGCCGAATTGCTCGCCGGCATGCAGCCCGAACTCCAGCCAGGCACCTGGGCGTGGTGCGCGCTGCCGCCGGGGACGCCGACCGGCGATGTCGACGCGGTGGCCACGATGCGCGAGGCCGAAGGCCTGACGGTGGTCGTCGCCGAGGCCGCCGCCCACGCCCGGGGCTGGCCCGTGGCCTTGCGCAGCGCCTGGATCACCCTGCGCGTGCACTCCGACCTGGCGGCGGTGGGCCTGACCGCCGCGTTCGCCCGCGCGCTCGGCGACGCCGGCATCGCCTGCAACGTGGTCGCCGGCGTGCACCACGATCACCTGTTCGTGCCGGTGGAGCGCGCCGACGACGCGCTGGCGGCACTGCATGCGCTGCAAGCCCGTTCCGCAGCCTGAGCCTCATGCGCGGCGCGAGGGCTCTTATGTGCAGCCCCACTCCTATACTGACGCGCCCCGCACTCCGACCCCGCGCCCTCCACGCCCGATGACCGCCACCCCGCTGAACGGCATGCCTGCCGCGACGACCCCGCTGCCGGCGCTGCGGCTGGTGGACGTCGCCTGCCGCCGCGGCGACCGGCTGCTGTTCACGGGGCTGGCCGAGACGCTGGCGGCCGGCGAGCTGCTGTGGCTGCGCGGCGGCAACGGCCGCGGCAAGACGAGCCTGCTGCGCCTGGTGGCCGGCCTGGCACCTCCCGAACGCGGGCAGATCCTGTGGGGCGATGCGCCGATCCGGCGCAACCAGCAGTTCGCGCACCAGCTGGTCTACATCGGCCACGCCAACGCCCTGAAGGACGACCTGACGGCCACCGAGTCGCTGGCGTTCCTCGCCCGGGTGCACGGGCGCGACGCCGGCGCGCCCGTGCTGCGCGCCGCGCTCGCGCGCCTGGGCCTGGCCGGACGCGAGCGCACGCCGGTGCGCAGCCTGTCGCAGGGCCTGCGCCGGCGCGTGGCGCTGGCCCGGCTCGCGCTGGAGACGGCGCCGGCGCTGTGGGTGCTGGACGAGCCCTTCGACGCACTGGACGTTGCGGGCACCGCCACCCTGCACGCGCTGCTCGCGGCGCACCGCGTGCGCGGCGGCAGCGTGCTGCTGACCAGCCACCACCTGCACCTGGACGCCGAAGCGGCCAGCGCGGGCTTCCGGGTGCTCGACCTCGACCTGCTGCCGCGCGACGCGGCCGTCGTTCGATGAACGGCGCGGTGTTTGTCGCCGTCTACCAGCGCGACCTGCGCCTGGCCTGGCGCCGCCGCACCGAGGCGCTGCTGCCCGTGGCGTTCTTCCTGGTGGCCGCCAGCCTGTTCCCGCTGGGCGTTGGTCCCGACCCGCAGATCCTCAAGGTGATCGCGCCGGGCGTCGTCTGGGTGTGCGCGCTGTTGGCCGCGATGTTGTCGATGCCGCCGCTGTTCGCCGCCGACCACGCCGACGGCTCGCTGGAGCAGTTGCTGCTGGCCCCCGGCGCCGGCCTGGCCGTGGCCGCGGCCAAGGCCGCCGCGCACTGGACGATCAGCGGCGCGCCGCTGGTGGTCGCGGCGCCGCTGCTGGGGCTGCTGCTGGGACTGCCCGCCGAGGAACTTCCGGTGCTGTTCGCGTCTCTCTTGCTGGGGACGCCGATCCTGAGCCTGCTGGGCGGCGTCGGGGCGGCGCTGACGCTGGGCCTGCGCAGCGCCGGGATGCTGATCGTGCTGATCGTGTTGCCGCTGGCCATTCCGGCGCTGATCTTCGGCGCCGGCGCGGCGGCGGCGGTCGATGCCGGGCTGTCGCCGTCGCCGCACCTGTCGCTGCTGGGCGCGTTGCTGATCGCCTGCCTGGTGGGCGCGCCGCCGGCCACGGCCGCGGCACTGCGCATCGCGGTCGAATGACAGCTTCGAATGACATCCTGCAACATTCCCCGGCGCTGACGCCCGGACAATGCACGCCGTGAACACGACTTCCGCCGCCCCCGCCCTCCGATCGCGCCTGACCTGGTTCACGTTCGCGTCGCCGGCCAATTTCTATCGCCTGGCGGGCGTGCTGGCGCCGGTTTGCGGCCTCGCAGCGGTCGCGTTCGCCCTGGCCGGGCTGTGGGTGGGCTTCTTCGTCGCCCCCACCGACGCGGTGCAGGGCGAGGTCTACCGCATCATCTTCATCCACGTGCCCACGGCCTGGATGTCGATGGTGCTCTACGTGGCGATGGCGTTCTGGGCGGCCATGGGCTGGTTCCTGAACGCCCGCATGGCCTTCATCTTCGCCCGCGCGATCGCCCCCACCGGCGCCCTGTTCACGGTGCTGGGCCTCTGGACAGGCGCGTTGTGGGGCCGCCCCACCTGGGGCACGTGGTGGGTGTGGGACGCGCGGCTCACGTCCGAGCTGATCCTGCTGTTCCTCTACCTGGGCTACATGGCGCTGGTGGCCGCGATCGACGACACCCGGCGCGCCGACAAGGCCGGCGCGCTCCTGGCCATCGTCGGCGTGGTCAATGTGCCTGTGATCTACTTCTCGGTGGTCTGGTGGAATACGCTGCACCAGGGCTCGAGCCTGACCATGGGCGCCAAGCAGCACATGGCCTCCCCCATGCTGGTGGCGATGCTGCTGCTGACGCTCGCCTGCTGGGCCTACGCGTTCGCCGTGGTGTTCCTGCGGGCACGGGCGATCGTGCTCGAGCGCGAGGGCGACACCGCCTGGGCGCGGGCGCTGGTCGCCGACAACCAAGGACGTTGAGCCATGCAATGGCACTCGCTTTCCGAATTCCTCGACATGGGCGGCCGTGGCGGCTACGTCTGGAGCGCCTACGGCAGCTTCGTCGTGCTGCTGCTGGCCGAGCCGCTGCTCGCGCGCTGGCGCCACCGCGCGGCGCGCAGGGCCATCGCCGAGCGCGCCGCCGACGAACAGGCCGCACGCGCGGCCGGAGAGCGCTCGTGACCCCGCGCCAGAAACGCCTGACCATCATCGTGGGCATCCTCGCGGCCGTGGGCGGTGCCACCGCGCTCGTGCTCAACGCGTTCAGTTCCAACCTCGTCTTCTTCTACTCGCCGTCGCAGGTCGCCGCACACGAGGCGCCGGCCGGCCGCGCGTTCCGCGTCGGCGGCATGGTCACGACGGGCAGCGTCAAGCGCGATGGCGTCGACGTGGTCTTCACCGTCACCGACCTCGTGAAGTCGATGCAGGTGCACTATCGCGGACCGCTGCCCGACCTGTTCAAGGAAGGCAAGGGCGTGGTGGCGCAAGGCAAGCTCGGCCCCGACGGCGTGTTCACCGCGCAGGAGGTGCTGGCCAAGCACGACGAGAACTACATGCCGCCCGAAGCTGCGGCGGCGCTCAAGAAGGCCGCCGAGCATGGCGGCAGCATGAAGACGGACGAACCTTTGAAAGCCCAACAATGATCCCGGAACTCGGCCAGGTCGCGCTCCTGATCGCGCTCGCCGTGGCCCTGATCCTCGGCACGCTGCCGATGATCGGCGCGGCGCGCGGTCGCGCCGACTGGATGGCACTCGCGCGTCCCGCGGCGCGCGCGCACGCCCTGCTGGTGGGCATCGCGTTCGCCTGCCTGGTGTCGTCCTTCGTGCGCGACGACTTCTCGGTGCTGTACGTTGCCAACAACTCCAACAGCGCGCTGCCGCTGTTCTACCGCGTCGCCGGGGTGTGGGGCGGCCACGAGGGCTCGCTGCTGCTGTGGCTCACGATGCTGGCCGGCTGGATGGTGGCCGTCGCGCAGTGGAGCCGCAGGCTGCCGCAGGCCTTCGTCGCCCGCGTGCTGGGCATCATGGGGCTGATCTCGATCGGCTTCATCCTGTTCATGCTGATGACGTCGAACCCGTTCGACCGCCAGGTGCCGGTGCCCATCGACGGCAACGACCTGAACCCGCTGCTGCAGGATCCGGGCATGGTCACCCACCCGCCGATGCTCTACATGGGCTACGTCGGCTTCTCGGTGGCCTTCGCGTTCGCCGTCGCCGCGCTCATCGAAGGCAAGCTGGACGCCACCTGGGCGCGCTGGACGCGTCCGTGGACCACCGCCGCGTGGTCGTGCCTGACGATCGGCATCATGCTGGGCAGCGCCTGGGCGTACTACGAACTGGGCTGGGGCGGCTGGTGGTTCTGGGATCCGGTGGAGAACGCGTCGTTCATGCCCTGGCTGGCCGGCACGGCGCTCATCCATTCGCTGGCCGTCACCGAGAAGCGCGGCGCGTTCAAGTCGTGGACGGTGCTGCTGGCGCTGCTGGCGTTCACGCTGTCGCTGCTGGGCACGTTCATCGTGCGCTCGGGCGTGCTGTCGTCGGTGCACGCGTTCGCCACCGATCCGAAGCGCGGTCTGTTCATCCTGATCTTCCTGGGCATCGTCGTCGGCGGCGCGCTGACGCTGTACGCCTGGCGCGCGCCGAAGGTGGGCCTGGGTGCGCGCTTCGCGCTGGTGTCGCGCGAGTCCATGCTGCTGGGCAACAACATGCTGTTCGTCGTGGTGTGCGCCTCGGTGCTGCTGGGCACGCTGTATCCGCTGCTGCTCGACGCGCTGGGCATGGGCAAGATCTCGGTGGGCGCGCCGTACTTCGAGACGGTGTTCCTGCCGCTGATGGTGCCCGTGGTGCTGCTGATGGCCCTCGGCCCGCTCGCGCGCTGGAAGGAAACCTCGCTGCCATCGCTGTTCCATCGCCTGCGCTGGGCCGCGCTGGCCGCCGTGCTGGGCGCGCTGGCCACCTCCTTGCTGGCCGGCAGGCTGTCGCTCGGCGCCACGCTGGGCTTCCTGATGGCGTACTGGATCGTCGCGTCCATCACGGTGGACATCGTCGAGCGCCTGAAATCCGACGGCGGCGCGCAGCTGGGCGTGTTCGCGCGCATGCGCCAGTGGCCGCGCTCGCTGACGGGCATGTGGCTGGCGCACGTGGGCGTTGCCGTGTTCGCGTTCGGCGTGAGCATGGTGCGCACCTACGAGGTGGAGGAAGACCTGACGATGGCCATCGGCTCCAGCGCCACGGTGGGCGGCTACGAGTTCCGCTTCGCCGACCTGCACCAGCTGCACGGCCCGAACTACGAGGCGATCGAAGGCGACCTGCCCGTCACGCGCAACGGCAGCGAGGTGACGGTGCTGCATCCGCAGAAACGCATCTACCGCGTGCAGCGCACGCCCACCACCGAGGCGGCCATCCAGCCGGGCCTCACGCGCGACCTGTACGTGTCGCTGGGCGAATCCGTGCAGCCCAACACCTGGACGCTGCGGGTGCACGTCAAGCCCTTCGTCGACTGGATCTGGGGCGGCTGCCTGCTGATGGCGCTCGGCGGCATCGTCGCGGTCAGCGACCGGCGCTATCGCCAGAAGGCGCGCCAGGTGCACGCCGGCGACGCGGCGCTGCCGCCCAGCCGGCCGACGCCGGTGGTGGTGGGCCCGCTGGGTGCCAGCGGGGAGTCGGCATGAGGTTCGTCAAGTTCCTGATCCCGCTGGTCCTGTTCGGCGTCCTGGTGGGCTTCTTCTGGAAGGGCCTGTATCTCGACCCGCGCGAGGTGCCCTCGCCGTTGATCGACAAGCCGGCGCCCGAGTTCGCGCTGACGCGCCTCGACCAGCCCGAGCAGACGATCCGCCGCGCCGACATGCTGGGCAAGGTGTGGATGCTCAACGTCTGGGCCTCGTGGTGCGAGAGCTGCCGCGACGAGCACCCGTATCTCGTCGAGTTCGCCAAGCTGAAGGCGTTGCCGATCTACGGCCTCGACTACAAGGACCAGCGCGAGCCCGCTCAAGCGTGGCTCGCCGAGCGCGGCAATCCGTACGACGCGTCGCTGTTCGACGCCAACGGCCGCGTGGGCATCGACTTCGGCGTCTACGGCGTGCCCGAGACCTTCGTCATCGACAAGCAGGGCGTGATCCGCTTCAAGCAGATCGGCGCGCTGACCCCCGAGGTGCTCAACGCCCAGGTGCTGCCGCTGCTGAGGAAGCTCAATGGCTGACGCGCGCCGCCTGCTCGCCACGCTGCTGCTTGCGCTCGGCTCCGCGCTGCCCGCGTTCGCCGCGGATGCTCCGGCATCGGCCCCGTCCGCGCCGGCCGTCGTGAAATTCGAGGCGCCGGCCGCCCGCCTCACGGCCGCCGACCCGGCGCTGGAGGCGCGCATGCTGGCCATCACCGGCGAGCTGCGCTGCCTGGTGTGCCAGAACCAGACCATCGCCGATTCGCATGCCGACCTGGCCGTCGACCTGCGCCAGGAAGTGCGCGAGATGCTGCAGCACGGCCAGACGCCCGAGCAGATCCGCCGCTACATGACCGATCGCTACGGCGACTTCATCCTCTACCGCCCGCCGCTCAAGGCCAGCACGGCCGTGCTGTGGCTCGCGCCCGCGGCGCTGCTGGCCATCGCGCTCGTCGCGCTGGCCGTGGTCATCCGTCGCCGCGCCCGCCTGTCCGACGACCAGTTCGAACCCGACCCGCTGCTGGACGACGACGAGCCGTCCGCCACGCTGGCCCGCCCCGTGAAACTTGTATGAGCATGACGCTGTTCGTGATCCTGTCCCTCGCGCTCGCCGCGGCCACGCTGGCGATCCTCGCCTGGCGCGGCCCCGCCGTCGCCCACGTCACCGATCCGGCCGGCGCGGCCGAGGCTGTCGCCCGTCCCACGCGCGGACTCGTCATCGGCCTGGCGCTGCTGGTGGCGGTCGTCGCCGGCGGCGGCTATGCCTGGATCGGCTCGCCGCGCCTGCTGCCGGTGACGCCGGACGCGCCGCCCGGCCCGGGGCCGTCCGCCGAAGCCCAGGTGGCCGAATTGCAGTACCGCGCCGAACGCCATCCCGCCGAAGCCGCCGGCTGGCTGCAGGCCGCGCGCGCCAATGCGATGCTCAACCATGGCCAGGCCGCGGTCGACGATCTCCGCAAGGCCGTCGCGCTGCGCCCGAACGACGCCGAGCTGCTGGCCAACCTGGCCGACATGCTGGCCGCCAGCAGCGGTGGGCACCTGGACGGCGAGCCGATCCAGCTGGTCGAGCGCGCGCTGGCCATCGACTCCAACAACGTGCGCGCGCTGGCGCTCAAGGGCAGCTGGCAGATGACGCAGCGCGACTTCCGCGCCGCGCTCGAGACCTGGAACCAGGCGCTCAAGGTGGCCCAGCCGGACGACCCGATCGCTCAGTTCCTGCGCTCGCAGCTGGACGACATGCGCGCGATGGCGGCGCAGGCGGCGCCCGCGCCGGCATCTTCGAGCCGCTGAGCGGGGCGACCCGCGCGTTGGACGGCGGCGCCTGCGGGCGCCGCTTTTCATGGCCGCACGCGTTTTGGCACCCGAAGATTTCGTGCACAACTCCACGGCAGCGCCGCTTTCGGGTTGCGTTTGCACACATCTGTGGCCCCATGAGTCCTAACAGAACATCTCGTTACCGATTACCCGTGAGGCGAAACAGTGCGTCCAAATAAGCGGCACTTTTTCACGCTTGCCCGAACCTCTTCACTGCGAAGATGCTGACGAAGCGGCCGAGTGTGCAATCTGCATGCCCGCCACGCGGCCCCCGAAGTGGGCCACGACCAGTGCCTCCAGACCAACGATTCAACAGTCCGTCCTCAGGGTCCCTCGAGCCATCCCGGCCCAGGGTCACGCACCATGACCATCGTCCATCCGACCGCCGCCCTCTCGCCGTCGCCGACTCCCGCCCAGGGATCGGCGGGCGGCTGGTATCGCGCCGAGGAGGCGATCATGGGCACGGAGGTGAGCGTCGAGCTGCAGGCCGCCGGCCGCGCCGACGCCGAGGCGGCCATCGCCGCGGTGATGGCCGAGATGCACCGCATCGACGCCACGATGAGCCCGCACAGGGCCGACTCGGAGCTGTCGCGGGTCAACGCCGGCGCCGCCCAGGGTCCGGTCCCGGTCAGCCCCGGCATGTTCGGGCTGCTGTCGCGCGCCGTGGCGTTCTCCAAGTTGTCCGGCGGTGTGTTCGACATCACCTTCGCCAGCGCCGGCAACCTCTACGACTACCGTGCCGGCGTGGCCCCCGACCCGACCGCGCTGGCCGACGCGCTGCCGCTGATCGACTGGCGCCACCTGCAGCTCGACGCCGCCACCCGGAGCGTGCGTTTCGCGCGTCCGGGCGTGCGCATCGACCTCGGCGGCTTCGCCAAGGGCCACGCGGTGGACAACGCCGTCGCCATCCTGCACAAGCTGGGCATCGCCAACGCGATGGTGGCCGCCGGCGGCGACAGCCACGTGATGGGATCGCGCGGCGGCCGTCCGTGGACGGTGGCCGTGCGCGACCCGCGCCGCGAAGGCGCCGTCGTGGCCGTACTGCCGCTGGAAGACGTCTCGATCTCCACCTCCGGCGACTACGAACGATTCTTCGAGCGTGACGGCGTCCGTTGCCACCACCTGCTCGATCCGCGCACCGGCCGCTCTCCCGCCGGCGTGCGCAGCGTCACCATCATCGCCGACGACGGCCTGACCACCGAAGCCTTCTCCAAGACGGTGTTCGTGCTGGGTGTCGAGGAAGGCTTGCGCTTCGTGGAGGCCCATGCGGGCATCGACGCGGTGATCGTGGATGCGCAGGGCGCACTGCACTACTCCGCCGGCCTGCTGGGCTGAGACGGATCAGAAGAACTCAGGAAAGAGACCCCATCATGAAGTTGCCGATCACGTATTCGACGACGCGTACCCTTCTCGCAAGCGCAAGCGCCCTGGCCGCCGTCGGCGTCCTGTCGCTCGCGGCCTGCGGAGGCGGCTCGAAGTCCGACTCGAGCACGGTCACCGTGCAGGGCGACGTGCCCATCGCCTACGCCAAGCGCGTCAACACCATCGGCCTGAATCCCACCAACGGCGCGCCCACCGCGCCCGGCGGCGACCTGATGATCCGCGAGAAATCCTCGCCCAGCGCGCCAGAGCACAACATCACCGCCCAGTTCACGCTGGGCCAGGGCGATGCGGAGACGCCCGAGGTGTCGTGGGACGGCAAGAAGATCCTGTTCTCGATGCGCTGCCCCGCCACCAACGCGGTGACCATCGGCGGCGTGGCGGCCTGCACCGGCCACTGGAACGTCTGGGAATACGACATGACCACGGGCGGCCTGACCGGCGGCACGTTCCGCCGCGTCACCTCGTCCACGAACGACGACGACATCCACCCGGTTTACCTGCCCGCGGGCCAGGGCATCGTGTTCTCGTCGAACCGCCAGACCGAGTCGATGCCCAACCAGGCGCTGGGCCACAGCTACTACGCGCTCGACGAGTACGAGCGCGAGCGCGTGTTCAACCTGCACACGATGGCGCTCGACGGCACCGCCATCACGCAGATCTCGTTCAACCAGTCCCATGACCGCAACCCGGTGATCCGCCCGAACGGCCAGATCATGTTCTCGCGCTGGGACCACGTCGGTGGCCGCAACCACTTCAAGGTGTTCACGGTCAACCCGGACGGCACCGACATGTTCGTGCTGTACGGCTCGCACAGCGACGGCAACAGCTTCCTGCACCCGCGCGACATGGACCCGGCCGGCAAGTACGCCGGCTTCCTCACCGCCGACGTGATGCCGCTGCAGCGCACCCAGGAAGGCGGCGCGCTGATGCTGGTCGACGCGGCGCACTACTCGGAGCAGAACACGCCGGCCAACAACTCGGTGCCCGCCACCGGCGGCGAGGTGCAGGCCACCGCGCAGCAGATCAACCTCGACGAAGGCCTGTCGGTGTACGGCCGCGTCACGGCGCCCTACCCGCTGTGGGACGGGACCAATCGCGTGCTGATGTCGTACCGGCCGTGCGAGGTCACGAACAACGGCGTGGTCGTGCCGTGCTCGACGCTCAGCGCCGCGGAGATCGCGCTGCTCTCCAACACCGATCGTTCGGTGGCCGACGTCGCGGCCGACCCGGTGCAGAACAACGTGCCGCCGCCGTACGCCGTCTACATGTTCGACCCGGCCAACCAGACGATGCTGCCCGTGGCCACGCCGCCGGCCGGCTTCATGTACGTCGACCCGGTGGCGATCCAGGCGCGCACGGAGCCGGCGTCGGTCGCGGCGGCCCCCCTCGACCAGACGCTGGCCTCGCAGCACCTGGGCACGCTGGACGTGCGCAGCGTCTACGACACCGACGGCCTGGGCCGCATGGGCGAAGGCATGCTGACCGCCGCCGACGCCAACGCGGGCTGCGCCTCCCCGCTGATCCCGCAGACGACCCCGGTCGACGCGGGCGACACGCGCGCCACGGTGGCGGACATCGACCGCATGAAGAATCCGGCCGACACCGCCTACAACTGCGCTCCGGCCCGCTTCATCCGCGCGGTGCGCGCCGTGGCACCGCCCACCAACATGATGAACATGCGCAGCTCCCTGGGCGAGACCGACTTCGAGGCGCAGCAGGTGCTCGGCTACGCACCGATCGAACCCGACGGCTCGTTCAAGCTGAACGTGCCGGCCGACACGCCGATCGCGCTGGCCGTGATCGATTCGCAGGGTCGCGCGCTGCAGACCCACACCAACTGGATCCAGGTGCGCCCGGGCGAGCGCCGCACCTGCGACGGCTGCCACAGCCCGCGCCGCGGCACGCCGATCAACTCCGGCGCGATCGTCAACACCATTTCACCGGGATGGCTGGCATCGATGGCCAGCGCCCACGAGTCCGGTGAGACGATGGCCGACACGCACGTGCGGCTCGACCCGACGGCGGCCGTGCTCCAGCCCGACATGGTCTCCACCGACATCTGGGCCGACACCACCCAGGCCGGCGTCACCGCCCGCCCGTCCGTCGCGCTGCGCTACACCGGCAACCCGAATCCGGCCGACGACCTCGTCACGCCGGTGCCGGTCAACGGCATCATCAACTACCCGACGCACATCCAGCCGCTGTGGACGCGCGACCGCGGCGCCAACACCTGCACCAATTGCCACAACGTGTCCGACCACACCGATCTGAGCGCCACCATCGCCGGCGACGGCCGCGTGGTGTCCTACGACCGGCTGATGATCGGCGACCCGCAGCTCGACTCCTCGGGCCGCCCGGAGATCACCTTCGACGACGGCGTGCCGATGCTCGTGCTCCAGGACGCGCTCGTGAACACCGCCGCCAGCGAGGGCGAGGCCACGGGCCTGGCCCGCAAGAGCCGGCTGATCGAGATCCTGTCGGGCCAGACGCTGATGTCGGACGCGGCCGCCCAGGCCTCGCACCCGAACCCGCCGTCCACGGCGCCGGATCACTCGAAGATGCTCAACGCCGGCGAGAAGCGCCTGCTGGCCGAGTGGATCGACACGGGCGGCAAGTACTACAACGACCCGTTCGATCCCACCAGCGGTACTGTCGTCCTGGTGAACACGCTCGACGAGGACGCCTTCATCGCGTCGGTCTATCCGATCCTGCAGAGCACCTGCGCGGGCTGCCACCTGGCGCACGGGTCCACCAACACCCCCACGGGCGATACCTCGTTCCACGACAACCGCTTCGTGCTCACCGGCGACCCCGACGGCGACTGGGGCGTGACGATGACCATGGTCAACGACGTCTGCCACCCGCCCACCAGCTACCTGCTGGCGCGGCCGTCGACGATCCCGCACCCGGATGCGGCGACCACCCAGACCACTGCGGTACTGCCCGCGAACGGCGCGAACTATGCGACCATTGCGAGCTGGATCGCCTCGGGTTGCCTGACTCCATGAAGATGCTGATCACGAAGACGGTGTTTCCTCGCGGCGCGCGGCTTCGCGCGCTTGCCGGCGCGGTCGTGGGGGCCGCGCTGCTGTCGGCCTGCGGCGGCGGCGGCGATCCGCTGAGCAATCCCAGCAGCGTGACGAATCCGGCGACCACCGGCTCGAACGGCAGCGATGGCCTGTCGTTCGCCTATTTCGAGCGCTGCATCTTTCCGATCTTCCTCGAGCAGTTGCCGATCACCCAGAACGGCGTCACGTCGACGAACACCTGCGCCGGCGGTGGTTGCCACGACAGCAATACCGGCACGGGGGGTGCGCTCCGGGTCATCGTCGCTGCCACCGCGCAGGACATCCCCGACCCCACCGACGCCACGGCGGTCGCCACCCTGCAGGCGACCGACATGTACAAGAACTTCTATTCCGCCGAGGGCGTCACGGTGTTCGGCAGCCCGCTCCAGAGCCGACTGTTCGAAAAGCCACTCGTGCTCAATGTCCTGCATGGCGGCGGTCGCATCTTCACGAGCGAAGACGATCCGCACATGCAACTGATCTCCTACTGGATCAACCATCCGATGCCCAGCGGGCAAAGCGTCTTCAGCACCGCCAGCTACAGCATGTTCAGCCCCGCGATCCCCACCACGAATGCGGATGGAAGCCTTCACCTGCCCACCGCCGCCGAATTGCAGCAATCCACGTGCAATACGCAATGAGTGGCGCACGCTCCGCGTTTCGGCGCTGGCTTTCGCGTTTCCCCATGAATTCGGGGGCGTTGGTGTGCGCGCTCGCGTGTGCAGGCGCGCACGCGGCTGACTCGCCGGCGGAGGCTGCCGCGTCGGCGCCCTTGGCGGCATCCGCGGCGACGCCGGCCGACGCCGCCTCCGCCGTCGAGGCCAGTCCGCTCGTCGCCAAAGTGCCGGTGCCCGGCTCGACGAAGACGGTGGAGATCCCCGCGCCGCTCGCCACCGTCTCGGCGCCCACCGCGCCCACGCCCGACAGCGTGCCCGGCGGCGCGAAGGTGGAGCGCGTCCAGGTCACCGACCCGTTCATCGAGCTGCACACCTTCCCGGGCCGCGGCTACCCGATCTTCTACGTCGCCGGCCGCGGCGAATGGGTGTCCATCGAGCTGCGCCACACCGACTGGTACAAGGTGCGCACGGCCACCGGCAAGGAAGGCTGGGTCACGCGTGCGCAACTGCAGACCACGCTGGCCGAGAACGGCCTGGCAGCGCCGTTCGGCGACATCGCGTTCGACGACTACCTGGCGCGCCGCTGGGAGCTCGGCGCCGGCTACGGCCGCTTCCACCAGGAGCCGATGATCAAGTTCTGGCTGTCGTACCGGCTCTCCGACACGCTCAGCTTCGAGTCGACGCTGGGCCAGGTGCAGGGTGTGTTCTCCGGCACGACGCTGTGGCATGTGAACCTGCAGGCCGAGCCCTGGTCCGACCAGCGCTTCTCGCCGTTCGCGGGCATCGGCATCGGCCGGTTCGACAACATCCCGAACCAGAGCCTGGTCAACTTCCAGCCCACCAACGCGCGCCTGGCCGACGCCATCGTCGGCGCGCGCTACCACCTCACCGATCGCTTCATGGTCCGGGTCGACTACGCGATCTACACCGCGTTCGTGTCCGAACAGCGTTCGCTCGAGTACCGCGCGGCCACCGCCGGACTTTCCTTCTTCTTCTGATGCGCCGCCCATGACCGCCAAGACCGTCTCGCGTCCGACCCCCAAGACCCTCGCCCTGCGCGCGACGGCGGCCACGCTGGCCACCGCCTGCGCGCTGGCGCTGCTGGCCCACGGCAACGCTCGCGCCGCCGACGCGCCCGCGGCCACGGCCGACACGCCCGACCAGGTGATCGTGCCGCAGGTCGAGCGCCGCGACGTTCAAAAGCCCAAGTACCCGTCCAACGACTTCGAGGTCGGCCTGTTCGGCGGCACCTATTCGTCGCAGAACTTCGGCACCAGCTTCAACTGGGGCGGCCGGCTGGGCTACGACATCACGGAGGACTTCTTCGTGGAGGCCACCTACGGCCGCACCAAGGTCAGCGACAAGGAATTCCGCAACATCCTGCCGGGCGGCATCTTCCCGTCCGAGGAGGAGAAGCTGAAGTACTACGACCTGTCGCTGGGGTGGAACTTCCTTCCCGGAGAGATCTTCATCGGCAAGAACTGGGCGAAGGCCTCGACGATGTACGCCATCGGCGGCATCGGAAGCACCTCGTTCGACTCGCAGCGCATGCAGACCTGGAACTTCGGCGTGGGCGCCAAGCTGTTCCTGGCCGACTGGGTGGCGCTGCGGGCCGACGTCCGCGACCACATCTTCACGCTCGACTTGCTCGGCAAGCGGTCCACCACGCAGAACCCCGATCTGTCGCTGGGATTCTCGTTCTTCTTCTGACAAAACTCGCCCCGTCCCGGCTTGATCGTACGGCCGCGTCGTCGATATCCCTGACGACACCCCCGTCTCCAACCATAGCATCCAGCCAGGACAACCTCAAATGCGCATGATCCGCTCCCTCATCGCCGCCGCCTTCGCATTGCTTGCGATCGGCACCGCCGCCGCTGCCACGCCGGTGGCCAACGCATCCGCGCCCGACTTCACGCTGCGCGGCGCCGACGGGCGCAACGTGCGCCTGGACGAACTGCGCGGCCAGGTCGTGCTGGTCAACTTCTGGGCCACCTGGTGCGGCCCCTGCCGCGAAGAGATGCCGCGCCTCGATACGCTGTACCAGAAGTACCGCAAGTCGGGCTTCGTGCTGCTGGGCGTCAACGTCGACGACGACCCGCACACCGCGCTCGCCACGGCCGCCAAGCTGGGCGTGAGCTTCCCGGTGCTGCTCGACACCGACAAGAAGGTGAGCAAGCTGTACGACCTGAACACCATGCCGTCCACCATCGTGATCGACCGCGACGGCAAGATGCGCTTCCTGCACCGCGGCTACCGCGCGGGCACGGAGGGCGACTACGAGCAGCAGATCCGCGGGTTGCTGAAGGAATGACGATGCGCAGCTTCCGTCCTGTCTCCGTCCTGATCCGGGTTTTGGCAAGCTCTGGCGCGGCCTTCCTGCTCGCCGGCGCGAGCGGTTGTGCGTACAAGCCGATCGAGCCCTGGGTGAAGCCCTACGAGCGCGAGCGCCTGGCCGACCCGGTGATGAAGACCTCGCTCAACGAGCTGCCGGGCCGCCAGCAGGATCACGTCTACACGGTGCGCGAGGGCTCGCGCGGCGCCACCGGCGTGCAGGGGGGCGGTTGTGGCTGCAATTAAGAACGTCGCGGCCGTTGCCGGCCTCGTCGGCGGCGCCATCGCCTCGGGCAGCGTGCACGCGGTGGACCTGCCCGAAGACCGCGCCGAGACGATGTACCACCTGTACGACGGCGGGGGCGTCATCGCGCAGGGCCCGGCCGTGCTGGTGCGCAAGAGCATGCTCGATCGCATCTCGCTGTCGGGCAGCTACTACGTCGACGCGGTGAGCAACGCGTCCATCGACGTCGTCACCACGGCCAGCAAGTACAAGGAAACGCGCGACCAGGGCGAGCTCGGGCTCGACTACGTGGTGCGCGATTCGCTGATCCACGTCTCGGGCTCGAGCAGCATCGAGCCCGACTACCAGGCCCGCACCCTCAACGTCGACCTCACCCAGGACGTGTTCGGCGGCATGACCACCGTCACCATGGGCTACAGCATCGCGCACGACAAGGTGGGCGAGCACGGCACGCCGGGCTGGATCGACACCGCGCGCCACTGGCAGTACCGGCTGGGCGTCACGCAGATCCTCACGCCGCGCTGGACGACCAGCGCCAACCTCGAATCGATCGACGACGACGGCTACCTGGGCAGCCCGTACCGCCTCGCCCGCGTGTTCGGCACGTACGTGCACGAGAACGATCCGCGCACCCGCGAGAGCAAGGCGCTGAAGCTGTCCACCACCGGCGACATCACGCCGGAGGGTGCCGACAACCGCCGCTCGTTCCGCGCCGACTACCGCTACTACTGGGACACCTGGGGCATCCGCGGCCATACGCTGGAGCTGGGCTACAACCGCAACCTCGCGCCAGGCTGGCTGCTCGAGAGCTTCGTGCGCTACTACCGCCAGAACCACGCCGTGTTCTACAGCGACAACGCGCCCGACCAGACGCTGTACATCACGCGCAACCGCGAGCTCAGCACGATGCACGACATCGGCCCCGGCGCGAGCGTGTCGTACACGCTGCGCAGCGTGCCGGGCAAGTACGACGTCAAGCTGAGCGCCACGTACCAGTTCATCGATTTCCATTACGCCGACTACACCGACGTGCGCACCGGCAAGCCCTATTCGTACAAGGCAAGCGTGATGAACACCGTCCTGTCGGCCACGTTCTAAAGACAAGTGAGAGCCCGCATGCTGAATCGAACTCGCGCGGCGTTGATCGCCCTCGGACTCTGCGCCGCCACGGCGCTCGCGCCCGCCTTCGCGGCCGATGCACCCGCCGCCGCGGCCTCCGCGCCGTTGCCCGCCGCCATCGAGGCCGCGATGCCTGCGGTGAGTGCTGCGTCGTCTCCGGCCGCCGCCGCCACGCCGGCGGCCGCCGCCAGCGCACCCGATGCGGCCGCGAGCGCGCCGCAAGGCAGCCTCGATGACCGCGTGCAGGCCACCAAGGCCGACGTCATCTCCCTGAACCGCGACCTGCTGGTACTGGAAGAGGAGCTTCTGTTCCCGGCCAACACGCAGGTGGCCGTGTTCGTGTCGATGGACGTGGGCCTGCTGTTCGACCTCGACTCGGTGCAGATCAAGCTCGACGACAAGGTCGTGTCCACCTACCTGTACACGCCGCTGGAAGTGCAGGCACTGCACCGCGGCGGCGTCCAGCGCGTCTACCTGGGCGACCTGCGCGCGGGCAGCCACGAGATCGTCGCGTTCTTCACCGGCAAGGGCCCGCACGACCGCGACTACAAGCGCGCCACCACGATCAAGTTCGACAAGACGACCGAGCCCAAGTACATCGAGCTGCAGATCAAGGACGTGCAGCAGAAGCTGCAGCCGGAATTCGACGTCAAAGTCTGGCAGTGACGACGATGCGCCAGCGTTCGCGCTTTTCCTCGCCGCTGACCCTGCTCGCCGCGCTCCTGGCCGGCGCGCTGGCGCTGACGGGCGCGCGCGCCGCCGACGATGCGGACAAGGTGCCCGCGGATCCGCCGCTGCATCCGGTGCTGGATCCGCACTACGGCGACGTGCTGTTCGAGTTCTACCAGGGGCGCTACTTCCCGGCCATCACCAAGCTGGAGGCGTCGCAGGTCTTCAACCGCATGCCGCATCACGCCGACGAGGCCGAGATCCTGCGTGGCGGGCTGCTGCTGTCCTACGGCCTGCACCAGCAGGCCAGCGAGGTGTTCGAGGCGTTGCTCGCGCGCGGTGCCGCGCCGTCGGTGCGCGATCGCGCGTGGTACTTCCTGGCCAAGGTGCGCTACCAGCGCGGCCTGATGCCCGAGGCGAGCAAGGCGCTCGCGCGCATCGAGCACCGGCTCCCCGCGCCGCTGGAAGACGACCGCCGCCTGCTGCAGGCCAACGTGCTGATGGCGCTCGGCGACAACGCCGGCGCCAGCAAGATCCTCGCCCCCATCGCGGGCCCGCGCGGCGACGACCTGTATGCACGCTACAACCTGGGCGTGGCGCAGATCCGCGGCGGCGACGCCGCGCACGGCACCACGATCCTCGACGACCTCGGGCGCCAGACCATGCCCGACGAGGAGAGCCGCGCGCTGCGCGACAAGGCCAACGTCGCGCTCGGCTTCGCCGCGCTGAAGGCCGGCAAGCCGCAGGACGCGCGCGCCTACCTGCAGCGCGTGCGCCTGGAGGGCATCGAAGCCAACGCCGCGCTGCTGGGCTTCGGCTGGGCCGCCGACGCCCTCGGCAGTCCCAAGCTCGCCCTGGTGCCCTGGGTGGAACTCGCCGGCCGCGATGCCACCGACTCCGCCGTGCTCGAGGCCCAGCTGGCCGTGCCCTACGCCTACGCCGAACTGCACGCCGACGCGCAGGCGCTCAAGCGCTACGAGAACGCGATCGCCAACTTCGAGAACGAGGACGCCAACATCGACGCGACCATCGCAGCGATTCGCGACGGCAAGCTCATCGAGGGCCTGATGTCGCGCAACCCGGGCGAGGAGATGGGCTGGTTCCAGACCTTCCGCGACGTGCCGCTGATGCCGCACGCCCGCCTGCTGACGCCCGTCATCGCCGGCAACGAATTCCAGGAAGCGTTCAAGAACTACCGCGACCTGCAGTTCCTCGCCCACAACCTGGCCGAGTGGCACGACAACCTGGGTGTGTTCGGCGACATGCTCGCCACGCGCCGCCAGGCCTTCGCCGAGCGCGTGCCCAAGATCCGCGAACAGCAACTGGCGAGCGGCCAGGACATCGGCCACCTGCAGCAGCGCAGCGACGACAACGCCGCGGCGCTCAAGCAGGCCGAGGACGCGGCCGACGGCGTCGCCTTCGCCGACGCCAACGAACGCGAGCTGCAGCAGCGCCTGGCCCGCGTCACCGGCACGCTGGCCAGCCTGCCGCCCGATGCCGACCCCGGCCTCGCCGAGGCCCACGACCGGCTGCGCCGCGTGGCCGGCGCGCTCGCGTGGCAGCTCGCGCACGAGTTGCCCGCCCGCGCGTGGGACGCGAAGAAGGGCCAGAAGCAGACCGAGGGTGCGCTGGTCGACGCCCGCGCCAACGACGAGCGGCTGGCCAGGGCCCAGCGCGACGAACCCGCCCATTTCGAGGAATTCGCACGCCGCATCGCCGCGCTCCAGGCGCGCCTGGACGTGCTGATGCCGCGCGTCGCCGCGCTGGGCACGGAGCAGCAAGGCGCGCTGCAGGAGATCGCGATCGTCGAGTTGAAGTCGCAGAAGGAACGCCTGGCGCAGTACACCGCGCAGGCGCGCTACGCCGTCGCGCAGCTGTACGACCGCGCCACCGAGCCGAAGGAGGGCGACCATGCGGCCAAGCCCTAAGCTCGCGCCGCGGCCGCGCACGCTGGCCGTGCTGCTGCTCACCGGTTCGCTGGGCGCCTGCTCGCTGTTCGGCGGCGGCCACAAACCGGGCGCCACGCCCGATGACGCGCCGACGCTCAAGACGCTGCTCACCCGCGAGGTGGTCATCGACGCCGACCCGGGCATCCCGGCCGACGAGAACAAGGCCATCGCGGCCTACCGCAACTTCCTGGCCGTCACGCCCGACGCCAAGCAGCGCGCCGAGGCGCTGCGCCGCCTGGGTGACCTGTCGATGTCGAGCGCGGACAACGACAACGCGGCCAACCCGACGCCCAGCGGCACGCCCGACTACACGGCGGCCATCGCGCAGTACCGCGACTACCTCAAGACCTATCCCGACGACCCCGACAACGACCGCATCCTGTACCAGCTGGCGCGGGCGCAGGAGCAGGGCGGGCAGCTCGAGGAAGGGCTGAAGACGCTGGACCTGCTGGTGGCCCGGTATCCGAAGACGCGCTATCTCGACGAAGCCGAGTTCCGCCGCGGCGAGCTGCTGTTCACGCTGCGCCAGTATCCGAAGGCCGAACAGGCCTACACGCTCGTGCTCAACGGCCAGAAAGGCAACCCTTACGTCGAGCGCGCGCTCTACATGGAGGGCTGGTCCAAGTTCAAGCAGGGCAATCTCGAGGAGGCGCTCACCTCGTTCTTCGGCGTGCTGGACCTGCGGATCGTCGGCATCAAGGACGACGACCTCGACAAGTCCGAGGCGCTCACCCGTGCCGAGAAGGAGCTCGTCGACGACACGCTGCGCGTGATCAGCATCTCGCTGGCCAACCTCAAGGGCGCCGACTCGATCCCCGCCTACATCACCAGCGACGCGCGCCGCTCCTACGAGTTCCGCGTCTACCAGCAGCTCGGCCAGCTGTACCTGAAGCAGGAACGCCCGAAGGACGCCGCCGACACCTACGCCGGCTTCGCGCGCCTGAACCCGCTCGACGCACAGGCGCCGGCCATGCAGGCCCAGGTGATCGCCATCGACCAGGAGGCCGGCTTCGACCAGCTGGCGCTCGCGGCCAAGAAGGACTACGTGGCGCAATACGGCCTCGACGGCGAGTTCCGCAAGGCCAACCCGGAGGGCTGGGAACACGCACAGCCGCTCGTGAAGACGGCGCTGGCCGAACTGGCCCAGCGCTATCACGCCAGCGCGCAGAAGACCAAGGCCAAGGACGACTACGTCGAGGCCGCGAAGTGGTACCGCGCGTGGCTGGCCGAGTTCCCGTCCGACCCCGAGGCCGCGGAGAACGACTTCCTGCTGGCCGAGGTGCTCTACGAGAGCGGCCAGTTCGGCGCGTCGGCGGTCGAATACGAGAAGACCGCCTACGAGTACCCCACTCATGCGCACGGCGCCGACGCCGGCTATTCGGCGCTGCTCGCCCATGCGGCCGAACAGAAGGGCGTCACAGGCGACGCGCTGGTACCGCTGCAACGCACGGGCGTGGACAGCGGCCTGCGTTTCGCCGCCGCGTTCCCGGCCGACTCGCGCACGCCCGCAGTGCTCACCAACGCCGCCGACACGCTGTTCAAGCTGCACGACAACGAGCGCGCCGCGGGCGTCGCCGAGCAGGTGCTGGCACTCGATCCGCCAGCCACGCCGGCACAGCGCCGCGTGGCCTGGACGCTGGTCGCGCACACGTCGTTCGAGGCCGGCAAGTTCGACCGCGCCGAGAAGGCCTACGGCGAGGTGCTGGCGCTCGCGCCGGCCAACGATCCGGCGCGCGGCGAGCTCACCGAGCGCCTGGCCGCGTCGATCTACAAGCAGGGCGAACAGGCGCGCACCGCAGGCGACAACAAGGCCGCGGCCGAGAGCTTCGCGCGCGTCGCGGTGGCCGCGCCCGGATCGGCGATCCGCGCCAACGCCGAGTACGACACCGCGACCTCGCTGATCGCGCTGAAGGACTGGGCCGGCGCCGCCCGCACGCTGGAAGACTTCCGCCAACGCTTCCCCGGCAACGCGCTGCAGGGCGACGTCACCGTCGACCTGGCACTGGCCTACAGCGAGCAGCGGCAATGGGCGCCCGCGGCCGCGCAGTACGAGCGCATCGCCGCCGTGCCCACCACCACGCCCGAAGGCGCGACCCGCGCCCGCGCGGCGCTGTGGCAGGCCGCCACGTTGTACGAACGCGCCGCGGCGAGCGATCCGGAGAGCGTCAGGGCCGGCAAGCCGCGCCCCGCCGACGCCGCCGCCAACCGCACGCTGGCCGCCAAGGCCTACGACCGCTACCTCAAGCAGTACCCGAGCCCGCTGGAGCCGGCCGTCGAGGCGCACTACCGCATCGCGCAGATCGCCCATATCGAAGGCAACGCGGCCGTCGAGGACGCGCAGATGCACGCCATCTTCGTGGCCGACCAGAACGGCGGCGCGGCGCGCACCGACCGCACCCGCACGCTGGGCGCGATGGCGGCGCTCGCCGCCGCCGAACCCGTGTACGAGGCCTACCAGAAGGTGCCCTTGATAGAGCCGTTGGCCAAGCAACTGAAGTTGAAGAAGGCGAAGATGGAAGACGCGCTGAAGGCCTACGCACTGGCCAGCGACTACGGCGTGGCCGAGGTCACCACGGCCGCCACGTTCCACGTCGCGACGGTCTACCAGGACTTCGCCAAGGCGCTCGTCGGCTCGCAACGCCCGAAGAAGCTGTCCAAGCTGGAGCTCGAGCAGTACAACGAGCTGCTGGAGGAACAGGCCGATCCGTACGTGGACAAGGCCATCGCGCTGCACGGAATCAACGCGCACCGCACCACCGACGGCCTCTACGACGAGTGGGTGAAGAAGAGCTTCGACGCGTTGAAGACGCTGCAGCCCGCGCGCTACAACAAGTCCGAACGCAGCGAGGGGACGATCGATGCGATCCGCTGAACGTCTCCCGCTCGCGCTGGCGACGCTGGCCTGCGCGGCGCTGCTGGCCGGCTGCGGTTCCGTGGGCATGCGCCTGCGTGACGCGCTTCCGGGCGCGTCCGCACCCGCGAGTGCTGCGGCCGCCAGCGCGGACGCGGCCCCCGCGTCGCAGGCCGCAGCCACCGTCGATGCCGGCCCCAAGGCCGCGTCCACCGGCCCCATCGCGCCGGCCACGCAACGCGCCTACGACGACGCGCTGGCCCTCATGCGCGCAGGCCACCCCGCCGACGCCGAGCGCGGCTTCCGCGCGCTCACGCAATCCGATCCGGACCTCGCGGGTCCGCACGCCAACCTCGGCCTGCTGGCGCGCCAGGCGGGGCGCCTGCCGGAGGCCGTGAGCGAGCTGGAGAAGGCCACGACGCTGGCCCCCGGCCTGGCCATCGCGTGGAACCAGCTGGGCCTGGCGTATCGCCAGAGCGGCGAGTTCACGAAGGCGCGCGACGCCTACGACCACGCGCTGGCCATCGATCCGAACTACGCCACCGCGGTCCTGAACCTGGGCGTTCTCGACGACCTGTACCTGGGCGACGGCGCCCGCGCGCTGGAGCTGTACACGCGCTACCTCGCGCTGACCCCGGCCGGTGATCCGGTGGTCACGAAGTGGGTGGCCGATGTGAAGAACCGCAAGCCCGCAGGCGCCGCGCCTGCGGCATCCGCAGCCGCCCCGGCGGCCGCGCCGAAGGAGAAGTCATGACCCGTCGCCTCGCCGCGCTGCTTACGATCAGTTGCCTTGTCGCCCCTGCCTTTGGCCAGGATCGCGCCGAAATCGATCCCACGAAGATCATCGGCAACCGAGAATTGCCGAAGGTGCTCTACATCGTTCCCTGGAAGAAGCCGTTGCCGGGCGAGCTGGCTGGCCGGCCGCCGGCGAGCGTCGTCGACGAGGCGCTGGCGCCGGTCGATCGCGACGTGTTCCGGCGCCAGGTGCGCTACGACAAGCTCGAGCTGGATCACGCCGCCGCGGTGGCCCCTCCCGCTGCGACGCCCGCGCACTGAATCCGCATTCCATTCCGTTTCACTTTTCAGAATCTGTTCCCCGGAGATTTCCAGATGAATTCCATCGACTCGATCATCAAGTTCTTCCAGGACTGTGGCCTGTTCATCTTCCCGAGCCTCGCGATCATGGCCACGGGCCTGGCCATCGCCATCGAGCGCTTCGTGTTCCTGCAGAAGGCCCGCGTGGCCAATCGCAAGGACTGGTCGAAGGTGCTGCCGCTGCTGCAAGGCGGCCAGTGGAAGGAAGTGCTGGGCCTGACCGCGTCGTCCGACTCGGCCATCGGCAAGATCGTGCACAACGGCCTGTCGCGCCTGCAGTCCTCGCGCCGCCGCGACGACATCGACGCCGCGATGGAGGAAGGCATGATGGAGATCGTGCCGCGCCTCGAGAAGCGCACCCACTACATCGCCGTGTTCGCCAACGTCATCACGCTGGTGGGCCTGCTGGGCACCATCACGGGCCTGATCCACGCATTCACCGCGGTGTCGCAGGTCAATCCGGCGGAGAAGGCGGCGCTGCTGTCGGCGTCCATCTCCATCGCCATGAACAACACGGCCTTCGCGCTGATGGTCGCGATCCCGTTCCTGCTGATCCACTCGTTCCTGCAGGCCCGCACCGCCGACATCGTCGACGGCCTCGAGGCCGCCAAGATCAGCTTCCTGAACCTCGTGCAGCGCCTGGCGCCGGAACACAAGGCGGCTTGATCATGAGCCGATCCACCCACCCGCAACACCGGGGGTGCCGCCATGGCAGTTAGACGCCTGCGCAAGGGTTCCGAGGCGCTGGAGGTCAGCGCCTTCATCAACCTGATCGTCGTGCTGATCCCTTTCCTGCTGTCGACGGCGGTGTTCTCGAACATGTCGGTGGTCGACCTGACGCTGCCCGCGAAGTCGAGCAACTGGGAAGGGCTCAAGGCCAACGACCTGAAGCTCGAGGTCGTGGTGCGCCACGACGCCATCGAGGTCGGCGACAAGATCGGCGGCCTGATCCAGCGCATCCCGAACTCGCCCGACGGCACCGTCGACACGACGACGCTGAACGGCGTGATGTTCGTGGTCAAGAACAAGTTCCCGGACGTCACGGCCGCCTCGCTGCTGCCCGAGCCCAACATCCCGTACGACACCGTGATCCACGTGATGGACGCGATGCGTACCGGCAAGACGGCCAATGGCGGCACCACGGTGGTCGACGTCGACCTGTTCCCGGCGATCTCCATCGGCGATGCGCCGGTGCGGCACTGAAAGGGGCACGCGATGAAGCAGACCCCTCTCGAGAAGCGCGCGGCACGCAAGGCGCGGCATGGCAGCGGCCTCGACATGAATCTCGTGTCGCTGATCGACGTCTTCACCATCCTGATCTTCTTCCTGCTGTCGAGTTCGGGCGTCGAGACGCTGCCCGCCGCAGCCGTGCACCTGCCGATGTCGAGCGCCAAGAAGGATCCCAAGCAGACGGTGGTGGTCGTGGTCAACGCCAGCGAGATCACCGTCGACGGCCGCAAGGTGGCCGACGTCGCCCCGCTCGCCACCGCGACGGACGATCTGATCCCGGGCCTGAAGGCCGAGCTCGACATCATGTCCGCGCGGCCCGTCGCGCTCGCCGAGAACGCCGACCAGGCGCATTCGGTCACGATCATGGGCGACAAGGACATCCCCTACCAGCTGCTGCGCAAGGTGATGTACACCGCGGCCGTGGCGGACTACACCAACGTGTCGTTTGCCGTGAACCGGAACGAGTGAAGCCCATGGCCGCCATCTCATTCCGCACATCCACGCTGCCCTGGGCGCTGGCGCACGACGACGAGGAACGCTTCCGCAAGCTGTTCCTCGCGTTGATGGGCTTCGTCGTCGTGTTTGGCATCGCGCTGCGCTTCATCACGCTGCCCGAGCCGGACCGCACGCCAGTGGCCACGTTGCCGCCCATCGCCGCCAAGCTGCTGCTGGACAAGCCGCCTGCGCCCCCGCCACCGCCGCCCAAGGCGGAGAAGGCGGAACCGCCCAAGCCCGACCTGAAGGACAAGAGCGAGCCCGCGCCGCTGCCCACCAAGCCCGTGCCCAAGGAACGGCCGGTGGTGGAGGCGCGCCAGCCGATCCAGGGCAAGCCGCCGGGTGAAGACCGCGAGGCTGCGCGCAACAAGGCCGCCGGCATCGGCCTGCTGGCCGCGCTCAAGGACCAGCCGCCCGAACTGCACGGCGCACCCGTGGCCGTGCAGCTGAACCAGGACATCAAGAAGGGCGCGGGCGTCGGCTCGGGCACCGGTGTCGGCGTGGGCGCCGGCAAGGAGCAGGGCCTGCCCGATCGCAACATGATCACGTCCAACGCCGCGGGCGGCAGCGGCGGCATCAACACGGCCGGCTTCAGCCGCGACTCAGGCGGCGGGGGCCTGGCCGGACGCGCGACCACGGCCGTCCTCGGCGTGGCCGGTGGCGGCGGCGGCGGTGGCCCGGGTCTCGGCGGCGCCATCACCGGAACCGGCGGCCACGGCACCGGAGCGGGCAACGGCAAGGCCGGCGGCACGCTCGCCAAGAGCGGCAGCGGCAAGGCCTCGCGCTCGATCGAGGAGGTGCGTCTCGTGCTGGAACGCAACAAGGGCGCGCTCTACGCGATCTACAACCGGGCGCTGCGTGAAGACGCGTCGCTGCAGGGCAAGTTCGTCGTCGAGTTCACCATCGCCCCCAACGGCACCGTCACGGCGTGCACGCAGGTGTCGAGCGAGCTGAAGAATCCGGAACTCGAGCAGAAGCTGCTGGCCCGATTCCGCTCAATGACCTTCCCGGCCGAAGACGTCGAGACGCTGGTCACGCGCTACCCGATCGACTTCCTGCCGTCCTGATCCGGCACGCCAGGCAAGAACGGGCCCCCCGACACGTCGCGGGGCCCTTCTTCATTGGCGCGGCCCCTCAGGACAGCCGCGAAGCCCGCGGCAGCCGGGCCGCCAGCCAGTCGTGCACGTCGGCGCGGATGTGGCGACCGGCCAGCAGGAAGTCCTCGAAACGGCTGGGCACGTAGGGAAGGTACAGCAGCGGCATCCGCGCTTCCTCCGGCGTGCGCGCGGCCTTGCGGCCGTTGCACGTGGCACAGGCCGCGACGAGGTTCATCCAGCTCCAGGCGCCGCCGCGGCTCTCGGGGAACACGTGCTCGCACTGCAGGTCGCGCTCGGCAAAGCGCTGGCCGCAGTAGGCGCAGGTCATCCGGTCGCGACGCAGCAACTTGCCCTTGGACACCGCCGGCACGTGATCGAACAGGTTCACGCGCGCGGCGCCGTGCAGCGCGATGATGGGATGCACGTCGATCAACGACTGCCGGTCGGCCGCCACGTTCCAGCCGCCGCGCAGCGTGCGCAGCGGACCGGCGCCGTCGAACCAGGCGACCGCGCCGGTGGCGTGGTGCGTCGCGGCCTGCTCGATGGAGATCCATGCCTGGGGCGTGCCCTGGATGTCGAGTTGCAGCACATGTTGATGCGATGAATGCACTTCGGGGCCCTCCTTTCGCGAACTGGCGCTCGTGCCGGGATCGAACCGGCGACCGCCCGCCGGACAGGCGGGCACTCTGGCCGCCGAGTGAACGAGGCAATGTCGAAAAGTTTCCGGTGACGGGTTCCGGAGCCGCCCAATCGTTGCGGCCGGTTTGCGTCGCGCGGCGTGAGCGCCGGCGCGACTTCGGGTCTTGGTGTCGTGTGCGGGAGTCGAACCCGCATAGCCGGATTGAAACTCCGGGGTCCTTGCCAGTTGGACGAACACGACGAATGCGCTTCCACTTCGGCTGTGCCCCCGCGCGAGCCCTCCCGTCGGAGGCGGCGTCTCGCTGCACGAGGCCGGATGCCGGCCGCGCACATCCCGCGCCGCGTACGCCTCGAGGCTTTGCGACGACGGAGTGCAGGGACACATCCGAAGTGGAAGAAAAACAAAAAGGCCCGGATCCTTTGCGGAATCCGGGCCTCTGGAAATCAGAGTACGGCCAGGCGCATCGTCAGACGCGGCGGCCTCCCGGATCGGGACGATCCCCGGACTCGCGATGCTCGGGCGATTGCCCCATCGGCTCGCCGCCTGCACACAGGGGGACTGCGGTCGCGAACGCGCGCAGGCCGGCGAGGGCTTGGGCGTTGCGAAGGGCGATCCGGCTGGTCACGATGGCTGTCCTGGTTCGTTTCGATCGAAGTTGCGCGGAGGGCGGCACTTCGTGCAAGGAATCATCGCTCTCTCAAGCGACAGCACGCAGTGTAAATAGTCTTTACGGATTGCGCAAGCACGTTGTTGCAAAGCGTCCACGCAGCGCGGTCTGGGCGATCCGCGCACAATCGATTTCTCTGCAATCTACCCACGCCATGAACTCCGCTCACCCGTGCATCCTGCTGACCGGCTTCGAACCCTTCGGCGGCGAGTCCGTCAATCCGTCGTGGGAGATCGCGCGTGCGCTCGACGGCTGGGCCTGCGAGGGCCACCGCGTGCACGCCGCGCTGCTGCCCTGCGTGTTCGGCGACGCGTTGCTCAGGCTCGACGAAGCGCTGGCAGCGTATCGCCCGGCCCTCGTGGTATGCCTGGGCCTGGCCGGCGGGCGCACGGAGATCTCCGTCGAGCGCGTCGCCATCAACGTCGACGACGCACGCATTCCCGACAATTCGGGCCGCCAGCCGATCGACGCCGCCGTCGAACCCGGCGGCCCCGCCGCCTACTTCTCGACGCTGCCGATCAAGGCAATCGCGCGCGACGTGGGCGCCGCGGGCCTCGCCGCCAGCGTCTCCAACACCGCAGGCACGTTCGTCTGCAATCACGTCTTCTACGCGCTGATGCACCGGCTCGCCATGCGGCCCGGCCTGGCGCAAGCGCGCGGCGGGTTCGTCCACGTGCCCCACATGTCGGCCATGGCCCTGGCCGACCAGGTCGCCGGCATCCGCCAGGTGTTGCGCACCGCGGTGCTCACGCGCGACGACGTGCGGGAGACAGCGGGACGCGAGCACTGACGCCCACGTAAATAGTCTTTACGACTCGCGCCGTGGCGGCGACAATCGACATTCCTGCCGGCCTCTCCCGTCCCGTGATCGATCCCACCGTCTCTCGCCGCCGCAACGTCCTGTCCTTGTTCCAGGCCTACGCCGAAAGCGCCGTCGCCACCGGCGTCGCCCCCAAGGGCCTCGAGCAGGCCTTCGCCGCCCACGTCGAGATCTCGCCCAGCATGTGGAGCCAGGTCAAGTCCGCGCGCCCGATAGGCGACAAGCTGGCGCGCCAGATCGAGCGCCATTGCGCCAAGCCCGCCGGCTGGCTCGACGAGGAACGCGAGCCCGCGGGCCTGACGCCCGGCGAACAGCAGTTCCTGGCGCTCGCGCTGCAGGCCTGGCGGGCCAGCAGCAGCGACGGGCGCAAGGGGTTGCGGGCCACGCTCAAGGCGCACCTGCGCGCGTAGCGCCGCATGCGCGAGCGCTTCACGCGGCCGCCCACCGTCCGACATGCAGGCAGTGGCACCATTGCACGGTGGTCAGCGGAAAGACCCGCATGTCGAACACCGATGACGACTTCGCACGCACCGCCGCAGCGGTCGCGCTCCAGCAGAGCGAGGCCCGGCTGCGCCGGATGATCGACGCGGTGCCGGCGCCGCCACGCTCGAAGCCCGCGGCCGCGTGCCGCTCTCAAGAAGCAAAACAGTGTCGGCAGGTCGCCGACGCATCGGCCTCGTCATCCTGCGCGAAGTCGCAGGATCCCCCCGGGCGAAACGCTTCCAACTCGTGGATCCTGCGACTTCGCGCAGGATGACAGGCTGGCACTGCGCGTTTCTTCGTGATCACCGGGCACATTCATGGGCTTGGGATGCTCAGAAGTTGTGCACCACACCCAGGTTGAACGCCTTGTTGCCGACGCCGGTCTCGGTCGCGTTGCCGACGTGGAACGTCGCGCCGTTCTTGTTGACGATGCGCGCCCACGCCGTGTAGACCGAGGTGCGCTTGGACAGCGGGTAGTTGTACCCCGCGCCCAGCTGGTTGGCGTCGTGGTTCAGCGTGCCGCGATCGTCATGGCGGATGAACGACGCCAGCACCGAGCCGCCGGCAACCGGCACCGTCACGCCCGCCATCAGGTCGAGCGTGTCGAGCTTGATCGCGCCGGTCGGATCGCCATCGGACTTCTCCACCAACGCGTGCGCCTTGACGACGCCGAAATCGTAGCTGCCGCCCAGCAGGTAGTCCTTGCGCGCGGACCCCACGCCGTTGGGGTTGGCGAGGTCATAGTACGAAAAGCCGGCATACGCCGGGCCGGTGGCGTAGTTGAGCGCGCCGCCGAGGACGCGGCCCGCCTTCCAGTTTCCGGTGGTCTCGCCGAGCGCCACTTCGCCGCTGGCCGTGAAGCCGGCGAAGGCGGGCGTCGTGTAGTGCACCGAGTTGTTCAGGCGCACGCCGGAGGCGTCGACGATGTTGTTGACCTGGCCGGCGTAGCCGGTGCCGAACGGGTCGATGGTGGTGAGGTTCAGGTACCCCAGGCTGTATTGCCGGCCCGCGCTCAGCGCGCCGAAGGCACCGGTGAGGTCGCCATGCGCCTGGCGGCCCATGAACGAGTTGCTGCCGGTGCAGAAGTTGGGGACGGATGCGCCTCCGGAGACCACGGGGGCGGCGCTGTCGGCGCAGAAGCCCGTCTCGATCTGGAAGGCGGCCTGGTAGCCGCCGCCCAGGTCGTCGGTGCCCTTGAAGCCGAGGCGCGAGCCGCCGGACACCCCGGAGGACAGGCGAACGGACTTGCCCGCGGCGGCGCCGCTGTCGACGACGAGGCCGAGGTCGATCTTGCCGTAGATCGTGACCGTGGATTGGGCGGAGGCCGCGCCGCAGGCGGCCAGGAGTGCGAGTGCGATCAGCGTCTTTTGCATGGTGTTGGCGTGGTGACTTCGAAAAAAGGGAGGAGTGCAACCCTGGATGCATCCTGATGGTTTGGGAGCGCCGGACGCCGCCTCGCGAACCAGGGTGGAGTGCGTCAGCGAAGCGATTCTTGAAGCGCGGCCGCACGCCCGGCAATCAAGAATTTCCGGCGGGGCGACTCGACTTTTTTGCGCTTGACGACCAGGCCCGAGCTGCGGCTTCATTGCGCGCACGAGCGCGCACGGACACGCGAAGGGGTGTGCGAGATCGCCCCCGGTGCATGCCGTCCCAACCAGGTGCACAAGAAAATCAGATGTGACTTCACAAGAATTTCTTGTTGGTGTCGGCACGGCCATTTCCCCAGAATCTGCACATTTCCAGGCCGCCGCCATGCCGACCACCGCCCCTCCCGTCCACGCGCCAGCCAGCTTCACCACGCCGGCCGACGCCGTCACGGCCTACCTCCGCGCCAAGGACGGCAACCGCCCGCACCTGCTGCGCGCCGCGTTCGTCGACAACGCGCAGCTGACGATGCGGGTCCGCACGCCGGGCATCTCGTTTCCTCCGGGCGCGCTGGGCCGAGAGGCCATCGCCGACATGCTGGTGACGAACTTCAACCAGACGTGGGAAAACGTCTACACGCTGTGCCTGGGCACGCCGCCGCCGCGCGGCTCGACGCGCCTGTCCTGCGGTTGGCTGGTCGTCATGTCCGCCAAGCAGGACGGCAGCGTGCGGGCCGGCTGTGGCCGCTACGACTGGACATTCGACCTCGCCTGCGGTCGCGCGCGAAGCCTCGTCATCACGATCGACGCGATGGAGACGGTCGCCTGCGACATCGGCACGATGGCCGACTGGATCGCGGCGCTGCCGTCGCCCTGGTGTGACCTGCATCGCCTCGCTGCCACCGCGCCGCCGACCCTCGCACTTCGGGCGGTGATCGACCGCCTGCGCCAATCCGCCTGAATCCCCGCCCGCCGGGCCATGGCGCGCGCGCCGCGCCGCTCGTAGACTGGTACCCGGAACCCGCACCCGCGGTGCGCCTTGCCTACGGAAAGCCGAATGAACCAGCGTTTCGTCGAAGCCTTCTACTGGGTCGCGACCCTCAAGAGCATGACGCGGGCGGCCGAGAAGCTGTTCATGACCCAGTCGGCGATCTCCAGCCGGGTCTCGGCGCTCGAGGAAGAGCTGGGCATCCTGCTGATCGATCGCCGCGACCGCCAGCAGTTTGCGCTGACCAACGCCGGCATGCGTTTCCTCAACTACGCGGAACGCCTGATGACGATCCACCGCCAGCTGCGCGACGAGCTCGGCACCGAGGACGCCGGCGTCCACCTGCTGCGGGTAGGGGCGATCGAGTCGGTGCTGCATACATGGCTGATCCCGTTGTTGCAACATCTGCGCACGGCCCACCCGAACCTGCAGCTCGAGCTGACGGTGGAAATCACGCCGGTGCTGGTGGAGGCCGTCAAGCGCGGCAACCTCGACCTGGTGTTCGCGGCGCAGTCGATCACGGCGCCGGGCATCCGCACGCGGCTCCTGCCGGCGATGGAGATGGTGTTCGTGGGCGCGAAATCGATGAAGCGCCGCGAGCCGTACACGCTCGCGGAGATCGTCTCCAACGACATGATGACCTTCCAGCGCGGCTCGCAGCCGCACGTGGCGCTGCTGGAGCAGCTGCGCGGCGAGGGGCTGGAGCCGCCGCGCCTGCACACCGTGTCGTCGATCCCCGCGATGGTGCACCTGATCGAGAGCGGCTTCGGCATCGCGACGCTGCCGATCATCGCGGCCCACACCCTGATGCGCCAGCACGAGATCGCGATCCTGCCGTGCGAGACGGCGTTGTCGCCGCTGCCCGTGCAGGCCAGCTACCGCTTCGATCCCGGCTCGTCGTCGCTGCTCACCGTGGTGCAGGATGCACTGAAATACATCGATGCGTATCGGGGACACCCGAATCGGACGCGTACGAATTCACGTTCTGGCACCGAGGTAGCTCACAAGAAAAATCGATGAGCTGAAAGAAATCTTTCGCGCTTGCCCGGCCCTCGCCACATCCACAGAATTGCAACATCCCGATCGAGGCTTCCTCGTTTCCACGTCCAACCTGCGAGAAGTTCATGAACACCACCTGGAAAATCAAGTTCGTCGCCGCCGCCGCCTTCGCCGCGGCTGCCGGCGCCCACGCGCAGCAGGAAATCAAGATCGGCGTGATCTATCCGCTGACCGGCCCGCTCGCCTCGAGCGGCGCGGAAATGCGCGACGCGCTCGAGTTCGCGGCCGACATCGTCAACAACGGCCTGAAGGGGGTGCCCGAACTGCCTTTCGCCGCGGGCGGCGGCCTGTCTGGCCTGAAGGGCGCGAAGATCAAGCTGGTCTTCGCGGACCACCAGGGCAACCCGCAAGTGGGCGCCTCCGAGGCGGAGCGCCTCATCAGCCAGGAGCACGTCGTCGCGCTGATGGGCGCGTACAACTCCAACGTCACGCAGACGGCCAGCCAGGTCGCCGAGCGCGACAAGATCCCGTTCCTGAATGCCGAGTCGTCGTCGGCCACGCTGACGCAGCGCAACTTCAAGTACTTCTTCCGCACGACGCCGCACGACGAGCTGTTCGTGAAGAACGCGGTCGAGTTCATGAAGGACGTCGAACAGGAAAAACACATCAAGATCGGCTCGGTCGCCACGCTGGCCGAGAACACGCTGTTCGGCAACGAGGCGGCCAAGCTGCAGCTCAAGTACGCCACCGCGGCGGGCTACAACGTCGTCAAGCAGGTGAGCTACCCGGCCAAGACGACGCAGCTCACGTCGGAAGTGCAGACGCTCAAGGCCGCGAACCCGACCGTGCTGCTGCAGTCGTCGTACTCCGAGGCCATCCTGTCGATGAAGACGTACAAGGAGCTCGGCTACCTGCCCGACATGCTCGTGGCCAACGACGCCGGCTTCGCCGACACCGAGTTCATCAAGACGCTGGGCAAGGACGCCGACTACGTCGTCTCGCGCGAGGTCTGGGCGCTCGACATCGGAGACAAGAAGCCCATCATCCGCAAGGTCGACGAGCAGTTCAAGGCGCGCTACAAGATCGACTTCACCGGCAATTCCGCGCGCAGCTTCACCGGCCTGCTGGTGCTGGCCGACGCGATCAACCGCGCCGGCAGCACCGACCCCGAAGCGATCCGCAAGGCGCTGGTCGCCACCAACATCCCGTCGGCGGCGCTGATCATGCCGTGGAAGGGCGTGAAGTTCGACGAGACGGGCCAGAACACCCTCGGTGCCGGCATCCTCGTGCAGATCCGCGATGGCAAGTACGCCACGGTCTGGCCGTTCGACCTCGCCGCGCGCGAGGTGGTGTGGCCCATGCCCAAGTGGGACGCCCGCAAGTAAGCGCGACCGCCCGGTGCCCCACTACCCACACACCACAACGACATGACTGCTGAGCTGCTGCTGCAAACGCTCGCTTCGGGGATATTGATCGGCCTGATCTACGCCCTGGTCGCGATCGGCCTGACGATGATCTTTGGCGTGATGGACATCGTGAACTTCGCCCACGGCGAGTTCCTGATGCTCGGGATGTACGCCAGCTTCTGGCTGTTCTCGTTGTTCGCGCTCGACCCGCTGGTCACGCTGCCGCTCACTGTACTGATGCTGTTCGCCTTCGGCGTGCTGCTCTACAAGCTGGTGATCCGGCGGATCATCGACGCGCCGCCGCTCAGCCAGATCTTCACGACCTTCGGCCTGATGCTGCTCCTTCGCGGCCTCGCGCAGTTCTTCTGGAAGCCCGACTACCGCACGATCGAGAACTCCCTCGTCAGCGGCAGCGTGCATCTGGCGAACTTCCAGCTCGGGCGGCCGCAGGTGGTGGCGGGTATCGGTGCGGTGGTCGTCACATCCCTGGTGTGGTTCTTCCTGCATCGCACCAAGCTGGGGTCGGCGCTCGAGGCCACCGCGTCCGACAAGGAAGCGGCGCGCCTGATGGGCATCGACTCGCACCGGATGTTCGGCCTGGCCTGGGGCATCGGCGCGGCCTGCGCCGGCGCGGCCGGCGGCCTGCTGTCCACGTTCTTCCCGATCTTCCCGGAGGTCGGCGCCAACTTCATCCTGATCGCCTTCGTGGTGGTCAACCTCGGCGGCTTCGGAAGCGTCGCCGGGGCCTTCTGGGCCGGCATCCTCGTCGGCGTGATCGAGGTCATGGGCGGCCTGCTGCTCGGGCCGCAATACAAGATGGCCATCGTGCTCGCCCTGTTCCTCGCCGTGCTGATGTTTCGCCCGCAAGGGCTGATGGGGAGGTCGCAATGAAGCGCGTCCATGTCTTGCCCGCCGCGGCGCTCGCCGTCGCCCTGGTGCTGCCCTTCGTCGTGAAGGATGCGTACTGGATCAACCTCGCCGTGCTGGCGCTGATGGCCGCGCAAGTGGGCGCCGCCTGGAACCTGGTGGGTGGCTACGCCGGCCAGGCCTCGCTGGGGCATGCGGCGTTCTACGGGATCGGCGCCTACAGCTCGACACTGCTGCTGATCAACTTTGGCTGGAACCCGTGGCTGGGCATGCTGGCCGGCGGCGTGATCGCCGCGCTGCTGAGCGCGGTGTTCGGCTGGTCGTGCTTCCGCCTCAAGGGCCACTACTTCACGATGGCGACCATCGCCGTCGCCGAGATCGTGCAGATCGTCTTCACCAACTGGGAATACGCGGGCACCGCGGTCGGCCTGTCGATTCCCATGGATCGCGAGGGGCTCGCCGCGATGGTCTTCCCGGACAAGGTCTCGTACTACTGGCTCGCGCTGGCCTTGCTCGCGCTGACGCTGCTGGCTACCTGGGCCGTCGAGCGCAGCTTCCTGGGCTTCTACTTCCGCGCCATCAAGGACGAGCCCGAGGCCGCGCGCAGCGTCGGCATCGACATCGCGCGCTACAAGCAGGTTGCGCTGTGCCTGAGCGCCTTCTTCACCGCCATCGGCGGCAGCCTTTACGCGCAGAAGGAGCTCTACATCGACCCGGGCTCGGTGCTGTCGACCGCGCTGTCGATCAAGATGGCGCTGGTCTCCATCCTGGGCGGCGTGGGCACGCTGTTCGGCCCCGTCATCGGCTCGGTGGTGCTCACGGTGATCGAGGAGCTGTCGCGTTCCAGCTTCGGTGGCACGGGACGGGGTACCGACACGGTGATCTATGCGGGCCTGATCGTCGTCGTCGCGGTGTTCTATCCCAGCGGCATCGTGGGCTGGTTCAAGGAACGCGCCGTGCGGCGCCAGGCGCGCCGCGACGGTGCGACCGCCGAGCAGGCGCGCGCCGCGGCGCAGGCCGATTCGCCGCTGGGCGCCCCGTCGCACGAATCCACGGGAGCGACGCTGTGAGCTGCCTTCTCGAACTGCGCAACGTCAGCAAGCGCTTCGATGGCCTGACGGCCAACGAGGACGTGTCCTTCGACGTCGACAAGGGCCAGATCGTGGGCCTGATCGGTCCCAACGGCGCGGGCAAGACCACGCTGTTCAATTGCGTGGCCGGCTCGTCGGCCCCCAGCGACGGCACGATCCTCCTCAACGGCAAGCTCATCTCCGGCCTCACGCCCGAGAAGTGCGCGCGCGCCGGCGTCGGCCGGACGTTCCAGATCGCGCGCACCTTCCACGGCATGACCGCGCTGGAGAACGTGCTCACGGGCGCGCTGCTGCGCGAGCGCCGCGTGCCCAAGGCGCGCGAGAACGCGCTGTGGTGGCTCACCTTCGTGCACCTCGAACGCTTCGCCGACAAGCCCGCGCGCACGATGACGATCAGCGAGCAGCGCCGGCTCGCCGTCGCGCGCGCGCTCGCGACCGAGCCGGAGCTGCTGCTGATGGACGAAGTCATGGCCGGCCTCAATCCGTCGGAAGTCAGGGAGATGGTGGGCGTGGTGCTCGACATCCAGAAGAAGGGCATCGCCTGCCTGATCGTCGAGCACGTGCTTGAGGGGATCATGCCGATCGCCGACAAGATCGTCGTGCTCGAGCGCGGCCGCAAGATCGCCGAGGGCACGCCCGCTGCGGTGCAGGCCGACCCGGTCGTGATCCACGCCTACCTGGGAGACGACTGATGCTCGCCCTCGATCACCTGCGCGTCAGCTATGACGGCGTGCCCGCGCTGACCGACGTCAGCCTGAAGGTCAGTGCCGGCCAGATCGTCGCCCTCGTCGGCGGCAACGGCAACGGCAAGTCGACCACGCTGCGCGCGGCCGCCGGCCTGAACCCGCTCGATGGCGGCAGCATCACCTTCGATGGCCGTCCGGTGCACGGCCTGCCTGCGCACGAGCGCGTGCCGCTGGGGCTGTCGCTGGTGCCCGAAGGCCGTCGCTTGTTCCCCAAGCTGACGGTGCGCCGCAACCTCGAGCTCGGCGCCTTCACGCGCAGCGACAAGGCCGGGATCGAGGCCGACGTCGAGCGCATGTTCGATCTTTTTCCCATCCTCAGGGAACGCGCGACGCAGCTCGCCGGCACGATGAGCGGCGGCGAGCAGCAGATGCTGGCGATCGCGCGCGGGCTGATGGCGCGGCCGAAGCTGCTGATGCTCGACGAGCCGTCGTGGGGCATCGCGCCCAAGTTCGTCACCAAGGTGCTGGACGTGATCCAGCGCGTCAACGCGACCGGCGTGGCCATCCTGCTGGTCGAACAGAACCTCGCGAAGGCCCTGGCCATCGCGCACCACGGCTACGTGATCCAGACCGGACGCGTCGTGATGCAGGGCCCCGCGCAGGACCTGCTGCACGACGAGGCGGTCAGGAGAGCCTACCTGGGGCACTAGCCGGCCCGCCAGTCCTTTCTCCGTTACTCCTCGAAAGAGATCGCCATGCAAGTCATCCACGACGACCCCGGCGCGCTGCGCCACGCCTGTCGAACCGGCGCATTCGTTTCGCCCACCGCGGGCCACGCCCCGGGCCGCATCCAGGCCAACCTGATGGTCGTGCCGCAGTCCGACGCGTTCGACTTCCTGCTGTTCTGCCAGCGCAACCCCAAGCCGTGCCCGCTGGTGGAAGTGATGGCGCCCGGCGCACGCGAGGTGCTGTGCGCACCGGGCTCCGACATCGCCACCGACATCCCGGGCTACCGCGTCTACCGCGACGGCGAATTCGTCGAGGAACGCACCGACATCGCCGCGCTGTGGCGGCCGGACTTCGTCGCCTTCCTGATCGGCTGCAGCTTCTCGTTCGAAGCGGCGCTCGAGCAGGCCGGCGTGCCGCTGCGCCACGTCGTGCAGCAGCGCAACGTGGCCATGTACCGCACCAACATCGCCTGCACGCCCGCCGGCCGCTTCAGCGGGGAGATGGTGGTCAGCATGCGGCCGATCAAGAGCCGCGACGTCTCGAAGGTGGTGGAGATCTGCGGCCGCTTCCCGCAGGCGCACGGCGCGCCCGTGCACGTAGGCAATCCGCAGGCGCTGGGCATCGCCGACCTGATGCGGCCGGACTACGGCGACGCCGTCGAGATCCTCGACGACGAGGTGCCGGTGTTCTGGGGCTGTGGCGTCACGCCGCAATGGGTGGCGCAGCGCAGCGGACTGTCGCTGTGCATCACGCACGCGCCCGGAAAGATGTTCGTCACCGACCTGAAGGGCTAGGGCCCGAAGGAGTTTTCCATGAAGATGACCTCGTCACTGTCGATCCTGGCGATCCTCGGCCTCGCCGCGCTCGCGCCGGTGGCGGCGCACGCGCAGACGGTCTGGAAGCTGGCCAGCGGCTATTCGGAGAACACGTTCCAGACCGTCAACCTCAAGCAGTTCGCGCGCGACGTAGCGACGGCCACCGGCGGCCGCCTGGTCATCGAGGTGCACGCCAACAACACGCTCTACAAGCTCGGCGAGATAGGCGCGCGCGTGGAGGACGGCACGATCGCGGCGGGCGAGACGATCATGAGCAACCTCGCCGCCGAGATCCCGGTGGCGGGCGCCGACTCGGTGCCCTTCATCGTCGGCAGCTACGACGACGCGCGTCGGCTCTGGCAGGCGCAGCGTCCCGTGCTGGACGCCGAGCTCGCGCGCAGGGGGTTGGTCAGCCTCTACGCCGTGGCGTGGCCGCCGCAGGGGCTCTACGCAATCAAGCCGATCAGGTCGTCTGCGGACCTGAAGGGCCTGAAGATGCGCACCTACAACGCGGCGACGCAGCGCATCGCGGAACAGCTGGGCGCGCGCCCGGTCGACGTGATGATGACCGACCTCAGCAAGGCTTTGGCCGCGGGGCGTATCGAGACCATGATCACGTCGGGCGCGACCGGCATCGACAGCCATGCCTGGGAGCAGCTGAAGTACTTCTACGACATCCACGCGTGGTATCCGAAGAACATCGTGCTGGTCAACCAGGCCGCGTGGGCCGCCCTCGACCCCAAGACCCGGGAAGGCCTGCGCATCGCCGCGGCCGCCGCCGAGCTGCGCGGCTGGCAGATGAGCCAGGCCGCCGAGGCCGAATCGCTGACGGAGCTCGCCGCGCACGGCATGCACCTGGACTCCGTCGACTTCGAATTCCGCAGCGAGATGCGCCGCTACGGCGAGCGCTTCTCCGTCGAATGGGTTCGCGCCACCGGCCAGGGCGCGAGCTCGATCCTCATTCCCTACTACGTCACCTCCGCCCGCCGCTGAACGCGCCGCGGCAACTCTTCAAGCATCGAGCAGACCATGAGCACACCACAGACCGAAGGCGCCTCCCGCTGGCAATTCTGGATCGACCGCGGCGGCACTTTCACCGACATCGTCGCCAAGCGGCCCGACGGCGCGCTCACGACGCACAAGCTGCTCTCGGAAAACCCCGAGCAGTACCGCGACGCCGCGGTCGCCGGCATCCGCCACCTGCTCGGCCTGGCCGCCACCGATCCGATCACCCCGGAGGTGGTCGAGTGCGTGAAGATGGGCACGACGGTGGCCACCAACGCGCTGCTGGAGCGCCAGGGCGAGAAGACGCTGCTGGTGACCACGCGCGGCTTCCGCGACGCGCTGCGCATCGCCTACCAGGATCGGCCGCGGCTGTTCGACCGCGACATCCAGCTTCCCGAGCTGCTGTACTCGCAGGTGATCGAGGCCGACGAGCGCGTCGGCGCGGACGGCGAGGTGCTGACCCCACTGGACGTCGACGGCCTGCGCAGCCATCTGCAGGCCGGCTACGACGCCGGCCTGCGCAGCGTGGCCATCGTGTTCATGCACGGCTACCGCTTCACGCGGCACGAGGGCGCTGCCGCCGCGCTGGCGCACGAGATCGGCTTCACGCAGGTGAGCGCCTCGCATCAGGCCAGCCCGCTGATGAAACTCGTGAGTCGCGGCGACACGACCGTCGTCGACGCCTACCTGTCGCCCATCCTGCGCCGCTACGTGGACCAGGTGGCCGGCGAGATGCCCGGCGTCAAGCTGCTGTTCATGCAGTCGTCCGGCGGCCTCACCGACGCGCGGGCCTTCCAGGGCAAGGACGCGATCCTGTCGGGCCCGGCCGGCGGCATCGTCGGCATGGTGCGCACGGCCCAGCTGGCCGACTTCGACCACGTGATCGGCTTCGACATGGGTGGCACTTCCACCGACGTGTCGCACTTCGCCGGCGAGTTCGAGCGGGCGTTCGAGACGCAGGTGGCCGGCGTGCGCATGCGCGCGCCGATGATGAGCATCCACACGGTGGCGGCTGGCGGCGGCTCGATCCTCAGCTTCGACGGCGCACGGCTGCGCGCCGGCCCGCAGAGCGCCGGCGCCAACCCCGGCCCGGCGAGCTACCGCCGCGGCGGCCCGCTGGCGGTGACCGACGCCAACGTGATGCTGGGCAAGATCCAGCCGACCTGGTTCCCGAAGGTGTTCGGCAAGGCCGCGAACGAGGCGCTCGACCGCGACGTCGTCGTGGTCCGCTTCGAGCAGATGGCGGCCGACATCGCACGCGCCACCGGGCGATCACGCACGCCCGAGGATGTCGCCGAGGGCTTCATCGACATCGCCGTCGGCGCGATGGCCAACGCCATCAAGAAGATCTCGGTGGCGCGCGGCTACGACGTCACGCGCTACACGCTGCAATGCTTCGGCGGCGCCGGCGGCCAGCACGCCTGCCTGGTGGCCGACGCGCTGGGCATGGACACCGTGTTCGTGCACCCGCTCGCGGGCGTGCTGTCGGCCTACGGCATGGGCCTGGCCGACCAGGGCGTGATGCGCGAGGCCGCGGTCGAGCAGCCGCTGACCGACACGGCGTTGCCGGCCGTGCGCGAACGCCTGGACGCGCTCGCGGGTGAGGCCCTCGCCGAGATCCGACGGCAGGGTGCCAGCTCGGGCGACGTGCAGGTGATACGCCGCGCCCACGTGCGCTACGCGGGCACCGACTCGGCACTGGTCGTGGGCTTCGGCGACGGCTCGGTGGCTGCGCTCACCGCCGGATTCGAGGCCGCCTACCGGCGCCGCTTCGCGTTCCTGATGGAGGGCCGCGGCCTGGTGGTCGAGGCGGTGTCGGTGGAGGCGATCGCCGCCGGCGACGCGCCGGACGAGCCGCGCCGCGCGGCGATCGCCGCGGCGCGCGCGCCGGTCGCCGAGCGCGTGCGGATGTACAGCGGTGGCCGCTGGCACGATGCCACGCTGGTCGTGCGCGAGTACATCCGTCCGGGCCACCTGGTGGACGGCCCGGCGATCATCGCGGAGAAGAACGCGACCACCGTCGTCGAGCCCGGCTGGCAGGCGCGCGTGACCGAGCTGGACCACCTGGTGCTCAAACGCATCGCCGCGCGCGAGCGGCGCACCGCGATCGGCACCAGCGTCGATCCCGTCATGCTGGAGGTGTTCAACAACCTGTTCATGAACATCGCCGAGCAGATGGGGCTGCAGCTGCAGAACACCGCCTACTCGGTCAACATCAAGGAACGCCTCGACTTCTCGTGCGCCCTGTTCGACGCCGACGGCAACCTCATCGCCAACGCGCCGCACATGCCGGTGCACCTCGGCTCGATGAGCGAGTCGATCAAGACGGTGATGAAGCGCAACGCCGGGACGATGCAGCCCGGCGACGTCTTCGCGCTCAACGACCCGTACCACGGCGGCACGCACCTGCCCGACATCACGGTCGTGACGCCGGTGTGGAGCGAGCCCTCGTCCGACGGCGTACCGCCGCGAGCCCTCCAAGGGGGCGCGGGGCTTGCTACGGAGCGGCCGGACGTGCGCGCCGCTGTCGACGGCAGGCGAGTCCTGTTCTACGTTGCCTCACGCGGCCACCACGCCGACATCGGCGGCGTCACGCCCGGTTCGATGCCGCCGTTCTCCACGCGCGTCCAGGAAGAGGGCGTGCAGATCGACAACTTCCGCCTCGTCGAGCGCGGGCGCCTGCGCGAGGCTGAGATGATCTCGCTGCTCGAGAGCGGCGAGTACCCGTCGCGCAACCCGTCGCAGAACATCGCCGACATGAAGGCGCAGATCGCCGCCAACGAGAAGGGCGTCCAGGAGCTGGCGCGCATGGTGGAGCAGTTCGGCCTCGACGTGGTGCAGGCCTACATGGGCCACGTGCAGGACAACGCCGAGGAATCGGTGCGTCGCGTGATCACCCGGCTGAAGGACGGCCGCTTCACGCTGCCGCTGGACAACGGCGCCCGGATTTCGGTGGAGATCCGCGTCGACGCCGCCAGCCGCAGCGCGGCCATCGACTTCACCGGCACCTCCGCACAGCTGGAGAACAACTTCAACGCGCCCACGGCCGTGTGCATGGCCGCCGTGCTCTATGTGTTCCGCACGCTGGTGGACGACGACATCCCGCTCAACGCCGGTTGCCTGAAGCCGCTGGACGTGATCATCCCGCCCGGCTCGATGCTCAACCCGCATCCACCGGCCTCGGTGGTGGCCGGCAACGTGGAGACCTCCACCTGCATCACCAACGCGCTCTACGGCGCGCTGGGACTGATGGCGGCCGGCCAGTGCACGATGAACAACTTCACCTTCGGCAACGAGCGTCACCAGTACTACGAGACGATCTCTGGCGGCTCGGGCGCCGGCGCGTTGGTCGACGATCGAGGCGAGGTGGTCGGCGGCTTCGCCGGCACCAGCGTCGTGCAGACCCACATGACCAACTCGCGCCTGACCGACCCGGAGGTGCTCGAGTTCCGCTTCCCGGTGCGCGTGGACAGCTACGAGATCCGCCCCGGCTCCGGCGGCGCCGGCCGCTGGAAGGGCGGCGACGGCGGCACGCGGCGCGTCCGCTTCCTGGAGGCGATGACCGCCTCCATCCTCAGCAACGGCCGCCACCACGGCGCGTTCGGCATGGCCGGCGGTTCGCCCGGGGAGGTCGGGCGCAACTCGGTCGAGCGAGCCGACGGCAGCGTCGAGCGGCTGGGCCACATCGGCTCGGCGCAGATGCAGCCGGGCGACGTGTTCGTCATCGAGACGCCGGGGGGCGGCGGGTTCGGTACGCCGATGGCCTCGCCAACCGGTGTCGAAGTTCACTGAACTCCGAACCGCATGCTCCAGCGCTCGAAAGGCAAGGGGTTTGCGTCCTGCCGAGGCGTTGGTGCAGCGATGCAAGGCGAGGCGAAACATCCCCTTTCCTCACGATCTCAGGTAGCGCCTCGAGCGCTGCGGACGGAGTTCGGGGTCCGGCGGCAAGCATGCGGTTCAGCACCGCCGCGCCCACTGCTGCTTCTGTGCGCTGGCCCGCATCGCTGCGCTCGCGCCGCCGACGCAGTCCGGCTTCGTACAACGCCCAGTTCGTCAGCTTGAACTGCATCTCGGGGATGTGGTGGCGGCGTTCGGCGCCATGTTTGTGGGGCATGGCGATCTGACGGCATCACCGCCAGCATCCTACCGGCGCGCTCAGCATCGCTGCACCAACGCCTCGCCGTACGCATACGTCGCACCTCAGCTTCGTGACTCGCAAAGCGCATTCCGTCATCTGCTTGAGAACGGCGGCGGAGCGGCCTGCCGTGACCGCCTCTTCATGAACTGGCTCAAGGCCGAGATCGCCGCCCCGCGTGCGACCAGCTAGCCGATCTCACACCAGGAAATCGACATCCAGAACGATCGGCAGGCGAGCTACGCCGAGTGGAAACTGGCACGTGTAGAGGTGAACGTAGAGCCCGCCTCGCTGCAACGCGCGGCGATCCGCAAAGCCCAGACGAACCTCGTGGTTTGCGCTCATCTCAGCCGCCCTCAGCAAGACCGCCAGCACTGGGCCGTTTGAATCCGGCCCGCCAGATTGCAGAGTAAGCGCGACCAGATCGCGGGCGCCAGCGGCCGTGGCGTCAACCCTCAGGCAGCCAGTCGTGGCGTCGTAGGTCATCGTCAGGTCGACGGACACGGGCTGCCCCTGGCTCGGTATGAATCCGAGCTTGACACGTTGCACCGATGGCGCGGCCCCGTCGACGAGGCGCGGCGTGGTGAAGGGCGGTCGACGCAAGCGCGCCGTTTGTTCCCAGTCGTGGGCATAGCCCAGCAGAGCTGGCCTCGCAACCAGCGAGGCCGAGGAATTCGATTCCGATCGGCAACCCGTCGCGGCTGAACCCGGCGGGAAATGAGATCGCTGGCAATCCGGTCGATGCACTGAGCTGGCAAGTCGGTCCCTCCTGCGGCTCGCCGATGGGCGCCGGCAACCGCCTCAGTGTGGGATGAGCGAGTACGTCGACTGCAAACGATTCGAAGGCCGCAAGCACCGCCGCGAGCAACGCGCGTCGCTTGTCGAACGCAATGTCGCGAGACTCGGAATGTCTGCTCGACGGCTCATCGCGCAACCGCAAAGCCCGTTCCATCAGCGCATGGTGCAAACCGCGTTGAATGATTTCGCCGAGCGACCGCACGGGTGCGTTCGGCTGCGCGGCCAAGTAGTCGGCAAGATCGAATTTGAACTCGTGCGGGATCGAGCTGCTGCCGGTCAAGAGGGTGTCCAGCGAGTCGATGGTCACCGGAACCAGTACCGCGCCCCCGGCCGCCATGTCGGCAAGCGTGGCTTGCACGACGGCGCTGACTTCCGCTTCTTCAGGCGACTGGCCGAACAAGGCTCCGAGTACGCCGATGCGCTTGCCCTTGAGGGTATCAGGGCGCAGCGCCGATCGATAGGAGGGGGGAAGGCGGCGAGCTGCGCCGAGCGTCGCCGGATCGTCGGCATCCTCTCCAACCATGATGTCGAGCACGATGGCAAGGTCCTCGGCGCTGCGAGCAATGGGGCCCACCACATCCTGGGACAAGGACAAAGGAATCACCCCGGCGCGGCTCGCCAAGCCGAACCCGAGACGCAATCCGACCAAGTTCTGGTTGGAGGCCGGAATACGGATGGACCCGCAAGTGTCGCTACCCAGCGCGACCGGTGAGAAATTTGCCGCCACCGCAGCCGCCGATCCACCGCTCGAGCCACCCGGAACCCGGTCAGGATGATAAGGATTGCGCGTAGCCCCCGTCAGCGACGAGATATTGGTGATGCCCGCCGCGAGCTCATGCATGGTTGTCTTGCCCAGTATCACCGCCCCTGCCTGCCGCAGGCGCCGTACCTGTGCGGCATCGCGGCCCGGTCGGAACGTCGCCAACGCCAGTGAACCGCCGCTGGTTGGCATATCCGCTGTGTCGAAGTTGTCCTTGACGAGTACCGGGATGCCGTGCATCGGCCCACGAGGGCCGATCGTCGCTCGCTCCAGATCGAGCGCGTCGGCCTGCTCCAACGCGTCAGGGTTGAGTGCCACGATTGCATTGAGCGCCGGACCGTGGCGGTCGTAGGCTGCAATACGCGCCTGATACGCCCGAACCAGTTCCCGTGAGGTCACGAGACCCGCGCTCTGCGCGGCCTGCAATTCGACGATACCTTTTTCGAAGACATCGAACAGCGGTTCGCCACTCGACTCGGGTGATCGCGATGGCGGAGCAGAGCGAATTGACGTCATGGGTGGGTGGTAGGCAGGATTGCATGGACAGGCAATGGAGCAAGTGTCGATGCACGGGTCTCGGAAGCCAAGTGACCTTTGCGACCGCGCAGATTCCGTGCAGGAATACGCACCTGAGCAGCCCTCACGAGTTTGACGGGTTCAATCTATCGACGCCGTAGCGTGAAGTTTGCAGCAGGGTAAGCGAAGGACGCGAGCGTCACGCTTGTCTCAGACGCCTTAGAAAGCAGGCGTCGGCACGCCGGACAAATGACGCTCCAGCAGGCGCGCGCTGCCCATGGCCAACGTTAGCCCCAGCGCGCCGTGGCCCGCGTTGAGCAGCACATTGCGCCAGCGTGTGCGTCCCACGAGGGGCAACGAAGTCGGGGTCATCGGGCGCAGGCCCGCCCAGGGCTGCGGGTCGACGTCAAGGCGACAGGCACCCGGAAACACCGCGCCGACCGCCGATACCAGCGATGCGATGCGGCTGGCGTCGACGGACAGGTCGTTCCCGACCAGTTCGGCGAACCCGGCCACGCGGAGCTGGTTGCCGAGCGGTGCGAACACGAGCTTTCGGCTCGCCTCGGTGACGCTGACGCCCGGCGCGCGCGCGCGATCGACCACGGGCAAGGTGATGCTGTAGCCCTTGACAGGATAGATCCCGAGCCGCATCCGCAGCCTGCGCGCCAGTTCGACCGCACCGTTGCCGTTGGCGATGACCACGTGGTCGACATCGAGGCGCTCGCCGTCGCCGTACACCACGCGGCGCACGCAATCACCGTCCACCTCGAAGTCGGTGACCGAGGCGCCGAAGCGCAGCGTGGCGCCGCCACGCCGGGCGCGATCGACCAGCTCGTTGGAGAGCAGCGCGGCATCGCCCACCGCTTCGCCCGGCGTCCAGACGCCGCCGCACAGGGCGGCCTCATGGCGCGCCAGCGCCGGCTCGCGCTCGATGCACTGCGTCGCCGTCAGCACGTCCTGCTCGCAGCCAAGCGTCCGTTGAAGGGCCACCTGCCGCTCGGCGCCGAGCACTGCGCCAGGGTTGTCGTAGACCACCAGCTTTCCGATGCGTGCGTGGCGGAACGACAGCTGGTCATGCTCGATCGCCCGATCGAGTTCGTCACGACTGAGGAATGCCAGCTCCAGCAACTGCCGCGTGGCCCGGGCAACCTGGTCCGCACGGCAAGCCCGCACGAATCGCCATCCCCACACGATCTGCGCCCATTCGCCCGTCGGCCGCAGGCGAAGCGGCGAATCGCGCGACAGCAGCATCGCCGGCACCTTGCGCAGCGTCGCTGGCGTCGCCAGGGGTTCCACGTAGCTGTAGCTCAGCTGCGCGCCGTTGGCGAGGCTGGTGCCCTGTCCGGCGCGCTGCCGCGATTCGAACAGCGTGACGCGAAATCCTGCTCGGGTGAGCAGGTAGGCCGTGGCGCTGCCCACGATGCCCGCCCCCACGACGACGACGTGCGAATGCTTCATGCCGTCGCTCCCTGCAGCGCCCGCCAGGCGACGGACGCCGCCGCCAGGTCGGCGAGGCCGATGCCCACGGACTTGAAGACGACGATGTCCTCGGGGCCGTCGCGCCAGCGCGCCCGGCCCGAATGGAGTTCCACGAGGTCGACGATGCGCGATTCGTCCAGGCAACCCTCGCGCAGCCCGATGACGACCTCGCCCGCCTCGAGCAGGCTCTGGGGCTTCCACTCCACCACCACGCGCCGGGCGCGGCGAAGCGTGGCGTCGTCGAGTTCGCGGCCCGTGGGCAAGCTCGTGCCGACCGCGGCCACGAAGGCGCCTGGCGCGAGCAGCGCACCATCGAACACCGGCTGCTTGGAGCGCGTCGCGGTCACGACGACGTCCGCGCCGTCCAGCGCTTCGGCGGCGGCGCATTGGCGCACGGGCCGGCCCCAGCGCGCGCCGGCCTCGGCACACCAAGGCGCGACGTCGGCGGTGTCGACCACGCAGGCCTGCTCGAAGGGCATCAGCTGCATCAGCGCGTCGATATGGGCGCGTCCCTGCACGCCCGCGCCGAACAACGCGAGCTTGCGCGCGGCCGCCGCGCCGGCCCGGGCCGCGACCACCGTCAGCGCCGGCGTGCGCGCCAGCGTGAGCGCATCCGCCGCGAAGCTCGCCAGGTGGCGCCCGCGGCCCTGCGCGCCGACGTCGAACAGGTTGAAGACGAAGTCGAAGCGGCCGTCGACGGTGGTGTAGACCTTCTCGCCCGCCAGGCCCTCGTCGAGCCAGATTGCACCCATCGTGCTGAGCTTGACCGCGCCGCAATCGATGCGCTGGCGAGCCAGCACGGCGGCGCGGCCGGCCGCCAGCGAATGCAGCGCGCGCTGCAGTGCGGCGACCACCGCCGGGACGTCGAGGTGGGCGGCGACGGTGTCGTTGTCGAGGAAGGTGCTCATGTCAGTCGCAGCGGCATCACGGCCGGGTGCGCTCGATGGCCGACGCGGAACCGGGCACGGCCTGGCCCGGGTAGCCCAGGTCGTGCGCGAACGGCTGCAGGCCCTGCGTCGCGAAGTAGCGCTTGGCGCCGAGGTGGAAGGAGACGGTGCTTTCGGGATCCTGGTTGCGCAGCGCAAGGAAGCGCATGTTGGGATGCGCGGCGACGAAGCGCTCCCGGCGCTCGAAGATCGCACGCGTCAGCTCGAACACCAGGTCGCCGGGGACGCGCTCGGCCGCGACCAGCAGGTCCCAGACGTCGAGGGGCCGCACCTCGAGCGCCTGGCGCGGATAGGTGTTCGCGGGGATCGTCCCCTCGCGGTAGAGGCTCGAGTAGATCCGGTTCATGCCCCGGATCGCGTCGGCGTCCGACACCAGGCGCGCGCCACCGGCGCCCATCAGCTCGGCGATCGGCCTCACGGGTACCGCGGCCCCGAAGAGGAAGGCATCCAGCCGGTTCTCGCGCAAGGCCTTGATGGCCTCGTCGAGGCCCCAGCGCCGGCGTTGCAGGTCGCGGTCGGGATCGATGTCCATCGCCGTCAGCATCTGCAGCGCGAGCACTTCCGTTCCGCTGCCCGGCGATCCGGTGGCCACCCGCCGTGCGCGAAGGTCCGCCAGGCGGTTGATCCCGCTGTCCTCGCGGACCACCAGGTGCATGCTGTTCGGGTAGAGCGCCGCCATCGCGCGCAACGGCACGCTGCCGCCCTGGAACTCCAGGATGCCCAGCGACGCGGCCCAGGCCACCGAGGCGTTGACGAAGGCGATGTCGACGTGGCCCTCCCGCATCAGGTTCATGTTGTTGACACCGCCGGCGGTCACGAGCACCTGCACGTCGCAGCCCGGATGCAACTCCCTGACGCAAGCGGCGAGCTCCTGGCCGATCAACTGGTAGGCCGTGCCCTTGGAGCCGGTCGCGATGGTCAGCCGCTGCAAGCGGCCGGCCTCGCTGGCAGTCGCGCTCGATGCGCGTGCTGTCGTCAGCGCCAGCGTGGCGCCCAGCATGTCGCGGCGCTTCACGAGAGCGCCACCGCCGTACGGCGAATCAGTTGGCCGCAGGCCACGATGCCGACCTCGTCGGCCTCGACCTTCACCTGTCCATTGAGCACCACCCACTCGATGCCGCAGGGCGCCTGGCGCGGCGACGCGTAGCTCGCGATGTCGAGCACGCGGTGCTCGTCGAAGACGACCAGGTCCGCGCACGCCCCGATCGCCACGGTGCCGCGACCCGGCAGGGCGAAGCGCAGGGCCGGCAGGCCGGTCATCTTGTGCACCGCGGCCTCCAGCGACAACCAGCGCTCTTCTCGCACCAGGCGCCCGAGCACGCGCGGGAAGCTGCCCCAGAGACGCGGGTGCGGGCAGGCGTCGTGAGGAAGCCCGTCCGATCCGATCATCGTCAACGGATGCGAGAGGATGGCTCGCACATCCTCCATCGACATCGAGAAATAGATCGCGCCGCCGGGTGACAACCGCATGGCAGCTTCCGCACGCGTGCACCGCCACTGTGCCGCCAACTCGTCGAGGTCGCTTCCGGCGTGCTCGGGGTAGGGCGTTGACCAGGCAAGCTGCACGCTGGTCGCCGCATCGGCCTTCGCGGGATCCAGCATGGTCGACGACGCCGCGTACGGATAGCAGTCCATGCAGACCGGTTGCAGTCGGGCGTAGTCGTCCAGGCGCGCGAGCGTCTGGACGGAGCGGCCATGGTTGGCTACGCCCAGCAGCTTGTGGTGCGAGATCACGAGCGGCACCTCGAGCCGGCCAGCCATCTGAACGGCTTCCTCCATCGACTCGAGCACGTTGTCGCCCTCGTCGCGCAGGTGCGCGGTGATCAGGTGGCGCGCGGGATCGAGGTCGGCGCAGACCGCCACCACCTCGTCGATGTCGGCGGCGCGCGCCGGTGGGTAGTAGGTGCCCACGGAGGCGCCGATCGCGCCGGCCCGCAGCGCGTCGGCCAGCAGCGCGCGCATGCGGGAGATCTCCTCGGCGGTCGCGGCGCGACCGGTATCGTCCATCACCTCGGCGCGGATGGTGGTCAGGCCCGCGAGGTAGGCGATGTTGACCTGCAGGCCCTGGCGCTCCACCTCGTCGACGAAGCCCGCGAAGCTGCGCGTGTCGATCTGGCGGCGGTCGAGCAGGTCCAGCGGCGGCGGCGCGACCGCGCGCGTGAACGGTGCCGCGCCGATGCCGCAGTTGCCCGCGACGACCGTCGTGACGCCCTGCAGCAGCTTGGGCAGCATGTGAGAGAGGCTGGTCACTGCCGTGTCGTCGTGCGTGTGGCAGTCGATGAAGCCGGGCGCGACGATGCGCTCGCGCGCGTCGATGACGCGCCGCGCCGCGACGGGCAGGTCGGGGCCGATGGCCGCGATGCGGCCGTCCTGGACGGCAACGTCGGCACGGAAGCGAGGGCCGCCGGAACCGTCGACGACGATGCCCCCGCGAATGATCAGGTCGAACATCGGATGCCTTGGATTCAGGAATGGGTCGTCAGTGCGGCATGCCAGCCCGGGGCGGCCGCCAGCAGCGTGCGGGTATAGGCGTGCCTCGGTTGCGCATACACCTCGGCGGTCAGCCCCTGCTCGACAATGCGGCCGCGGTGCATCACCACGACCTGGCGACATAGCTGCGCGGCCACGCGCAAGTCGTGGGTGATGAAGACGATCCCCAGCCCCAGCCGAGCCTGAACTTCGCGCAGCAGCTTCAGGATCTCGGCCTGTACCGAGACGTCCAGCGCGCTCACGGCCTCGTCGGCCACGAGCACGCGCGGCGAGCAGGCAAGCGCGCGCGCGATCGCGAGGCGCTGGCGCTGTCCGCCGGAGAACTCCGACGGATAGCGCGTGAGCCCCGCGACCGGCAGCCGCACGAGCGTCATCAGTTCCTCCGCGCGGCGCAGCGCCTGGGCGCGCGGCACCCCGAAGTTGACCGCCCCCTCGATCAGCGAATCGACGACGCGCAGGCGCGGGTTGAGGGACCGGTTCGGATCCTGGAACACCACCTGCACGTTCGAGCGCAGCGGACGCAGCGCCCGCTCGCGCAGCGATTGCACCGGATAGGCACCCCAATGGATCTGGCCCGCGGTCGGGTCGATCAGGCGAGCCAGGCAGCGCGCGAAGGTCGATTTCCCCGAGCCGGATTCGCCGACGACGCCGATCGTCTCGCCGGCGCGCACCGACAGCGCCGCATCGTGCAAGGCCACCACTTCGCGGCGGCGACCGAGCCAGTCGTGGCTCACGTAGGCTTTGCCCACGCCACTGGCACTCAGCAGGGCCTCGCCGGGCGGCTCGGCCGAAGGCCGTGGCGGGGTCATCCCGGGCACGGCCGCAAGAAGTTCGCGGGTGTAGGCCTCGCGCGGCGTGCGCAGCACCTCCGCGCACGTCCCCTGCTCGACGCAGCGGCCGCCCAGCATCACCACGACGCGGTCGGCGATCTCCTCCACCACGCCCATGTCGTGCGTGATGAACAGCACCGCGCACCCCTGGCTGCGATGCAGGTCGGCGATCAGCTTGAGGATCTCCTTCTGCGTGGTGACGTCCAGCGCGGTGGTCGGTTCGTCGCAGATCAGGAGGTTCGGCTTCAGGATCACCGCCATCGCGATGACGATGCGCTGGCGCTGGCCACCCGACAACTGGTGCGGGTAGCTGGCATGGATGCGCGCCGGATCGGGCAGGCGCACCTGCTCGAACACCTCGAGGATGCGCGCCCGCCTCTCGCGGGCAGCCCAGTCGGTGTGTTCGCGCAACAGCTCATCGACCTGGTCGCCGCAACGCATCACCGGGTTCAGCGCGGTCATGGGCTCCTGGAAGACCATGCCCATGCGCAGCCCGCGCAGGGCCCGCAGGCGCGACTCGGGCGCGCCAAGCAGTTCCTCGCCCATCAGCTTGACGGACCCCGCGCCGGCCTTCAGGCGCTTCGGCAGCAGGCCCATGACGGCGGTCGCGAGCACGGACTTGCCCGAACCGGACTCACCCACGACGCACACGGTCTGGCCGGCGCCGATGCACAGGTCGAGGCCCTGCACGGCGAATGCACGATCGCCGCCGGCCGGCAGCGCCACGGTGAGCCCCGAGATCTCGAGGACGGGATTCTGGATGGATGTCATGGTGGACTCAGTTCTTGCGCCGGTCGAACTTGGGATCGAGCACGTCGCGCAGTCCATCGCCCAGCAGGTTGATCGCCAGCACCGCGGGCACCAGCAGCAAGACCGGGAACAGCACATGGCCGGGTTGCTCCGAGAAATTCACCCGCCCGTCGGCCATCACGTTGCCCCAGGTGGCCACCTCCGGCGGCAGGCCCAGCCCGAGGAAGCTCAACACCGCCTCGGTCAGCACCGCCGATGCGGCGATGAAGGTGCCCTGCACGATCAGCGGCGCGACCGCGTTGGGCAGGATGTGGCGCAGCAGGATCAGCGACGTCGGCGTCGCCAGCGAACGGGCTGCCTCGACGAAGGGCTCGTCGCGGAGCGTGAGCACCAGCGAGCGCACCAGGCGCGTCACGCGTGGCACCTCGGGAATGGCGATCGCAACGATCACGGTAGGCAACGAGGCGCCCAGCACCGCCACGAGGGTGATGGCAAGCAGGATCGCGGGGATCGCCATCAGCCCGTCCATGACCCGCATCAACAGCATGTCGGCGAGGCGGAAGTAGCCCGCCAGCATGCCCAGCAGGCAGCCGAGGCAGAGCGACACCACCGCGCACACCACGCCCACCATGAGCGAGACGCGCGTGCCGAAGACGATGCGGCTGTAGATGTCGCGGCCGTAGGTGTCGGTGCCGAGCAGGTAGGTGCGCGCCTGCTCGCTGCCGTCGGGCAGGGCCGCAACGGCATGCGTGCCCGGCGGCTGGTTGACGTTCATGTAGTCCATGGCCGCCGGGTCGATCGTGTGCAGCCAGGGCGCTGCCACGGCGATGGCCAGCAGCACCAGCAGCGCGGCACATGACAGGCTCACGCTCGGGTGGCTGAGGAGTTTGCGCAGGACGGGGCTCATGTCAGTACCTGATGCGCGGGTCGAGGGCCAGGTAGCTCAGGTCGACCAGCAGATTGATCGCCACGTTGGCGAAGGCGAAGAACAGCACGAGGCCCTGGATCACCGGGAAGTCGCGATTGAGCACGGCCTCCACCGTCATGGAGCCGAGGCCGGGTATCGCGAAGACGGTCTCCGTGACCACCACGCCGCCGATCAACAGCGCAACGCCGATGCCCACGACGGTGACGATGGGCACGGCGGCGTTGACGAGCGCGTGCCGAAACAGCACCGCCGTCTGCGAGACGCCCTTGGCACGCGCCGTCCGGATGTAGTCCTCGGCGAGGGCTTCGCTGACCGACGCGCGGGTGACCCGGGCCAGCAGGGCGACGTACACGGTGCCCAGCGCGATCCACGGCAGGACGAGGTGGCTGGCCCAGGCCGCCAGGCCATCGGACGGCGGGACGTAGCCCTGCACCGGCAGCCATCGGAGCTTCAGCGACAGCGGCATGATCAACAGGTAGGCCACGACGAACACCGGCACCGAGAAGCCCAGTACCGAAAATCCCATGAGCAGGCGATCGAGCCAGCCGCCGATGCGCCAGGCGGCCAGCGTGCCCATGGGTACCGCCACCGCCACCGCGAACAGCATGGTGCCGCTCGCGATCGACAGCGTCGGCCCGACTCGCTCGGCGATGAGCGTGGCAACGGGCTTGTTGAAGTAGTAGGAGCGACCGAGATCGCCTTGCAGCAGGTTGCCGATGAAGATGAGGAACTGGTGCAGCAGTGACTTGTCCAGCCCGAGCGACTGGCGGATCGCCGCGATGTCTTCCGTCGTGGCATTGCTGCCGCCGATCACGGCGGCGGGATCGCCAGGCGCGAGCCGCAGGACGAGGAACACGGTGATCGACACGACGAGCAGCACGGGCACCGTGGAGACGAGCCGGGAGAAGACGAATCGGAGCATGGCAACTCGCTGGTCGAGTGGGTCGGAGGCCTCAGGAACCCTTGTGGAGGCCCCAGAACACGTTGGCACCGGCGGTCACGCCTCCCGTGACGTTGGAGCGCACGGCTGCCGGCTGTTCGAACTGCCCGAGGTTCACGTGCGTGACGGTATCGATGGCGCGCAGTTGCGCCGCCTCGGCGAACTTGTGGCGGTCGGCCTCGGAGGTCGCGGCGGCGAAGTCCCGCTTGATGGCTTCCAGGGTCGCGTCGTCGTCCCAGCCGAACCAGCCGCGCGCCCCCGAGGCGTTCATCATCTGCATCGTCACGGGATTGAGGTTGTCGGCGGATGCGGAGAACGTGATGAACGCGTCCCAGCCGCCCTGCGCGGCCGGCTGGCGCTTGGCTCGACGAGCGAGCAAGGTCTGCCAGTCCATGTTCTGCAGATCGACGGTGAAGCCCGCCGCCTCGAGTTGCTGCTTGACCACCAGCGGCACTTTCGACAGCGCGGCGAAGTCGGTCGGGCGCATCAGCAGGATGGGCTGGCCCTTGTAGCCGGCCTCCTCCAGCAACTTGCGGGCCGCGCCGGGATTGGCCACGCCGGTGAAGATGCCGGTGTTCGAGTCCTCGTACTGCGTGCCGCAGGGATAGAGGCTGCGACAGAACTGGAACAGCCCCGGCGTCGCGACCTGCGTGCGCAGCACCTGTTCCTGCCCGAGCGCCAGCATCGCGGCGCGACGCAAGCGGACGTCGCTGAAGGGCGCGTTGAGAAAATTGAAGCGCAACGTGTACATCGCACCGGACGGAACCATGTCGAGCAGGCGGACGTCGGGCATTGCGCGCAGCGTGGCGTACTGTTCGCCCGCGGGCTGCTCGATCATGTCGACCTCGCCGGCCCTCAAGGCGTTGAGTTGCGTCTGGGGGTCGCGGATGATCACCAGTTCTAGGCGATCGACGTAGACGTTCTTGCCGCCGGCCGTGCCGCTGGGCGGCTCGTTGCGGGGAACGTACTTCGCGTTGCGCACGTAGACGGCGCGCTCGCCGGGCTTGAACTCGTCGGCCTTGAAGACGTAGGGCCCCGAGCCGGTGTAGTCCTTGATCTGGTCGGACGCCGGCGTGTCGGCCACCCGCTTGGGCATGATGAAGCAGGGACCGCTCGACTTGCCGAAGGCTTCGAGCGTCAGGCCGAACGGCTTGCCGTAGACGATGCGGAAGGTCTTGTCGTCGACCACCTCGAACCTGCTGAAGAAGGTGCGCCACAGCGCGCCCGTCGCGTCGCGCGCGGACCAGCGCAGGATGGAAGCCGTCACATCCTCGCTGGTGACGGGCCTGCCGTCGTGGAACGCCAGGCCGGGGCGCAGCGTGAACGTCCAGACCAGCTGATCGGGCGAGGTGCTCCACTTGTCCACCATCTGCGGCTTGATCGAGCCCCTGGCGTCGGAGCCGAACAAGGTGTCGTAGATCAGGTAGCCGTGGTCGCGCGTGACGTAGGCCGACGTCCAGATCGGGTCGAGGACGGTCAGGTTGGCTTGCGGCACGATGCGCAGCACGTTGTTCTGCGCAGAGGCCGTGATCGCCGATGCGAACAGCAGCCCTGCGACAAGCGACCGGGTGACGAGGCGGATGGGTTTCAAGATGAAGCTCAGCGGTTGAGTGTGGAAGCGCGCGGGACGGACTCGGCCGCCGCGGCGAGATGGTGCTTGAGCATGGTTCGGGCCCGTGCGCCGTGTGTTGGCCCGGGGCCCGTACGGGGCGTCCCGCACCAGCCTGGTGATTCGCCGCGGCGCGACTCGCGCGCGCCTGCTCCGCGACGGCGCAGGCCACGCCATGCTGCGCGAGAACGGTGGCCGGGTCGATCGGTGGTCACCACGCGTTCGCTCTCGCAAGCGACTGTGGATTGCGGCAGCGGCAGTGCCAGCTGGGGGCAGCCGAGAAGTCTGTCATCCTGGGTCTCCCCTGGGGTCCACGTGCCGGGAATCGAAGGGCCGCAGCGGCGGACGGCCCCTCTGCTGGCGATCAGAAGCTGTAGCGCACGCCAAGCTCTCCGGCGTTCGACTGCCCGCCCTTGTCCGACCCGAGGCCGCCCGGCGTGAACGCCGCGTTGCCGCTGTTGTCGTAGTGGGCGAAGGTCGAGTAGACGGCAGCCGCCGGCGTGAAATTGAAGACCCAGCCGAGCGCAACCATGTTCGAGCTGTCGTGGTCGGTCGACACGCCGGCGGTCGTCGTGCCGGACTGCTTCGAGTGCACGTACGACAGCCGCAAGTCGTTCTTGCCGAGCGACAGCGTGCCGCCCGCCTGCCAGAGGTTCTGGCTCAGGTCGAGGTAGCTGTTGCGCTCCACCAGCGTCTCGAGGCGGAAGTTCGCCGCCTTGAACGCGGCGCCGATCTGTGCGGTGTCGAACTTCTTGGCGTTGGCGTCGATCGTGGTGTCGCCGTACGCGCCCGCGACCTCGAGGCTGGCATTCGACCAGCCGAGGCGCAGCCCGACGTTCTTGTTGTTGGTCTGGCTCGCAGACGCGGCGGTCGCCCCCTCGCCGAGGGCGGCCTCGAGCTCGCCGTAGACGCCGCCGAGGTTCTTCGGCAGCCAGTAGGTGACCGAGTTGTCGACACGCACGATCGTGTTCGCGCCGCTGCCGAGCCCGCTGACCATGTTGTTGATGTTGCCGACGCCGTTCGTGCCGTACGGGTCGAAGACGATCAGGTTCCGAAACGACGGCGCGAAGTCGCGACCCAGGCGCAGTTCGCCGAGGGTCGGGTTGGTCAGGCTGATCGTGGTGCGGCGATTCCAGAACTTGGCGGCGGAAACGGTGGCGCTCGTGCTGGTCTGGGTGCCGCTGTCGGGGGCCAGGCCGGCCTCGAACCAGGCGCTGATGGTGCTGCCGTCGAAGCCGATGTCCTGGCTCGCGTTGAAGCCGATGCGGCTGCTGTTCAGGCCGTCGGTGCGCTCTTGCTTGACTGTCGTGGTTTGGCCGGTACTGTCCTTGTTCTGGATCTCGCCGAGGCCGACGTCGGCGATGCCGAATATGTTCACGCTCGCTGCCGACGCTGACGTCGCAAGAATCGAGACACCGATGGCCGATACGATCAGTGCGCAGGAATATTTCATGGAATCCCTCCAGGGGTGGTTGGCGATGACGCAACTGCTGTGACGCAGGTTCGAAAGTTCAGGTGGCGCGACGTCGAGGCCACGGTTGAAGCCTGTCCGCCACGTTTGAAACTTTAGATACGCGACCACGGTCCAGCAAACGAGTTAATCGAATCAGTTGTTGTTATATGATGAACAACATCCCAACTGAAACTGCGCTTTTCAGAGGGAGATCGCCACATGTCACGTGGCCTCACATTGCG
>Ga0302151_10000038_pt1 | contig 72059 bp, 56 predicted proteins | sample I_Bog_N1_3_FD_192428 | JGI IMG/M metagenome (GOLD analysis project Ga0302151, IMG submission 192428) | Peat permafrost microbial communities from Stordalen Mire near Abisko, Sweden - I_Bog_N1_3 | ecosystem: Environmental > Terrestrial > Soil > Wetlands > Peat | place: Sweden: Abisko, Stordalen...
CTCACCGGCGAGATGCCCCCGCCGCGCTCATTTCGGCTTTTTTGTGGCTGCTCTATCTAGCGCGCCTCATCTCCACTCACAGGGTTCGCGAGCATGCCGTCAAGTCTTCGAGACTCACCGTCCCAATCGTCTTGATCGGCGTCTTCATCGCCGCGGAGGTCGTCATCGCGGTGGTGGGATGGTGGGAAAGCAGGCCGATTCCGATGTTGCCGAGCGACATCGAGTGGCCGCTTGGTAGGAAAGACGGCGGCCACATTCGTTTGCACTTGCCTGCGGGATACAGCTTCGGCCAGTACGAGCCCTCAGCGCCGCAGGCGGTGCGCGGCAACGTGATTTGGCCCTCGCTGGCGCCGATCGATGTTCGGGACCCCGCATTCGACGGATTTGCAGATACGGTGATCCGAATCGCAGTGTCTGCCAGAGCGGTTTCAATTAATGACGCCACCCAGCCCCTGTCGGCTGACGTGGCCTGTCGATTCGAAACAGACGCGACCCGGCCTGGTGTGGACTGTAGCGGGCATTCAGGGCAATCAAGTTCCGGAGAGTGGAACGAACCGGCTGTTCCCGGGCAGCACGATCTGTCCCTGCGCGTCCATCCCCCGACGTATTTGCCTGGAAGCCACGACTTCTACGACGTCTGGTACGTCGCTTCAGCCGAGAGCAGGCCACGCATCATCATTCAGTGCCCCAAGGAAACCGGTGTGTCGGAGCACGGGCAATGTATCCACGTATTTGCGCTCGACGCGCTTAACGCGACGGTTGAACTTCGCTATAACCGATTGCACTTCGCCGACTGGCAACAGATCCAGGCGCGCGTCACAGAAAGGCTGATTTCGATGAGAGGATGACAGCCGGGCCAGGGAATCCGAAGGTTAGATTTTTATTTTCAAGCGTCTCCACCATCGGCTTCTGGTCGTCCAAGCCGACATCGGCGGTGTCGAGCATGGGTCGAGAGCACGCACTCGCGGTCCCGAACACCGGTCATTCAGGCGGCTGCCGACGCCGTCGCCGCTGAGGCCCTTGCCCGAGTGTCCGCAGTTCGACCACGAGCGGACGTTGCCCGAGCTGACTGCGGGACCAGACAGCGCCCCGAAGCCGAGCGGAAGACGCTGAGCGATCTCGCCCGCGGACAGCAGCGCTCAGAGACAGGAATGCAGCGATGGCCGCCCCTCATGCCGCCACCGCCCATGCCGGCTTACCGGAGCACAGCAGCAGTTCGATGCCAGTGGCTGAGGTGCGCTCGACTCTGCCGTCCTGTCCGTTGCGAGCGCGACGCCGATTCTGAATCGCAAGAGTCGACGGTGATTGGCGACCCGAGCGTCCGGCGCGATCTGTAAACGACGTTCAGCGGATGCCATCGGCTCGCCGCGTTCGTCATCAGACATGACTGTCTTATCGCGAAGCTCGACGCTCACCAAGGGGTGTTTGGAGGCGCCGCGCGACATTAACTGCGTCGTCTAGGTTTCGCTCGATGCCGAGGAGGAATGCACGATCGCTTGCACTCGCCGGCGCACCGACGGACTGGCTCTGTGAAAGGCGAGGAGCATGGACGCGAGAGCTTCATCGTCGCAGTACAGGTAGGCCACCGGGATCGCAAGCACCTGTGCCAGTTGCACCGCGATCTGATAGTCCGCCTTGTGCACGCCCAGTTCGTAGCGGTTGACTCGAGTCGACGCGACCGACGGATCGATGCCCGCGGCAATTCCGAGCTCTTTCTGAGAAAGCCCCGCCGCCAGGCGGGCCTGCTTCAGGCGTCTTGGCCAGACATCACTCGGAATCGATTTTTTCGTAGTTGCCATGTTGAAGCTACGATATTCGTAGCTATGATGGCGCTTGGATACTACGAATGTCGTAGTGTCAGGTGTTTGGTCTGGCAGAGGCCAACGCCAAGGGGCGAAACAGAGGCCTGGCCATGGACTACGCGTCCCACGCCTTGCCTGCTCCTCGACCTTCTGCCGGGCGATTGGGAGGTCACTGTGAAAAATCGGCCTGTTCCGCGCGCGACGCCGGAGGCGACAAACGCCATACGAATTGCGTTCGATGAAAACGAACCCCCGGCGATCGTGTTCAACGAGTCGGCTCAACCTGGTGCGTTGATCAGCTGGGCCTGGTGCCAGCTGATCGCGCTCGACACGCTGCTCGCCGCCGTCTCCGAGACTCGGCGGACGGCGCACGAAGAGGACGTTGCGGGCGCCGCGAGATCGGTACTGGGGCCGGCGATCAACGCCCTCGTGTTTGCCGAACGCAGAGCGGGCGAGTTGCAGGAGGCACACAAGTCGTCTGTCCACCGCCGCGGCGACCGCAAGAGGAAGGCACGACGGGGCTGAGTCGCGTGCTGGACGGCGGTGCACCCTGAAATATGGTGCGGCGCCGACGGGAGCGATTCACCGACCGAAGGCGGGCTTGCCGTGGCATGAGGTCAGGCCGACCCGAGATAGTCTGGTGGGCCGGGCGCGTCGACCGGCGAGCGGCACCACAATGCTTGCTTGTGGTCATGCGTTCGAGTCAGCTCTACAGTGGCAAAAATCGACGGTACTTTTGACGGTACTTTCAAGGCCGGTCGCCTTCAAAACCGAGCATCCATGCGCCCTGGAGCCCCGGTTCCCAGTCCGATAGTCTCCCTGTTAGCTACGGTCAGGATCCGCTCTTATTCGGCGGTGAGGAGGCGGTCTTCGGCGCGAACGGCGAAAGCCGCGCGATGCGTCCCCGGCTCCGGGCGCTGCAATGCCGCCGACGACGGCTGGGCGCTTGATCCGGGCGTGCAGTGGCTGTCTCGCCGACCGCCAGTAGATGCCTCAAGGCCCTTCAGGACGCGCAGGTTCGCCTCTGGGACGCGTCCGGAGGTGAGGCCTATGGCGGAGCTAGCCCAGGCGCACAGACGGCCCCAAGACGCGCGCGCATTGCGCACAGCATTGCCCCGCTGGCCGAGGCGCCATCGCGATCGGGTACCCGATGGTGATGGTGCCGATCGGGACGGCCGCCTCTAGAGCTTCGACGGCCTCCGGCTGACCCTGATGCGTCACGCTGATGCCGACGACCGCAGTTCGGCGCCCCTCGCGCCGACGGCGCGCCCGCTCCGCATGCATGGCACGACCGCGCGCGCCACGCTGGTAACGCTGTCCTGCCTCCTTCTGTCGCTCGCGCCGGGCCGCGGCCGAGCACGCCTGTCCGCAGTAGCGCTGCCCACGGTCGCAGTGGCGACACAGCGCGACCTGCGAGAAGCATCGAGCGCACAAGACAAGCGGGGGGCGGGCTGAATTTCCACGGCATCGAACTCCGCGCGTTGAGGAGCGCGGCAAGCACCGTTTCTGGCACCGACCGCGACCGCGTCCTCACGACGCGACATCGCCACCGATTGTGGCCTCGGGCCACGAATCTCGAACCCTGCACGGGTTGGTGTTCGTGAGCGGGCCTGAAGGCCCTTGAATTCCGCGCCGCCGCGGCAGCCCTCCACCGACCCTTCGGCGCAAAACCGCCACCTCACCGCCGGAAAAGAGCGGATTCTGATCGCCGTTCACACGCCCGAAGTGGCAGTCCATGCAGCTGAACCGCACGCCGATCTGCCTGGCCGCCGCACGGACGGTGGCCGCCAGGCCAACAAGGCTATGCCCTTATTGCAACGACTTCCCCACCCTTGCGTAGCGCATCGAGATGATCCGCCCAAGCCTGCATCATCTTCCGCCGCGCCGGCAGGTGCTCCGCATGGTTGTAAGCCGCCTTCACCGAGTTGTGTTCAGCGTGCGATAGCTGCCGCTCGATCACGTCCGACGGCCATCCCTGTTCATGCAGCAGCGTCGACGCCATGCCCCGAAACCCGTGCGCCGTGATCATCGTCCGGTCGTAGCCCATCCGCCGCAGCGCCGCGTTGATCGTGTTCTCGCTCATCGGCTCGCCGTTGGTTCGCAGTCCCGGAAACACCCAGCGCCCCTTGCCCGTCAGAGGCTGCAGCTCGCGAAGGATGCCCACGGCCTGCGTCGCCAGCGGCACGATGTGCATCACCCGCGCCTTCATCTTCTCGGCGGGAATGCGCCATTCGGCGGCCTCCAGGTTGATCTCCGCCCATTCGGCGCGCCGGAGTTCTCCGGGTCGCACGAACAACATCGGCGCCAGCTTCAACGCGCACTTCGTGATGAAGCCGCCCTCGTGGGCGTCCATGTCGCGCAGCAGGCGGCCCACTTCGCGCGAGTCGGTCAGCGTCGCGTAGTGCTCGGGCTTCCACGGCGTCAGCGCGCCGCGCAGATCGCGGCTCGGGTCCGTCTCGGCCCGCGCCGTGGCCACGGCGTAGCGAAACACCTGGCCGCAGTTCTGCTGCACGCGATGCGTCGTCTCGATGGCGCCGCGCTCTTCCACGCGTCGGAGCACGGCCAGGATGTCCATCGGACGAATCGCGTTCACGGGCTTCAGGCCGATCCACGGAAACACGTCGACTTCCAGGCGCCGCAGGATCTTGGCGGAGTGCGATGGCGCCCAGGTCGGCTTGTTCTTCGCGTACCACTCGCGCGCGACTGCCTCGAACGAGTCGAGGGGCGGCAAGCCCGCGGCGGTGCGCTGCTCGGCCGTGCGGCGTTTGACCCGCTCCTCACGCGCCTGTTTGCGGATGAGGGACGGGTCGGTCCCTTCGCTGATGAGCTTGCGCAGCTCTTCGGCCTTCTTGCGGGCCGCGCTCAGTCCGGTTTGCGGATAGGTGCCCAGGCTGATCGTGTTGCGCCGGCCGTCGAGGCTGTAGTCGAATCGCCAGCCATGCGAGCCGCCCTTGACGAACAGCTTGAGGTGCAGCCCCGAGCCGTCGTTCAGGCGATCGCGGGGGTGGCCGGGCTTGACGGCCCTGATCGTTGCGTCCGATGCGATGAGGTGGTGATGAGCCATTGCAGGAACTCCGAAGCGTCCACGCCTCGATTCTGCAGTTCCTGACGTTTTCCCTGCAATATGAACTCGGTTCCTGCCGGATTTCCCGGGATCTCTTCGGACAAGAAAAAAGCCCTAGAGCGTTGATTCTCAAGGGCTTTTTGGACATCCGCGGACTTCGCGGGACGTCTTGGAATAAATGGTTGGTGGAGACGAGGAGGATCGAACTCCTGACCTTCGCATTGCGAACGCGACGCTCTCCCAGCTGAGCTACGCCCCCATCAGCCCACGACTATAGCAAAGATTTTCCGCGCGGCCGGGGCCCTGGCGACGTGGCGAAGCGCCGGGACGGGCTCACGCCGCCGCGGCGATCGGCCTGGCCGCGCCCTGGCAGTAGCGCGTCACGTACTCCGCATGCGGCGGCAACTGCGCCACCGTGCGCTCCACGCGGGTGCGGATCTCCTCCAGGAAGCCGTTGAGTTCGCGGTCGTCCATCAGGTCGGCGACGTGGTGGTGCTGTTGCGGCGTGATGCCCTGGCCCAGCATCACCTGGATCCACGAGTTCTCGGCGAAGAGCTCGTTGCCGTTGCGGAACACGCGGCCGGTCTCGGTGAACAGGTCGATGCGGTGCTTCAGCGAAGCGGGCACGTCCATCGTGCGGCATTGGTTCCAGAACTCGCTGTCGGCGCGCTGGGTGACCTTGTAGTGCAGGATGATGAAGTCGCGGATGTGCGCCATCTCCGTGGCGGACTTGGTGTTGTATTCGTCGATGTCCACCTGCCGGATGCCCTCGTTGGGGAACGACTGCATCAGGCGGATGATGCCGCGCTGGATCAGGTGGATGCTGGTGGACTCGAGCGGCTCGAGGAAGCCGCTCGAGAGGCCGATGGCCACGCAGTTGCGCTCCCACACGGTCTCGCGCTGGCCGGGCAGGAACGGGATCACGCGCGGCTCGGTGAGCAGCTCGCCCTGCACGTTCTTCATCAGCGTGGCCAGGGCCTCGTCGTCGCTCACATGCTGGTTGCTGTAGACCATGCCGTTGCCCACGCGGTGCTGCAGCGGGATGCGCCACTGCCAGCCGAACGGGTGGGCGATGGAGCGCGTGTAGGGCACGGCGGGCCCGACCGACTTCGTCTGGATGGCGACGGCGCGGTTGCAGGGCAGCCAGTGGCTCCAGTCCTGGTACTTCACGCCCAGCGTCTCGCCGAGCAGCAACGCGCGCATGCCGGTGCAGTCGATGAACAGGTCGCCTTCCAGCAGCGAGCCGTCGCCCAGCTTCAGCGCGGCGATGTCGCCGTCCGGATGCTGCATCACCTGGGCGATCCTGCCTTCGACGCGCTGCACGCCGTGGTGGGTGCTGATCTTGCGCAGGTACTTCGCGTACAGCGAGGCGTCGAGGTGGAACGCGTAGTTGAGGCCTGCGCGCGGCAGGTGCGCGAAGCGGTTCTCCTCGGCGGCACGCAGCTCGAGACAATATTCGGAGTACCCGCGCGCCAGTTGGCGGTCGCGGCCTTTGAGCCAGAAGTGCTGGAAGCCGGCCGTCCAGTGGTCCGTTCCCGTGAGGCCGAAGCTGTGGATGTAGTCCGCGCCGACGTTGCGCCAGCCCTCGAACTTGATGCCCAGCTTGAACGTGGCCTGGGTCTCGGCCATGAACTCCTGCTCGGGGATGCCCACCAGTTCCTGGTAGGTGAGCAGCGTGGGAATGGTGGCCTCGCCGACGCCCACCGTGCCGATCTCGTCGGACTCCACCAGCTTGATGTCCAGGCCCTTGCCGAGCGTCTTCGACAGGCAGGCGGCCACCATCCATCCGGCGGTGCCGCCGCCTGCGATGACGACGCGGCGCACGGGACGGCGGTTGTTCGTGTGTATCAAGTCTCGCGGGTTCATGGCGACCTCAGCGTTTGAAGCGGTTGAGCAGCGCCTGGCGCAGGTGGCGCGCGCCGCTTTCGGTGAGCGGCGCCATCGCGCTGCGCGCGTGCGGCGGGATGTGGGCCACGGTCTCGTCGGTGGGGCGGAACACGTAGTGGTCGAACATGTCGCGCCAGATCTCGCGCTGCTGCGGCGGCAGCTCGCGCAGCGTGAGCAGGGCGGCCATCAGCGCGCCGATCGGCGAGTCGAGGTAGGCCGGCGACTGGCGCCACCAGTAGTTCACCAGCACGTTGAACGGCTCCAGCGATTCCACCTGGTGCCACCACATGCTGGGGATGAACAGCGCGTCGCCGGGCTCGAGCTCCACCACCTGCGCGTGCACGAGCGCCTGCGCGAAGCGCGGGTGGCGCGCGAGATCGGGATTGGCCATGTCGACCAGGCTCACGGGCTGGCCGGCCGGCGTGAGGTCCAGCGGGCCCACGTACAGGTTGGGCAACTGGTCGGGCGGGAACAGCGTGAAGCGGCGTCGGCCGGCCACCACGCAGGCGAGGTTGTCGGGCAGGTCGTAGTGCGCGGCGATGCAGGTGCGATTGCCCAGCCACGCGCTCACGATCGGGTCGCGCTCGCCCAGCGGCAGGTCGTTGGCGGCGCGGAACGGCGGCAGGAAGCCGTCGACCTCGGTGGAGCCCACGTAGAGGGCGGGCGGGTTCGGGTCGTCGGCCAGCTTCAGCAGAACGTCCAGCAGCTCGTCGAACGGCGCCTTCTCGCGGCTGAAGTTCATGCCGGTGAAGGTGTCGTTGTAGAAGAAGCGGCCCTTGACTTCCGGCGGTGCCAGGAACAGGCCCGCGGGCTGGCCGCGCCAGGCGCTCTTGAGGTAGGCCACGGCATCGGCCGCCGAACGGCGCCCGGCCTGCGCCATCGGCCAGTGCGACACCAGGCCGCGCTGCACCCACGGCTGCATCTCGCGCAGGCGCGCGTCGGACAACGCCTCCGCCACCTCGCCGTCGAGTTCCCGGATCGGGGCCATGCCGGTCAGGCCGCGCGCGCGAGGCGCCGGTTGTAGCGTTCGATCAGGTCGCGGAAGTGGGCGATCGACGCCACCATCATGTAGATGGCCGACAGGTAGCCGGCGGCATGCAGTTCGGCGAGCGCCGGCGCGGCCAGCGCGGCCAGGCTGGCCTCGTTGATGGTGAAGAAGCCGGCCAGGCGGTTGTTCGAGCCGTCCGCGGCCTCCACGTCCACCACGAAGGACTCGACCAGCCCGTGGCGAGCCAGCGCGTCGTTGAAGGCGGGCAACGCCTCCACGCCCTGGTGGATGGTGAGCAGCACGGAGTTGATGCGCTCCAGGAACTCGGTGGCGCCGCCGTGCGGCAGGAACACCGGCGCGCCTTCGCCGCGTCCGACGCGCGGGCTGTCGATGTCCACGTGCACCATGAGCTCGTTGTCGCCGCGGCCGATCATGAACGGGCCGCGCTCGATCGTCAGCGGAATGTAGTGCGCGTCCCAGCCGCGGGCGTCGAGGAACAGGTTCTCGCCGGCGCGCAGGCCCATCAGCGCCACGGGATGGAAGGCGCCGTCGTCGTCCGACTGCTGCAGCACGATGGGGTAGTAGGCCTGCGCGCTGCGGAACTCCGTCAGGAAGACCGGCGAGGACATCTGGTCGTCGCCCCAGGCGGCGCCGCGGGTGGTGACGATGCGCAGGTCGCGGTGGGTGACGTTGTCGAGCAGGACAGGCTTCATGGGGGCTTTCGGGTTCATTCGCGCGGCAGTCCGTGCGCCTGGATGTGGGCGATGAGCGAGCGCTGCGGCGGCAGCGCCGCGAGCATGCGTCGGGCGTGTTGGGCCGTCTCGCGGAAGAAGGGTTCGGCGGCCTCGCCGATGCCGGGATGGCGCAGGCGCGTGGACGGTTCGGGCAGGAAGCCCATGCCGTGCAGCACGTACTGGTAGCTGGCGGCGGGAAACACCTCCTCCACGCGGAAGAAGTCGGCGCGGTAGGGCGCGCGATGGCGCCACAGCGTGAGCAGGTCGGCCAGGCGCCCGGGCACCGATGCGGGTTCGCGGTGCTCGCGCCAGTAGTCGGTGTCGTCGCGCCGGCTCAGCACGTAGTGCAGCTTGAGGAAGTCGACCACGCGTTCCCAGCGGTAGGTGAACGCGTCGTTGAAGCGGCGTTCCACCAGCGCCATCCCGGCGCGCGTGGCCGGCATCTCGGCGCTGATCGTGGACGCGGACATCTCCACCAGCGCCAGCGCCGAGGCCTCCAGCGGCTCCACGAAGCCGGCCGACAGCCCCACGGCCACGCAGTTGCGGTGCCAGAAGCGCTCGCGGTAGCCGGGGTCGAACGAGATGCGCCGCGGCGCGGGCAGGTCGGCCGGGCCGCCGGTGCGCCGCACGTGGTCGTGCAGCTGCCGCAGCGCCTCGTCGTGCGACAGGTGGGCGCTGGAATACACGTGCCCGACGCCGCGCCGCGTGGGCAGGCCGATGTCCCAGGTCCAGCCGCAGGGCTGGGCGGTGGAGATGGTCTCGCAGGCGATGGGCGCATCGGGCGCCGCGTAGGGCACCTGCAGCGCGAGCGCGGTGTCGTTGAACAGCAGGTGCTTCTGCGAGCGCACGCCGATGCCGAAGTGCTGTCCGATCAGCACCGACGCGAGGCCGGAGCAGTCGATGAACAGGTCGCCGGCGAGGTCGCCATGCGCGCGGGTGCGCAGGGCCGCGATGTCGCCGCCGTCGTGCGACAGCACCGCCTCGACGTCGTCCAGCACGTGGCGCACGTGCAGGTTGGCGACGGCGTGCTTGCGCAGCTCCACGCCGAACCTGGCAGCGTCGAAGTGGTAGCCGTAGTTGGCCACGGCCGCGTACTCCGGCGTGCCGGCCTGCTTGGGCGCGAGGCCGCCCGCGCACACGGCGGGCTGTGCGCTCACGACCTCGGCGAACGGCCGGTCGCAGTGGCGCTGCAGCCAGCCGGCCACGAGGTCGACCTCGCCGAAGCCCAGTGGCAGCGTGAACGGGTGGCGGTAGTGGTCGCCGGCCGCCGCGCTCGCGCCACGCATCCAGCCTTGGAAGTGCGAGCCCTGCTTGAACGAGGCGTCGCAGTCGCGCAAGAGCGTGGCCTCGGGCAGGCCGATACGGCGCAGGGTGTCGCGCATCGACGGCCAGGTGCCTTCGCCGACGCCGATGGGCGGGGTGTCGGCGGATTCGATCAGGGTGACGGCGAGGCCGCCGGGCTCGCCCGCGTGGTGCTCGCGCGCGAGGAGGGCGGCGGTCAGCCAGCCGGCCGAACCGCCCCCGAGGATCACGACGTGTCGCACGTCATCGTTCTGGCTCATCTTCATCTCGGGCCATGATGCCGGTCGGCGTGGCGTCACGCCACCCGGCGATTTCCCTGGAACCTCCGGGCGCGTGCGCTACCGTTTCCACGAACTCATGAGAAACAAAACAGTGTCGGCAGGTCGCCGACGCATCGGCCTCGTCATCCTGCGCGAAGTCGCAGGATCCCCCCCCGGGCGAAACGCTTCCAACTCGTGGATCCTGCGACTTCGCGCAGGATGACAGGCTGGCACTGCGCGTTTGTTCGCGAACACCGGGCACATTCATGGGCTTGGGATGCTCAGAACTTGTAGCGTGCGCCCAGCAGGAAGCGTCGGCCCGTCTGGGTGATGCCTTCCAGGGCCTCCGTGGTGCGCGAGTGCGAACGGATGACGCCGTCGTTCAGGTTCAGGGCGTCCAGCGAGAACGACAGGTGCTCGTCCACGTTGTAGCCGAGCGTCATGTCCACCTGGCCGTAGGGCTCCACGTAGACCGGGTTCTGGCCCTGGCCGTCGGTGGTGGACGACAGGTACTGGCCGCGCCAGTTGTAGGCCAGGCGCGCGTTCACGTGCTGGTTCTCGTAGAACGCCACCACGTTGGCCGTGTTGCTGAGGCCGACGAGCGCGAACTGCGCATCCAGCGAGTCGTTGTTGTACTTCAGGCCGGAGATCACCAGCGTGTAGTTCGCCGCGACGCCGAAGCCCGAGTTGCCGAACTCGTTCTGGATGTTGAACTCGAGCCCGTGCAGGCTGGCGTTGTGCGCGTTGACCGGCGTGGTGATCGCGAAGTTCGTGATCGGATCGCCGGACAGGCCGTTGATCGCGCCGACGGCATTGCCATTCGAATCGACCCCCGTCTGCGTCACGCCGGGCTGCCCGTTGTAGTGCGCGAAGATGTAGTTGCGGATGCAGGTGGTGTCGCCGCTCGCGCAGCCGTTGGCCAGGGCCGCGTTCCAGTACGCGCCGCCCACCGGCGTCGGGAGGTTGAACGGGGTGCCGTTCACGATCGCCGAGCCGATGTAGTTGCTGACGTTCTTGTGGAAGAAGCCCACCGAGGCGTAGCTCGACTTGCCGTAGTACCACTCGAGCGAGGCGTCGAGGTTGTGCGAGCGCAGTGGCTTGAGTGCCGGATTGCCTTCCTGGCCGGTGCCGCCGCCGGCGCGCACCGGGGCGTTGAGGGTCTGGCCGCCCTGGATCTGGTCGTAGGTCGGGCGCGCGATCGTGTCGCCGTAGCTCAGGCGCAGCTTCAGGTCGGGCCGCAGCTCGGTGTCGAAGTCGATCGCGGGAAGCAGGTAGTGGTAGCTGCCCTTGAGCGTGGTGAAGCCGCTGTCCGGGCCGTACTGCACGTACAGCTCGTTGTTCGACGTCCAGGTCAGGCCCGAGCCCGCGATCGGCACGGGCACCAGGGCCGACGACGTGACGTCCGTCTTCTCGTAGCGCAGGCCCGCGGTCAGGTTCATCGGCAGGTGCCACGCTTCCCAGTCGCGGTTGTACTGGCCGTACAGGCTGGTGGTGTCCTCCTTCGTGCGGATGTCGGTGTTGTAGGTGCTCGGCGCGACGTAGTTGGCCGGGTTGCCCACCGACGCGGCGATGGCGTCCACCTGCGGGAAGTTGAACGTGAACCAGTTCTCGAACATGCCCGGCGTGTTGCTGCCGCTCATCTGGCTGAAGTACTTGGACAGCGTGGTCGGATGCCAGACGCTGTCCGGATAGTCGGCCGCGCTGGTGGCGCCGCCCCAGGTGCCCTGGTCGACGTTGCCGTAGGCGGTGCGGTTCTTGACGTGGGTGACGTTCAGGCCGAAGTCCACCGACGACTGGTCGGACGCTTCCCAGCTGCCCTTGAGCTGCAGCTGGTCGATGTCGGACTTCATGTAGCTGTTGCGGAACGACGAGCCGGTCACCAGGTTGCCTGCCGCGCTGGGGTCGCCCACGATGCTCATCACCGGGAAGTCGTGCGAGAAGTCGACGATGGTGGTGCCGCGGTTGAAGGTGGCGGTGCCGAGGTCGGCGTTGGTGCCGTAGGGGCTGTCGGAGCCGGACGTCGAGTTCGACGAATGGCCGTCGGCCTCGAGCTTCAGGGTCGGGCTGGCCTGCCACGCCAGGTTCAGGCCCAGCGAGCGCAGGGTGGTCTTGATGCCCGACCAGTTGCCGCCCATGGCGATGTCCTGCAGTCCCGCGGAGCCGGGGACGTTGTAGGTCTCGCCGTAGATCAGCGGTCCTGCCACGGGACCGTTGGTCCAGCTGCTGACCGACGGGCCGAAGTTGAACCACGACGAGACGTCGCTGGCCTTGGTCTTGACGACGTTCTGCGCGTACGTGTAGTCCAGCGTGCTCGTGAGCGACTGCACCGGCTGCCATTGCAGGGTCAGCTGGCCGTTGGTGCGCACGCGATGGATGCCGTTGACCGAGAAGTCGATGCTTTGCGGCACCTGGTAGAGGCAGGTCGGGCAGGGATGGTTGGTGATGTTCTGCGAGCCCGGCGCGCCCGGCTGCGGGATCACGCCCCAGCTGGTGGCGTCGGCGCCCGTGAAGGTGTGCCAGCCCCCGGTGGTGGCCTGGTTGTAGCCGCCGTCGTGCACCTGGTAGCTGCCGGTGAGCGACACGCCGAAGGTGTGGTTGGCGAACGTGTCGCTGTAGATGCCCGAGAGTTCGGGCGTGACCGACTTGCCCTTGTCGTCGCCGGGCAGGCGCTGGTTGGCCTGGTCGGTGTCGGCCTTGACGCCGAAGCTCGCGACCCGGCCGTGCTGCTCCAGCGGACGCGCCGTCTTGATGTTGATCGTGGCACCGATGCCGCCGGCCGGCTGCGACGCCTTGCTGGTCTTCCACACTTCCAGCGACGAGATCGATTCCGATGCCAGGTTGGCGAAGTCGAACGCGCGCGAGGTGGAGGCGCCGGTGGCCATCACCGTGCTGGTCGGCAACTGGCGGCCGTTCAGCAGGATCATGTTGTAGTCGGGCCCGAAGCCGCGCACCGTGATCTTGGAGCCTTCGTTGGCCGCCCGGTCGATCGACACGCCGCTGATGCGCTGCATGGCTTCGGCGAGGTTGGTGTCGGGGAACTTGCCCACGTCCTCGGCCGTGATGCCGTCGACGATGCCGTGCGCGTCGCGCTTGAGCGCCAGCGAGGTCTCCAGGCTGGCGCGGATGCCCGTGACCGTGACGCTCTGGACGTCGGCACGGTCGGCCGCGCTGGCCGCCGAGGCGGGCGCAGCCGCCGCTGCCGCGCCCTGCGCATGGGCCACCGTGACGCCGGCCAGCAGCAGGCCGCAAGCCGATGCGAGACGGGTTCGCCGGAACGACGGCGCGTGGGGGATCTTCATTGACTTGTCTCCGATTGTTTTGGTGAGCCGAGTCGCCGGTGGGAAACCTGCGCCCAATTCCTGCCCGTCGTTGATCGCGGGTTTTGAAAGCGCTTTCAAAATATCACGAGGGCATCCTGAAAGCGGTTTCAAATGTAGAGCAGTTGCACGGCGCGTGAGCTAGGGAACTCCCGCATAACGCCGTGTTTTGACTTGTTCTGGCAACGTTTCTACAAGTTTGTCGGGTTTGTACCGATATAGATGGAAAGCGCTTTCAAAGGCAATCCATCGAGCGACGGGGCGACGCGTGGCGCCCGCGCATCGTCTAGGATGGGCCCGCCTTTCACTGCACCAGGAGTTGCCACGTGAGCCTGAGCACCGCCCCGCGCGCCGCGCGATCCGACCCCGCCTGGCTAGACGCCGAGTACGACCAGCGCGCGCGCCACCCCGAGCACGTGGAGATCGGCGCCCGCTGGAAGACCGCGTCGGCACTGGTGCAGCGCCTCGAATCGTGGCGCGGCGACGTGCGCTACGGCCCGGGCGAGAACGAGACGCTGGACGTCTACCCGACGCCCGCGGCCAACGCCCCGGTGCTCGTCTTCATCCACGGCGGCTACTGGCGCTCGTCCGACAAGTCGCTGCACGCGTTCCTCGCGCCGTCGTTCACGGCCGACGGCGCACTGGTGATCGTGCCCAACTACGCGCTGTGCCCCGCGGTGGGCATCGAGCACATCGCGCTGCAGCTCACGCGCTGCCTGGCCTGGGTGCATCGCAACGCCGCGCTGTACGGCGGCGATCCATCGCGCATCGTGGTGGCGGGCCATTCGGCCGGCGGGCACCTGGCCACGATGATGTTGTCGTGCCGCTGGAAAGACGTCGACCCGGCGCTGCCGGCGCAACTGGTGGCGGGCGCGTTGTCCATTTCGGGCCTGTACGACCTGGAGCCGTTGCGGCATGCGCCCTTCATCCAGGCCGACGTGCCCTTGACGCCGGCTTCCGTGCGCCGGTCGAGCCCGGCGTTCTTCCCGCGTCCGCGCAGGCCTCTCTACACCGCCGTGGGCGGCGAGGAGACCGCGGAGTTCAAGCGGCAGTCTTCATTGATCCGCGACCAGTGGGGTCCCTCGGGCGTGCCGGTGAGCGAGACGATTCCCAGCGCCAACCACTTCACGATCCTGCACAACCTGGCGGATCCGAACGGGCGGCTGCATCGGCATGCGCTGACGCTGTTGGGCATCAAGCGCTGAAGTCAGAGGGGTATGGCCCGACCGCGATCCCGGCCCGGGTGCCTTTGACGTTCGAGGCCAGGCCCCCTCAGCCTTCCGCGGACTCGTCCTTCGCCTGCCCCGTCGCGCAGCCCTTGCACGGCCCGCAGCTGCCGCAGCCGCCCGCATTCGCGGCGGCGTCGATCGCCTTGATCTCGATGCGCCGCGCCGTCGCCTCCGACGCGCCCGTGGCGCGCACCAGCGTGCCCGATTGGGCGGCCAGCCTGTGCCTCAGCGATGCAGGGGCGAGCTTCCACACGCTGTAGCCGGCGGCGGCGAGGACGATGAGAAGGGTGATGAGCGTCTGCATGGATCAGGCTCCGAAGAAATACCGCACGCCGTAGTACGTGGCGCCGGCGGCGACGTAGGCCATGACGAACAGGTAGGTGGCCATGATGATCGGCTGCTTCCAGCCGCCGGTCTCGCGCCTGGTCACCGACAACGTGGCCACGCATTGCGGCGCGAAGACGTACCAGGCGAGCAGGGCGCACGCGGTGGGCAGCGACCAGGTGTGCTGGATCAGCGGCGACAGCTGCTCGGCCACCGCGTCGCCCGACGCCGACAGCGCGTACACCGTGCCGAGCGCGCCGACGGCCACTTCGCGCGCGGCCAGGCCCGGCACCAGCGCGATGGCGATCTGCCAGTTGAAGCCGATGGGCGCGAAGATGTATTCGAGCAGGTGGCCCAGCCGGCCGGCCAGGCTGTACTCGATGGCCGGGCCCGTGGCGCCCGCCGGCGGACCAGGGAACGTGGACAGGAACCACAGCACGATCATCAGCGACAGGATGATGGTGCCCACGCGCATGATGAAGATGCGCGCGCGCTCCCACAGCCCGATCGTGAGGTTGCGCAGGTTGGGCCAGCGGTAGGCCGGCAGCTCCATCATCAGCGTGTGGTGCGCCGGGCCGCTGCGGCGGCCCAGGCGCTTCAGCACCCAGGCCACGCCCATGGCGCTGACGATGCCGGCCATGTACAGCACGAACAGCACCAGGCCCTGCAGGCTCACGCCGAAGGCGAGCGAGCGTGCCGGGATGAACGCGCCGATCAGCAGCGCGTACACCGGCAGCCGCGCCGAGCACGTCATCAGCGGGGCGATGAGGATGGTGGACAGCCGGTCGCGCGGGTCGGCGATGGTGCGCGTGGCCATGATGCCGGGGATCGCGCAGGCGAAGCTCGACAGCAGCGGGATGAAGCTGCGGCCGGTGAGCCCCACGCCGGCCATCACGCGATCGAGCAGGAACGCGGCGCGCGGCAGATAACCGGAGTCTTCGAGCGCCAGGATGAACAGGAACAGGATCAGGATCTGCGGCAGGAACACCAGCACGCTGCCGGCGCCGGCGATCACGCCGTCCACCAGCAGGCTGCGCAGCATGCCGTCGGGCATGACGTGGGCCACCTGCTCGCCCAGCCACTGCATGCCAGCCTGGATGTGGTCCATCGGCCACTGCGCCCAGCTGAACACCGCCTGGAACATCAGGAACAGCACGACGGTGAGGATGGCCAGGCCGGCCACCGGATGCAGCAGCACGCGGTCGAGGCGGTCGTCCACGTGCGAGGCGGTGACGGGCTCGGTGAGCGTGGCGTCGAGCAGGCGGCGCACCTCGTTGTGGTCGCGCATGACCGCGTCGATGGCGGCCTGGCCCACGTGGCCGTGCGGCGGCTCGGCGTCGCGGTGCACGCCCGGGCCCGACGCGGGCGCGGCCGCGGGGTCGTGCGTGCGCGCGAGCCATTGGTCGATGACGGTGGTCAGCGACTCGGCGCCGCCGGTCTTCACCGCCACGGTCTCCACCACCGGCACGCCCAGCTCGGCCTCCAGCTTCTTCACGTCGACATGGATGCCACGCTTGCGGGCCACATCGGTGAGGTTCAGCGCCACCAGCATCGGGCGGCCCAGGCGGCGCGCCTCGATCACCAGGCGCAGCGTCAGGCGCAGGTTGGTGGCATCGGTGACGCAGACGAGCAGGTCGGGCGGCGCCTCGCCCGCGCGCTTGCCGGTGACGACGTCGCGCGTGACGGTCTCGTCGGCGCTGGTGGCGTTGAGGCTGTAGGCGCCGGGCAGGTCCAGCACGCGCACCTGCTTGCCGGAGGGCAGCGTCAGCAGGCCTTCCTTGCGCTCGACGGTGACGCCGGCGTAGTTGGCCACCTTCTGGCGGCTGCCGGTGAGCAGGTTGAAGAGGGCCGTCTTGCCGCAGTTCGGGTTGCCCAGCAGGGCCACCTGGCGGCTGTCGAGGGCATGCGCGCTCATGCCTGCGCGTCCGGCCACACCCACACGCAGGAGGCTTCCAGGCGTCGCAGCGCGAAGGTGCTGACGCCGCCGCGGCCGCCCACGCGCACGCCGATCGGATCGTCGCCGGGCTGCCCGAACGCGATCACGCGCAAGTGGGCGCCCTGCACGAAGCCGATCTCCATCAGGCGCAGCGCCATGCGTTCGTCGTCGGCGCTGGAGCCGGCGGCGCTGTCGGCCGATGCGAGCCGCACGCCCGCCACGGTGCCGGTGGCGTTGCGGGCCAGTGCGGTCAACTGCACCGAGACGCGGGTGTTCGCCGCGGGCGTGCCGGCGCGGCGCTCGCGCGGAGTGATCGCAACATCGGCGTCGTCCAGCGACGCGGGGTCGCCGAAGCGGGCTAGCACTTGACCGGACATGGAGAGGCGTTTCCAGGAAGGCGGGCTGAGGTTCTAAAGAAGAACCATTCGCATTCATTGTAGACCTCCGCCCGGCCCCTGTCATGGGACGGACATCAAGCCAAGCTGAATCGTTTGCGACTATCAGCCCGATAGCTTCTATCGAAAACGTGGGAATCATAGATTTGCCATAGTGGCCGCCCGGGTCGGCATGCCCCGGGCGTGCTTTCTTTTCCTATCGCGGTAATAGCTATTGACGATTATCTATCGATAGCATTTAACCTATAGTCGATCCCAACGCAGCACTCATCCACCAACGAGGAAACAAGATGTCCCTGATCAATACCCCCGTCCAGCCGTTCAAGACCGAAGCCTTCCACAACGGCAAGTTCGTCACCGTCACCGAGCAGTCGCTGAAGGGCCACTGGTCCGTGCTGATCTTCATGCCGGCCGCCTTCACCTTCAATTGCCCGACGGAAGTGGAAGACGCCGCCGACAACTACGCCGAGTTCCAGAAGCTGGGCGCCGAGGTCTACATCGTGACCACCGACACGCACTTCTCGCACAAGGTGTGGCACGAGACCTCGCCGGCCGTGGGCAAGGCGAAGTTCCCCCTGGTCGGCGACCCGACGCACACGCTGACCAACGCCTTCGGCGTGCACATCCCGGAAGAGGGCCTGGCGCTGCGCGGCACCTTCGTCATCAACCCCGAAGGCATCATCAAGACGGCCGAAGTGCACAGCAACGAGATCGCCCGCGACGTGAAGGAAACGCTGCGCAAGGTCAAGGCCGCCAAGTACACCGCCGAGCACCCGGGCGAAGTCTGCCCCGCCAAGTGGAACGACGGCGCCTCGACGATCACCCCGTCGCTCGATCTCGTCGGCAAGATCTAACTGCTAAGTCAATCGGAAAAGGAGTTTCACATGCTCGACACCAACCTGAAGGCGCAGCTCAAGGCCTACCTCGAGCGCGTGAAGCTGCCTTTCGTGATCACCGCCTCGATCGACGATGGCAAGTCCTCGCAGGAGATGCACGAGTTCCTGCAGGACATCGTCGGCCTGACCGACAAGATCACCCTGAAGACCGACGGCACCGACGCCCGCCGGCCGTCGTTCACGCTGGCCCGCCCGGGCGAGGAAGAGCGCATCCGCTTCGCCGCGATCCCGATGGGCCACGAATTCACCTCGCTGGTGCTCGCGCTGCTGCAGGTCGGGGGCCATCCGCCCAAGATCGAGCAGGAGCTCATCGACCAGATCAGGAATCTCGAAGGCGACTTGCGCTTCGAGACCTACATGTCCCTCACGTGCCACAACTGCCCGGACGTGGTCCAGGCGTTGAACCTGCTGGCCGTGCTCAACCCGCGCGTGAAGAGCGTGGTCATCGACGGCGGCCTGTTCCAGGCGGAAGTCGAGAGCCGCCAGGTGCTGGCCGTGCCGATGGTGTTCCTCAACGGCGAGCTGTTCGGCCAGGGCCGGATGGAGGTCGACGAGATCGTCAAGAAGCTCGACACGGGCTCGGCCGCGCGCGATGCGGTGAAGCTCGGCGCCAAGGACGCGTTCGACGTGCTGATCGTCGGCGGCGGGCCCGCGGGCGCGGCCGCGGCCGTGTACGCGGCGCGCAAGGGCATCCGCACCGGCCTGCTGGCCGAGCGCATGGGCGGCCAGACCATGGACACCATGAGCATCGAGAACTTCATCTCGGTGCTCGAGACCGACGGCCCGAAGTTCGCGGCCGCGCTGGAGAACCACGCCAGGCGCTACGACGTCGACATCATGAACCTGCAGCGCGCCACGCAGCTGCAGCCCGCCGGTGCCGACGGCCTCGTGGGCGTGACGCTGGACAACGGCGCCGTGCTCAGGAGCAAGACCGTGATCGTGTCCACCGGCGCGCGCTGGCGCGAGGTGAACGTGCCGGGCGAGAAGGAGTACAGGAACAAGGGCGTGGCCTACTGCCCGCACTGCGACGGCCCGCTGTTCAAGGGCAAGCGCGTGGCGGTGATCGGCGGCGGCAACTCCGGCGTCGAGGCGGCCATCGACCTGGCCGGCATCGTGGGTCACGTGACGCTGCTGGAGTTCGGCGCCGAACTGCGCGCCGACGCGGTGCTGGTCAACAAGCTCAGGAGCCTGAAGAACGTGGACGTCCACGTGCAGGCGCAGACGACCGAGATCACCGGCGCCGACGGCAAGGTCAACGGCCTCGTCTACACCGACCGCGCCAGCGGCGAGAGCCGCAAGGTCGAGCTCGAGGGCGTGTTCGTGCAGATCGGCCTGGTGCCCAACTCCGAATGGCTCAAGGGCACGATGGAGCTCACGAAGCACGGCGAGATCGTGGTCGACTCGCGCGGCCAGACCTCGGTGCCGGGCGTGTTCGCCGCCGGCGACGTCACCACGGTGCCGTTCAAGCAGATCATCATCGCCACCGGCGACGGCGCGAAGGCGGCCCTCGGCGCGTTCGACCACATCATCCGGCAGGCCGTGCCGGCGTGACGCCTTGGGCGCGCGCATGGCGCAAGGTCGCAGGGCGACGGCCGAGACCCCCCAATTCCTCTACCGCATCGTGCCCACTCGCGCCGGGATGCTCGTCTCGGGGCCCCTGAGCGCGAGATGCAGGTCATCGACGCCCACTTCGCGCACCTGCAGAAACTGGCCGAGGACGGCGTGGTGCTGATGGCCGGGCGCACCGTGGACACCGGCACGGCCACCTGGGGCATCGTCGTCCTGACGGCGGCGGCGTCGGCCGTGGCCGAGGCCGACATGCGCAGCGATCCGGCGATCGCGCAGGGCGTGATGCAGTGCGAGCTGTTCCCGTGCCGGGTGGCGGTCTGGTCGGACAAGTTCCGGCCGGATGCGTAGGGCTTTCTCGACCCCCGGAATTCGGTGTCGGGAAATGCGCAGGACTGCGCAGTTGTGTCGTTGCTTTTGCACGATTTCCACCTTTCGGGGGATTGTTGGTTATTGGCACTGCGCTGAAAAATGGATGTCATGAACACGCCGCATCATCTGGCGTGTTCGGGGAGAACAACCATGCCGCAGACCTTCAACGTCGGATCCCGGTCGCGTTTCGTGACCTTCATCGCCTGGGTTTTCATGCTCCTGGCGGCCTTCGCATGCGAGTGGGCGGTCATCCAGAACGCCACCCAGTCGTCGTGGAACGCGCTCGCCGGCGACCAGGCCAGCCTGCCCTGGCTCACCGGACAGTTGCTGCGCCATGCCACCTGGGTATTCCTGGCGGCCATCGCGCTGTCGCTGGCCACCATGGTGTGCGCCTTCGGCCTGCTGCGCCGCATCGAGTGGGCGCGTCGCGTGTTCATCGGGCTGCTGATGGTGGCGATCGGCGTCGACCTGGCCGGCCTGTGGCTGCAGCAGGAATTCATGCACCTGCTGGTGGATTCGGCGCTGCGCCAGGCCACTCCCTCGGCGGCCGACGTGTTCGGCGGCGTGGTGACCGCCGCCCGCGTGCTGGCCGGCTTCATCACGCTGGTGGCCAGCGTGGCGCTGGCGGGCATCATCCGGCGGCTGATGTCGCCGTCGGTGCGGCAAGAGTTCGCCTGAATCCCTCCGCTCTTGCTTCGACGGCCGCGCTCGCGGCCGTTGGTGGTTTTAGGGCTTGAGACGCGTGAACTGCGATCGTCCGAGCCACTTCCGGAAGTCGCGGTCGAAGCTGACCAGATGTTCGGCCTGATGAACCACGGCGGATGCGAGCCATGCATCGGGCAGTTCGTTGCCTGCCAGGTGTTTGTCCAGGCAGATCTGGCGTAGCGTGGGCCATTCGGGGCCCAGGGGCGCCAGTTGCACGCCGCGCATGGCCAGGATCGCGTCGAGGAAGGCGATCGCATCGGCCACGGGCGTGGGCTGGACGAAGACCTTGGCACTCGTCACCAGTCGCAGCATGCTGGCGAGCACCATCGGCATCAGCGTGAAGGGCGCTCCTTGCGCCGCCGCGAGGAGCGCGTCCTCCAGCCAATGGCGTGCGTTGTCATGGTGCGGATGATCGCTGCGCGACGCCGCCACCAGCACGTTGACGTCAGGCGTCATCGCCCGCAGCGGCCAGCATGGCCTGGTTGCTGCAGGGATCGATGCCTGCAACGAGGCCGCCGTGTCCATGGAAGACCGGCAGGCGCTTGCGCGTGGGGGTGGGCTCGGCGGTGCTGGCGCGCAGGCGCAACTGCAGCCCTTCCTCGATCAGGCGAGTCAGGCTCGTGCGTTGCTGCGCCGCCAGCGCCTTGGCGGCGACCAGCAGCGTGTCGTTCAGGTCGAGCGTGGTCTTCATGCATCGAGTATACAGATTTCTGTACATTGAAGCTCCTTTCGATGGCCGGTGGACACGGCAAGCATGGCATGCCGGCGCCTGGGGCGGCCGCCGCGAAACGAGGGATTTCGGGGCGATTCGCGGCGCGGACTTCGTCAGCCGATGTCGCCATCCACATAGAACCAGCGGCCGCCTTCGCGCACGAAGCGGCTCGTCTCGTGCAGCCGCTCGGCCTTGCCGCCCAGCTTGCTGCGCGCCACGAACTCGACGATCGCGTGGTCGGCGTCCTGCTGCACGTGGCGGCGCACGTCCAGGCCCAGCCAGCGCAGGCCTTCGGGCAGCGGCTCGATGGTGGCGGGGCGCGTCGACGGGTGCCAGGTGTCGGCCAGGTAGCCGGGCAGGCCGCTCGCGAAGGCGCTGTAGCGCGAGCGCATGAGGTCCTCGGCGGTGGGCGCCTGCAGCGCTTCGGGGCCCGCATGCCAGCGGCCACAGCAGCGTTCATAGGCGCGTGGTCGGCCGCAGGGGCAGGGCGAGGACGGGGCGATGGGCATGCGTGAATTCTCCGCTCAAGCTCGATCGCTTGATCCTCCTCCCGAAGGTCCGATAGACTGTATGCAAATACAGTATTCCGGGAGGGCCTCGGAACGACCCGAACCGCCGCGTTGCGACGCCCTCCCGCCTTTCCAGTGAACCTGCGTCCAACCAGTCCCCGCGATGTCTTCGCCTTCTTCCCTGCTGCCGCTGGAGCATCTGCATCCGGCGTTGTGGCGCGCGCACCAGCTGGGGCGCGGGCGGGAGGCGGTGCAGGCGAGTGGTTACTCCGCGCTCGACGCCGAGCTGCCGGGCGGTGGCTGGCCGCAGCGTGCCATCACCGAGCTGCTGCTGTCGCGACCCGGCTGGGGTGAGATCCGCCTGCTCGCGCCGGCGCTCGCGCGCGTGGGCGCGGCCGGCCGAGGCGTGCTGCTGCTGGGGCCGCCGGCCGAGCCATGCGCCGAGGCGCTGGCGCAGTTGGGCCTGGATCTGTCGCGCTGCGTGGTGATCCGCGGCGACGACCTGCTGTGGCCGCTGGAGCAGGCGCTGCGCAGCGGGCAGGTGGGCGCGGTCGTCGCCTGGGCGCCGGCCAGCCTCAAGGGCGAGTCCTTGCGCCGGCTGCAACTGGCGGCGCAGTCGCACGAGGGCCCGGCCTTCATCGTGCGTGCCGAGGCCGCGGCGGCACATCCCAGTCCCGCGCCGTTGCGGCTGGGGCTCGCGGGCGCGGGGCCCGACGCCCTGGCCGTGCGCCTGCTCAAGCGCCGCGGGCCGGCGCTGGAGCTGCCCGTGGTGCTCGCGCTCCCGCCCGTGCTCTCGCGCACCGCGCGCCAGCGGGCGCTGACGCCGCGGCGCACGCGCACGAGCGTACAGGCGCTGTCCGCCATCGCATGAGGGAGGGCAGATGCTCTGGATCGGCATCCACCTGCCGGCGTTGTCGCTGGAATCCTTCATCGCCACGCTGGCGCCGCCCGACGACGACCTGGCCGACATCGGTGCGGTGGCCCTCATCGCCCACCACCGCGTCGTCGCCGCCAACGCCGCGGCACGCGAGTGCGGCGTGCGCCCCGGCCAGAAGCGCGCCACCGCGCTGGCGCTGGCGCCCCAAGCGCGGCTGGGCGAGGCCGACCCCGCGCGCGACGATGCGGCGCTGATGGCCGTGGCCCACGTGGCGCTGGGCTTCACGCCGGCCGTGTCGTTCGGCGGCGACCACGTGGTGCTGGCCGAGGTGCAGGCCAGCCTGCGCTACTTCGGCGGCCTGCCGCGCTTGCTGCAACGACTCCGCGCCGAGCTCGCGCCGCTGGGCCATGCACTGCGGCTGGCGTGCGCGCCCACCGCGCAGGGCGCGCAGTGGATGGCGGTGGGCCACGACGACGCCGATGCGGCGCCGACCAACGGCAGGCCCGACTGGCGTGCGCGCGTGGGCGCCGTGCCCGTCGCCCGCATGGCCGCCGCCGTGCCGCACCTGGCCGCGCTCGAGTCGCTGGGCCTGGCCACCGCCGCCCATCTCTGGAAGCAGCCACGCGCCGGGCTCACGCGGCGTTTCGGCGGCGCGCTGCTGGCCGACATCGACCGTGCGCTCGGCGATCTCGCCGACCCGCGCCCCGCGCTGCAGCCCGCGCCCACCTTCGACAGCCGGCTGGAGCTGTTCATGCGCGCCGACGACAGCGCCGCGCTGCTCACCGGCGCCGCGGTGCTGCTCAACCGCCTCACCGCCTGGGCCTTGGCGCACCACGGACTCGTCGGCGGCTTCGAGCTGCACCTGCACCACGAGAGCTGCCGCAAGATGCTCGAGGATCCCGCGTCGCGCACCACCGTGCTGGAGATCGGCCTGGGCGAGCCGGTGTCCGACACCGCGCACCTGCACTCGCTGCTGCGCGAGCGACTGCAGCGCCTGCCGCTGGCCGCGTCGGTCATCGAGCTGAGCCTGCGCTGCCACGCGATCAGCCCCGGCGCGCCGCCCAATGCCGAGCTGTTCCCGTCGGCCGCCAGCGTGGGAGAGGGCTGGCACCGCCTGCTCGAACGCTTCGAGGCGCGGCTGGGCGCGCACAACATCCAGCGCCTGCAACCGGTGGCCGACCACCGCCCCGAACTGGCCACCGGCGTGCACCCCGGCGGCGATGCACCGCAGGCACGCGGCCGCGCAACAGGCGCCCCGCTGAACCTCGTCGCCCCGGCCGGCCCCGCCGCCACGTCCTCCGGCGACCCGGCCCACTGGCCGCGGCTGAAGCGCCCCGTGTGGCTGCTGCGCCAGCCGCAACCGCTGCGCGACGAGGGCGGCACGCCGCTGCTCTCGGGCAAGCCCCTGTGGCTCGTCGCCGGCCCCGAACGCATCGAGGCCGGCTGGTGGGACGGCGGCTACGCGGCCCGCGACTACTTCATCGCGCAGGACAACGACGGCGCGCTGCTGTGGGTCTACCGCTTCCGGCGCGCGCCGGAGGTGGGGGAGGTGGGGTGGTACCTGCAGGGCAGGTTCGGGTAGGCGGCGACCACGACGCCCGCGCCGGAGTCTGGTGCCAGGTCTTGCAAGGCCTGGCACCGTATCCCTGCACGCTCACTGCGCCGAGTCGCGCTTCTGCGCCTCTTCCTTCTCGCGGACCCGCAGGCAGATCGGATAGTTCTTGTAGCGCGATTCGTGGTCGCAGACGCGCTTGATGCACGCGGCTATCCTGGACGGATCCTGGTCCTTGCACACCTCGCGCGGGCCAAGCGGGTGCGTGGCATCGGCCGGCGTCGCGTCGGGATCGGCCGCCGTGGTGGCGGCCACGTCGGGCGTGATCCTCGCAGCGGTGTGCGCCGGCACGACGACCTGCGATTCGTTGGCCGGCGGCAGCGTGGGCGGCGGCATGTTGCTGGGCGGCGGCGGCAGCACCGGCGGCGGCAGGGCGATCGACGGCGCGCGGGCCGCAGTGCGCCTGGCTGCCGTCTTCGCATGCGCCGCGCGCGACGGTGCCACCTCCGGCGCGCTGGCGGCGTCGTCGGTGGCCACGTGCTGTGCGTCGCCAGCGGCCGCCGAGGCCACCTCCAGGGGCACCGGTGACGCGGCCTGGGCGGCAGGCATCGCGGGCGCCGCCGCTTCCCCGGGCGCCGACGCGGCCGAGCTGGCAGACGCTTCCACGGCGGACGCGGCCGCCGCGGATGCCGCCGAGGCGCTCTCGTCTTCCGGCGCCACGGCGCTGCGCACCGCGTCTGGCAGCAGGGGAATCCATTGCCGCCGCGTCGTCCACGCGCCGGCGGCCAGCATGGCCACCACCAGCACCAGCAGCACCGCGCGCAGCGGCAGGCCGGCCTTGGGCGGCAGCATCACGCTGCGCTCTGGCGTGTCGAACACGGAGTCCGAGCGCGGACGGGTGGACGGCGCCGACTCCGGCGCGGTGCGCGGCGTCTTTCGCGTCGGCTCGATCCGCATCGTGGCCTGCATCGTCTTCTCGAAGGCCGTCGGGTCGGCCGCCACCGGGGGCGTGCCAGCGCCCGCGGCGTGCGTGGGACGCGCGGGCACAGGGATCCTGCCCTCCAGCGCGTCGCGCATCTGGGCCACCGACTGCGGCCGCTCCTGCGGGCGCACGGCCATCGCCCAGTCCAATACCTGCAGCAGCAGCGGCGAGCAGCCCGGCGGGGCGATGCGCGCCAGCGGCTCCAGCTCGTCGCTCAACACGCGGGCGGTGGCCGGCAGCGGGGCGCGGCCGGTGAGCATGAAGTAGCAGGTGCCCGCCAGCGCGTACAGGTCCGTCCAGGGCCCCTGCCGCATGGTCTGCGTCTCGGCATACTGCTCGATCGGCGCGAACTGCGGCTTCAGGACCGCGGTCACGTTCTGCGTGCGGTCGGCCAGCACCAGGCGCGCCGCGCCGAAGTCGAGCAGCACCGGGCGGCCGTCGTCGCACCACAGGATGTTGTCGGGGGCGATGTCGCGGTGGTACACGGCAGCGCCGTGCATCACCTCCAGGGCGCCGAGCAGGGGCTCGATCAGCGCGCGCATCCACGCGTCGTTCAACGTGCCGGGCGTCATCTCCTTGCGCAGCTGGCGCAGCGTGCGGCCCTGGTATAGCGGCATGGCCATGTAGGCGGTGCCGTTGCCTTCCCAGAAGCGGAACACCTTCACCAGCGCCGGCTGGTCGAAGCGCGCGAGCAGCCGCGCCTCGTTGACGAAGGACTGCAGGCCGAGTGCGAAGGTGTCTTCGTTGGTGCGCGAGCGCAGCGTCACGCGCTCGCCCACGCTGCGTCCGGCCAGCGAGACCGGCATGTACTCCTTGAGCGCCACGTCGCGCTCCAGCGCCTCGTCCCAGGCGCGGTAGACGATGCCGAAGCCGCCGGCGCCGATGACCTCGCGGATCTCGAACTCGGCCAGGCGCGTGCCGGCGGGCAGGGCGTCGCCGCCGTCCGTCGGCATTGCGCCGGGAGGGGTGTTCGAGGGTTCGGACATGGATGGCCAGGGTCTGCCGGGAATGGTTGATCCCAGCTTAACGCGGAACTCGGCAGGTCCGTGGACGCGCCGGCACGCCAATGTCCTCGGGGTTTGCGAGCCTTGCGCGCGGCTTGCTCAGCCGCGTCGCGCGGCCTCGATCACCGCGATGTCGATCTTCTTCATCTGCATCATCGCGGCGAACGCCCGCTTGGCGGCGGCCGGATCGGGGTCGGTGATCGCGGCCGACAGGGCGCGCGGCGTGATCTGCCATGACAGGCCCCACCGGTCCTTGCACCAGCCGCAGGCGCTCTCCTCGCCGCCGTTGCCGACGATCGCGTTCCAGAGACGATCGGTCTCGGACTGGTCGTCGGTGGCGATCTGGAACGAGAACGCCTCGGTGTGCCTGAACCCCGGGCCGCCGTTCAGGCCGAGGCAAGGAATGCCGGCCACCGTGAACTCCACCGTCAGCACGTCGCCCTGCTTGCCCGACGGATAGTCGCCGGGCGCACGGTGTATCTCCTTGACGGCGCTGTCCGGCATCGTGTCCGCGTAGAACCGGGCCGCGTCCAGCGCGGCGCCGTCGAACCAGAGGCAGATCGTGTTCTTCGCTGTCATGTTGGCCTTCCACGCTGACGGAAGGCGCATCCTAACCGCGCCCAATGGCCGAGTTCGCGGGCCTCGTCAAGGCAAGGCGTAGGCGCGCAGCCCCGCATGCCCGTCGCTGGCCGTCGACTCCACCAGCACCAGCCGCCGGCTCGCGAGCACCCAGGCCTGGCCCCTGACAACGTCGCCCAGCGCGATCTGCGCGATCTCGCGTTGCAGGGCGAGGTTGACCACGTGCAGTTGCGTGCCGTCGGCCATCACGCCGATCGCGCCGTCGATGTCCGGCGCGATGCGTGCCGCCGGGTCGCCGGCAGTCGCCCGCGGCGCGATCGAGGCGCCGCTCCACCAGATCAGGCGCGCGGCGCCTGGCAGCGGGCCGCAGGTGAGGCCGCGCTGCGAGTCGAACGGACCGGCGCGCCAGTCGTAGCCGATGGCGATGGGCATGCCGCGGACGTCGTGGCAAGGGGTCTGCGCCGGCGCATCGACGTTGGCGTGCGGGTCGCTCGCGTCGATGGCGGTCTCGCGCAGGCGCTTGCCGTTCGCGTCGTAGTCGACCGCGACCACGCCCGAGCCACCATCGCCGGCGGGGTGGGCCCAGAACACGCGCACGCTGTCGCCGCGCACGGGCGCCAGCGTGGCCAGCCAGCCCGGACGACGCTCGAGGACGCGCCGGCGGCCCGGCTCGGTGGCGGCCGCCAGCGGGCGCCAGGTGAGCGTGTCGCCCGACGCGTTGAAGAAGCCGGCGCCCGAGGGGGCGACGACGCTGCACACGCCCTTGCGCCGCGGCGTCGGCAGCGACTTGACGACGGCGCCGGTGGCCGGATCGAGGCGCACCACCTGCGCGCCCAGGTCGAACCACAGGCCGCCGTCGGCGGTGCGCAACGGCACCGGCAGCGCCGAGGCATCCGCGCAGTCGCCGGCGTCGACCGTGTCCACTCCCAGCTCGTGCGTCCACGTCGGCACCAGCAGGTGCGTGGCGCGGGCCGCGGCGCGTGCGCCAGGCGCCTCGCCGGGTTCGCGGCAGAAGCCGGGCGTGAACGCGCCGGGCAGGTCGCGGGTTCGCGCCAGCACGGTGGCGGGCAGTTCGATGTGCACCCGTTGATCGGCATCGGCCGGCGCGTCGCCGGCCGGCGTGCCGAGCGCGAACACGCCGGCGCCGTCGGGCGCTGCGACCAGGCCGGCGAGCGCGAAGCGCGACGTCGTGCGGGCCAGCACCTGGCCGCTGGCCATGTCGCGCACCACCAGCTCCGAGCGCAGGCCCGCGGCCATGTCGGCGGCGTCGTGCTGCACGTCGAGTGCGCGTGCCGACGCGAACCAGCGGCCCCACGGGTCGACCACGAACGACGCGCCGGAATCGTCGCCGAGGCGCGCGCGCACGCGCGGCGCCGCGACGCAGGTGCCGGGGGCGAACTGCTCCACCGCCTGCGTGCTCGAATCGATCCGGAAGACCGCGCCGGTCTGCGCCGACACGTCCAGGCGAAGCGTGCCCGCTGCGTTGGTCTCCACGTCGTCCACGAGCGACTTGCTCGCCAGGTCCCATACGGACAGGCCCAGGCGCTGGCCTGGCTCCGCGCGCGCCACCAGCAGGCGCGCGTCGTGGTCGATGAACTGCAGGCGCAGCACGCGGCTCGCGTCGGCCGGCAGCCACGCGAGCTGCTCGCCCGTGGCGGCGTCGACGACGGCGTCGGGCAGGGCCACCCAGCGGCCGTCCGCCGAGATCGCCACCGGCGGCGCCGGCGCGCGCGTGCCGCAGTCGGTGGGCATCTGCGCCACCCAGGCGCCCGACGCGGCACGCCAGGCCACGCCGGTCGCGTCGCCCGTGGCCGCGTCGAAGTCGACCCGGCCGATGCACTGGCCCGTGGTGGCGAGCACCACGCGGCGGCCGTCGGCCGACGACGCCAGCGCCTGCACGCCGGGCGGCAGCGGCGTGGTGGATTCCCGCGCCGCGCCGTCGAGGCGCGCTCGATGCAGCACGTCCCGGGCGTCCACGTGCAACTGCCAGGCGCCGTCGCCGGAGATCGCCAGCGGGGCGCGGGCGGCGAGGGCATCGCTGGTGGCGGCGTCGCGCTGCGCCAGGACCGGCGGGCAGGCGACCAGGGCGAGGCAGGCGAAGAAGGCGCGGGTGGTGGTCACGGGCAACGGTCCTGGAGAGGCGATGCCGGTGACGATAGCAACGCGCGGCGGGCGCCGCGCGGAAGCAATGCTCACACGGGCGGGAGTTTTTCCGGGCGCTAGACTGCCGCAGTCTTTTTGTCGCCAGGACCGCCGCGTGTATTTCCAGAAGATCCGCCATCCCTCGAATTTCCGCTTCGCCGGCGCCCACGTCGACGGCTACCTGCGACTGGGCGACGCCGCGGCGCTGCGGGCGCAGGTGCGCGACCTGGGCGAGGACGTGTTCCACGTCGAGTTCCGCGACGACGCGCGCTGGCCGCTCGATCCGCGCCTGCTGCGCATGCACGACGACGCGTTCGCCGGGCCGTCGCGCCACCGCCTGGGCTTCGACGCCGACGGCACGCTGCGGCTGGAGGGCACCAGCGTGCTGGCCGGCGTGCCCGGCGCGTGCGTGGGCGTGTGCGGCTCGGCCTGGCTGGTGCAGCTGGCGCGCAGCGACGAGATGCGTTTCTACGGCCAGGGCGAGAAGGTCACCGGCCTGGAGAAGACCGGCCGGCGCACCAAGTTCTGGAACCTCGACGTGTGGGGCGACCACCCGATGCCCGTCATCATCGACGGCCAGGCCGACCCGCAGTACGCGGCCATCCCCTACCTGCTGGTGCGCAACGGCGCCCAGTGGATCGGGCTGCTGGTGGACCATCCCGGCAACGTGTTCATGGACACCGGCTCGAACTGGTTCTTCAGCGGCAAGGACGATCTCGGCGCGCCGCCCAGCCTCTGGTTCGGCGCCGACGAGGGCGTGCCCGCGTTCTACGTGATCGCCGGCGACAGCGCGGCCTCGGTCACGCGCCGCCTGCAGCGCCTGGTGGGCAAGACGCCGCTGCCGCCGCTGTGGTCGCTGGGCCATCACCAATGCCGGTGGGGGTATGCCGGGCCGCGCGACCTGAACGCGCTCGACGCCGCGTTCACGCAGCACGAATTCCCCAACGACGGGCTGTGGCTGGACATCGACTACATGGAGGACTTCAAGGTCTTCACGACGAGCCCGGCGGAGTTCGGCGATCGCGCGGCCGAACTGAAGGCGCTCACCGACAAGGGCCGCCGCGTGGTGCCCATCCTCGACCCCGGCGTGAAGGTGGCCGACCACTACGAGGTGGCCGAGAGCGGCGCGCGCGCCGGCATCTTCTGCCAGAACCCGGAAGGCCTGCCCTTCGTCGGCTTCGTGTGGCCGGGCCGCACCTGGTTCCCCGACTACTCGCTGCCCGAAGGCCGTGCCTGGTGGGCCGGCTACGCGAAGCAGTTCCGCGACTGGGGCTTCAGCGCCGCGTGGATCGACATGAACGACCCCAGCACGGGCGCCGCCGAGGTCGACGACATGCGCTTCCAGCACGGCCGGTGGCCGCACTGGACTTACCACAACCTCTACGCCACCGGCATGGCCCAGGCCACCTGGGAAGGCTTCAAGGCCGCGGCGCCCGACGAACGTCCGTTCATCCTCTCGCGCAGCGCGGCCACCGGCTCCAGCCGCTGGACGGCGCTGTGGACCGGCGACAACTGGAGCAACTGGCACCACCTGCGCCTGGGCATCCCGGGCACGCTCAACCTCGCGCTCTCCGGCATCCCGTTCAACGGCCCCGACGTGCCCGGCTTCGGCGGCAACGCCGACACGGAACTGGCCATCGCCTGGTACAAGGCCGGCATGCTGTTCCCGTTCCTGCGCAACCACTCGGTCAAGGGTTCGGCGCCGCAGGAGCCGTGGCAATTCGGGCCCGACGCGCTGGCCGTCATCCGCCACTACGTGCGGCTGCGCTACAAGCTGCTGCCCTACCTGTACCAGCTGTGGGTGGCGCAGGCGCGCGACGGCTCGGCCGTGATGCGCCCGCTGTTCCACGACTTCGACGACGCCGACGGCCTCGCGCTGGATCGCATCGACGACCAGTTCCTCGTCGGCCCCGCGCTGATGCAGGCGCCGCTGCTGCACCAGGGCCAGCAGCGACGCACCGTGGCGCTGCCCGGCGCGCAGCGCTGGATGGACGCGGGCAGCGGCCGCTTCATCGAGGCGGGTCGCAGCATCCACGTGCAGAGCGACACCGCGTCCACGCCCTTGTACCTGCGCGAGGGCCAGCTGGTCGCGATGCAGCCGGGCGAGCGCACCACGCAGCACAACGACCTGTCGGACATCGAGCTGCACGTGATGCTCGGCGCGGGCTGCGCCGCCGAGGCGACGCTGGACTACGTCTTCGACGACGGCCTCAGCGACGGCCACGAACGCGGCGAGCGCGGGGCCGTGCGCCTGCGCGTGACGCGCGCGGGCGACGAGTTGCGTGTGGGGGTGGAGGTGCTGCAGGGCGGCTGGAAGCCGCTGCGGCTGCAGGTGGTGGGCTATGACGGCGCCACGTCGACCGTCATTGCGCTCCCTTCCGGGAAGGTATCGCAGGCCCTGGTCGCAGATACCTGGCGCTTCAGCGGGCAGCCGCTGGCGGTTGCGCGTGGCCAGGTCGTGACGATCTGATCCGGGGCCTGGCCCCGAACGTCAGTCGGCGGCGTCGCTGAACTGGCCGGCGAACGCGCGCGCGAATTCGGGCGTGCCCGTCAGCGTGAGGGCGACGGCATGCCAGCCGCCGCCCTCGACGCCCACCTGCAGGTCGTGATCCCACTCGCCGCCGTCGTCCGCGGGCCCGTGCGTGTGCGGGAACGCGCGCCAGGCCCAGTCGAGCATCGATTGCGCCTCGGCCAGCACGGCGGCGTGCTGCGCGGCAGGCGTGGCGGCGAGCGCCTCGATCGTCACGACGCCCTCGTCGTTGTCGCCCACGTCCAGCGTGAGCCAGCGCAGCGGGGTCATGAGGCCGGCACGGTGGGCGCGTCGCGCGGTCGCGGCGCCGGGCCGAACACCTGGTCCAGCGCGGCGTTGAACACCTTGAAGTCCAGCGGCTTCGTCCAGTAGTCGTCGAAGCCGGCCTGCAGTGCGCGCTGGATGTCGGCGGGAATCGCGTTGGCCGACAGGGCCACCACGCGCAGGCCCGCGGTGAGCGGGTTGGCGCGCAGCCGGGACAGCACCTCCAGGCCGTCGATGTCGGGCAATTGCATGTCCACGAGCGTGAGGCCCGGCAGGGTCTGCGCCGCGCGGGCCACGCCGCTGGCGCCGTCGGGCATGCTGTCGAACTCGATGCCGGGGCGGCGCCGCACCAGCTCGCTGACGATCATCACGTTGACCGCGTTGTCCTCGATGTAGAGCAGCCGGTGCGAGGGCAGTGCCAGCGGCCCCGACTCGGCGGCCGCGTCCAGGCACACCTCGAACACGCTGCCCACGCCCGGCGCGCTGCGCACGGCTATGCGCCCGCCCATGCCCTCGACCAGCGCCTTGACGATCGTCAGCCCGATGCCGGTGCCCTCGATGCCGTCGCGCTCGGCACCGGCGCGGTTGAAGGGCTCGAACGCGTCTGTCTGCTGCTCGGAGGTCATGCCGATGCCGTCGTCGCTCACGCGGATGCGCACCTGGCCCGCGTCGGGCGCCACCTCGAGGTGGACGCTGCCGCCGGGCCGGTTGTACTTGATCGCGTTGGTGAGCAGGTTGACCAGCACCTGCTTCAGGCGCGTCGGGTCGGCGCGCACGTGCAACGGGCTGGCCGGCGCCAGCACCGTGACGCCGTGCAGCCGCGCGAGGCCCTCCACCAGCGGCAGGCTCTGCTCGATGACGGTGGCCATCAGCACCGGCTGCAACACCACGTCGCGCGCCGGGCCGTCCATGCGCGAGAGCTCCAGCACGTTGTTGATCAGCGTGAGCAGGTGCTCGCCGGCGGAGCGGATGTGTTCCAGGCGCGTCTGGCGCGTGGCGACGCCGGCGTCGTCGTCGGGCGCGGCGGCGTCGGCCAGCAGCAACTGCGTGAAGCCCAGCACCGCGTTCATCGGCGTGCGCAGCTCATGGCTCATGCGCGCGAGCAGCTCCGACTTCGCCTGGCTCTCGCGCAGCACCAGCTCGCGTTCGTGGCGCGCCGCCGCGGCCTCGTGCGCCTCGGTGATGTCCCAGTTCACGCCCAGGCGCATGCGCGTGTGGCCGGCTTCGTCGCGCACGGGCAGCGAGCGCGACGCGAGCCAGCGCGTGCTGCCGTCGGCGCGCAGGATGCGGAACTCGTAGTACGCGGTGCGGTCCTCCACGCGCGCGCTGTGGATCTGGTCGTTGACGTAGTGGATGTCGTCGGGATGCACCCACTGCGCCATCTCCTCGAGGCTGGGGCTGTCGGGCCGCGGCGCGAGGCCGCGCAGCACGAACATCTCGTCGTCCCAGCGCGAGGTACCCGTGTCGGGGTCCCACTCCCAGATCCCGATGCCCGCGGCGCGTGTCGCCAGCGCGCTGCGCTCCGTGGCCTCGCGCAGCGCCGCCAGCGCGAGCTCGCGCTCGGTCACGTCGATCGCCACGCCGCTGGCGCGGTAGGGGCTGGCCTCGGGCTCGGTGCGGGCGCGCGAGACCACGTGGCGCACCTGGCCGTCCACGCGCAGGATGCGGTGCGCGATCTCCAGCGGGACGTCGGGGCTCTCGATCCACTGCAGGCAGGTGTCGCGCACGCGGTCGTGGTCCTGCGGATGCACGAAGCGCTCGAGCCAGCCCATGAAGCCGGGCGCCGGCTGGTCCGCGGCCAGGCCGGACAGCACGTACATCTGCGCGTTCCACTCGGCCGAGCCGTCGTCGCGCAGCACGCGCCACACGCCGATGCCCGAGGTGGAGGTGACGTCGTCGAGGCGGCGCGCGAGCTCGTCGGCACGCTGGGTGCGCTCCATCTGCTCGGTGATGTCGAGCGCCACGCCGCTCAGCGCCACGGGCGTTCCGAAGCCGTCGCGCTGGGTGATGCGGCGCGTGAAGATGTGGTGCCAGCGGCCGTCCTTGCCAAGGTGTCGCGACTGCGTGTCCTGGGGCTGCAGCGAGACCAGCGCGCGCTGGTAGGTGGCCAGCACCTCCAGCAGGTCGTCCGGATGGATGCGGCGCCGGATCTCGTCGACGGGGACGCCCTCGTCGAGGACGTCGACGCCCATCATCGCGGCGGCGCGGGCGTTCAGGTGCACGCGCTGGCTCAGCAGGTCGTGGCGCCACATCGACACGTCCGCCAGCTCGGTGGCCAGCTGCAGTTGCGCGCTGGCCTCGTCCACCGGCGAGGCGAGCTCGAAGGTCTCGGTGTCGTCCATCACCAGGCCCACCACGTGGTCGGCGCGGCCGTCGGCGTCGGCGAACACCTGCCAGTGCGCGCGCACGCGCCGCAGCCCGCCCGTGGGCGTGAGCAGGCGATAGCGGTGCGCGTAGACGCCGGGCTGCTCCATCGACTCGGTGAGCACCTGGAACAGGCGGTCCTGCGGCACGCTGGACTGCGCCACCTGCGCGATCGACGGCGTGCCGCGGCGCGGGTCGATGCCGAAGAAGCGGAACATGTGCGGATCCCAGCGCCCCACGCGCGTGCGCACGTTGCGCTCCCACAGGCCGATGCGCGCGTGCGACTGCACGAACTCGAGCAGGGCGGCCAGGCGGCGGATCTCGGCGTCGGTCTCTTGTTCGGCCTTTCCGGCGTGACCCCCGACGAGCGTCAGCAGCCGCAGCCCGCCCTCCACCGCGTCGAGCTGCACATCGCAGTGCAACGGCGCGCCGTCCTGGCGCCGCAGGCGCCGGCGCGCGAGTTCGCCCGCCGGCGGCAGCCAGGCCGGCGTGGCGGCGTCGGCCAGCAAGGTCTCGACGACGCTGCCCAGCGCCTGCGCGCCGACGAAGCCCGTGAGCGCCCCGAAGGCGGCGTTGAACCAGGTGACGCGGCCCTGCGCGTCGAGGGCCGCGAGCGCCACCGGGGCCGTGCTCGCCCAGGCCTGCAACGCCGCGGGCGCGGCGCTCGGTCGGGGAAGGCCCTCGGGTTCGGACATGGCGTGACGCTGGTCGGGGAAACCGGTCGAGTCTACCGCCGGGGCTGCCTTTGCCGACCCTGTCGTTCGGCAGCGGCGAGAATGGCGGCATGTCTGATTCGAACACCCTCATCCCACCCCCGTTGACGCCCGCCGGCGACGTGGACGCCGCCCTCTCCGCCGCCGGTTTCGCGGTGGTCGGACCGCAGGCGATGGCGTCCCTGATGGGCGCGCCGTTGGCCGCGCTGGACGCGTGGCTGCCATACTGGAGCCGCCTGCCGGCCGACGCCTACCTGCTCGATGGCGGCAAGTACCGCCAGCGCCGCCATGGCGTGTTCGTGGTGGACGGCGACCAGGTGAGCGCGGCGCCTGCGCGGCCGCACTGGCAGCCGGTGGACTACAACGCCCTGCACGGCGGCATCGAGCGCCATTTCGAGCCCATCGAACCCGGCCTGGCCGGCAACGCTGCCTGGCTTCGACTGCTGGCGACGCTGGCCGCGCGTGCCTCCGCGCTCAAGGGCGCGCGGCGCTGGTTCGTGGAGGCGCACCCGTTTCGCATCGATACCGCCAACGGCATCGGCCGCCCCACGCCCGAGGGCGCGCACCGCGACGGGGTCGACCTGGTGAGCGTGACGCTGGTTGAGCGGCACGGCATCAAGGGCGGCGAGAGCCGCGTGTTCCAGGCGGCCTCAAGCGCCGGGCTGCGCTTCACGCTGTCCGAGCCCTGGACGACCGTGCTGCTGGACGACGCCCGCGTGATCCACGAGACCACGCCCATCCAGCCGCTGAAGGCCGGCGAGCCGGGCTGGCGCGACACGCTGGTGCTCACCTTCCGCGCCGGCGGCTTCCAGGGGCCGAAGTAAAGAACGGCCCCGGAAATTGCTCGCCGGGGCCGCCAAAACTTCGAGGCCGTTCGCTCGAAGTCGCTCAACTGTCCTGAGGCTTACGGATGGCGCGAGCAATCGGATGCGCGCGACTGGCGCCACAATGCGCCGACCACACTCGACCAGGGGAGTCCCATGACCGAACCCGCCGCCGACAAGGCCACCGCCGACAAGCCCAGGCAGGCGCAACGCGACGCCGTCGAGCGCGCCCTGGCGGCGCCGCCCAGTCGCAGCACCGGATCGATCAGGCTCGGCGGGAAGAAGCTTGACTACAAGGTCGAGGGCGCCTTCGTGCCGGTGCTCGACAGCACGCAGGGCGAGAAGCGCGGCGAGCCGCATGCGGCCGTGTTCACGACGGCCTACCAGCTGGAGCGCAAGTCGGGCGACACGAAGCCGCGGCCGGTGTGCTTCGCCTTCAACGGCGGCCCCGGCTCGGCGTCGATCTGGCTGCAGCTGGGCGCGCTGGGGCCGAAGCGCCTGCGCATCGGCAACGACGGCAGCATGCTGCCGCCGCCTTACGAGGTGGAAGACAACCCGCTCAGCTGGTTCGAGCACTTCGACCTCGTGTTCGTCGACCCGCCGCACACCGGCTACTCGATCACCGCGAGCGACGACGCGCGCAAGAAGCTGCTGTCGGTGGACGGCGACGTGGCCTGCCTCACCGACGTGATCCGCCAGTGGCTGTCACGCCACCAGCGCTGGACTTCGCCCATCTACGTGGCCGGCGAGAGCTATGGCACCACGCGCGGCGCGGCCATCGCCGACAAGCTGGCGGAGCAGGGCGTGTCGCTGGCCGGCCTGATCCTGATCTCGTGCGCGATGGATCTCCAGTCCATCGTGTTCGAAGCCCGCAACGACCTGCCCTACGCGCTGTTCCTGCCGGCCTTCGCGGGGGTGGCGCAGTACCACGGCTGCCTCAAGGGCCCGCAATCGAAGTCGGCGGCTGCGGCGCGCGCCCTGGCCAGCGAGTTCGTCGACGCGGACTATCTCCGCGTGCTGCACCGCGGCGCCAGCGCCACGCACGACGAGCGCGCCAGGGCCGCCAGGCGCATCGCCGAGCTCACGGGCCTGCCGGCCACGCTGGTGGAGCACCGCAACCTGCGCATCGCCGACAACGTCTTCTTCACCGAGCTGCTGCGCGACCGCGGCCAGATCGTCGGCCGCCTCGAGGCCCGCGTGGCCGGTCCGATGGGCCTCGCGCGCACGCACGAGTGGGACTTCGACCCGGGCATGGAATCGCTGGTGGGCCCGTACACGATGGCCGGCATGGGCTACTTCATCGGCACGCTCGGGTTCGATCCTTCGTGGCACTACGAGGTGCTGTCCATGGACACCAACAAGCACTGGAACTGGAGCCGCGGCGAGGCCCAGGGCAATTCGTTCTGCAGCACCAGCCCCGACCTGTCGCGCGCGCTGCGGCGCAACCCGCACCTGCGCGTGCTCGCGGCCAGCGGCCATTTCGACCTCGGCACGCCGTCCACCGCCAGCGACTGGTCGCTCGCGCAGCTCGACATCCCGGCCGACGTGCGCCAGCGCGTCACGCACAAGTACTACGACGCCGGGCACATGATGTACACCCGCGACGAGGATCTCGTGAAGCTGAAGAAAGACCTCGCGGCCTGGCTTCCTTGACAATGCATCGATGAAGCCTCCGAAAAGACTGCAGCCCCTCGTCGACGAAGGACTGATCGACACCGTCGTGCGCCAGCTCATGAGCGGCAAGGAAGCCATGGTGTTCGTCGTGCGCAGCGGCGAGGAGACCTTCTGCGCCAAGGTCTACAAGGAGGCCACGCACCGCAGCTTCCGCCAGGCCGTCGACTACACCGAGAATCGCAAGGTGAAGAACTCGCGCCAGGCGCGCGCGATGGCCAAGGGCACGAAGTTCGGCCGCGAGAAGCAGGAGGAGGCCTGGCAGAGTGCCGAGGTCGACGCGCTGTACCGCCTGGCGCGGGCCGGCGTGCGCGTGCCCCGGCCCATCAACTTCCACGACGGCGTGTTGCTGATGGAGCTCGTCACCAACGCCGACGGCGACGCCGCTCCGCGCCTGAACGACTGCGAGTTCACGCCCGAGGACGCGCGCCGCCACCATGCGACGCTGGTCAGGGAGGCGGTGCGCATGCTGTGCGCCGGCGTCGTGCACGGCGACCTGTCCGAGTTCAACATCCTGCTGGCCGAGGACGGCCCGGTGATCATCGACCTGCCCCAGGCCGTGGACGCCGCGGGCAACAACCACGCGCAGCGCATGCTGATGCGCGACGTCGGCAACCTCGCCGCGTTCTTCGGCCGCTTCGCGCCCGAGCTGCGCAAGACCGAGTACGGCCCGGAGATCTGGTCGCTGTTCGTGGGCGGCGCGCTGACGGTGGAGACGCCGCTCACCGGGCGCTACGAATACAAGCAGGGCGCCGTCGACCTGCGCGCGGTGATGCGCGAGATCGAGGACACGCGCGAGGAAGAGGCGGAGCGCCAGCGGCGCATGTCGGGAGACTGACAGGGTCTGGACCCTGTGAGTAACCCCGGCGACACCCGGCCGCGCCGGCGTTCGTAGAATGGCGCTGTCCGCTCGCAAGGCGGACAGCGTTCTCAGGGCGGGGCGAAATTCCCCACCGGCGGTATCCGCGACTCGTCGCGGGAGCCCGCGAGCGCCTTCGCGTCCTCACGAGCGAAGGGTCAGCAGACCTGGTGCGATGCCAGGGCCGACGGTCACAGTCCGGATGAAAGAGAAACGCGAAGTGTGAGCTGCTGCATTGGCTTCCTGAAGCGAAGCGTGTGCGGCCGCTGCGTTCTCGCGCGCCCTGATTCTGGCAACCACTCACTCGAGAGAACCATGAATCAGATGACTACCCAACATCTCACGCCCCCCGCCGCGAGCCATCCGGCCCGCATCGCGGTGGTCTGTTCGTCGTGGCACAGCGACATCGTCGACCAGGCCAAGCACGCGTTGCTGGCCGAGTTCTCCCGAAGTCCGGCGCCGCCGGGCCAGGTCGACCAGTTCGAGGTGCCGGGCGCCTTCGAGATCCCGCTGCTGGCGCAACGCCTCGCGCGCTCGGGGCGCTACGACGCCATCGTCGCGTGCGGCCTCGTCGTCAACGGCGGCATCTACCGCCACGAGTTCGTGGCCGCGGCCGTCATCGACGGGCTGATGCGCGTGCAGCTCGACACCGAGGTGCCGGTGCTGTCGGCGGTGCTCACCCCGCGCGACTTCCACGAGCACGCCGACCACCTGCGCTTCTTCAGCGAGCACTTCGTCAAGAAGGGCGCGGAGGTGGCGCGGGCGTGCCTGGAGACGATCGCGGGGCTGCGGCGGGTGGATCTGGCAATGGCCTAGCCTCTAGCGCTTCGCGGCGGCCGCGGCCTGCGCCATCGCGCGCTCCAGCGCCGGCGTCTGCGCGATCGTCGCGGCCGGGTCGGCCAGCGAACTGGCCGCGACGTGGCCGAGGGCGTGGCGCCAGGCCGCGAGCCGGCCCAGCGCGTCGGCATCGTCGACGAGCGGCGCGGCGATCAGGCGGCCCAGCAGCGCGGCGGCCGTTTGGCCCAGCTTGCGGTAGCTCTCCCATTGCTCCTCCGTGAAGAACTGGTCGGCGGTGGTTTCCTGCGGGAACGTGGCATGCGTGTGGGCGTACTGGCGCACGTCGGTGGCAAGCGACTGGATGAGGCGCGGCTTGATCAGCAGCACCGCCGTGCCCGCCGCGATGAACGCGTCGGCATCGTCCGGCGGTGCTCCGGGCGGACAGGCCCACAGCAGCCGCATGCAGGCGTCGTCGGCGTACTCGCCGCGGCCCGGGGTGGCGTTGGTCAGCAGCGCGTCTGCCAGCGGCGCCAGCGCGCGCAGGGGGCGCAGCAAGCGTGGCGTAAACTCGAAGAACTCGCAGCCGAAGTCGATGCGCGCGAGGCGCATCGCGTTCGCGACGTCCTCGCCGTCGTAGTCCGGATCGGCGCCGTTGTCGCAGGCGATGACCAGGCCGACGCGGCGTCGCAGCAGCTCGTAGACGCCGAGGTTCTCGAAATGGCCGCCGTCGGAGAGGTACCAATAGCGCGCGTAACGCCCGCCGAAGCGGGCCATCAGTTCCGCGAACAGGTAGGTCTGGGTCTCGAACAACCGCGAGACGCCGCGAGCGAGGGTCTCACGCCACGACTCGCGCACCGGGTCGAGCGCAAGGGCACCAGCGCGCCACCAGTGCCCGAGCCGAACGTTGGCCAGCCCCAGCGTCAGCGACTTGCCCAGCGAGGTCTGGCGGCCGACGCCCGTGCTGAAGGCGGCGCCGGAGATGCTGATCCACTGGCCGAGCGACAGGTCCTCGGGCGCCGACCAGTCCACCTTCGGGAGTGGCCCGGGAGCCGCTCCCGGGCTCGCGGGCGGGGCGGCGGCGGGCATCGAGACGCGGGGCACGAACTGGCCGTCGATCGCGTAGTGGCCGGGCGTCACGCTCATCGGGCGGCCATGGCGGTCGCGCTGGACGAGCGGATCGGTGGGTGAGACCGTCTCGTTGAGCGTCACGTTGATCAGGTGCAGGGGTGCCCCGTTGCCGGCATCGTAGTAGCGACCAAGCGGAAGATCGTCGGCGGGATGGGGATCGCTGATGCGCGTCCAGCGCGGATCGGGGTCGATGATGCGCTCGGCGTTGGTCGCGCCGAGGTAGGCGCGCGTCAGGCGCGAGGCGTACAGCGACTGCAGCGTCGACATGTTGATGAACTGGAAGCTGCGCGCGACCGCCAGGCCCACCAGCAGCATGAGCGCGGTGATCCCGGCCAGCGGCAACGCACCGTCGCCGGGGCGGGTCAGCGCTTCGGGCGCGACGCCCGCGGCCATGGCGACCACCGCCCAGGCCAGGCAGAACCAGACGACCACCAGCAGCGCGAACAACGCCCCGCCCGCGGCCAGGGCGAGCGCATCCAGCGGGATGCGCTTCAGGACGCTCAGGTTGGACGGCTTGCCGGCGAAGGACGCGAGCTGGCGCACGACGACCAGCAGCGCGCCCGCGCCGGCACCGGCGGCGCCCAGGGAGTTCTTCCAGTCGTCCCAGTGGGAGACGATGTAGTGCGAGGCACCGACGGCCAGCGCACCCACCACGGCGATCAGGGCCCAGCGCATGGCGTCCGCCAGCTCCTTGGTGAGCATGACGCGCGTCGACTGCATCAGGCCGGGCGCCGTGGCGCCGGACGCTTCGGACGCGCTCGCCGTGCGGGCCGTGCGGGCCACGCCGACGGCGGCGAACGCCAGGTAGGCCAGCGCCAGCAGCAGCATCGCGGCGACGGTGCCGAAGAATCCGCTCAGCGGCTGCGAGGCGAGGTAGGGCGACCGCGCGCCGGTCTTGTCCGCGATGAAGGCGGCGACGCGGGGCTGCAGCGCGGCCGCGACCAGTCCGAGGATGGCGGCCGTGCCGATGAAGAAGCCGGTCGCCCGGCCCCGCCACCAGGTCGATCCTTGCGTGGGCGTGTCGGCACGGGGCATCTGGCAGGCGAAGAACGCGAAGCCGACCGGCACGACCCAGGCCGCCAGCAGCACCAGCGCCAGGGCGGTGAATCCGCTGCCGGGGCTGGGCGACACGAGCGGCATGAAGTCGGGAATCCAGGCTGGCGGCAGGTCGTCCAGCAGGCACCGCAATCCCGCGTCCGCCAGGATCACCGGGCCGGCGACCACCAGCAGTGCCAGCCCCAGCACCACGTGCAGGCCGCACCAGTTGCGGATCTGCATCGCGATCGCGTAGACGTAGTCGCCGGCGCCCGTCGGCGCCAGGTAGCGGCCGCTGTTGCGCAGCCACCAGAGCTGCTGGCCGGGCGCCGTGGCCTGGCCCTGCGCGGGGCGGGAGAAGCTGCCGGCCAGGAGCGCGTACGGATCGATGGGCGCGCGGGGAATGGCGACGCGCGCGAACAGGCTCATGAAGAAGGCACCGATGTAGCCGCCGCCCGAGACCGTCGACAGCACGTCGACCGCGCGCAGCAGCCCGAGGCGCGCCAGCGTCTGCAGCACGCCCAGCGACGTGGTGGCGCTGCGGATGCCGCCGCCCGAGAGCGCCAGGCCGATCACCTGCGACCAGTCGGCGACCTCCGCGGGGAGGCCGCGACTGCGGCGGCGCGCCCGCACGCGTTCCAGTTCCTGGTCCGCCGCGGACTCCCTCCACGATTCTCCGTAGCTCTCGGCCATGCTGCCTCCTTCGTCCAGCGCGCTTCATAGCACGCGCACGGCGTCGAAGCTGACGCCGACCGGCGTGGCGGCCCATGCAAACTAGGGGCGGCCCTGGGCATTGCTGGCGATGCGGGGCTCGGTTCAAATCGGCGCTGCACTTCACCGAGGGAGCGACTGACATGCGATCGACGATGCTTGAACGTTGCAGGGCGACTTGCTGGATCGCCCTGGTTGGCACATGCGGGCCGGTGGCGGCGATGGACGTCGCCGACGACGGTGGCGGTTTGCAGCGACTGGGCTATCTCGACAACCTCCTGAGCCTGCTGTCGTCGTCCGCCTGGCATTTCATCGCCGCGGTCGCACTCCTGTCGCTGTTGATCGCCGTCCTCCTGGAGGCGACGGCGGACCTGGGCCTGCGCCCCACGGCCTACCGATCCGTCATCCGCGAGACCTTGAATGACCCGGATGAACCGTGGCTGGCGGTCGGCATCGACGACGCGATGCTGGGGCTGCTGCCCGACGAATTGGCAGCTCAACTGGCCAGCCTGGCCAACGCAGTGCCCGCGCCGCGGGAAGTGCGCCGTGCCTCCTTCAGGTACGCCTTGATGGGCACTGATTTCGCCATCGACGAGATCGACGAGCTTGAGACGCCGGGTGGCGAGCCCAGTCCCGCGCAGCAGGCCCGACGGGCGAGGCTCGAGCGGCAGCTCGATCTGCTCCAGGTCCGCCTGCGCCAGCGCTACCGGCGACTCGAGCGCCAGCTGGCCCTGCTCGTGAGCAGCGCGGGCATCGTCCTGCTGCTCGCCGACCTGAGCACCCAGCGCTGGGGCACGCTGATGATGCTGATGACGCTGTCCGTCCTCATTCCGCTTGCCGCGGCCTTCATGGCCCCGTTGCTGCGCGAACTGCTGCGCAACCTCGTTCGCCGGCTCTGAGAATGGCCCGGCCCGAGATCCTGCCGGCCACGGGGCTCTACGCCACCCTGCGATGGGGCGGCTCGTCACGGCCAGCGCGCGTGGGCAGCGGCAACCCCTTTGCGTTCTCGAGGCGGCGCCCCCGCCTCATCCTGCTCATCCCCGGCTACAACGTCAGCGAGTCGCGGGCGCAGGGGGAGTTGTCCCGCTTCGAAGGGCACCTGCAGGGCATCTCGGCGAGGCTCGCCGCGGACGTCGGCTGGCTGGTCTGGCGTGGCGACTGGGGCCTGCCCCGCCTCGGCGGCCTGGCCTACCCGTTCAAGGTCGCCGAGACCCGGCACCTCGGCAAACTCGTCGCCGACTTCATCATCGAGCTGCGACGAGAGTCCAGCCAGAACCGCGAGATCGTCCTCGTCGCACATTCGCTGGGATGCAAGCTGGCCCTCGAAGCCGTCGAGTGCCTGCGCGCCTCCGGCGTTCCGACGAAGGGCGTGAAACTCTTCCTCATGGCCGCCGCCGTCGCGATCGATGAGGTGGATGTCGCTGGACGGCCTCTCTTTCTTGCGGCCCGCCATCCTGTGCAGCGCGGGGTACTGCATTCGAGGAGCGACCTGGTCCTGCGTGCGATGTTTCGCCTCGGACAGGCCGTCGCGCCCGACGTGCCGTGGTGGTCGGGCGCCGTGGGCGTGGAGGGCGATCCGGGGTCGGCATGGACGTTCAGCGAGCCGATGCCCGGATTCGGCCACGGCGCGTACTGGGGCCATCGCAACAGCGCCGAAAAGTTCGCGAACTTCATGGGCTCGCCGAATGCGTCGACCCGCGCGCCCGTGCGTGACATCGCCCACCGCCCGGGTCCGGGCGCCCGCGGCTTGCCGACGATGGTGCTGCCGGTCAGGCGGCCGGGTTCCTAGAACTCTCGGACGCGAGGTGCGTGACAACGACGGGCGTCGTCATCCCGCGCGCGGGAAGACCGGAGAGGGTGTCAGCCCGCCACGCGGGGCAACGTCAGCACGATGCTCACCCCGCCCGCCACGTTCTCGGCCGTCACCGTGCCGCCCATCTTGGCCATGTAGGTCTTGGCCACGAACAGGCCCTGGCCGCGTTGCGGCGCCTGCGCCTCGCCGGCGCCTTCGTGCGCGCCCGAGACGCCGTACTCGAAGATCCTGTCGATCAATTCCGGCGGGATCGCATCGCCTTCGTTGTGCAGTTCCACGATCGCGCGCGCCTCGTCCGCGCGCAGGCGCATCGTCACCGGCGTGGCCGCGCGGCGGTGGCGTTGCGCGTTCTGCAGCACGTGCGTCATGACGTCCTCCAACGGATACTCGTCGGCACGTACCACCACGGGCTCGCCCGGGCCCTCGTAGCGCACGTCGGCGATGCCCGCGTGCGGCGCGTTGGCCGCCACCTCGGCGAGGAAGGCGTCGAGATCCAGCGTGGCCAGCTGAAGCGTCGTCGACTCGAACGCCTCGCTGGGCGACGCGCTGCCGTACAGCACGCGGATGGCCTGCTGCATGCGCAGGATGTAGCGCCGGCTGGCGTCGTCGGGCGCGCCGTGCAACGCGATCAGCGACTGCAGGGGCGACATGATCTCGTGGCCCACGGCCATCCACTGGTCCTTCTCGCGCTCGGCGCGCAGCCGCTCGCGCTGCATGCTCTCGTCCACGCGCTGCATCAGCTCGGCCAGGTTGCTGGCCAGCACGCCCAGCTCGTCGGGGCCGCGCAGGTCGGCCACGTCCAGCGTGGACCAGCGGCCCGCGGGCCTGGCGTCGTCGACGACGGCTGCCGTCGCGGCCCGCGAGCGCTTGGTGAGCATCGTGATGCGGCGGATGATCGTCCACTCGATGGCGCCCCAGGCCAGCGCCAGCGCCGCCAGCATCGCCACCACGAACCACGACACGCGCGTGGCCACGAGTGCGAGGGCGCGGTTGGCGCTGCGCTCGTCGCCGAAGCCGTGCAGCTCGTAGCTGCCGGCGGCGGTGCGGATGGTCTCGGTGGCCTCGATGGGCACGTCCTGGTCCTGCACCGGCAGCCGGCGCAGCAGGCCGCGCACGGCGTAGCCGAGGAAGTCGTTGACGGCCTGCGGCATCCAGTTCGAGCCCGGCGGCACGGCCGGCGCCGCGCCCTTGATCGTGGCCAGCGGCGCGGCGGCGTGGCCGTCCAGCTTGCGCAGCTGCAGCGTCTCGCCGGGCAGCAGCTGCGCGCCGAGGTCGGCGAGCGAGAAGGGCGCCGTCGCGCCGGGGCGGGCGCTGTCGAACAGCGGCGCGGCGGCGCCCGGCGCGAGCCATTGCACGCGCACGTCGATGCGGTTCATGTCGGCGGGCGGCCACACCGGATGCGGCGAGACGACCACGTCCTCGTGCAGCACCTCCACCGGCAATCGCACCGAGAAGAAGGCGCGGCGCCGGCAGGCGTCGGCGTCCGTGCCGCCGTCCAGGCACGGGCCGCCCTGCCACAGCCAGCCGCGGAAGTCGCGCACCGGGCGCGGCAGCACGCGGCCGTCGGCATCTTCCGCGAAGCCGGTGAGGCGGCCGCGGATCACGTTGGCGGCCGTGGCCGGCTCGGGCTCGAACGGCGCGATCCAGGCGTAATGCCGGCCGCGCAGCGACACGTCCACGCGCAGCCGGCTCGACAACGACAGATCGTGTTCGCCGGTCACGTGCGCCACCGGCGGCGGGCTGGGTGCATGCCCCACCACGTACACGAAGCCGCCGGCCCACGGGTTGCTGCCGAGGGCCACGCACAGCGCCGCGTCGCCCGGGTACTGGCGCGTGCAGCCGGCCATCTCCACGGCCTGCTCCACCTTGTTGTGGTCGTCGAAGTCGAGCGCCGCGAACGGCAGCACCAGCGGGTGTACCTCGGTCGACGCGGCCGAGGCCGGCGGCGCGGGCGGGTTCAGCAGCGCGAGCTGGCCGGCCGGGTGGCGCAGCTGCGCGGCCACCTGGCCCATGGTCTTGGCGAATCCCTCGCGGTAGCTGCGATGGCTCAGCGCCTTCTCGTCCTGCAGCACCGACAGCGCGATGGCCACGGTGGCCACGGCCAGCAGCAGGAACACGCCGCGGAAGAACAGGCGCAGGCGGAAGAACGCGAGGCCGGGCCAGCGCGTCATGCCGTGTCGTCCCGCAATGGCTTGTCATCCTGCGCGCAGTCGCAGGATCCACGCTGGCAGAAGCCCTTCCGGCGCGTGGATCCTGCGACTCCGCTTCGCTGCGCGCAGGATGGCATCAGGTGGCCAGCCAGCGGAAGCCGCGCATCGGCACGCTCTCGATCCCCTCGAACGTCGGATCGATGTCGCGGAACGCCTCGCGGATCGTGCTGATGTGCTTGCGCACGTTGTCGCGATTGCGGCCCGTCTTGACCACCTGGAACAGGTCGTCGTAGGACACCACCTCGCCGCGGTGCGCGTGCAGCGCGGCCAGGATGCGCTGCGCCGTCAACGGCAGGTTGACGCGGTGGCCGCGCCACAGCACGGCGCCCTGGCCCAGCGGGTCGATGCTCAGTTCCTGGTCGATGGACGTCGTCCTCGACGCCGGCTTGTTGCCGGGCGCGCGCAGCATCTCCAGCACGGTGTCGATGAAGTCGGACTCCTCGAACGTGGTCTTCTGCAGGTAGTCCCAGGCGTCCAGCGCCTTCATGATGCTGCGGTAGATGGTGGCCGGCATCGCCGAGACCACCAGCACCGGCGTGCCGTGCTGCTTGTTGATGGCGTTGATCAGCGCGACGCCCGCGTGGCGCTCGCGGCCCAGCTCGATGTCCATCACCACCAGGTCGTAGCGCTCGCGTGCGATCGCGCTCTCGGCCTCGTCGCGCGTGAACCACTGGTCGACCTGCAGTCCCGGGCGCGCGGACAGGATCCAGCCCTTGAGCTGGTCGCTCGTCGGCGGGTCGTCTTCGATGATCGCGACGCGGGCGGCGGTGTTCGACACGGTGGCAGGCCTTTCGGTGGGGGTGCGTCGATTATCAGGTGCCCCCGGCGTCGCGGGCGTGAAGGTTTGCTCCGGGGCGCGGAACGCACTGCCCCCGGCGTGTCGTTGAACGCTGGTCGGCGCCTCGAAAGAATGCGTCCACACACCGAGGAGAAGACCGCCATGACCGACACGACGCACCACCCCGACATCCCGATGGACGGCCACGTGCCGCGCCCTCCGAGCCGCATGGACCGAATCGCCGCGCGGCTGTCGCGCGTGCGCCCGCTGCCGCTGGTGGTCGGCGCGGCGATCGTCGCGGCCGCCTGGGGCCTGGGGACGCATTCGCCGCTGCGCACCGTGCCCAACGGCGACGTGGGCGTGCGCATGAACCGCATGAGCGGCGATTCGACCATCGTGCGCGCCGGCACCGCGTTCGTGTTTCCCGGCCTGCACGACCTGCGCGTCTACGACCTGCACGAGCAGACCTTCCATCCCGCCGACAGCGAGTCGGCCAGCGGCAGCGCGCCGTTCCAGTCGGTGGAGGGCCTGTCGATCGGCGTGGACGTCGCCGCGCATTACGCGCTGGACCCGGCGCGCATCGCTTCCATTGCTCGCGACCTGCCGCCCGACGTCGATGCCGAGGTGGTGGCCCCGGCCGTGCGCGGCGTGATCTACCGCGTGTTCACGCGCTACACCGTGCGCGAGATCTACTCGTCCAAGCGCGCCGAGATCCAGCAGGTGATCGAAGGCGAGCTGCGCCCGAAGCTGGCCGCCAGCGGCATCGTGCTGCGCGACGTGCAGATCGGCAAGGTCGACCTGCCCGCCGACTACAAGCGCGGCATGGAGGCCTTGCTGGCCGAGGAACTGGCCAGCGAGAAGATGCGCTTCACGCTCGAATTGAAGGACAAGGAAGTGAAGCAGGCCGAGCTGGAGGCCGAGGCCGACAAGGTCAGGCGCCAGAAGGCCGCCGAGGCCGCGGGCCAGGAGCAGATCATCGCGGCCAAGGCGCAGGAAGAAGCGATGGCCCACGTGCTGCCGTTCAAGCAGAAGCAGATCCAGCAGCGCCAGCTGGAGGCCGAGGCCGACAAGGTGTCGCGCATCAAGACCGCCGAAGGCACGGCGGAGGCGCGCCGCATCGAGGCGTCGGGCGAGGCCGATTCGCGCAACAAGCTGGCCGACGCCGAGGTCTACCGCATGGACAAGGTGGGCAGGTCCACCAGCGAGCAGATGGCGCGCGAGGGCGCGCTCATCACGCGAAACCCGCTGCTGATCCAGAAGACGATGGCCGACAAGCTGTCCGACAAGATCCAGGTGATCATCGCGCCGCCGCCGGCCGACGGCGGCTTCATCGGCTCGACGCTGCTGGGCGCCCGCAACACGACGACGGCGTCGGCCAGGCCGGCCGCCGCCACCGACGACGCCCCGCAGGAGGCGCAGCAATGAGAGTCCGCACCCCGCGCGGCAGCGGCCAGATCGGCTATCGCCCCGCGCGCCGCCGCCACGACTTCGGCCATCCGCACCACGCTGGCAACGCGGTGCGCACGTTCCTGGCCTGGGTGCTGGCCGCGCTCGCGGCCGCGGCCTGCATCGTGTTTCCGCCGACGGCGCACGCGGCCGGCGTCGCCCAGGCCGCGCGCTACGCCCTCGTGATGCAGGACGCGCTGCCGCTGCGCAGCGGCGCCAGGAGCGCCGGCACGCCACTGGCCTTGCTGGGCCAGGGCGAACTGCTGGAGGTGCGCGGCGAGCGCATGGACTACCTGCAGGTGTGGGACCTCACGCGCGAGCGCGGCGGCTACGTGCGCGCCGGCGCGGTGCGCGTGCTCGCGCTCACGCCCGACGAGGCGCCCGAGCTGCTCGCGCTGGTGCGCTTCCTGCGCGATCGCCCCGGCTCCGAATCTCTGGGCCTGGGCCTGGCGGCTGCGTACCTGAAGGCCGCGCCCGCCGGCACGATCACCGCCGAGGCCTTCGACGCGATGGGCGCGATGGCCGATCGCCTGGCCTGGCGCGCCAACATGGCGGCCGCGAACGCGGCCAACGCGCCGGTGCGTCCCGGCGAGCCGACGATCGCGGCGCAGCTCGAGGTGGCGGCCGGCCTGGGGCTCCACTATGCGAGCCTGGAGCGCGACGGCCACGTCTGGCTCTGCTACGACGGCGACGCGTTCCGCCACGTGGCCGCGTTGCGGCCGACGCCGGAACAATCGGCGCGTGCGGCGCTGGCGCTGACGCGGCCCGACTGCATCGACGACGCCCTGCCGCCGCTGCAACGCTGGCAGCTCGATCGCGAGCGTGCAGACCTGCTGGCGCGCGTGCCGGCGGCCGACCTGCCGCCATATGTGCGCAACCGCCTCCGCCTGCGCCAGGCCGGCGTGTGGGCGACGCTCGCGTTCGAGGACAGTCGCCGGCTCGTCGTCGAGGGCGGCACGTCGCCGCCCGGAATGCCAGTGGCTGCTGGCAGCGACGTGCTCGCGGCCGGCAACGAAGCGCTGGACGCGCTGGCCGGCGTCGACAAGGCCGAGCTCGCCGACGACGACCAGGCGGCGTACACCGACGCCGCCATGCGGGTGGGCGCGTCGCGCTGGGCCGCCGAGCCGGCGAGCGCGCCGGCCGCCGGCGGCCTGCACGTGGCCACGCAAGCCGGCCAGCCGGGCGAGACCTGCGTGCTGCTGCTCGATGCGAAACACGGCGCCGACCATCCGCTGGCGCGCCGCTGCACCTTCGCCGCGGTGTGGACGGCGTCGGCGCGCACGAACGCGGGTTCGACCGCGCTCACGCTGGCGGTGCAGCCGCTGGCCACCTGGCGCGAGCTGTGGATGTTCCGCGCCACGCCGGCCGGCTGGACGCTGCAGGTGCTGCCGCCGTCCACCGAGGCGTCGGGCGTGGGCTACGTGGAGTTCGCCGGCTGGGTGCCGGGCACGGGCCAGGTGCTGGCCGCGCGCGAGGTGGGCGATCCGCGGCACGCCAACAGGTTCGCGCGCACGTACGAACTGCTCGATGGCCGGACGCTGGCCACGCAGAAGGCCGCCGACGCGCCGGCGTCATTGCAGGCATTCCGGAAGTTCCAGGATCCCGACTGGAAGCGCGTGACCGTCAGCCTTCGCTAGGCGCGTCGGGGGTGTATTTCACCTCGTTGCCGATCGCGTAGAAGTGGCCGCCGGCGATGTGGTGCAGCGAGCGCAGTGCGTCGTCGGCCTCGTCGAAGTGCCAGCGGCCGTCGCGGAACACGCGGTCGTCGGCCCAGGCGGCCACGACCTCGCCCAGGAACAGGTCGTAGGCCTGCTCGATGTGCGGCTCGGGAATGCGTCGGCATTCCAGCCAGGCGATGCAGCCTTGCACCAGCGGCGCGCCGGTGGCCGGGCCGGGGTCGGCGGCGGCCAGGGCGTCGCTGAATTTCTCCACGTCACGTCCGCTGGCGCTGCCCACGTGCTCGGTGAGGGCGGCCAGCGCCACCGGCGGCACGGCCAGCACGAAGTGGCCGCTGCCCTCGATGAGGGTGCGGGTGAAGGTCTGCTTGTCGAGCACCACGGCCACCTTGGGCGGCGCGAAATCGAGCGGCATCGACCAGGCCGCGGCCATCACGTTGCGGCGGCCCCCGTGTTCGGCGCTCACCAGCACCGTGGGGCCGTGGTTGAGGAGTCGCGTGCAGCGATCGAGGGGGACGGATTGGCGCATGGGCGGCATTGTCTGCGCTGCCGGGCAGGCTGGCGCGACGCCGGGGCGTTGACCGAATTTGAATGGGGCCTTCGACCTGGCTGCATGGCGGACGGTTCGGCCCGGGTGACACTGGTTCATCCGCGCCGCACCCTTCGCCGCGCGTCCCACTCCAACCGAACCAGGAAACGACCATGTCCGAAGCCCTCAACGACGCCGCCCTGAAGCAGCTGTTCTTCGATGCCCGCACCTTCAACAAGTTCCAGCCGCGTCCCGTCGACGACGCCACGCTGCATGCGCTGGTCGACCTGGCGAAGTGGGGCCCGACGTCGATGAACGCCCAGCCGGGCCGCATCGTGTTCGTGCGCAGCGCCGAGGCCAAGGAAAAGCTCAAGGGCGCGCTGATGGGCGGCAACGTGGACAAGACCCTGGCCGCGCCGGTCACCGCCATCATCGCCTACGACACCGAGTTCCACGAGCACCTGCCCACGCAGTTCCCCGCGATGCCCGGCGCGCGCGACATGTTCCACGGCAACGCGGCGTTCATCGAGTCCACGGCGGTTCGCAACAGCAGCCTGCAGGGCGCCTACCTGATCCTCGCCGCCCGCGCGCTGGGCCTCGATTCCGGCGCGATGAGCGGCTTCGACCAGGCCGCCGTCGACGCGGCGTTCTTCCCGGACGGCAAGTGGAAGTCGAACTTCCTCATCAACCTGGGCTACGGCGACGCCTCCGGCAACTGGCCGCGTGGCCCGCGCCTGCCGTTCCACACGATGGCGCGCATCGACTGACCTCTCCCCGTCATCCTGCGACTTCGCGCAGGATGACGACGTTGCGGCGTCCGTATTTCATGCCCGTGTTGCCACGCTGCCGCACGGCCGGGCACAAATGCACGCCGGTTCCCGTGCAGCCCGGTGAATCTCCCGCTACATTCTTCTGTTCGTTCCCGATGAAGGAACGCCGAAAATAGTGACGGCTGGGAGGCCGCTTGAACGACGTCGCACGCCTTTTCCTCGAAACCTACGCCCGCGGTGGCGAGGTGGAGGGCGGCTGGAAGTTCGGCAAGGCGCTGCAACAGGCGCGTCTCGACCAGTCCGAGGAGAGCCTCGAGCGCCTCGACCTGCTGCTCAAGGCCATCCGCGAGCGCGCCAGGCCGGTGCACGACGAGTTCCTGGCCGACCCCGCGAGCCGCAACTTCCTGTCGCTGCTGGCCTTCAACCTGATGGCCGTGCTGAGCCGCCGCACCGGCGTGCACATCGAGTGGCACGACACGGCGTCGGCACGTCGCGCGACGGCCGCCTGGGCCAACATCTCCGACACGCCGTTCACGCGCCTGGTGGCGCTGGCGCCCGACCAGGGCCTGCTGTTCCTGCCGCTGGTGTGGGTGCACGACCGCGTGTTCGAGCTGGGCCTGGGCCAGTACGCCACCGCGTCCGACTACCTGCTGAGCGTGGCACAGGAGCTCGAGTACGACCTGCCGATGGCGTGGTGGAACGCGGCGCACGTGCTGGGCGAGACGGCAGCCGCGATGATGGGCGCCGTGGCCGAAGGGCGTCCGGCGATGCCCCGGATCACGTGGCAGCACCCGCGTGGCCAGCGCGTCAACATCACGACCCTGGCCTTCGACGGCGAGGATGCCGTGGCACGCGGCGAGGCGGCGCTGGAGAACAATCCCGAGGGCGCGACCTGGAAGGCCTTTGCGTATCCCACCTGGATCCAGTCGTCGGGCAAGCGCGTCGAGGCGATCTCGGTGACGCTGCAGACCTGGGGCCCGTCCCCGCTGCGCCTGCGCATGGCGTTCCGCTACCAGCCGCCGGCGGATGGCAAGCCCCTGGCCATCCTCGATCCGTCGGTGTGGGAGTTCAACGTGCCGGAGGAGCAGTTCCTGCGCCTGTACGTGGCGGTCAAGCGCGGCCTGCACGCCCAACGCTGGCCGTCGGGCCAGGGCTGGCTCGACTTCTACCAGGGCCGGCGCGAGGTGCCCTCGCTGCTGCCCGCCGCGGTCAACGTGCAGCCCGCCTATGCCACCGGCGAGCAGGTGCGCGTGGGCGACGCGGTGCTCACCGACGGCGGCCTGTACCCGGGCCGCGTGGTGCAGACCGTGCCCGGAGCCGATGGCCAGATGGCCTGCGTGTTCAAGGACACGCGTGGCCAGCGCCGCACGGCGACATCGTCGCAGGTGCGGGACGGCATGATCTTCGTCGAGCGCAGTCCCGCCGACCACGGCAAGGCCTGCATCGCGTGGCTGGAGCAACGCATCCGCCAGCCGGCGCGTGGCCGTGCGCCGGCCTCGCCGCTGCTGACGCCGGCGCACGCCAGTTACGCGCTCGGCAACCTCCTGTGGCAAGGGCTGGGCATCCCGCGCGACCAGTCCGGTGCGAAGCAGTTCTGGCAATCGGCCGCGGATGCCGGCAACCCCGCGGCCGAACTCGCGCTCGCGGTCGTCTACCTGGAAGGCGACACCGTGAAGGCGGACGTGGCCAAGGGCATGGCCCTGCTGCGCAGCGCCGTCGACAAGGGCCACGTGCCCGCCTTCGCACGCCTGGGCCAGGAACTGGAGACGGGGCTGCGCGTGCCCGGCGACGTGGCGCAGGCGGTGCGCCTGCTCACGCGCGCGTCCGAGGCCGGCAACGCCCACGGCACCTACCGCCTGGCCTGGATGCACCGCATCGGCAAGGGCGTGGGCCACGACATGGCGCGCTGCGTGGCGCTGCTGTCGCAGGCCGCCGCGGGCGACTTCGCACAGGCGCAGTACGAGATGGCGATGCACTGCAGCACCGGCGACGGCGTGGCGCAGGACGACGAGCGCGCCATCTACTGGCTGGAGCGCGCGGTGCAGCACGACCACGGTGACGCGCTGATCATGCTGGCCGGCAAGTACGAGCGCGGGCGCGGCGTGGCGCAGGACCTGGCGCGTGCCGTGGCGCTGTACAAGCAGGCCGCGGCCAGGAAGATCCCGGCGGCCTGGTACCACCTGGGGGTATTGACCGCCGACGGGCGCGGCCTCGATCGCGACCTGCGCGAGGCGATGCGGCTGATGTCGCTGGCGGCCAAGGACGGCGTGCAGGACGCCAAGGACCAGCTCGAGGACATCGAGCTGGCGATGACGCGGGAATCGCGCGGCTGAAACTCCCAGTCGTGCGCGCGGCGGAAGAGTGTCTCCCGGCGCCGGCGTATTCCGCTTTGTTCTCTGAATCCCTAGATTGGCTACATGGTCGGAATCGACCGCAGAGCCGCTCGCCACTCTCCTCCCCGGCGACCCATCGAAGGATTCGGAAATCATGAACAACCAGCAAAAAGTCGCCATCGTCACGGGCGCATCCCAAGGCATCGGCGCGGGCGCCGTGCAGGCACTTCGCGAACGCGGCTACTTCGTCGTCGCGACGTCGCGCTCCATCACGCGCTCGGACGACCGCGGCGTCGCCACGGTGGCCGGCGACATCGGCTCGGCCGAGACCGCCCGGCGCATCGTCGACGAGGCCGTGAAGCGCTTCGGCCGTATCGACCTGCTGCTGAACAACGCGGGCATCTTCACCGCCAAGCCGTTCACGCAGTTCGGCGAGGCGGACTTCGAGGCCAACATCTCGACCAACCTCGCCGGCTTCTTCCACATCACCCAGGCCGCCGTCGCCGTGATGGAACGCCAGGGCAGTGGCCACGTCGTGAGCATCACGACCAGCCTCGTCGACCATCCCAACTCCAGCGTGCCCTCGGTGCTCGCGTCGCTCACCAAGGGCGGCATCGCCGCGGCGACCCGCTCGCTGGCCATCGAGTATGCGAAGAAGGGCATCCGCTTCAACGCGATCTCGCCCGGCATCATCAAGACGCCGATGCATCCCGAGGCGACGCACGACTGGCTCGCCGCGCTGCACCCGGTGGGCCACATGGGCGAGATCCGCGACATCGTCGAGGCCTTGCTGTACCTGGACTCTGCCAGCTTCGTGACGGGCGAGATCCTGCACGTCGACGGCGGCCAGGGCGCCGGCCACTGAGATCGCACGGAGAACACGACCATGCCGATCGTCACCATCCAGGTCACCCGCGAGGGCACGCAGCCCGGCGCGGACCGCTTGACCGCCGAAGAGAAGGCCGCGCTCATCAAGGGCGCCAGCGAACTCCTGCGCGACGTGCTGCACAAGCCGCTGGCGAGCACCTTCGTGGTCATCGAGGAAGTGCCAACCGACAACTGGGGTTGGGGCGGGCTGCCGGCCCTGGAGTATCGACGGCGGCTGGCCGCTTCCTAGGCCAGGCGCGCGAATGCCGGGCGCAGGCGCGGCATCGCGAAGTCGACGAACGCGCGCACCTTGGGCACGGCCAGGCGCCCTTGCGGCGACACCAGGTGCACGGGCAGCGGCGCGTGCTCGTCGCCGGCCAGCACGATCTCGAGCCGCCCCGCCGTGACCTCGGGCGCGACGTGGTACGAGAACAGGCGCGTGACGCCCCGGCCTTCGACGGCCGAGGCCACGGCGCCGCGGATGCTGTTGACGATGAAGCGCGGCGTCAACGGCACGACGCGCGCGACGGTCGATCCGGGCGCGGGCGGGAATGTCCACGAGTCGAGGCCGAAGTGCGTCATCGCGATGACCTGGTGCGACGCGAGATCGGCCGGCTCCGCGATCTGCGGATGCTGGCGCAGGTAGCGCGGCGCGGCCGCCAGCACGCGGCGCACCTCGCCGATGCGGATCGCGACCAGCGTCGAATCGGCGAGGTGCGCGAGCCGCAACGCGACGTCGATGCCTTCGTCGATCAGGTTGGCCGGCCGGTCGAGCAGGTGCAGCCGCACGGACACCGCCGGGTACTGGTCCATGAAGGCGTCGAGGATCGGACGCACCAGGTCTTCGCCGGCCGCCACGGGCGCCGTGACGGTCAACGTGCCGCGCGGCGCGGAGCGCTCGCCGGCCGCGACGATGTCCGCCTCCTCCAGGTCGAGCAGGATGCGGCGGCAGGCAACGGCGTAGCGCTCGCCGGCCTCGCTCAGCTTGATCGAACGCGTCGTTCGATGCAGCAGGTCGGCGCCCACGTGCGCCTCGAGGAACGCGATCGCGCGGCTCACGGCCGCGGCCGACTTGCCCAGCTTGCGGCCGGCGCCGGCCAGGCTGCCCTCGTCGAGCGCCGCCACGAACACCTTCATCGCGTCGATCCGATCCATCGCCCTTCCTCGTTGCTCGAGATTGAGTGCGCAGCATAGGCATTCCGCTGTCGTGCCGCAAACGATGCGTGCGGCGGGCCGGCCCGATGGCCTGAATCCATCCGCGGTTGACTCATGGCCGGCCATCGTCGCGGCCCAGGGCGCACGGCGCGTTCGTAGACTGGAAGCAGGCGGAATCGGGCCTCGCCCGGTCCCGCGCGGATCGAGGGAGCGGGCTCGCGCCAACCTCGAGCTTTTCGAGACGAATCGCTGCCGACGGCAGCGGAGGAGCAGGCCATGAGCATGCAACGCAACCAAGGTTCGTCCTTCCTGTACGGCGGCAATGCGCCCTACATGGAGGAACAGTACGAGCAATACCTGGCCGACCCGACCCAGGTTCCGCAGGAGTGGAAGGACTGGTTCGACGCGCTGCGCGCCACCCCGGCCACGGACGGCACGAACGCGCAGGACGTGCCGCACGCGCCGGTGGTGGAACGCTTCGCGGCGCTGGCCAGGCAGCCGGTCGCCGCGCGGGCCTCCGGGCCCGACATCATGAAGTTCGCGCGCAAGCAGGTGGCCGTGCAGTCGCTGGTCGCGGCCTACCGGATGGTGGGCACGCGGCAGGCCAACCTCGACCCGCTGCGATGGGTGCCCAGCGCGCGCCTGCCGGAACTCGCGCCGGCCTACTACGGGCTCGACGATGCGGACATGGGCACGCGGTTCAGCGCCGCCGATTCGTACTTCTCCGACGAGGAGACCGACCTGCGAGCCCTCGTGAGCGCGCTGGAGCAGACCTACTGCGGCACGCTGGGCGCCGAAACCATGCACCTGGGCGACGCGCGGCAGCGGCAGTGGTGGCAGATGCGGCTCGAGTCGACGCGGTCGCGCACCAGCCTGCCCGCGCACAGGAAGCTGCGCATCCTCGACCGCCTGACGGCCGCCGAAGGACTCGAGAAGTTCCTGCACAGCCGGTTCGTCGGGCAGACCCGCTTCTCGCTGGAAGGCGGCGAATCGTTGATCGTGCTGCTGGACGAGCTGGTGCGCGGCGGCGCGGCGCTGGGCATCCGGCACGCGGTGATGGGCATGGCGCATCGAGGCCGGCTCAACGTGCTGGTCAACGTGGCGGGCAAGCCGGCGTCCGAGCTGTTCGACGACTTCCAGGCCGGCGCGGACGCCGACCTGCTGGCGGGCGACGTCAAGTACCACAAGGGCCACACGGCCGTGGTCGCGACCGACGACGGCCCGGTGGAGGTGATGCTCGCGTTCAATCCGTCGCATCTCGAGATCGTCAATCCCGTCGTGCAGGGCATCGCGCGCGCCAAGGCGGATGCCCGCCGGCTGACGCGATCGGCGGTGCTGCCCATCGAGATCCACGGCGACGCCGCCGTGGTCGGACAAGGCATCGTCCAGGAGACCCTCAACCTGAGCTCTACGCGCGGTCATGGCACCGGCGGCACGGTGCACGTCGTCGTCAACAACCAGGTCGGCTTCACGACCAGCGATCCGCGCGATGCCCGATCGACCTTCTACAGCAGCGACGTCGCCAAGATGATCGAGGCCCCCGTGCTGCACGTCAACGGCGACGATCCCGAGGCGGTGGCGTTCGCCGCGCAGCTGGCGCTCGACTTCCGTGCCGAGTTCGCCCGCAGCGTGGTCATCGAGATCGTCTGCTTCCGGCGCCATGGCCACCAGGAGCAGGACACGCCCACCATGACGCAGCCGTTGATGTACCGCGCGATCGCCGCCCACCCGGGCGTGCGCGCGCTGTACGCGAGGCGGCTCGCGGCGGAGCACGTCGTCACCGACGCGCAGGCCGACGCCATGGTGCAGGGCCTGCGCGAGCGGCTGGCCGCGGTGTACGAGGCGTCCGTGCGCAGGACCGTGGCCAGGCCGGCGACGCCGTCCCTCCCGCTCGAAACAGGCGCGAGCCGTGTCGGCGCCGTCGCACCGACGCTCGAGCAGGTGCGCACCCTCGCCGAGCGGATCACGCAACTGCCCGCGGGCCACGCGCTGCATCCGCTCGTGAAGAAGTTGCTGGACGCGCGGCGCGAGATGGCCGCGGGAACGCGGCCGCTCGACTGGGGCATGGGCGAGCATCTCGCGTTCGCCACGCTGCTCGCGGGCGGCACCGACGTGCGCCTGAGCGGGCAGGACAGCGAGCGCGGCACCTTCGGGCATCGCCACGCCGTGCTGCACGACCAGGATCGCGTCGTTCGCGGCGAGGGCACCTGGGTGCCGCTGCGGCACGTCGGCGACGAGCAGGGCGTGTTCAGCGTGACGAACTCGACGCTGTCCGAGGCCGCCGTGCTGGCCTACGAGTACGGCTACAGCGCCACGCGGCCCGACGCGCTCGTGCTGTGGGAGGCGCAGTACGGCGACTTCGCCAACGGCGCCCAGGTGGTGGTCGACCAGTTCATCTCGGCCGGATTCGCGAAGTGGGGCCAGCGCAGCGGCGTCGTGATGCTGTTGCCGCACGGGCAGGACGGGGCCGGCCCGGAGCACGCCTCCGCGCGGCTCGAGCGCTACCTGCAGCTGTGCGCGCAGGACAACATGCGCGTGTGCCAGCCCACGACGCCGGCGCAGATGTTCCACCTGCTGCGGTCGCAGGCGGCGATGGCGGAAGCACGCCCGCTCGTGGTGATGACGCCGAAGTCGCTGCTGCGCCACCCCGCGGCCGTCAGCAGCCTGGCGGAACTGTCCGGGGGAGCGTTCCAGGCGGTGATCGGCGACGCCGAACTTGCGGCGGCCGACGACGTGGAACGCGTGATCCTCTGTTCCGGCAAGGTCTACTACGAGTTGATGGAGCAACGCCGCAGGAGCGGCCGCCAGGACGTCGCGATCGTTCGTGTCGAGCAGCTGTATCCCTTCCCGGAGGCCGCGCTCGCGACCGAGCTCTCGCTGTATCGGAACGCGCGGGTCGTGGTGTGGGCGCAGGAGGAGGCGAAGAACCAGGGCGCATGGCAACACCTCGAGCCCGGGCTTCGCGTGCTGGCGCATCCGGCGGCGTTGCAGTACGCGGGGCCGGCGGCGGCGGCGTCCACGGCGCCCGGCTCGCCGGCGGGGCATGCGGCCTGGCAGGCGGAGGTCTTGCGGGCGGCGTTCGAGGATTGAGCTTGTGGTGGCCGAGAAATGAAAACGGTTGCTCGCCGATCTGCGGGGTGAAAGATTCGGCTGGGTAGCGCTGCCGGGTGAGCGAGCCTTTGCCTGCGGCGCCTGGCCAGGCGCCGCAGGCAGTTCGCGGTACGCTCAGATAGTCCAGATTGGCCACCTCCACACGGTTCGGCAATGAAGAAAGAAGAGACGCTCCGCGGAGCGCCTCTTCTTTCTTTGCGGATCCGTTCAGGCCAGCGCGGCCGACCGTGCTTCCGTGTCGATGCCGTAGCGCGCGATCGCGTTCGCGACCTCCAGCGGCGACAGCAGGCCGTCATCGGCCAGCGCCTTCAACGCGGCCACGACGACGCGGTGGCGACTCACGGTCTGCCGCGTGTCGGAGAGACCGAACCCGTCGGTGCCCAGCGTGACGAAGCGCCGGTCGTCGATGAATGGCCGGATCTGGTTGGCGGCGATGTGCATGTCGTCGGTCACGGCCACGATCGGGCCGGCGCTGAAGGCCAGTCGCCGTTGCACGTCGCTCGTGCGTGGCGGTTCGGTGGGATGCAGGCGACTCCAGCGCTCGGCCTCGATGGCGTCGCGCCGCAGCCCGGCGTAGCTGGTGGCGTTCCAGACGTCCGCGGACACGTCGAAGTCGCGTTCGAGCAGTTCGGCCGCCGCCATCACTTCCTTCAGGGTGGCGCCGCTGCCGAACAACTGCACGCGCGGCTTGGGATCGAACGTCGTGCCGTTGCGCACCCGGTGCAGGCCGCCCTCTCGCGCGTCGTCGGGCATCGCGTCCAGCCATTCCTGCGTTTCCCGGGAATCCCTGTCGATCTGGTCGGTGGCTCTGTCCATATTGATTGCTCCTGAAATGGGGTTGGCGTTCAGCGCGTGCGCTGGAACAACGCGGACACGGCGGCGGCGATCAGCAGGACGGGCGAGAGCCACAGGCCGGCGATCACCGACCCCGTCGCGTCGGAGACGAGGCCGGAGGCCAGCGGGCCGATGGCCTGGCCGATCGCGAACGCCACCGTCAGTGCGGCCAGGGCGGCGGTCCAGGTCTGCGGCCGCAGCAGCTTGCGCACGATGACGGTCACTGCGGTCGGGCCCGCCATGAAGCTGGCACCGAAGACGACCGCCGAGACGAACGCCGCGGTCACCGTCGGCGACACCAGCACGGGCAGCGTGCCTGCGAGCACGACCAGCGCGACCACCGGGGAACTCATGCGTATGCCCAGCCTGGGCAGCACGCGTCCCCAGGCGATCGTCCCGAACACAGACGCCAGGCCCAGCACGATCCAGAACGCCGCGATGTAGCTCGTGCCGCCGCCGTTGCGGATCAGCACGATGATGAACGTCATGTACGACACGTACCCGGCGGCGAACAGCAGGTAGTTGGCGAAGGTCGGCCACAGGAAGACGATGTCCTTCCACGGCATCACGCCTTCGTCGCGCGCGGCCTGCGGCGGCACGCGGCGCGTGGCGGCGGCCGCGGGCAGCAGCGCGGCGAGCGCGATCGCGCCCATCGCCACCCAGCCCGCGGGCCAGCCGGCCGCGCCGAGACGGGCGAGCAGCACCGGCACGACCAGCCCCGACACCGCGATGCCGCTGCCCACGCCGGTGATGTAGATCGCCAGCGCCAGCGCCGCCCGCTGCGGCGTTCCGGCCGGGTTCACGCCAGCCGCGAGCGAGGCGCCCACGATGAACGCGATGGCCGTGGCGAAGCCGCCCACGAAGCGCAGCGCCATCAGCATGGCGTAGTTCGAGGTCAGTCCGGTGGCCACCAGCACGACGCCGCTGATCGCCAGCGTCACGAGGAACGCACGCTTGATGCCCATGCGCCGCGACAACCACGCCGCGATCGCCGATCCGACGACATAGCCGAGCGCATTCGACGTGTTCATGCCGCCGGCCTGCACGTAGTTCCAGTGCAGCGACGCGCGCATCGGCGGCAGCAGCAGGGCGTAGGCGAAGCGCGAGAAGCCCAGCGAGACGGCGGCGCCGATCGACAGCCCGATCGCGATCCACGGATCGCCGACATCTCGCCGTGGCTGGCGGGTGGTGAGGGACATGGTGTTCATTTGAAGACTCCTTGATTGCAGTCTAGGGACGCCCCGGCTCGTTGCGGGGGCCGCGCACGCCCGTGCCGGGCCAATGACGGCGTGTTTCCGGCCACCCGCCGTTCCGGCGAAAATGACCGCGCGCAAGACCTCCTCGACAGACCGTCCTACACTTTCGCCATGGCCGACGAGAACACGCCCCACGCCCAAGCTCGAACCACGAAAGTGGCGATCGTGGTGTTCGAGGACGTCCAGGCGCTGGACGTCGCCGGACCCATGGACGTCTTCGCCGAGGCCAACAAGTTCCTGCCCGAGGCGCAGCGCTACGAGGTGGCGCTCGTGGGCATGCGCGCCGGGGGCGTGCGCTGCGCCAACGGCCTCGACATCCACGTGGGTCTCGGCTACCTCGACTACGACGAGCAGCCCGACCTGATCCTCGTCGCCGGCGGCCCGCGGTTGCCCGACTTCAAGCCCGCGCCGGGCATCCTCGAGTGGATGGGCGAGAAGGCGCAGGGCGCCCTGCGCTTCGGCTCGGTGTGCAACGGCGCCTTCCCGCTGGGCCACGCCGGCCTGCTCAACGGCAGGGAAGTCACCGCGCACTGGAACGACGTCGACCGCCTCGTGGCGCAGTTCCCGCGCGCGCGCGTGAGGCCGGACAAGATCTTCGTGCGCGACGGCCGGCTGTTCACCTCCGCCGGCGTCGCCGCCGGCATCGACCTCTGCCTGGCCCTGGTCGCGGAGGACTGGGGCCACGACATGGCGCTGCGCATCGCCAAGAAGCTGATCGTCTACATCCGCCGCGATGGCGGCCAGTCGCAGTACAGCCCCTACCTGGCGGCCGGCCCGAAGGAGGAGACCATCGTGGCCAAGGTGCTGCGTTACGTCACCGACCACCTCGGCGAGCAGTTGTCGATGGACCAACTCGCGGACGCCGTGTCGGTGAGCCGCCGCACCTTCTCGCGGATCTTCGCCAAGACCGCCGACATGACGCCGTCGGCATTCGTCGAACAGGTACGGATCGACCACTCCCGCAAGCTGCTGGAGGAGACCGACCTGCCGCTCAAGACCATCGCGTTCCGCTGCGGATTCCACAACAGCAACCAGATGCGCTTCATCTATTCGCGGCGGCTCGACACGACGCCGCGCGAATACCGCGAGCGGTTTCGCAACCAGGAATCCGGCGGCCGGCGCCCCGATGCCGACGTGCTGTCCGTGGCGACGGGCGCGCAGGACATCCGCATCGTGCCCGCGGGCCAGCGCAGCACGACGCAGTAGGCGCGAGGCCCACGTGGCCGGAAACCGCCTGTCGATGGCCCGGATGCGGCCGCGCTCGATGCGCACGCGCCACCTGCCGACTCCAGAATTCGTTGTCGCCGCGCGAGACCGTGCGCGGTACTTCCTGGAGCCAGCATCGCCACCACGCCAACCGCCCGCCCGCCGCGACCTCGCGGGCCGCCTTCGCTGCAGCACCTGCCCGTCAATCTCTTCGCCGCCGTGATGGGCGTCTCCGGGCTGTGCCTCGCCTGGCGCCAGGCCGGGCGGCAGTTCGGCACGAGCGCGTGGATCGACGTCTCGATCGGCGGCGTCGCCGTCGCGATCTTCGTGCTGCTCTGCTGCGCCTACGCTGCCAAGGCCATGCGCCATCCACAAGCCGTGCGCAGCGAGTTCCGGCACCCGATCGCCGGCAACTTCTTCGGCACGGTGAGCATTGCCGTGCTGCTGATCTCGTCGGTGGTCGCGCCGCTGAGCGAGGCCGCCGCACAGGCGCTCTGGGTGCTGGGCGCGGCGTCGACGATCGCGCTCGCGTTCACGCTGGTGAGCCGGCTGCTGCGCGGCAAGGTGGACGCGGGCCACGCGTTGCCGGCCTGGCTGATCCCGGGCGTGGCGACGCTGGACATCGCGGTGGCCGGAGGCGCCGCGCCCGCGCCCTGGGCGCACGAGCTGAACCTGTTCGCGCTGGCGGTGGGCACGATGGTGGCACTGGTCTTCTTCACGATGATCATGTCCCGCCTGATCCACCACCAGGACAAGCTCGCCAACGAGATGGTGCCCTCGCTGATGATCCTGATCGCGCCGTTCGAGGTGGGATTCCTCGCGTACACGAACTTCTTCCAGCGCGTCGATTGCTTCGCGGCCATGTTGTTCTACTTCGGCCTGTTCATCTTCCTGGCGCTGGTCTTCAAGGTGTTCCGGCGCGGCATTGCGTTCGCGGCGGGATGGTGGGCGCTGAGTTTTCCGCTTGCCGCACTGAGCAACGCCGCGCTGCGCTACGCGGACCATGTGCGCTACCTGCCGGTCACCGTGTTCGCGGTCGCCATGCTGGCGTTCCTCAGCGTGCTGATCGCCGTGCTGCTGGTGCGCACCACGCAGATCCTGCTCGATGGGCGCCTGCTGGGCCCGCGCTGATCAGCGCCTGCCGAAGGCGCGCACGAAGGTCGTCACCGCGGCGCTCGCCCACTCGTCGCACTGCGACGGCGGGGGCACCGCGCCCGGATGCGTCAGGCACTGCATCTGCGCCTCGCCACGCACCAGGTTGACGAAGTGGATGGCCGCCATCTCCAGGCCGACCGCCGAGAAGTCCACCTCGCCGCGGCGGGCGGCCTCCTCGAGGTGGCGTTCGACGATGACATTGAAGCCGTGCGGCCCCACCAGGTAGAACTGGCGGGCGAGCGCGGGAAAGCGCGGCGCCTCGCCGACCACCGCGCGGAACAGGGACAGCGCCTCGGGTGACAGCACCACGCGCAGGTAGGCCCGGGCGAGCGCCGCCAGCACGTCGTGCAGCCTGTTCGAATGGATCGCCAGCGTGCGCACGCTGCCCAGGAAGCGCTCGCATTCGGCCTCGATGACGGCCGTGAACAGCGCCTCCTTGGTGGCGTAGCGCGCATACACCGTCGCCTTGGACACGCCGGCCGCGCGCTGGATCATGTCCGTCGTCGCCGCGCTGAATCCGTGCGCGAGGAACACCGAGCGCGCGCCCGCCAGCACGGCCGCGGCCTTGTCGTCGATCGCGGCGGGGGGCGTCGCGGGGCTTGTCTTGCGGGGCTGTGCGCTCAATCCGATCTCCTTTCGTGATGTTGGCCGGATGGTAGGGCAAAACCGATCGGTTCATATACGCATTGCCGCAAGGGGCAATCCGCGCGCTCCCCGGGAAACCGGTCGAATCGGTTACTGTACCGAACGGTTTAGTCCTGGCGTTGCAAGGGCCGAGCCGCATGAAAGGAACAGGCCATGTCTTCCGTTGGAATCGATCCCGAACCGCTGCAGGGCAGGAAGCTCGCGCTCGCGGCCGTCGTGCTCTCGCTGGCGAACTTCATGGTGGTGCTCGACACGACCATCACCAACGTCGCCTTGCCGACGATCTCGGGCAACCTCGGCGTGTCCACCACCGAAGGCACCTGGGTCATCACGGCCTATGCGGTGGCCGAGGCCATCACCGTGCCGCTCACCGACTGGCTGTCGCGGCAATTCGGGCGCGTGCGGCTGTTCATGATGTCGCTCGTGGCCTTCGTCGTCTTCTCCGTGTGCTGCGGACTCTCGCGCTCGCTGGGGACGCTGGTGCTGTTTCGCGTGCTGCAGGGCATCGCCGGCGGCCCGTTGATCCCGCTGTCGTCGACGCTGATGCTGGCCGTGTTCCCGAAGGCCAAGTCCCACGTCGCGCTGGCCCTGTGGGGAATGATGACGGTGGTCGCGCCGATCTTCGGGCCCATCCTGGGCGGACTGATCTCCGACGACTGGACCTGGCCCTGGGTGTTCTACATCAACATCGCCTTCGGCATCTTCGTGTGGCTGGGCGCGCGGCGCGTGATGGGTGGCCACGAGAGCGCGATCCAGCGCTCGCGCATCGACGGCATCGGCCTGGCGCTGCTGGTGTGCTTCGTGACCGCCTTCCAGGTGATGATCGACAAGGGCCGCGAGCTCGACTGGTTCGACTCGCCCGTCATCGTCGCCTGCGCCGTCGTCTCCGGGGTGTCGCTGGCGTTCTTCATCGTGTGGGAGCTGACCGACGCGGCACCGGCGATCGACCTGTCGGTGTTCAGGTCGCGCAACTGGCTGGCCTCCACGCTGTCGCTGAGCCTGATGTTCGGGATCTTCTTCGGCAACATCGTGCTGACGCCGCTGTGGCTGCAGCAGCAGATGGGCTACACGGCCACCTGGGCGGGTTACGCCACCGCGCCGATGGGCATCCTGGCGGTGCTGTCGTCGCCGCTGATCGGGCGGCTCTTGCCGCGCGTCGATGCGCGGCGCATGGTCAGCGTCGGCATGCTGCTGCTGGCCGCGTCGTTCTTCATGCGCGCGCACCTCACCACCGACTCGGGCTACGGGAACGTCGCCCTTCCGATGTTCGTGCTCGGCGCCGGCATCCCGGCCTGCATCATCTGCCTCACCTCGCTGGGCGTGTCCGACCTGCCACCGCAGAAGGTGGCCAGCGGCGCCGGCCTGCAGAACTTCATCCGCATCATGTCGATGGCGGTCGGCGCCTCGCTCACGCAGACCTACTGGGAGCACATGGCCCAGGTCGACCGCGCCGAGCTCGTCGCCGTCGTCGACACCACGCGCCTGCGCGCGAACCTGGGGCTGCTGGGCGACACGCTGCATGGCGCGGCGGACCCGGCCGCGGTGCTGTCGAAAATGGTGGACCAGCAGGCCGTGATGCTCGCGACCAACGACTTCTATGCGCTCGCGACGCTGCTCATGCTGGGAAGCATCGCGGTGGTCTGGTTCATCCGGCGTCCGAAGGGGCCGTTGAAGGCCGTGGCGCATTGAGCCTGGCGGCCCGGACGAGTCACGCCAGCGGCACGGTGAACAGGAACGACGTCCCGCGCCCGACCAAGCTCTCGACCCGCAGCGTGCCGCCATGGGCCTCCACGATGCCCTTGGCGATGTAGAGACCGAGCCCCGCTCCCGCGACGTCCGACTGCTTGGCTTGCCAGTACCGGTCGAAGATGCGGGCCTGCTGCTCTGCGGAGATGCCGACGCCCTCGTCCATGACGTGGAACTGGTAGTCGCCATCGATCCGCGCGCCCCCGACCCTCACCGTCGTCCCGGGCAGGGAGAACTTGACGGCGTTGCCGATGAGGTTGGCCAGTACCTGGAAGACCCGTTCAGGATCGACACGAATGCTCGCGTCCGCGGCCTGGTCCGGCAGCAGGGCGATGCCCTTGGCCAGGGCGATGGTCGACAGCAGGTTGCAGGCGTCGTAGACGATATGGAGCGCGCTTTGAACCGTGGCCGCCACCTCGAATCGGCCGGCCTCGATCTTGGCCAGATCGAGAAGGTCCCGCAGCAAGGAACTCATCCGGTCGGCCGCACGCTGGATCGTCTCGGCGCTGGCTCGCAGCCTGTTCGACGACTCGGTCGGATCGGCTGCGACGACGCGCTGGATGATGGTGGCCTGCATCGCGACGATGGACATCGGCGTGCGCAGGTCGTGCGAGACCACCGCCACGAGGTCGTCGCGCGCCTGCACGGCTGCCTTGTGGCGACGCACCTGGCGCCCGAGATCGATCTCGATGGCGAGCCGGCGCAACCCGGCGGCGGCTTCCAGGTCGGCCTCGTCCCAGGCCTCGCCCTGTCCGCGAACGGTCTCGCTCCAGACCGCGAAGGAACGTGCCGGGCCGAGCGCGACGGCGTCCGCATGCGGCTCGGCCAGCGGGGGCTTTCCGCCCCAGTGCACGCTCCGCACCAGCTCGGGCCGAAACCACAGCAAGGTCGCGTCCAGGGGCTTCGGCAGCGCCATGGCCAGGATGCTGCTGGCGACCGCCGCATGCGCCGCCCATCGTCCATCGACCAGGCTCGAGGCGGCCGTGCTCCAGTGGCCTCGGACATCGACATGGCGGGAGACCCATTCCGCGATCTCGCGAACCTCGTCGACGGCGGGACAACTTCCGAGCGTGGTGACCTCTCCGTCCACGATGACCGCGGCACCTGCGGCCCGCACCAATCGCAACAACGGCTCCGAGGCCGAGAGCACACCCTCCAGCGCGCTGGCTTCCGACGTTCGCATCGCCTCGTCCAGGAGGGCCATCGACGGTGCATTCAGGCGGTGGCGCCGGCGCAGTTCGCGCGCTTCCAGCGCAGCGATCTGCGAGGACACCATCCGCGCGATCGTCTCGCACGTGGCGCGCAATGCAGGAGGCAACGGGCAGGGCACGCGATGGCCGCAGCTGATCAGCCCCCACAGCCGACCGTCGACGATCAGCGAGGCACTGAGGGAGGCCTGTACCCCCATGGTGGCCAGGTAGACCAGGTGCATCGGGGAGATGCTTCTCAGCGACGTGCGCGTCAGGTCGAGGGGTGCCTGCGTGTCGGGACGCAACGTGGGCACGAGCGCGGAGGGCACGTAGCGCGCATCGGGAATGGCCCGGATCCAGCCGCGCAGGTACAGCTCGCGGGCCTGGCGCGGGATGTCCGATTCGGGGAAGCGCAATCCGAGGTAGGGGGCGAGTGCGGTCGCACAGCTTTCGGCGATCACCTCGCCACTGCCGTCGTCGGCGAACCTGTAGATCACCACGCGATCGAAGTGGGTGAGGCGACGCACCTCCTGCGCCGTTGTCTCGGCGAGCGCCTGCAACTGCTCCGAGGACGCCAGTCGCCGCAACGCGTTGGCGGCGTTCGCATGCAGCTCGGTACCGGCATCGCCACTGGCGTGCTCGAGCTCCAGGATCGCAACGTCGCCCTCGCGTTGCAGCTGGCCCAGGAGTGGACGCGGGCCCGAGCCGATCGACAGCAGCGCGGGGACGTCTTCCGATCTCGCGTCCAGTGCGCGCTCGAGATGATCGGCGTCCGCCGTGGACATCCAGGCGGTGACGAGGCCGCCGATCACCGCATGGTGCGGCAGGCCCACGAAAGATTCGATGTTGTCGCTCGCCTGCGTCACGACCCGCGTGCGCGCATCGAAGGCGAGCAGGCCGCCGTGCGGCTGGATCGCCCCTGGCGTGTGGATGGGTTCTTGCGCGCAGCGCGCGAGGGCCTCGACGATGTCGTACGGAGGAAGCGTCATCCCGCCAGTCTTCAGAGTGTCAATGACAGGCCGCCAAGTCCACGGATGGCGGATGCAGGACGCGCGCGGGAATACCTCGCGTGCGAGGCAACGTCGCAGGTTACCCTACATCTGTCGCGCTGAACACTCGTTCAGGAAAGAGGGCCGACCTGTTGAGCGGACCGCGTCAAGAACGCCATGTCAATGGCATTAACATGTGATCGTCATGAAACGTCGATGTGGGTCTGCTGCCGGGGCACGGGTCGAGTGAGCTTCGATCCCGAGCAGATCCACGTCGTACCGTTCGTGCACGAGACGCGCAACACGAAGTCGCTGCACTTCTCGATCGCGGAGGTGCAGAGCAGCATGGACCTGGCGCAGCCCGATGCACTGGAGCTCGCCTACACGCTCATGATGATGGGGTTCCTGCTCCTTCATCCGACGCCGCTGCGCATCGGGATGATCGGGCTGGGCGGCGGATCGCTGGCCAAGTTCTGTTACCGACACCTGCCGCGAGCCGACATCACGGTGATCGAGATCAACCCGCATGTCATCGCGTTGCGCAACGACTTTTCGATACCGGCCGACGACAAGCGATTCCGGGTGGTTCGCGCAGACGGCGCGCGCTACGTTCGCGCCCACGAAGGCGCGTTCGACGTCCTGCTGGTCGACGGCTACGACTACGACGGCCTTCCCGGCGAGCTGAGCTCGAAGCGCTTCTACGACGACGTCGCCGACTGCCTGCGTCCTTCCGGCGTGATGGCGGCCAACTTCCATCTCGGGAATGCCGAATTTCCGCTGCTGGTCGCACGGATCGGCCGCAGCTTCAATGGCACTGTCCTGGCGGTCGAGGAGCCGGAGAGCGGCAACGCCGTCGTGTTCGCGCGCAAGGACTGCGTGCTGACGTCGCGCGAGCTCGAGGAGGTCGTGCGCCCCGAGACGCTCGAGACTGCGCAGTGGAATCGGCTGCAGGCGTCCTTCGCCCGGATTCGCACGGCCTTGCAGGAACGCGGCGCGTGATTGCCGCACGAGCGCCGCGAAGCGGACGACCGCGTGGCGGCCCGGGCAGCTTCAGTTCATCGCCAGTGGCGCCTTGCGGACCGGGCGCGGAAAGCGCTGCTCGATCGCCTGGAGTTCCGCCGCGCTCAACACGACGTCGACCGCGGCCAGGTTCTCACGAAGATGCGCCGCACCGGTGGCCTTTGGAATCGCGATCACGCCGGGCTGCTGCAGCACGCCGGCCAGCGCTACCTGGACAGCCGTGAGACCGCGTGCGTCCGCAATCTGCCTCAGCACCGGCTCTGCGGCAGCCCTGCCCTGGTCGATGGGGCTGTACGCCATCAACGGCATGTTGCGTTCGCGAAGCCAGGGCAGCAACTCGAACTCCGGGTCTCGTTCGCCCAATGAGTACCAGACCTGGTTCAGGGCGCAGTCGTCGGCGATCGCGGCCAGTTCCTCCATGTCGTCGACGTCGAAGTTGCTGACGCCCCACCGTCGGACATGGCCTGCCGCTGCGAGCGCGCGCATGCTCTCGACTGTCTCCTCCAAGGCATATTGCCCGCGCCAGTGCAGCAGATAGACGTCGATGCTGTCCAGCCCAAGGCGGTGTCGACTGCGATCGCAGGCGGCACGCGTTCCCGCGCGGCTGGCGTTGTGCGGATAGACCTTGCTCACGACGATCACCTCGTCGCGTCGAACGTCGCCAGCGCGTATGGCGTCATTCAGTGCGATGCCGACGACTTCCTCGGCGCCGCCTTCGCCGTACATCTCGGCGGTGTCGATCATGCGATAGCCGAGTTCGAGCGCGGTACGTACAGAGGCAATCTCCGCCTTTCGTGCGGAAAGAGCGTCGCCGAACTTCCAGGTGCCCAGGCCGAGCACCGGAAGCGAAAGAGATGTCGTGCCTTGCGGCAGTCGCAGATGGCGCATGGTCATGCTGGGCCTCGCAAAGCGTCGATTCTGCGCCGGGACGAATTCTCACTCGTGCGGGTCAGCTACGCAGCGTCAGCGGCTCAGTCATCGGCGGAACGAGGTTGCGCGTGTCCGCGTGCGTGAGCGCACGGAAGGTCTCGGGGTCGGGCTGGAGCCACAACGCCGCGAATCGCGCGACGAGGGTCTGCGCATCGCGGATCTGCAGTCCGGAGCGCCGGTCGTAGGCCGGGTTGGGTTCATTCATGGCGATCTCCGATCAAAGAGGAAGGGCGCTCGATTGCCCCCCGAGTTCATGCCGTCACCGGCAATTCGTAGCGGATCTCCTCGCCGTCCTCGGGCACCAGGAGGCGCCGGCCGAGGCCGGCGGCGGAAGCCATCTGGCGGACGCACTCGCGCGTAACCGGGCAGTGGTCGAGCGCCTCGAGGTGGTTCGCGATGACGATGCCTTCGGTCAGGCGCGTCGCGGCGCAGACGTCGTCGGCGTCCATCAGGATCTCGCCGCCAAGGTCAAACCGCGCGCCGCCGGCCGGCAGGATCGCGACGTCGGGGCGGCACTCGGACAGGACGCGGGTCACGTCGTCGGTGAGCAGCGTGTCGCCGGCGATGTAGACGCTCGGCTCGCCGGGCAACTCGATGAACCAGCCGACGCCGTGCGCCATGAGTCGGCCGATCCAGCCGCGGCCGTGGACGCAGGGGATCGCCGTGATGTGGCCGCCGAGGAAGGCCTGCCGCCCGCCGCCGGTCAGGCGCGCCGTCGCCAACCCGCGCTGCTCGAGCCAGGTCGCATCGCCCGACGTGCAGAACACGGGTGTGGCGCGCTCGCGAAGGAAGCGGCGGCCCGCGCTGTCGAGATGGTCGAAGTGGCCGCGCCGACAGTGCGTAATTAGCGCGTGCGTGGTCCGCGCAAGGAGCCCGTCGGCGCCACGCGGCAGGTCGACCAGCGGATTGCGAGATCCGGAGCCGCCGCCGAACCGCAGTCGCGGCAACGCGCCTCTGCCGGCGAGCATCGGGTCGACGAGCAGGGCCACGAATTCGGAGCCGGCTGTCCATTCGAGCATCAGTGTTGCATTGCGCAGGCTTGTGATTCGCATGACGGCAAAAGGGCAGTGGGAACGGCCCTACTGTGGCCGCGAGGCGATGGGGAGAAAATGGCTCGAAACGACAAAATCATCGCCATTCATGCCAAGCCGCCCAACCGCCCGCCTCGACATCGGCTTTCTCCTCTTCGACCACTGCATGCCCGCGGGCCTGTTCGCGGTCGCCGACATGGCTCGCGCCGCCAACCTGCGCGCGGGGCGCGAGCTCTTCCGCATCACCTGGGCCAGCCTCGAGGACAAGCCGGTCGACGTCGACGGTGGCGTGCAAATCGTGCCGACGTGCGCACTTCCCGATGCGCCTTGCGAGGTGTGGGTCGTCCCCGGCGTCTGGGCGGTTTCGGAGACCACCCTGACCCAGGCCGTGTCCGAGCTCGCACCCGTCGTGAAGGCCCTGCGCGCGCTGCCGCTGTCGACGTCGCTGTGGAGCTATTGCACCGGCGTCGCGCTGCTCGCCGCGACAGGACGGCTGGACGACCGCGCTGCGACCGCCACGTGGTGGCTGCGCGGCGCGCTGGCCGGCCGCCACGCGCGCGTGCGCTGGCGCTTCGACGAGCTCATGGTCGAGGATCGCGGCCTCCGTACCGCCAGCGGCCCGAACGGCCACTTGCCGCTGATGAAGCGGGCGCTCGAGGAGCGCCTGACGCCGAACGCGCTGCGCGACATCGAGGATGTGCTGATGCTGCCGCGCCCGCGCGAATGGATGCCCGTCTTCCAGCCGGTGGAGTTGATCGCGCTCGACGATGCGCGCCTGCGTCGGGCGCTGGTGTTCGCGCAACGCTGCGCCGCCCAGGAGTTGACGCTGCAGGTCGCGGCGGCGCATATCGACATGTCCACCCGCAGCTTCGCGCGCCACGTGCAGGCCCGGACGGGCCTCGCCGCCGGCGAGTGGCTGCGCCGCGTGAAGCTCCGCCAGGTCAGCGAGGCGCTATCCGCGTCCGACGAGCCGGTGAAGACCATCGCCGACCGCTACGGATTCGGCGGCGAGGCCAGCCTGTACCGGGCATTTCATCGCACGGTCGGATGTACGCCAGCGCAGTTTCGGCGCCGATTCGGCGGGCCCCGTCGCACGACCTGAGCCTTGTTCGCATCGCGAGAGTCGAATCCGCGCATCGCCCGCGTCCACGTTTCGCGGGGTTACGCAGCGTCTAAGGGCGGCTTGGCGCCTCATGGCTGACGCCCGAAGCTGCGTCGCCAAAGACTGCAACCGCTGCGTTGCCGACATCACAGCACGCTCGCCACCATGCCCCAGGTTCGTCGCCGAAAATGCCGAACGCCCGCATCGCCTCAGCTCTCTCGACCGAGGCTCCGATCTCCAACAGCGATGCTGCGGCT
>Ga0302151_10000048_pt1 | contig 68619 bp, 59 predicted proteins | sample I_Bog_N1_3_FD_192428 | JGI IMG/M metagenome (GOLD analysis project Ga0302151, IMG submission 192428) | Peat permafrost microbial communities from Stordalen Mire near Abisko, Sweden - I_Bog_N1_3 | ecosystem: Environmental > Terrestrial > Soil > Wetlands > Peat | place: Sweden: Abisko, Stordalen...
GCGCCTGTACGTGACGTACGCGGACTACAACAAGGCCGCCGCCGCCGACACCACCAACAACTACGGCTTCGTGTCGAACAAGACCAGCGCCGTGTCCTACGGCGCCCAGGTCGAGATCTGGTTCTGATCCTCGTGTAATCCCCGCCGCGACCGCACCCGGTCGCGGCGCACCATTGCAAAACTGCAAATCCACGAATATCTGTACGGAGACAAAAACATGTCCAAGCATTTCAGCGCACTGCCGCGCCTGACCGTCATCGCCGTCGCCGCGATCCTCGGCGCCAACGCCGTCCAGGCCGACGAACTCGAAGTCCTGCACTGGTGGACCTCGGGCGGCGAGGCCAAGGCCGCCGCCGAACTGAAGAAGACGATGGAGGCCGAAGGCCACACGTGGAAGGACTTCGCGGTCGCCGGCGGCGGCGGCGATTCGGCCATGACGGTGCTGAAGTCGCGCGTGATCTCGGGCAACGCCCCGGCCGCGGCGCAGATCAAGGGCCCGGCCCTTCAAGAGTGGGCCGCCGAAGGCGTGCTCGCCAACATCGACGACGTGGCAAAAGCCGAGAAGTGGGACTCCGTCCTGCCCCCGGTCGTCGCCAACATCATGAAGTACCAGGGCCACTACATCGCGGCGCCGGTCAACGTGCACCGGGTGAACTGGCTGTGGTCCAATCCGGACGCATTCAAGAAGGCCGGTGCCAAGATCCCGACGAACTGGGACGAGTTCTTCGTCGCCGGTGACAAGCTCAAGGCCGCAGGCATCATTCCCCTGGCGCACGGCGGCCAGAACTGGCAGGACTTCACGGTGTTCGAAGACGTTGCCGTCAGCGTCGGCGGCACGGATTTCTATCGCAACGCCCTGGTCAAGCTCGAACCCGCCGCGATCAGCAGCCCGACGATGATCAAGGTCCTCGAGACCTTCAAGAAGATCCACGGCTACACCGACAAGAACTCGCCTGGACGTGACTGGAACCTGGCGACGGCGATGGTCATCAAGGGCGAAGCCGGCATGCAGTTGATGGGCGACTGGGCCAAGGGCGAGTTCCTGGCCGCGGGCAAGGTCCCGGGCAAGGACTTCGTCTGCTCGCCGGCCCCGGGTTCTGGCAAGAACTACACCTTCAACATCGACTCGTTCGCGATGTTCAAGCTGAAGGATCAAGCCAACGTTCCGGCCCAGAAGGACCTGGCCAAGGCGATCATGTCCCCGTCGTTCCAGGAGCTGTTCAACCTGAACAAGGGCTCGATCCCGGTTCGCCTGGACGTCAAGCTCGACAAGTTCGACGACTGCGCGAAGGAATCGTCCAAGGACTTCGTGGCCGCGTCCAAGGGCAACACCCTGCTGCCCTCGATCGCCCACGGCATGGCCGTCCCGCCGGCCGCCGAAGGCGCCATCAAGGACGCCGTCAGCAAGTTCTGGAACGACGACAAGGAAACGGCCAAGGACGCGCAGGCAGAGATCCTGAAGGCTTCCAAGACGAAGTGATCGTCCGCCCGACGATCCGCTTTTTCTCCTCTTAGGGCATTCGCCACGCGTGGTAAAGCGCGCGTGGCGCTTTTTGTGCTTCAAGAAAGCCTCGCCGTTTCATGTCCCGATCCAAAGTCCCCAGCGCTTCCTGGCTCCCGAAGCTGGTCGTCGCGCCCAGCTTCCTGCTGTCGTTCTTCTTCATCTACGGCCTGATCGCGTGGAACGGCTACCTGTCGCTGTCCGCGTCGCACATGCTGCCGAACTACGACTTCGTCGGGTTCTCCAACTACGCCGACCTGTTCGACAACGACCGCTTCCACGTGGCGCTGAAGAACATGCTGATCTTCGGCGTGCTGTTCATCGGCGGCGCGATGGCCCTCGGCCTGCTGCTGGCGATCCTGCTCGACCAGAAGATCCGCGCAGAAGGCGTGCTGCGCACCGTCTACCTGTACCCGATGGCGATCTCGTTCATCGTCACCGGCACCGCCTGGAAATGGATCCTCAACCCCGGCCTGGGCATCGAGCACCTCGTGCAGAGCTGGGGCTTCCCCAACTTCCAGTTCGACTGGCTGGTCGATGACCAGCACGCGATCTACTGCGTCGTCATCGCCGGCATCTGGCAGGCTTCGGGCTTCGTGATGGCCCTGTTCCTGGCCGGCCTGCGCGGCATCGACGACTCCATCATCAAGGCCGCGCAGATCGACGGCGCCAGCCTGCCGCGCATCTACTGGCGCATCGTCGTGCCGTCGCTGCGGCCGGTGTTCTTCTCCACGCTGATGGTGGTGAGCCACCTGTCGATCAAGAGCTTCGACCTCGTGATCGCGCTCACCTCCGGCGGCCCGGGCTATTCCACCGACCTTCCGGCCACCTTCATGTACGCGATGTCGTTCTCGCGCGGCCAGGTGGCCATGGGCGCCGCGAGCGCCACGATCATGCTGTGCATGGTGGCGGCCATCGTCGTGCCCTACCTGTATTCGGAACTGAGGACCAAGAAGTGAGTTCCATGTCGCCACGTTCCCTGACCTGGCATCGGGTCATTCTCTGGACGGTCCTGATCCTCTTCGCGATCTGGTTCCTGACGCCGCTCTACGTGATGATCGTCACGTCGCTGAAGGACATGGACCAGATCCGCGGCGGCAGCCTGCTGTCGCTGCCCACCAGCCTGAACTTCGGCTCGTGGAACAAGGCCTGGGACCAGGCCTGCACCGGCACAGATTGCGGCGGGCTGAAGCCCTACTTCATGAACAGCGTCTACATGGTGGTGCCCGCCGTGGCGATCTCCACGACGATCGGCTGCATCAACGGCTACGTGCTGTCGAAGTGGCGCTTCCGCGGCAGCGAGGTGATGTTCGCGATGCTGCTGTTCGGGGTGTTCATGCCCATGCAGGTCGTGCTGCTGCCGATGAGCCAGGTGCTGGGCTATTTCGGCATCGCCAGCTCCATCGTGGGCCTGATCGTGATGCACGTGCTGGCGGGCATCCCGTCCACCACGCTGTTCTTCCGCAACTACTACGTGGGCCTGCCCGACGAGCTGATCAAGGCCGCCATGCTGGACGGCGCCGGCTTCTGGCGCATCCTGTGGCGCGTGGTGCTGCCGCTGTCCACGCCGATCCTGGTGGTGACGCTGATCTGGCAGTTCACGAACATCTGGAACGACTTCCTGTACGGGGTGGTCTTCTCGGGCGCGGATTCCAAGCCGATCACCGTCGGCCTGAACAATCTCGCGAACACGACCAGTTCGGTCAAGGAATACAACGTGGACATGGCTGCAGCGCTGATCGCTGCGCTGCCGACCCTGTTCGTCTACGTTGTTGCTGGCAAGTATTTCGTGCGCGGCCTGACGGCCGGCGCGGTGAAGGGATGATGAGATGGGTGCGCTGACGATCGCCAACGTACGCAAGACTTTCGGGAATGTCGAGATCCTCAAGGGCATCGACATCGACGTTCAGGCGGGCGAATTCCTGATCCTTGTCGGGCCCTCGGGCTGCGGCAAGTCGACACTGCTGAACATGATCGCCGGGCTGGATGCCCCGAGCGCCGGCACGATCTCCATCGGGGACCGCGACGTCACCTGGCTGCCGCCCAAGGATCGCGACATCGCGATGGTGTTCCAGAGCTACGCGCTCTACCCGAACATGAACGTGGCCCAGAACATCGCGTTCGGGCTCGAGATGCGCAAGGTGCCCAAGGCCAAGCGCGACGAGGCCGTGCAACGCGTGGCCAAGATGCTGCAGATCGTGCCGTTGCTGGGCCGCAAGCCCGGCCAGCTCTCCGGCGGCCAGCGCCAGCGCGTGGCCATGGGCCGGGCACTCGCGCGCGACCCGAAGCTGTTCCTGTTCGACGAGCCGCTGTCCAACCTCGACGCCAAGCTGCGCGTGGAAATGCGCGCCGAGATCAAGCTGCTGCACCAGCGCACCAAGACCACCACGGTCTACGTCACCCACGACCAGGTCGAGGCCATGACGCTGGGCGACCGCATCGCGGTGATGAAGGAAGGCCTGGTGCTGCAGTTCGGCACGCCCGAGGACATCTATGCCCGCCCGGCCACGCGCTTCGTCGCCGAGTTCATCGGCTCGCCCGCGATGAACATGATCCCCGCCGTCCGCAGCGCCACCGGCGCCGCGGCCAACGGCATGGACCTGCCGCTGACCGCCGCGCAGCGCGAGTCGCTGCAGAAGAACTCGGCCGGCAAGCTCACCTACGGGCTGCGCCCCGAGGCCGCGCAACTGTCCGCCGACGGCGTGCCGGGAACGCTGCGCTTCACGGAACCCACCGGCCCGGAAACCTACGCCACCGTGGAGACCGCCGTGGGCCTGCTCACGCTGCGCGTGCCGGGCTACCTGAGCACCAAGGTGGGCGAGGCGGTGCATGTGAAGTGGTCGGCCGAGGCCACGCACCTGTTCGACGGCGAGAGCGACAAGCGCATCGGCTGAGAGACGACGCCTGCGACTCGAAGGGCGCGACGCGGGTCGCGCCTTCTTTCATTCCAGGACGGGCTCGCAGCGGATCTCGCACCGCACCGAGTTCGCCAGGAAGCATTCCTCGTGCGCCTCGTGGTGCAGCGCCGCCAGCGCGGCCGCGTCGGGCACGCGCGAGCCCGCGAAACGCGTGCGCGGGCGCAGCGTGACGACGTCCACCACCAGCTTGCCGGCCGCGTTGCGGCCCATGCGGCCGTCGGCTGCGTCCTCGTAGCTTTCGACGGCATAGCCGGCGCGCGAGGCGATGTCCAGGAACCACAGCATGTGGCAGCTGGCCAGCGATGCGACGAAGGCCTCTTCCGGATCGACCGCGCTCGCGTCGGACATCGGCAGCGGCACCACGTGCGGCGACGACGACGCGGGCACGACGGCGCCGCCGTCGAAGCTCCAGGTGTGGGCGCGGCTGTAGCGCTTGCCGGGGAAGTCGGCGTCGATCCGCTGCCAGCGGATCAGTGCGGTGTGCGCTTGCGCCATGGCCGCCTCAACGCGAGGCCAGCGCGAGCCTGGCGCCCAGCGCGACGAACACCGCGCCCATCGTGCGGTTGAGCCACAGGCCGACCGACGTGCCCACCTTCAGGCGGCTGCTGGCGAACGCCGTGAACAGCGCCAGCGAATGGCACCACAGCATGCCGTTGACGTCGAAGATCGCGCCCAGCGCGATGAAGGCCAGCGGCTTGGACGCGGCGTCCGGCGCGATGAACTGCGGCACGAAGGCGAGGAAGAACAGCGCCACCTTCGGGTTCAGCGCATTGGTGAGGAAGCCCTGGCGGAAGATGTCGCGGTAGCGGATGACGCGCGGAACAGCCTCCACGGACACGGGCTCGCCGTCACGCGCCCGCTGGCGCAGCATGCCGATGCCGATCCACACGAGGTAGCCCGCGCCGACGACCTTGACCACGGCAAACGCGGTGGCCGAAGTGGCGAGCAACGCGGACAACCCCAGCGCCGCGGCGAACACGTGCACGAACACGCCGGTGCCGATGCCCCAGCACGCCACGAAGCCCGCGCGCCAGCCCTGCGTGGCGCGCGCCATGATGAACAGCGAATCCGGCCCGGGCGTGATGTTGAGCAGCAGCCCCGAGACGATGAACAGCCACAGGTGTTGAGTACCGGCCACAAGGTCCTCCGATGTGAGAGAACCCGCATCATCGCGCCGCCGCCAGCCGCAGTAAACAATGTCCGATGCAGTACTTTGCTGCGTCCAGCGATTTAATATGCCGGCATGGACAAGCTTCGCGCCATCAAGATCTTCGTGCAGATCGCCGACGACGGCAGCCTCACCGCGGCCGCCGCGGCGCTGGGCCTGTCGCTGCCGGCCGTGGTGCGCAGCCTCGCGGCGCTGGAGGCCGAGCTCGGCGCGCGCCTGTTCCAGCGCACCACGCGGCGCATCGCGCTGACGCAGGAAGGCCTGCAGTACCTGGCGCGCAGCCGCGACATCCTCGCCGCCGTGGCCGAGGCCGACGCCAGTCTGGCCGACGAGGTGCAGTCCCCGCGCGGGCAGCTCGTCGTCACGGCGCCGGTGCTGCTGGGCCAGCGCGTGGTGGCCGACTTCGTCACGCGCTTCGTCGCCGCCAATCCGGGCATCCGCTGCAGCGTGCAGTTGCTCGACCGCTTCGTCGACCTGGTGGACGAAGGCATGGACGCGGGCGTCCGCATCGGCGCGCTGGAGGATTCGTCGCTGGTCGCGCTGCGGCTCGGCGACGTGCGCCACGTGGTCGTCGCGAGCCCGGCGTTCCTGCGCCGCCACGGCACGCCGCAGCACCCGGCCGAGCTGCGCACGCAGCCGTGCATCCGCCTGGCCACGCCCGTGCGGCCCGGCTGGGCCTTCCAGGACGCGGGCCGCAAGCTGCACGTGCCTGTCGATGGCCCTTTGGATTTCAACCACGCCGGCGCGGCGCTGCTCGCCTGCGAACAGGGCGCGGGCTTCGGCCAGTTCTTCTCGTACCAGGTACAGGAGGCGGTGCACGCGCGGCGCCTGCGCATCGTGCTGGCGCCGTTCGAGCCGCCGCGCCAGCCGGTGAGCATCGTCTACCCGCACGCGCGTCTGCTGCCCATGCGCACGCGGGCGTTCATCGATGCGGCGCGGCGCGAGCTCGCGCCGCTGTTTCAGGGCTGAAGGATCGCGTTGCCCACGCCGAAGTTCATCGCGTTGAGGATGTCGCCGTTGTCCTGCGACAGCTCCCAGGCGAACACGCCGGCCAGCCCGGCCTGGCGCACGAACGCCCCCTTGGCGAGCACCGTGCGCGGGTCGTCGTAGCCCATGAACAGCCCGCTGCGGGCGTTGTACAGGTTCCAGGACTGCGTCTGCGGATCGAAGATCGCCTGGTAGCCGTGCAGGCCGCGGCCGTTGCGGTCGATGTAGCGTGGGGCGAGCTCGCGGTAGTCGCTCGCGCCCTCGGGGGCCGGATAGGTGCCGGAGTGCGGCGCGCCGCTGAAGCCCGCGCCCGCGGCCCGGCTGGCGACGCCGGTGAAGCCGCGGCCGTACATCGCGACGCCGGCCACCAGCTTGCCCGCAGGCACGCCGGCGGCGGTCATCGTCTTCACCGCGGCGTCCAGCCCGTCGCCCGCGTCCGGCCCGCTCGCTCGCAGCGCCGCGTGGTTGCCGGTGCCCTTCGTCCAGCTGCCGTAGAAGTCGTAGGTCATCATGAAGATGTAGTCCAGCGACTTCGCGGCGTCGCGGTAGTTCACCTTCGCGACCAGCGCCCGGTCGGTGTTGATCGCCGCGGTGAGCAGGTACTTGTGGCCGTTCTCCGCGGTGAGCGTATCGAGGGCCGAGCGCAGCGCCGCCATCAGGTCGGCATAGCCCTGGCCGTCGGCCGGTGAGCCCAGCTGCACGCCGTTGGCCGCGCCGTTGTTGGTGGGATGTTCCCAGTCGATGTCGATGCCGTCGAAGGCCGGGTGCGTGCGCAGGAAGTCGGCCGCCGACTTCGCGAACCCGGCCCGCGGCGCGGCCGCGTCCGCGATGTGGAACAGCGGATCGGAGCCGCCCCAGCCACCCACCGAGGCCACCACCTTGACGTGCGGCGCGCGCGTCTTCAGGCGCGCGAAGGCCGCGTCGAAGTTGTCGTCGATGGCCGAGGCGGCCAGTTGGTAGTCGCCCTTGCCGGCGCACTTGGGCGCGTCCTCGGGCAACTGGCCCGGCCCGCAGACATGCAGGAACGCGTAGACGATGTGCGTGACGCTGTCGCCATGCAGCGCGTCGACCAGCGCGGTGGGCTGCCAGTTGGGCGTGTAGACGCCGACGATCTTGCCGCCGCTGCGCTCGAACTCCAGGGGCTTGCCGCCGAACAGCGGGTAGGGCGCCGATGCCACGGGAGCGGGAGCGGCTGGCCTGGTGGCGAAAACTGGCGGGGAAACCAGCGCGCCGACGGCGGCCAGCATCAGGCGCAAGGCAGGAGAAACGGCGGAACGCAGCGTGGACGTCATGGAGGCGGTCGGATCCGGGCATGGGCAGCTCGATCAACTCGAACCACTTTAGTACCACTATATATCCAATCTGCCTCCGCCCGACAGGGAAACTACCGCGTCACTGCAGGTCGACCACACCCTCTCCCGCAGCGGGCCGCGCCAGGACGTCGCCCGTGTCCGCCCGCGCCGCGCGCCCGATCGCGCGCCGCGCCTCGCGCGCGCCTGCCAGGCGGCCGTACCAGCGATGCAGGCGGTCGAGGTAGAGGTAGACCACGGGCGTCGTGAACAGCGTGAGCGCCTGCGACACCACCAGGCCGCCCACCATCGCGTAGCCCAGCGGCCGGCGCAGCTCCGAGCCCGCGCCGTGCCCCAGCATCAGCGGCAGTCCGCTGAGCAGCGCGCACATCGTCGTCATCATGATCGGACGGAAGCGCAGCAGGCAGGCCTGGCGGATGGCGTCGAACGGCGACAGCCCCTGCTCGCGTTCGGCGGTGAGCGCGAAGTCCACCATCATGATGCCGTTCTTCTTGACGATGCCGATCAACAGGATCACGCCGATCAACGCGATGACGCTCAGGTCGTAGCCGCCGGCCATCAGGATCAGCAGCGCCCCCACCCCGGCCGACGGCAGCGTCGACAGGATCGTCAGCGGATGGATGGTGCTTTCGTAGAGGAAGCCCAGCACGATGTAGACGGCGACCAGCGCCGCCGCGATCAGGTAGGGCTGCGAGCTGAGCGAGTCGCGGAACGCCTGGGCCGAGCCCTGGAACGAAGCGGAGAGTGTCTGCGGCGCGCCAAGCTCGGCCTGCACGCGGTCGATGGCCTTGACGGCGTCGCCCAGCGCCACGCCCGGCGCGAGGTTGAACGACAGGGTCACCGCCGGATACTGTCCCTGGTGGTTGATGGACAGGTAGGCCGTCTTGCTCGTGTCCACCTTCACGAACGTGGACAGCGGTACCAACTGCGCCGTCGTGGGCGAGGCGATGCGGATGCGATCGAACAGGGTCGGGTCGGACTGCAGGCGCGGCAGCACTTCCAGCACCACGTGGTAGCTGTTGACCTGCGTGTAGTACTGCGCGACCTGGCGCTGGCCGACCGCGTCGTAGAGCGTCGCATCGATGGTCGCGGGCGAGATGCCGAGGCTGGCCGCGCGGTCGCGGTCGATGGTGAGCACCGCGGAGGCCGCGTCGCTCTGCTGGTCGGTGGCGACGTCGGCCAGTTCGCGCAGGGACTTGAACTTCGCAAGCAGGCGCGGCGCCCACGTGTTCAGTTCGTCGATGTCGACGTCGGTCACCGTGAACTGGTACTGCGTGCGCGAGGTGCGGCCGCCGATCTTCACGTCCTGGGCCGCCTGCAGGAACAGGCTCGCGCCCAGCACCTTGGACAGCTTCGGGCGCAGTCGCGCGATGATCTCGTCGGCGCTCGCGGTGCGGCCGTCGTCCTTGTCCTTCAGCGCGATGTTGAAGCGGCCGGTGTTGGCGCTCGAGTCGCCGGTGCTGGTGTTGAAGCCCGAGACGTCGGGATCCTGGCGCACGACGTCGGCCAGGGCCAGCATGCGCGGCACCAGGGCGTCGTACGACGCATCCTGGGAGGTCTCGACGAAGCCGGCGATGTAGCCCGTGTCCTGTTGCGGGAAGAACCCCTTGGGGATCTGGACGAACAGCACGCCCGTGAGCGCCATGGTGGCCAGGAAGCTGCACAACGTGGCGAACTGGTGGCGCAGCACGAGGTCCAGCCCGCGCCGGTAGCCGTCCAGCATCGCGTCGAAGCCGCGTTCGAAAGCCCGGTGCAGCCACCCATGCGAATGCTCTACCTTGAGGAAGCGCGCACACAGCACCGGGGTCAGCGTGAGCGACACCACCACCGACACGGCGATGGTCAGGGTCACGGTCACGGCGAACTCGCGGAACAAGCGGCCGACGATGCCGCCCATCATCAGCAGCGGGATGAACACCGCCACCAGCGACACCGAGATCGAGATGATGGTGAAGCCGATCTCGCCGGCCCCCTTGCGCGCCGCCTCCAGCGGGCTCATGCCGGCCTCGACGTGGCGGTGGATGTTCTCCAGCATCACGATCGCATCGTCGACGACGAAGCCCACCGCGATGGTCAGTGCCATCAGCGAGAGGTTGTCCAGGCTGTACCCCACCACGTACATGACTGCCGCCGTGCCGAGGATCGACAGCGGCACCGTCACGCTGGGGATCAGCGTGGCCGCGACGCTGCGCAGGAACACGAAGATGACGGCCACCACCAGCGCGATCGTCAGCACCAGCGTGAACTCGACGTCGTGCACGGAGCCGCGGATGGTCTGCGTCGCGTCGCGCATCACGTTCACCGATACCGCCAGCGGCAGCGCGGCCCTCAGCTTGGGCAGGGTCGCCTTGATGTGGTCGACGGTGTCGATCACGTTGGCGCCCGGCTGCTTGGTGACGACGAGCACGATGGCGCGCCCGTCGTGGACGGCCGCGGCCGCTTCGGGCGACGCGCCAGCCCCCGCGAAGGCCCAGGCGGCCATCTTCGTGTTCTCCGCGCCCTCGACGGCGATACCCACGTCGCGCACCCGGATCGGCGCACCGTTGCGCCAGGCCAGGATCACGTCGTTCCAGGGCGCGGCCTTCAGGATCTGGTCGTTGGTGTACAGCGTGAAGCGCTGGGCCGGGCTGTCGAGCGCGCCCTTGGGCTCGTTGACCGTGGCCGCGGCGATCACGTTGCGGACCTCCTCGAGGCCCATGCCCAGAGCGGCGACACGCTCCGGGTCGATCTGCACGCGGACGGACGGCTTCTGCTGTCCGCTGACCGTGACGAGGCCCACGCCGCCGATCTGCGAGATCTGCTGGGCCAGCACGTTCTCCGCCACGTCGTCGACATCGGTCAACGGCAGCACGTCCGACTGCGCGGCGATGATCATGATCGGCGAGTCGGCCGGGTTGACCTTGCGGATCGTCGGCGGGCTCGGCAGCGTGGACGGCAATTGGCCGCTCGCCGCGTTGATGGCCGACTGCACGTCCTGGGCGGCCGAGTCGATGCCGCGATCGAGGTCGAACTGCAGCGTGACCTGGCTGGAGCCGCTGCTGTTGACCGAGGTCATCTGCGACAGCCCCGGGATCTGGGAGAACTGCCGCTCGAGCGGCTGGGCGACGCTCGAGGCCATGGTCTCGGGGCTCGCGCCGGGCAGGCTAGCCGACACCTGCATCGTGGGGAAGTCGACCTGCGGCAACGGCGCCACGGGCAGCAGCGGATACACCGCGATGCCCAGCAGCAGCACCGCGACGGCGAGGAGGGCCGTGCCGATGGGCCGGGCTATGGCACCGGAGGACAGGCTCATGGCCGTGCGCCCGCGCTGGAGATACTCGAATTTTTCATGGCGCGCGGCAAATCCATATTGATCATACGGGTCGCGATGATATTCGGCAGCGGCGGCCCGGCTCATATTCGAATCGAGGATGGATATCCGCCGATCGCGGTTGATTTCCGAGCTTCACATGGGTACCTTTGGCGCGGTCGAACGGCACCATGCCGCTGCGAGGCATCGAACTGTCGATATTCATCCACCACCCTGTTGAATATCCACCCGTTCTGCTGGCCAATCAACAACCAATATTCACCGGGACGCACCCGAATACTCCATGAAGAAAACCTCGCTCGCCCTCGCCCTGACCGCATTCGCAACGCTCGCCGCGGCTCAGGCGCCCGCCGCCAGCGCGCCGCAGGCACCGCCCGTGCGCGGCCTGCCACTCGACCTGGCGCTGGAGGCCGCACGCACCGCCGTCGATACGTGCAAGGGCATCGATCAGAAGGTGGCCGTCAGCGTGCTCGACTCCTCGGGGGAGTTGCGCCTGCTGCTGGCCGCCGACGGCACGCCCTCGCGCAGCGTCACCAACAGCGGACTCAAGGCCAGGGCCGCCCTGGCCTTCAACATCCCCAGCGGGCAGGTCGCCGAGCGCCAGAAGACGGACAAGGGCGTGGCCGACCGTCTCGCCGCCAATCCGACCTGGCTGGCGCGCGCCGGTGCTGTGCCGGTCACCGTGGGCGGCACGCTGATCGGCGCGATCGGCGTGGGCGGCGCGCGCGGCAGCGAGAAGGACGAGGCCTGCGCGATCGCCGGCCTGGACAAGGTCAAGAGCCGGCTGTACTGAGCAGAAGTCCATGCACCCGCTTCGCTTCACACGCCTCATGCTGGCGGCTTCGGCGGCGCTGGCGCTCCAGGCCGCCAGCGCCGGCCCGAGCGTCTTTCCGGACGGCACCACGCGACTCGATCCCGCGCGCGCCTGGCCCGGGTTCGTGCTGTTCACGGGGGGCGACAACGTGGCCCGCCTGGTCGACCTCGACGGCCACACGGTGCGCACCTGGGCCGACGCGGGCGGCTTCAGCACCCTGATCGACCCGGCGCTGGTGCACGGCCAGACGGGCCACGTGCTTGTGACCTCGGAGACCGACAGCGGGCGCGGCGTGGACCTCGTTCCGGGCCGCGTCGCGGGACAGGTCTCCAAGACCATCGCCGAGCTCGACTGGGACGGCAAGCCGGTGTGGCAGTTCGGCCCCAGGGCGCCGGGCGGCCTGGCCCGGCAGCATCACGACTGGGGCCGGCTGCCCAATGGCAACACTCTGGTGCTGGCCAACCTCACCCACGAGGCGCCCGGCTTCAAGCGCCCGGTGCTGGACGACGTGGTCTACGAGGTCGACCCCGCCGGCGCCATCGTCTGGCGCTGGGTGGCCGCAGAGCACCTCGACGAGCTGGGCTTCACGCCGGCGGAGCTCGCGTTGATCCACGCGGCCGACACCGCCGACTACCTGCACGTGAACGACCTCAAGGTGGTCGGGCCGAACCACTGGTTCGACGCCGGCGACACGCGCTTCGCGCCGGACAACCTCATCTTCTGCTCGCGCAACGCCAACGTCATCGCGATCGTCGACCGCAGGAGCGGCCACATCGTGTGGACGCTGGGCCCGAGCTATCCCGCGATCCCGCGCGGCGCGGCGGCCCGTCGCGTGCCGCGCCCCGTCGACCAGATCAGCGGGCAGCACGACGCGCAGATCATCCCCAAGGGCCTGCCGGGCGCCGGCGACCTGCTCGTCTTCGACAACCAGGGACAGGCGGGCTACCCCACCGCCGAGCTGCAGCTCACGGGCGGCTCGCGCGTGCTGGAGATCGATCCGGTGACCCGGCAGGTGGTCTGGCAGTACACGGCGGAAGACTCGGGCCAGCCGAGCTGGGCCTTCCGCAGCACGCACATCAGCGCCGCGCGCCGCCTGCCCAACGGCAACACGTTCATCGACGAGGGCCAGAGCGGCCGGCTGTTCCAGGTCACCCGCGACGGCGACATCGTCTGGGAGTACGTCAACCCGTTCCCGCACCCGGGCAAGGACCCGGCCTCGGGCAAGGCGACGTCCAATCGCCAGCTCTATCGGGCGCAGCCGGTGCCCATCGATTGGGTGCCCGCCGGCACGCCGCACACGGAGACCGCCCTCACGCCGCGCCCCTGAGCGACCGTCCACCCCCCGACTACGTTCGAAGCAAGTGACAAAAGCTTCGTTCGGGATTTCGCCTGCGCGGGAAACACTGGCTGGAACTCATCCAGGGATTCCCGCCAGATGTCTCGTCGCAGCCTCGTCTTTCGTCTCCTCGCGCTGGCCGCCGCGCTCGTGGCGGGCGCGCCCATCGCGCACGCCGCCGAGGTGATCCGCCTGGGCGTCACGGCCGGCCCGCACGCGCAGATCGCCGAGATCGCCCGCAAGGTCGCCGCCCGCGACGGGCTGGAGATCCGCATCGTCGAGTTCCAGGACTACATCCAGCCCAACGCCGCGCTCGACTCCGGCGAACTCGACGCCAACAGCTACCAGCACCTGCCCTTCCTCGAGTCGCAGATCAAGGCACGTGGCTACAAGATCAGCGCGGTCGGCAACACGGTGACCTTCCCGATGGGCTTCTACTCGAAGCGCTTCAAGTCGCTGGCCGACCTGCCGCACGGCGCCAGGGTGGGCATCCAGAACGACCCCTCCAACAGCGGCCGCGCGCTGGTGTTGCTGCAGAAAGCCGGCGTGATCAGGCTGAAGCCGGGGGCCGGCGTCAGTGCCACCACCCTCGACATCGCCGAGAACCCCAAGGGCCTGCAGATCGTGCAGCTCGAGGCGGCGCAGCTGGCCCGCTCGCTGGACGACCTGGACGCGAGCGCCATCAATACCAACTACGCGTTGCAGGCTGGCCTGGTGCCCAGCCGCGACGCGATCGCCATCGAGGAGGCGAAGTCGCCGTACGCCAACCTGATCGCGGTGCGCACGGCCGACAAGGACAAGCCGTGGGTGGCCAAGCTGGTGAAGGCCTACCAGTCGCCCGAGGTCAGGAGCTTCGTGTCGGAGAAGTTCGCCGGCTCCATGGTGCCGGCCTTCTGAACGCCATGAGCACCGAACACGCCCTCCACCGCCCTTCCAGCGACGAGCTGCTGCGCACCGCCGACGCGCTGGCCCGCCAGCTCGCGACCACGGCCGTCGAACGCGACCGCGCGGGCGGCCACGCGGCCGCGGAGCGCGAGCACATCCGCGCGAGCGGGTTGCTCACGCTGGCCATCCCGCCGGAGTTCGGCGGCAGCGGCGCCGACTGGCCCACCTTCTACGCCACCCTGCGCCGGCTCGCGCAGGCCGACAGCGCGCTGGCCCACCTGTACGGCTTCCATCACCTGCAGGTGGCGACACTGCTGCTGTACGGCACGCAGGCACAACAGCAGCGCCAGCTGGAAGACACCGTCACGCAGCGCCTGTTCTGGGGCAACGCCCTGAACCCGCTCGATCAACGCGCCGTCGCCACCGAGGCCGAAGGCGGCTGGATCTTCAACGGCCTCAAGAGCTTCTCGTCGGGCTCGGTGGGCTCCGACCGCATGGTGGTCTCCGCGTGGCACCGCGCCACGCAAAGCCTGGTGATCGCCACCACGCCCACGCGGCGCACGGGCGTTCGCGTGCGCGCCGACTGGGACGCGTTCGGCCAGAAGCAGACCGACAGCGGCACCGTCGAATTCGAGCGCGTGCTCGTCCCGCACGACGACGTGCTGCTCGCGCCCGGCGCGGCGCAGACGCCGCGCATGACGCTGCGCCCGCTGGTCTCGCAGCTGATCATGACCAACCTCTATCTGGGCATCGCGATCGGCGCCTTCGACGAGGCCCGCACGTACACGCGCGAGCAGACGCGCCCGTGGGCGGGCTCGGGCGTCGCGCAGGCGACGGACGACCCGATCGTCCAGCACCGCTACGGCGATCTGCGCCTGCTGATCCGCGCCGCCGCCAGCGTCGCCGACGAGACCGCCGGGCATCTCGAGGCCGCGTTCGCGCGCGGCAACGCGCTGGACGCCACCGAACGTGGCCAGCTCGCCGTGTCCATCGCCGAGGCCAAGGTGCTCGCGCACCGCGCCGCGATGGAGATCAGCTCGCAGTTCTTCGAGCTCACCGGCGCGCGCGCCACCTCGCAGAAGCTGGGCCTGGACCGGTTCTGGCGCAATGCGCGCGTGCACACCCTGCACGATCCGGTCGACGTGAAGCTGCGCGACATCGGTCGCCATGCGCTGTCCGGGCAGGTGCCCGAGCCCGGTTCGTATTCCTGAAGACAACTCGTTGGAGATCACTTGATCAATCGTCGCCACGTCCTCCAGTTCGCCGGCGCCGCCGCGACCGGTCTCGCCGGCGCTGCCGCCCGCGCGCAGGCGTCCGCACCGCTGTCGGAACTGCGCCTGGACTTCGCCTACTACTCGCCCACCAGCCTGGTGCTGAAGCACTTCGGCTGGCTGGAGGACGACTTCCGCAAGGACGGCACCTCGGTGAAGTGGGTGCTGAGCGCGGGCAGCAATCGCGCGCTCGAATACCTGAACGCCAACAGCATCGACATCGGCTCGTCGGCCGGGCTGGCGGCGCTGCTGGCCAAGGCCAACGGCAACCCGATCCGCACGCCCTACATCTTCTCGCGCCCGGAATGGACCGCGCTGGTGGTGCCCAAGGACTCGCCCATCCAGTCGCTGTCCGACCTGAAGGGCAGGAAGATCGCCGCCACCAAGGGCACCGATCCCTACCTGTTCCTGCTGCGCTCCCTGCAGACCGTGGGCCTCAAGAAGAGCGACATCGAGCACGTGCCGCTGCAGCACGCCGACGGGCTGGCCGCACTGCGCGCCGGCCAGGTCGATGCGTGGGCCGGCCTCGATCCGCTGATGGCGTCGGCGGAACTCGACAGCGGCGCACGCCTGCTCTATCGCAACGTGGCCTTCAACACCTACGGCTTCCTCAACGTGCGCGAGGAATTCCTGGTGCAGCGGCCCGCCGAGGTGCGCCGGGTCATCACCGGCTACGAGCGTGCCCGCCAGTGGACGCTGGCCAATCAGACCGAGGCCGCGCGGATCCTGTCCGACGAGGCCAAGGTGAGCCTGAAGGTGGCGCTGCTGCAACTGAAGCTGCGCACCGACCTCAGCAACCCGTGGCCGTCGGCCGAGCACGTCCACGCGTTGCAGTCGGCGTCGCCCATCCTGCAGGCCGAGGCACTGGTCAAGCCGGGCGTCGACCTGACCCGCACGGTGACCGACCTGGTCGACACCCGCTTCGCCGCCAGCCTGAAGCACGCGTAGACGCCTTGCGATGACCGCCGATCCGACCATCCTGCTCGACTACAGCCACGCCTCGCAGTGGGGTGCCGCGCTGGCCGACGGTCGCGACGACACGACGCCACGCCCCGAGACGCCGCGACCCGCGAGCGGGCGGGCGCGGGCGATCCTGCTGGCCTGGCTGCTGCCGCTGGCGGCGCTCGCGGCCACCGAGATCGCGGGCCGGCTGGGCTGGGTGACGTCCAACCTGCTGCCAACGCCCAGCGACGTCGCGCGCGCACTGTTCGAGCTGGGCGGGCACACGGTGGCGAACCACGTGGCGGCCAGCACGGCGCGCGTCGTCGCCGGCTACGCGATCGGCGCCTCGCTGGCGGTGGCCATCGGCTCGCTGGTGGGCCTGTCGGCCACCGCGCGCGCGTTGCTCGATCCCAGCTTCCAGGCCCTGCGCGCGATCCCGTCGCTGGCCTGGGTGCCCTTGCTGCTGCTGTGGCTGGGCATCGGCGAGGCGCCCAAGCTGGCGATGATCGCCATCGGCGCGTTCTTCCCGATCTACATGGGCGTGGTCGCCGGCATCCGCGGCGTCGACCGCAAGCTGGTGGAAGTGGCGCGCCTGATGCGCCTGGATTCCTTCGCGCTGGTGCGTCGCGTGCTGTTGCCGGCGGCGCTGCCCTCGGTGATGACCGGGCTGCGCAACGGCCTGAGCCTGGCCTGGATGTTCATGGTGGCCGGCGAGCTGATCGCCGCGAGCAGCGGCCTGGGCTACCTGCTCACCGACGGCCGCGAGACGAGCCGGGCCGACCTGGTGCTGGCGGCCATCGTGCTGCTGGCCCTCCTGGGCAAGCTGAGCGACACCGCGATGGCGCGCCTCGAGCGTCGCCTGCTGCGCTGGCGCGACACGGTCGACGCCTCATGAGGGTCGTGGAACGCTCGTTCGGCGACCTGCACCGCGGGGAACGCCCGGGCGACGCCGCGCTGGACGTGCAGGTGCGCGCCAAGCGCTTCGACGCGCGCCTGGTCCTCGACGACGTGCGCGTGCGCGTCGCGCCCGGCGAGATCGTCTGCCTCGTCGGCGCCAGCGGCTGCGGCAAGAGCACCCTGCTGCGCATCGCGGCCGGCCTGGACCGCGAGTTCGAAGGCGCCGTGCGGGTGGACGGCCGCGCGCACGACGCGCCCACGCGCGAGGTGGGCGTGGTGTTCCAGGAGCCGCGCCTGTTCCCCTGGTGCAGCGTCGCCGACAACATCGCGTTCGAGGCCGGCGGCGCGCCTCGCAACGACCCGCGCGTGGCCGGCTTGCTCGAGGACGTCGGCCTGTCGGGCTACGGCGCGGCGCTGCCGCGGCAGCTGTCCGGAGGCCAGGCGCAGCGCGTGGCGCTCGCCCGTGCGCTCGCGGGAGAGCCGCGCGTGCTGCTGCTCGACGAACCGTTCTCCGCCGTCGACGCGTTCACGCGCATGAAGCTGCAGGACCTGCTGATCGGCCTGGTGCGCCGCAAGGGCATCGCCACGCTGATGGTCACGCACGACATCGACGAGGCCGCCTGGCTCGCCGACCGCGTGCTGGTGCTCGATGCCGATCCCGGCCGGCTGCGCGAGCAGATCGCGGTGCCCGTCGCGCGCCCGCGAGTTCGCGACGACCCGGGTCTGGCCGCGGCCCGTGCCCGGATCTTCCACGGCCTGCAGGCAGCGCATGCCCTCTAGGAAGATCCTGCTCAACGCGTTCGACATGAACTGCGTCGGCCACATCCAGCACGGCCTGTGGACGCATCCGCGCGACCGTTCGATCGACTACAACACGCTGCCCTACTGGACGAACCTCGCACGCACGCTGGAGCGCGGCCTGTTCGACGGCCTGTTCCTCGCCGACATCGTGGGCGTCTACGACGTCTACAAGGCGGGCGTCGACCTGACGGTGCGCGAGGCGATCCAGCTGCCGGTCAATGACCCGATGCTGCTCGTGTCCGCGATGGCCGCCGCCACGCGGCACCTCGGCTTCGGCGTCACCGTCAACCTCACCTACGAGCCGCCCTACCTGCTGGCGCGCCGTTTCTCCACGCTCGACCACCTGACGGAAGGCCGCGTCGGCTGGAACGTCGTCACCGGCTACCTCGACAGCGCGGCACGCGCGATGGGGCTCGCCGCGCAACTGCCGCACGACGAGCGCTACGACCGCGCGGACGAATACCTCGACGTGCTGTACCAGCTATGGGAAGGCAGCTGGGAAGACGGCGCGGTGCGGCGCGACAAGGCCGGGCGCGTGTTCGCCGATCCCGGGCGCATCCACCCGGTGGTGCATCACGGCAAGTACTTCGATGTCGAAGGCATCCACCTCGCGGAGCCCTCGGCGCAGCGCACGCCGGTGCTGTTCCAGGCCGGCAGCTCGGGTCGCGGCCAGCGTTTCGCCGCCCGCCACGCCGAGTGCGTGTTCATCGCCGCCACCAGCCGCGGCGAGGCGCAGCGCTCCGTGACGGCGTTGCGCGAGGCGGTGGTGCAGGCGGGACGGCGCGCCGACGACGTGAAGGTGTTCATGGCCGCGTCGGCGATCGTCGCGCCGACGACCAGCGAGGCGCGCGACCGGCACGCCGACTACTCGGACCACGCGAGCCGCGAGGCCGGCCTCGCGCACTTCGCCGCCGGCACCGGCATCGACTTCGGCCGCTACGGCCTGGACGAGCCCATCGCCTGGGCGCCCGGCAACGCGATCCAGTCGCATGCGCGGGCGGCGCAGGACGGCGGCTGGACACGGCGCAGGATGCTGGAGATGTTCGCGCTCGGCAGCCGCTACCCGGTCTTCGTCGGCGACGCCGTGCAGGTGGCAGACGAGATGCAGGCCTGGGTGGCCGAGACCGGCGTCGATGGCTTCAACCTGACGCGCACGGTGGTGCCGGAATGCCACGAGGCGTTCGTCGACCTGGTCGTGCCGGAGCTGCAGGAGCGCGGCGTCTACAAGACCGCGTACGACGAGGGCACTCTGCGCCACAAGCTGCATGGCGAGGGCGACCGCCTGCCCGCTCGCCACGCGGCCTCTGCCTTCCGACGCGGCGCGGACTGAGCAGACCTCGCACAACCACAGACGAAAACGTTCGTTGTCCCGGCCGGCGCCCACGGCAAGACTCCAGGGATGCTCAACGCTCCCATCGCGCTCGCGATCCAGCCGCCGCTCATCCAGCTGGAGGCGGTTCGCAAGGCCTTCCGCACGCCGGACGGCCGCACGTTCGAGGCCGTCCGGGAGACGACGCTGGCCATCGCCCAGGGCGACATCTTCGGCCTCGTCGGCAAGAGCGGCGCAGGCAAGTCCACGCTGCTGCGCCTGATCAACCTGCTCGAGCGGCCCGACGCCGGGCGCGTGCGGGTGGCCGGACGCGACCTCACGGCGCTCGACAAGAAGGCGCTGCGCGAGGCCCGGCAAGGCATCGGCATGATCTTCCAGCAGTTCAACCTGCTGCAGAACGCCACGGTGTTCGACAACGTGGCATTCCCGCTGCGCATCCACGGCCGCCATTCGAAAGCCGAGGTGGCCGCGCGGGTCGACGCCTGCCTGGCGCTCGTGGGACTGGAGGACAAGACCGCCAGCCATCCGGCGCAGCTCTCGGGCGGCCAGAAGCAGCGCGTGGCGATCGCGCGTGCGCTGGCGAGCCAGCCCGACGTGCTGCTGTGCGACGAGCCCACCTCCGCGCTCGACGCCGAGACCACCGAGGCGCTGCTGGCCACGCTGCGCCACATCAATGCCACGCTGGGCGTGACCATCGTCATCGTCACCCACGAGCTGTCCGTCGTCACCACCCTGTGCCGCCACGTGGCAGTGGTGGAGGACGGCGCGATCGTGGAGCACTTCGCGCTCGACGACGACACGCGCCCGCCGCCGGCCGCCCCGCGCACGCGCCTGGGCCGCGACCTGCTGCGCCTGCGCGACGCGCCGCCCGTCGCCGATCTGAGGGAGCTGGCACGTGCCTGAGGACATCGTCGCGATCCTGCCCGAGCTCTGGACCGCCCTGGGCCAGACGCTGCTGATGCTGGCCATCGGCCTGGGCAGCGCCATCGTCATCGGCGGCCCGCTGGGCGTGTGGCTGTTCCTGCTGGGCCCCGGCCAGTCGCTGGACAACCGCCCGCTGTTCGCCGTCGTCGGCTGGTTCGTGAACCTGGTGCGCTCGTTCCCGTTCATCATCCTGCTGGTGGCGCTGGTGCCGCTCACGCGCGCGCTCACCGGCACGTCGATCGGGCCGGTCGCCGCCGCGGTGCCACTGTCGTTCGCCTCGATTCCCTATTTCGCGCGGCTGGTGGAACAGAACCTGCGCGACGTGCCGCGCGGCGTGATCGAGGCCGCGCACGCGATGGGCGCCACCGACCTGCAGATCGTGGCGCGCGTGCTGCTGGTCGAGGCCCGCTCGGGCCTCGTGCTCGCGTTGACGGTGCTCGCGATCAGCTTCCTGTCGTATTCGGCGGTGGCCGGCGTCGTCGGCGGCGGCGGCATCGGCGACCTGGCCATCCGCTATGGCTACTACCGCTTCCAGACCGACGTGATGGTGCTGACCGTGGCCATCCTCGTCGTGCTGGTGCAGATCCTTCAATGGGGCGGCAACGCCCTCGCGCGGCGCCTCGACAGACGCTGACGCGGCCTCCATCGAATCCGGAAATCTCGACATGACGTTCTCTCGCCGCAGCCTCTTCGCCGCCACCCTCCTCGCCTTCGCTGTCGCCACGACGCATGCGCAGGACAAGAAGGAGATCGTGATCGGCGCCACCGCCGGCCCGTACGCCGACCAGGTGAAGCTGGGCATCAAGCCCCTGCTCGAGAAGAAGGGCTATCGCGTCAAGGTGGTGGAGTTCAACGACTACGTGCAGCCGAATTTCGCGCTGGCCCAGGGCGCGCTCGACGCCAACGTGTTCCAGCACGTCGTCTACCTGACGAAGTTCGCCACCGAGAACAAGCTGGCGCTGTCCGAGCTGGTCAAGGTGCCGACGGCGCCCATCGCGCTGTACAGCCACAAGCACAAGGACCTCGCGGTCAAGGAAGGCGCCGTCGTCGCGTTGCCCAACGATCCGACCAATGCCGCGCGCGCCCTGGTGGTGCTGCAGGACATCGGCTGGGTGAAGCTGCGCGACGGCATCGATCCGATCCGCGCCTCGGAGAAGGACGTCGCGGTCAATGTGCACAAGATCAAGCTGGTGCCGATCGAGGCCGCGCAGCTGCCGCGCTCGCTGGACGACACCGACTACTCGTTCGTCAACGGCAACTTCGCGCTCGCCTCGGGCCTGAAGCTGACCGAGGCGCTCGCGCTCGAGAAGACCGGGCCGACGTACCAGAACCTCGTGGCCGTCCGCACCGCGGACAAGGACAAGCCTTGGGTCAAGGACATCGCCGACGCGTACCGCTCGCGCGAGTTCCTGGCCATCACCGAAACGAAGTTTGCAGGCTTCGTGAAGACGGACTACCAGCAGTCGCTGCTGGCCGCCTCCAAATGACCTGCCCATCATCACAAAAGGAGAACCTGATGTTGAAAGCCACGGCCGCCGCTGCCGCACTGACCCTGATCACGCTCGTCGCCGTCGCGGCCACGAGCCCGGCACCCGCCGCGACCGCCAACGGCGTGCTGGCCACGCCCGCCGGCGCCACGCTCTATACCTACGACAAGGACGCGGCCAACAGCGGCAAGAGCGTCTGCAACGCGCAGTGCGCCACGAACTGGCCGCCGCTGGCGGCGCAGCCCTCGGACACCGGGTCCGGCGACTGGTCCGTCATCACTCGCGACGACGGCTCGAAGCAATGGGCCTACAAGGGCTGGCCGCTCTACACGTTCGCCAAGGACGCCAAGGCGGGCGACACCACGGGCGACAACCGCGGCAACGTCTGGCACGTGGTCAAGGGCTGAGCACCGCCTCGCGAAGCGAAACGGCCCGGAAGTCCAGGGCCGCTTTTCCTTGCTTCAGCGTCGTTTCGACGCCAGCCTGCGCACCACGTCCACCATGCGATCGACCTCCTCGCAGGTGTTGTAGAACGCCAGCGAAGGCCGCACCGTCGCCTCGAGGCCGAAGCGGCGCAGGATGGGCTGCGCGCAATGATGCCCGGTGCGCACGGCGATGCCTTCCTCGTTGAGGGCCTCGCCGACCTCCTGCGTCGTGTAGCCGTCCAGCACGAACGACAGCACGCTGGCCTTGTCGTGCGCGGTGCCCACCAGGCGCACGCCGGGAATGGGCGCCATGCGCTTGGTGGCGTATTCCAGCAGCGCGTGCTCGTAGCGGCCGATGTTCTCGATGCCGATGCGCTCCACGTATTCCAGCGCGGCGCCCAGGCCAACGGCGTCGGCGATGTTGCCGGTGCCGGCCTCGAAGCGCGACGGCGGCCCGTGGTAGATCGTCTTCTCGAACGTGACGTCGGCGATCATGTTGCCGCCGCCCTGCCACGGCGGCATCGCATCGAGCACGGCCTTCTTGCCGTACAGCGCGCCGATGCCGGTGGGGCCGAAGATCTTGTGGCCGGAGAAGACGAAGAAGTCGGCGTCGAGCTCGCGCACGTCCACGCGCATGTGCGAGACCGACTGTGCGCCGTCCACCAGCGTGGTCGCGCCCGCGCGTCGCGCCATCGCCACGATCTCGCGCACCGGCACCACGGTGCCCAGCGCGTTGGAGACCTGCGTGACGGACACGATCTTCGTGCGGTCGCTGAGCAGCTTCTGGTATTCGTCGAGCAGCACCTGGCCCGAGTCGTCCACCGGGATCACGCGCAGCTTCGCGCCCTTGGCGGCGGCGAGCTGCTGCCACGGCACGATGTTGGCGTGGTGCTCCAGGTGCGACACGATGATCTCGTCGCCCGGCCCCACGTTCTGCGCGCCCCAGCTCTTGGCCACCAGGTTGATGGCCTCGGTGGTGCCGCGCACGAACACGATCTCGTCGGTCGAGCTCGCGCCGATGAAGCGGCGCACCGTCTCGCGCGCGCCTTCGTAGGCGTCGGTGGCGCGCGCCGCCAGTTCATGCGCGGCGCGATGGATGTTCGAGTTCTCGTGCTCGTAGAAATACTTGATGCGGTCGATGACCACCTGCGGCTTCTGCGTGGTGGCGGCGTTGTCGAACCACACCAGCGGGCGACCGTTGACGCGCTCGCGCAGGATCGGGAAGTCGCGCCGGATCGCGTTGACGTCGAACGGCGGGTGGGCCGTGGAGTCCGCCGAGGCCGGCGCCGCCGACTCCAGGAAATAGAACTGCGACGGCGACCCGCCTGGCGCGGACGCAGGCGCCGGCGCGTGCGTGGCCAGGAGCGCGCGCAGCACGTCGCCATCGGGCAGGCCGAAGCTGCGGGCGCCGGGCGCGGCGATGGCCGGCGTCGAGACGCCGGGCGCATCGGGCAGGCGGTTCGCACCGACGCCGCGTTCGTCCAGGAAGTAGAACGGCGAGCCGCCTGCCGCGCGCGGGCCGGCGGTCGGCGCCACGGTGGGCACGTGGGCGGGCGCCTGATCGGGCCAACCCGGCGTCACGCCACGCGGGGGCTGGGCCGCGGCCGCGCCTTCGGGCACGCCCAGCGCCACGCCGCCGAGCCGGCTGTCGTAGCCCGGCGCAGCCTGCAGCACCACGTCGGGAACGCCGTTGGGCGCCTGTGCGTGCGGGCGCAGCGACGTCGCCGAGGCGGCGACGTTGGCCGGCGACTGCGGCGAGGACGGCGCGAGGCCGCCACCCGTGGGCAGGTACGGGCCGGACGCGGGCGTGGACGGACCCAGCGCCCCCGGAGGCGGGCTCATGCCGGCAGGCTGCGGATTCGTGGGCACGGGGACGCCGCCGGCGGCCTGGCGGCCTGGCAGGGCGCTGAAGAATTCGCCGGCCAGGCGGTTGAGCGTGCCGACGTCGGGCAGCCCGGCGGCGAGCAGGCTCTCGTGGCCGGAATCAGGTGCAGCCATCGCCTTTACCGGTAGGTATCAGGGTAGGCGTGGTACTTGCCGACCTCGACGTCCTCGAGCACCGCGAGCGCGTCGGGCGTGTGGACCGCGAGCGAGCAGTACAGCGAGATGAGGTAGGACGCGATCGCGTTGCGGTTGATGCCCATGAAGCGCACCGACAGCCCCGGGCTCTGCTCGCCCGCCAGGCCCGGCTGGAACAGGCCGACCACGCCCTGGCGCTTCTCGCCCACGCGCAGCAGCAGGATCTTGGTCTTGCCGTCGGCCACCGGCACCTTGTCGGACGGCACCAGCGGAATGCCGCGCCAGGTGAGGAACTGCGAGCCGAACAGGCTCACGGTCGGCGGCGGGACGCCGCGGCGCGTGCATTCGCGGCCGAACGCGGCGATCGCGAGCGGGTGGGTGAGGAAGAACGCGGGCTCCTTCCAGACCTTCGTGAGCAGTTCGTCGAGGTCGTCGGGCGTCGGCGCGCCGCTGAGCGGGTACACGATCTGGTCGTCGGCCACGCTGGCGAGCAGGCCGTAGTCCGGATGGTTGATCAGCTCGCCTTCCTGCTTTTCCTTGATCGTCTCGATCGCCAGGCGCAGTTGTTCCTTGATCTGGTCGTGCGGGCTGCTGTAGAGGTCGGAAACGCGCGTGTGCACGTCGACGATCGTGCTCACGGCGTTCAGGAAGTACTCGCGCGGCGCCTCTTCGTAGTCGACGAAGGTGGTCGGCAGTTCCGCTTCGTCGCGGTTGGCGCACAGGACCTGGATGTCCTGCGGGTTCTTGACCGTGTTGAGACGGTAGATGCCGGCCTCGACGGGCACCCACTGCAGCATGTGCGTGAGCCAGCGCGGGCTGATGGTGGACAGCGTCGGCGCCGTCTTGGTGGCGTTCGCAAGCTGTCTTGCGGCGTTGTCGCCAAGCGCCATGGGCGCGTTCGAGGTGTCTGCCATGATTTGATGAGTCCAGGGAAACGAAAAACGACTTTGGATATGCGAAATCAGCTCGAGGCAGTATCCGAGCGCCGGTCGAGGCGATCAACCGTCTATAGCCACCAGACTTGGGGCGCGCTCAGGTCGGCGCGGATTCGCAGCGCGAGATGAGCTCGGACAGCGCCACGTCGAAGGCGTGCGCGAGCTTCTCGGCGGTGGCCAGCGAGGGCATGGCGGCCGAGCGCTCGATCTCGCCCATGTAGGAGCGATTGAGCGACGCCTGCCCAGCCAGGTGCTCCTGCGACCAGCCGCGGGACTCGCGCAGCTCGCGCACCACCGGGCCGAAGCGCGCGGAGGGCTGGCGTATCGTGCGCGCTTCGTGCGGCTGAAGATGGATCTCGGACATCGCTTTACCGCCCTGTGTTTTCTTCGATGCGGTCGTCACGTGCATTGGCCTGTGCGATCCGGCTGCCCGGCGGCACGCTGCGCGTGAGCCAGACGTTGCCGCCGATGGACGCGCCGCGCCCGATGGTCACGCGTCCCAGCACCGTGGCGCCGGCATAGACCACCACGTCGTCCTCGACGATGGGATGGCGCGCACCGCCCTTGTGCAGGGCGCCGTCGGCGTCGGTCTCGAAACGCTTGGCGCCGAGGGTCACCGCCTGGTAGATGCGCACGTTGTTGCCGATGACGGCGGTCTCGCCGATGACGACGCCCGTGCCGTGATCGATGAAGAAGTGCGAGCCGATGCGCGCGCCGGGATGGATGTCGATGCCCGTGGCGCCGTGCGCCAGTTCCGCGACGATGCGCGCGATCAGGGGCACGCCCAGCTCGTGCAGCCGGTGCGCGAGCCGGTGGTGGATGACCGCGTGCAGGCCGGGATAGCAGATGAGCACTTCGTCGACGCTGCGGGCGGCCGGGTCGCCCCGGTAGGCGGCGAGGACGTCGCTGTCGAGGAGCTCGCGGATGCGCGGCAGAGCCGCGCCGAACTCGCGCACGATCTCCAGCGCGCGCTCGTCGAAGGACTGCGCCGCGTCGCCGGTGAAGCGTGCGTTGTAGCGCAGCTCCAGGCCGACCTGCGCCAGCAGGGAATGCAGCGCCGTGTCTAGCGTGTGGCCGACGTAGTAGTCCTCGCTCTCCTGTCGGAGGTCGGGCGGCCCGAGCCGCATCGGGAACAACGCGCCGCGCAGGCCGTCCAGGATGGCGACGAGCGCCTCGCGCGACGGCAGCTCGCGGCCGCTGATCTCGCGCGGCCGGGCCTGCTGCTCGCGCCATTTCTCGCGGGTGGAGCGCAACTGCGTGACGATGCCCGCCAGGTCGAGGAGTCCGCCGTGGGCGGGGCCGGCCGTGGCACGCGGGGCGCTGGCCGGCTCGGTTCGAGGAAGTACGTTGGCGACGGACATGCAGGCTCTCAGTCCTGCACCCACTTCAGGCCGCGCAGGCGCCAGCCGCCCACGTGGCCCCGGCGGCGTTCGCCGTCGAGGTCGCCCTCGAAGCCTTCGCTGACGTTGAAGACGGCCGTGAAGCCGATCTTCGTGGCGGCTTCGGCGGCAATGGCCGAGCGCTTGCCGCTGCGGCACAGGAACAGCAGCACGTCGTTCTTGCCGACCTTGGCCTCCAGCTCGCGCAGGAAGCGCGGGTTGCGCGTGAGCGCGGTGCCGGTGGCCCAGGGCACGTGCAGGCTCTCGGGCACGTAGCCGACGAACTTGCGTTCCTCGCCCGAGCGGACGTCGACGAGCACGGCGCGGCCCGATTCGACCAGCGCCCACGCCTCGATCGGCGGGACGCTGCCGGCGAACGGCAGGTTGTCGGCGCGGGCCTGGCGGATGGCGGCCTCGAGAAGAATGTCTTCGTGCGTGTCGGCGAGGAGGGCGGACATCGAAACTCCTGGAATTGGTGGCTATGGACAGCAGCCCCCAGGTTAGGACTTCGGGCGCTCCGAGTGAAATACGCTTTGCGGCATTGCTTACGCGGCGTGGGCGAAAGGTGTCCGGATGTCCGCCAGGAACTGCTGCGCCCGCGGGTGCTGCGGGTGGTTGAAGAACTCGTGCGGCTCGGCGCGCTCCAGGATGCGGCCCTGGTCCATGAACAGCACGCGGTGGGCGACGTCGCGGGCGAAGCCCATCTCGTGCGTGACGACGACCAGGGTCATGCCGTCGCGCACCAGTCCCTGCATCACCTGCAGCACCTCGCCCACCATCTCCGGGTCGAGCGCGCTGGTGGGCTCGTCGAACAGCATCAGCGGCGGCTCCATCGCCAGCGCCCGCGCGATCGCCACCCGCTGCTGCTGGCCGCCCGACAGCTCCGACGGCCAGGCGGTCGCCTTGTGCGCCAGTCCGACGCGATCGAGCAGCGCCATGGCCTTATGGTGTGCCTGGGCCGGGCGGGCGCCGCCGAGCGCGACCGGCGCCAGCGTGCAGTTCTGCAGCACGGTGAGGTGCGGGAACAGGTTGAACTGCTGGAACACGAAGCCGATGCGCGAACGCAGGCGGTTCACGTCGAGTCCCCGGCGATGGATGTCCTCGCCGTCGACGGTGATGGTGCCGGAGTCGATGGCCTCCAGGCGGTTGATCGTGCGTATCAGCGTCGACTTGCCGGAGCCGGACGGCCCGCAGACGACCACGACCTCGCCCTTGGCGATCGTCTCGGTGACGTCCGCCAGGGCCTGGTACTCGCCGTACCACTTGTTGACGTTGTTGAACTGGATCATGCGTTGGACTCGTTGGCCAGGGGAACGACGACGGAAGGCCGTGCCACGCGCGTCGGCGCGCGGCGCGCCAGGCGTCGCTCGAGCAGGTGGGCGATGCGCGACAGGCCGAAGCACAGCACGAAGTACGTCAGCGCGAGCAGCAGGTAGACCTGGGTGGCGTGCGTGAAGACCTGCGTGTTGATCTGGGCCGCGATGAACGAGACCTCGGTCAGGCCGATGATGTACCCGAGCGAGGTTTCCTTGATCGTCGAGACGAACTGGTTGACGAGCGAGGGCAGCATGCTGCGCAGCGCCTGCGGCAGGATCACCCGTTGCATCGCGCGGCCGTAGCCGAGTCCCAGCGTTCGCGCGGCCTCGAACTGGCCGCGCGGCACGCCGCGGATGCCGGCCCGCACGATCTCCGCCAGGTAGACGCCGTCGAACACGACGAGCGCCATCAGCATGGTGCTGAACTGGCCGGTCTGGTGGCCCGTGACGCTGGGCAGGAAGAAGTAGGCCCAGAAGATGACCATCAGCAGCGGGATGCCGCGCACCACGTGCACGAGTGCGGTGACGGGCCAGCGGATCGCGCGGAACGGGCTCACGCGCGCCAGGCCCAGCACCAGCCCGATCGGCAGGGCGAGCAGCAACGCCAGCGCCGCCAGCAGCACCGTCAGCGCGAGTCCGCCCAGCGGCCCGTTCGGATACTGGCCGACCAGGAAGTAGAGCCAATAGGTGTGGATCAGATCGATCATCGCTCAGGCTAGACCGTGCGCACCGGGAAGCGGTGGTGGTACCAGGCGGCCAGGCCGGTGATCGCGAGCGACACCGTCAGGTAGGCGGCGGTCGCGAACGCGAAGGCCTCGGCGCTGCGGAAGCTGGCCGACTCGACGCGCGCGGCCTGGTACATCATCTCCGCCACGCCGATGACGGTGGCGATGCTGGTGTCCTTCCACAGGTTGAGCGTCTGCGAGATCAGCGGCGGTACCGTGATGCGCAAGGCCTGCGGCAGGACGATGCGGCGCATCGTGGCCAGGAAGCCGAAGCCCAGTGCACGGCCCGCCTCGAACTGCACCAGGGGAATGGCCCGGATGCCGCTGCGGATGTCCTCGGCCATGTAGGCCGCCGTGTACAGCGTGAGCGCGATCGCGCCGGCAAGGAACTCGAAGTTGCCGGCGTAGAGCCGCTCCTTGACGCCATCCGGCAACAGCTCGGGCGCGCCGAAATACCAGAACAGCAGGTGCGCCAGCAGCGGCACGTTGCGGATGCCCTCGACGTAGGCCACGCCCAGGGCGCGCAACGCACGCAGCGGCGCCAGGCGCAGCAACGCGATCACGATGGCCAGCGGCAACGCGAACACGAAGACGACGGCCGCGAGCTTCAGCGAGACGAGCAGGCCCGTCACGAGCCAGTCGTGATATTGGCCGTGCAGCAGCAACGCAAGATCGAAACGGGGCATCGAGACTCTTCAGGTGCTTGGAGCCCGCGGCGGTCAGATCTTGTCGGAGTCGATCCTGAAGCTGCGCCTGTCGAACTGCAGCTTGGTCGCCGGGCCGTACCACTTCACGAACAGCTTGTCGGCGTCGCCCGAGGACTCGAGCTCGCGCAGCGTGCCGTCGATCGCTGCCTTCAGCGCGGGCTCGCCCTTGCGGATGCCCAGCGCGAGCGGCTCGGTGCTGATGTTGGTGGGCAGGATCGCGTAGTCCTTCTTGGCAGGTCCCAGCTTGGCGTAGTCGTTGACCAGCGAGGCCTCGTCGTTGACGTAGCCCACGCCCTTGCCCTGCTGCAGCGCGAGGAAGGCCTGTTGCGTGGTCTCGAACGTGACGACGTCGACGTTGGGCACCGCCTTGCGGATGTTGGGCTCCTGCGTTCCGCCCTTGACGGTGAGCACCTTCTTGCCGGCCAGCTGCGGCACGTCGGTGATGCCGCTGCTCTTCTTGACCAGCACCTTCTGGCCGGTGACGAAGGTGGTCAGCGAGAAGTCGATCTGCCCTTCGCGCTCCTTGTTGTGGGTGAGCGAGGCGGCGAGCACGTCGACCCGGCCCTGCTGCAGCTCGGGAATGCGCGCGGCCACGGCGAGCTGCTTGAACACCGGCTTGACGCCGAGCTTCTTCGCGATGGCCTTGGCGATGTCCACCTCGTAGCCGACGATGTCGCGCGAGGCGGGATCCACGAAGCTGTTGGGCTCGTCCGTGCCGAGCACGCCGAACACGATCTCGCCCTTCTTCCTGATGTCGTCGAGCTGGTCGGCATGGGCCGCCGAGACCAGCGCCGTGGCGGCGAAGATCGCGGCGAGCAAGGGGCGAAGACGGTTGCGCATCGGGGCATTCCTGTTGTTGGGTGCGCCTCAGGTTACGGGCGGCGATGCCCGCCACGAAGCGCCAAAAGCGCATAACGTTTCGCGGCCCGAGAACCAACGAAAGACGAAAAACGTCCATCACCATGCGCAACGCGTCGTTGGAGCGCCGCAGCCGCCTGACTAGCCTGCGGGTCACCGCCCACTTCTCGAGGAGTTCCCGTGACCCAGGCCCGTCCCCTTCGCTTCGAAACCCTGTCGGTGCACGCCGGCTACCAACCCGATCCGACCACCAAGGCGGCCGCGGTGCCGCTGTACCAGACCGTGGCCTACGCCTTCGACAGCGCCCAGCACGGCGCCGACCTGTTCGACCTCAAGGTGCCGGGCAACATCTATACGCGGATCATGAATCCGACCCAGGACGTGCTGGAGCAGCGTGTGGCGGCGCTCGAGGGCGGCATCGCCGCGCTGGCGCTGGCGTCGGGCCAGGCCGCGGTCACCTACTCGATCCTCACCATCGCCGAGGCCGGCGACAACATCGTCGCGTCGAGCGCGCTGTACGGCGGCACCTACAACCTGCTGGCCCACACGCTGCCGCAGTACGGCATCACGACGAGCTTCGCCGACTACCGCCGCCCCGAGACCTTCGAGCCGCTGATCAATGCGAAGACCAAGGCGGTGTTCGTCGAGTCGCTGGGCAACCCGCAGGGCAACGTCACCGACATCGCCCGCATCGCCGAGATCGCCCATCGCCACGGCGTGCCGCTGATCGTCGACAACACCGTGGCCACGCCCTACCTGAGCCGCCCGATCGAGCACGGCGCGGACATCGTGGTGCACTCGCTGACCAAGTACCTGGGCGGGCACGGCACCAGCGTCGGCGGCGCCATCGTCGATTCGGGCAAGTTCCCCTGGGCGCAGCACAAGGAACGCTTCAAGCGCCTCAACGAGCCCGACGTGAGCTACCACGGCGTGGTCTACACCGAGGCCCTGGGCCCGGCCGCCTACATCGGCCGCGCGCGCGTCGTGCCCCTGCGCAACATCGGCGCGGCGATCTCGCCGTTCAACGCCTGGCTGATCCTGCAGGGCATCGAGACGCTGGCCCTGCGCATCGACCGCATCACCGACAACACGCTGGCCATCGCGCGCCACCTGCAGCGCCATCCCAAGGTGGGCTGGGTGAACTACGCCGGCCTCGCGGAGCATCCGGATCACGCGCTGCTGAAGAAGTACCTGTCCGGCAAGGCCTCGGGCATCCTCACCTTCGGCGTCAAGTCCGCGTCAGGCGAGGGCCGGGCGGCCGGCGCGCGCTTCCTCGACGCGCTGCAGCTGTTCACGCGGCTGGTCAACATCGGCGATGCGAAGTCGCTGGCCACGCATCCGGCCTCGACGACGCACCGGCAGCTCTCGCCGGCGGAACTCGACAAGGCGGGCGTGAGCGAGGACGCGGTGCGGCTGTCGGTGGGCATCGAGCACATCGATGACCTGGTCGACGACCTGGAGCAGGCGCTCAAGGCCGTCTGACCCCACCCGCCTCGTCATCCTGCGCGCAGTCGCAGGATCCACGCGTTGCGGCGGGGGTGGATCCTGCGACTGCGCGCAGGATGACCCGTCTGTTGCGGGAACGGCGTTTGCTCGACAATCGCCTTGCCCACCCCTCGCCGGACACCGCTTGGACCCGCAGCCCAGAGACCTCGTCGTCGCGCGCCCCGAAGGCCTCTACTGCCCGGCGGGCGACTTCCACATCGACCCGTGGCAGCCGGTGGCGCACGCGCTGATCACGCACGCGCACGGCGACCACCTGCGCCTGGGCCACGGGCGCTATCTCACGGCGGAGGCCGGCCGCCATGTCGTCACGCGCCGGGTGGGCGAAGTCGACCTCCAGGGCCTGCCCTACGGCGAGCGCCTCACCCACAACGGCGTGGCGATCTCGTTCCATCCGGCCGGCCACGTGCTCGGGTCGGCGCAGATCCGCCTGGAACATGACGGCCAGGTCTGGGTGGTGTCCGGGGACTACAAGACCGGGCCGGACGCCACCTGCCTGCCGTTCGAGCCCGTGCGCTGCGACGTGTTCATCACGGAGTCGACGTTCGGGCTGCCGGTGTTCCGCTGGGCGCCGCAGCAGGACGTTTTCGACGACATCAACGCGTGGTGGCAGCGCAATGCCGAGGCGGGCCGCGCGTCCATCGTCTACGCCTACTCGTTCGGCAAGGCGCAGCGCGTGCTGTCGGGCCTGGATCCGGCGATCGGCCCCATCGTCGCGCACGGGGCCGTCGCGGCGATGGACGAGGCGTATCGCGCATCGGGCGTGGCGTTGCCACCGACGAAGAGCGTGCTCGAGGCGTCCGCCGAGGAACTGCGCCGCTGCCTGGTGGTGGCGCCGCCCTCGGCGCAAGGCAGCGCGTGGACGAAGCGCTTCGGCGACTACAGCGACGCCTTCGCCTCCGGCTGGATGCTGCTGCGCGGCGCGCGCCGTCGCCGCAACGTCGACCGCGGCTTCATCCTGTCCGACCATGCCGACTGGCCCGGCGTGCTGGAGGCGATCGCGGCCACGGGCGCGCCGCGCGTGATCGTCACGCACGGCTACGTCGAGCCGCTGGTGCGCTGGCTCGCCGAGCAGGGCCTGCAGTCCGGCGCGTTCAAGACCGAGTACGGCGACGACGAGGACGTCAAGGCAACCGAGGAAGCGGTGCCGGAGGCGTCACCATGAAGGAGTTCGCCGCCCTGTTCCTGGCGCTGGACTCCACGACGTCGACGAAGAAGAAGACCGACGCACTGCTGGCCTACTTCCAGCGCGCGCAGCCCGCCGACGCGGCCTGGGCGTTGTACTTCCTGGCCGGCGGCAAGCCGCGCCAGACCGTGCCCACCGGCCTGATGCGCGCCGCCGCGCGCGAGCTCGCCGGCATCCCGGAGTGGCTGTTCGACGAGAGCTACGACGTCGTCGGCGACCTGGCCGAGACCATCGCCCACGTGCTGCCGCCGGCCGCGGCCACGATCGAGCTGCCGCTGCACGTGTGGATCGAGGAGCGGCTGCTCGCGCTGCGCGGCCAGTCGCCGGAGGCGGTGTCGGTTGCGCTGAAGGGCTATTGGAACGAGCTCGACACGCCGGGCCGCTTCCTGCTCACCAAGCTGATCGGCGGGAGCTTTCGCGTGGGCGTGGCGCGTAGCCTGGTGCTGCGGGCGCTGGCCGAGGCCACCGGCATCGATGCCAAGCTGCTCGCGCAACGCCTGATGGGCTACACCGACAAGCACCATGCGCCGGATGCGGCGCGCTACACCCTGCTGGTCGACCCGTCGGAGCAATCCGCGCAGGGCGCCTCGGGCCAGCCTTACCCGTTCTTCCTGGCCCACCCGTTGCAGGCACCGGTGGAGTCGCTGGGCGAGCGCGCCGACTGGCAGGTGGAATGGAAGTGGGACGGCATCCGCGCGCAGTTCATCCGTCGCGGCACCGGCTCGTGGCTGTGGTCGCGCGGCGAGGACCTGCTCAACGGCCGGTTCCCGGAACTCGACGCGATGCACGCGCTGCTCCCTGATCACACGGTGCTGGACGGCGAGATCGTCGTGTGGCGCGAGGGCCGCGTGCAGCCGTTCGCCGACCTGCAGAAGCGCATCGGCCGCAAGACCGTGACGAAGAAGATCCTGGCCGAGCTGCCGGTGGCGTTCCTCGCCTACGACCTTCTGGAGGCGGGCGGCGAGGACGTGCGCGCGTGGCCGCAGCGGCGACGCCGCGAGCGGCTGGAGCAGATCGTCGCCGGGGCCGCCAGCCCGCTGCAGATCTCGCCGCTCGTGGAGGCACCCGACTGGCCCGCGCTCGCCGTGCTGCGCGAGGAGTCGCGCTCGCGCGGCGTCGAGGGCTTCATGCTCAAGCAGCGCGAGGGCCGCTACGGCGCGGGCCGCACCAAGGACGTGGGCACCTGGTGGAAATGGAAGATCGACCCGTACAGCATCGACGCCGTGCTGGTCTATGCGCAGAGCGGCCACGGCCGGCGCGCCAACCTGTACACGGACTACACCTTCGCGGTGTGGGACGGCGAGGCCGACTCGCGCAGGCTGGTGCCGTTCGCCAAGGCGTACTCGGGCCTCACCGACGAAGAAATGCGCCAGGTCGACCAGCGCATCCGCCAGACCACCACCGAGAAGTTCGGGCCGGTGCGCAGCGTGACGCCCACGCTGGTGGTGGAGCTCGGCTTCGAAGGCATCCAGGCCTCGCCGCGCCACAAGTCGGGCATAGCCGTGCGCTTTCCGCGCATGTTGCGGCTGCGTTGGGACAAGCCGGTCGAGGAAGCCGACACGCTGCGCACGCTGCAGGCGCTGCGGCAGGCCGGCTGATGGCGGCCAGGCCCGTGTCCGGCGCCGCCGTGCAACGCTGGATCGCGGCGCGCGGCTGGAAGGCGTTCGCGTTCCAGCGCGAGGTCTGGCGCGCGATGAAGGAGGGCCGCAGCGGGCTGCTGCACGCGAACACCGGCACCGGCAAGACGCTCGCCACCTGGCTGGGTGCGTTGCAGGCGTTGAGCGTGGAGGCGGCGCCCGTGCGGGCACGCGCCAAGCCGCAGGGGCCGCCGCTGTCGGTGTTGTGGATCACGCCCATGCGGGCGCTCGCCGCCGACACCACGCGCGCGCTGCGCGAACCGATGGCCGAGCTGGCGCCGGGCTGGACGATCGGCGTGCGCAGCGGCGACACGACCTCGGGCGAACGCAGCGCGCAGGACAAGCGCCTGCCGACAGTGCTCGTGACCACGCCCGAGAGCCTCACGCTGCAGCTCGCGCGCGCGGATGCGCGGGAGACGCTCGCGCACGTGCAACTGGTCGTGGTGGACGAATGGCACGAGCTGCTGGGCAACAAGCGCGGGGTGCAGGTGCAGCTCGCGCTCGCGCGCCTGCGCCAGCGCCGTCCCGGCCTGATGTGCTGGGCGCTGTCGGCCACCCTGGGCAACCTCGACGACGCCCTCGCGGCGCTGGTGGGCGCGCCCGTGCACGACGCACCCGCGCCCGCGCTCGTGCGAGGCGACGTCGCCAAGACCATCGTCGTCGACACGCTGCTGCCCGAGCGCGCCGAGCGCTTCTCGTGGGGCGGCCACATGGGCCTGCGCATGCTGCCGCAGGTGTTGCAGGCCATCGAGGACAGCGGCACGACGCTGGTGTTCACCAACACGCGATCGCAATCGGAGCGCTGGTACCAGGCCTTGCTCGACGCCCGCCCGGACTGGGCCGGCATCGTCGCGCTGCACCACGGCTCGCTCGCGCGCGAGGTGCGCGAATGGGTGGAGGCCGGGCTCAAGGGCGGCACGCTGCGCGCAGTGGTCTGCACCTCCAGCCTCGACCTGGGCGTCGACTTCCTGCCCGTGGATCGCGTGCTGCAGATCGGCTCGGCCAAGGGCATCGCGCGCCTGCTGCAACGCGCCGGCCGCTCGGGCCACGCGCCGGGGCGGCCGTCCCGCGTGACGCTGGTGCCCACGCACAGCCTCGAGCTGGTGGAGGCCGCCGCGGCGCGCCACGCGGTGCAGGCCGGGCAGGTGGAGTCGCGCCAGTCGCCGCACGAGCCGCTGGACGTGCTGGTGCAGCACCTGGTCACCATCGCGCTGGGCGGCGGCTTCGTGCCCGGCGACCTGCTGGCGGAGGTGCGCAGCACCACGGCATACAGGCACTTGAGCGACGGCAACTGGCAATGGGCGCTGGACTTCGTGCGCCAGGGCGGCCCGTCGCTGGCCTCCTATCCGGACTTCCAGCGCGTCGCCCCCGACGAGCACGGCACGTGGCGCGTGCCCGACGCGCGCCTGGCGCGCCGTCACCGCGTCAACATCGGCACCATCGTCAGCGACGCCAGCATCAGCGTGCAGTACCTGCAGGGCGGCCCGCTGGGCAGCGTCGAGGAGAGCTTCGTCGCGCGGATGAAGCCAGGCGACTGCTTCCTGTTCGGCGGCCGCCTGCTGGAGCTGGTGCGCATCCACCAGATGACGGCGCACGTGAAGAAGGCCGCCTCCGGCAGCGGCGCCGTACCGCGCTGGAATGGCGGTCGCATGCCCTTGTCGAACACGCTGGCCGACGCGGTGCTGCGCGAGCTCGACGCCGCCCACCGCGGCGTGTTCGACAGCCCCGAGATGCAGTGCGTACGGCCGTTGCTGCAGATCCAGCGCACCTGGTCCGCGCTGCCCACGCCCGCCACGCTCGTCGCCGAGACGTGGAAGAGCCGCGAGGGATGGCACCTGTTCCTGTATCCGTTCGCGGGACGGCAGGTGCACCTGGGGCTGGCGAGCCTGCTCGCGTGGCGCGCCGCGCAGCCGGAACAGGCGACGTTCTCCATCGCGATCAACGACTACGGACTGGAGCTGCTCAGCGCGCGCGAGATCGCCTGGCCGAAGCGCCTGCCCACGCTGCTGGCCACACCCGAACAGCCGGGCGCGCTGCTCGCCGAGGTGCTGGCCAGCCTCAACGCCACCGAGCTCTCGCGCCGGCGTTTCCGCGAGATCGCGCGCATCGCCGGCCTGATCTTCCAGTCGCATCCGGGCGAGCGGCAGTCCAACCGACAGTTGCAGGCTTCAGCAGGCCTGTACTTCGACGTCTTCCAGAAATACGACCCCGGCAACCGGCTGCTCGCGCAGGCCGAAAGCGAGCTGCTCAGCCAGGAACTCGATGTTCAGCTGCTGGCGGCGGCGCTCGGGCGCATGCGGGCGCAGCAACTCCGCGTCGTGGCCCTGGCGCGGCCGTCCCCGCTCGCATTCCCGTTGATGGTGGAACGCTTCCGCGAGAAGCTGACCAACGAAGCGTTGTCGGATCGCATCGCGCGCATGGTGGCCGACCTCGAGGGCCGCGCGGGTGGCAACGCGGTGGGCACGGCGCACGAGGATGCGACGACCGTATTCGCGCAGGGGTCGATGCCGGACGCGATCGAGATCGATCGCGACAGCCATTTGCCGACTCGTCGTGCAACTCGGCGGGCGCGACGAACATCGGCAGCGCGATCATGACGACCGCCGCTTCGCTCGCGAACGCCCGCCTGTTGCAGCTCGAATCCCATGCGCTGTGGCTGCTGCCCGAAGCGGCCGCGTGGCACGTCGGCTCGCGCACGTTGTTCGTGGCCGACCTGCACCTGGGGAAGTCCGCAACCTTCCGCGCCCGCGGCCTGCCGGTGCCGGCGGGCACGACGCAGGACAACCTGCGCAGGCTCGCGACCATGGCGGCCGACCACGCGGCCGAACGCATCGTCTTCCTCGGCGACCTGCTGCACTCGCGCCACGCGCAGCACGCTTCTGCCATCGAGCCGTTGCGCGCCTGGCGCGCGGCCCACCCGGCGCTGCACCGCGTGCTCGTGCGCGGCAACCACGACGCGCACGCCGGCGATCCTCCGCGCGCACTCGGCTTCGAGGTCGTCGACGAGCCCTGGTGCGTCGGTGGCGCCGACGGCCTGCTGGCCTGCCACCATCCCCAGCGCCTGGCGGGGTCTACGGTCCTGGCCGGCCACTGGCACCCCGCGGTCGTGCTGCGCGGGCCGGCCCGTGACGTCCAGCGACTGGCCTGCTTCTGCGTCGTCGACGGGCTCGTGGTGCTGCCCGCGTTCGGCGCGTTCACCGGCAGCAGTCCGCTGGCGCCGCCCATCGGATCGACCTGCTATCCGGTGGGCGGCGGGCGCGTCTGGCCCGCAATACGGACTGTGGTTTAGCCCGGGTTATCCCTCAATGCAATCGATTGCATTCATTTCATACTCTGCCTGACGAACTCGGCGGCATGGATCGCCGGGCGTGGAGACATCGGACATCGACATGGCACAGCGCAAGCCGCTCCTGTCGTTCTGGCAGATCCTGAACATGAACCTCGGCTTCTTCGGAATCCAGTTCAGCTTCGGGCTGCAGCAGAGCAACATGAGCCCCCTCTACAAGTACCTGGGCGCCGACGAGGGCAGCCTGCCGCTGCTGTGGCTGGCCGGTCCGATCACGGGGCTGCTGGTGCAACCCGTGATCGGCGCGCTGAGCGACCGCACGCAGTCGCGCTGGGGTCGGCGCACGCCCTACTTCCTGGTGGGCGCGCTGATGTGCAGCGTGGGGCTGGTCGCCATGCCGTTCAGCCCCACGCTGTGGTTCGCCGCGAGCCTGCTGTGGATCCTCGACACGGCCAACAACGTGGCGATGGAGCCCTACCGGGCCTACGTCAGCGACCGCCTGCAGGACTCGCAGCATGGGCTGGGCTTCCTGTCGCAAAGCGCGTTCACCGGGCTCGCACAGACGCTGGCCTACCTCACGCCCAGCATCCTCGTCTGGGCCGGCATGGACGGCAACGCCACCAACAGCCACAACATCCCGCAGATCACGGTGGTCGCCTTCCTCATCGGCGCGGTGTTCTCGTTCTCCACGGTGTGGTGGTCGGTGCGTTCCACCCCCGAACTGCCACTGAGCGCGGAACAGTCGCTCGCGTTGCACGCGCGGGCGACGGGCCTGGGCGCCACGCTGGGCGAGATCGCCGCGGCCGTGCGCGACATGCCTTCCGTGATGCGCCGGCTGTGGTGGATGAAGCTGTTCCAGTGGTACGGCATGCTGTGCTACTGGATCTACATCGTGCCCTCGCTGGCGTCGACGATGTTCGGCGACGCGGGGGGCTCGTCGGCCGGATTGCGCGACGCTGGCCTGCTCAACGGCAAGATCGGCGGCTTCTACAACTTCGTCGCGTTCCTGGCCGCCTTCGGCATGGTGCCGCTCGCCCGCCGCTGGGGGGCGAGCAACGTGCATGCCGTCTGCCTGGCGCTGGCGGGCGTGGGCATGTGGAGCATCCCCGCGATCCACCAGGCCGGCTGGCTGTTCGTGCCGATGCTGGGCGTGGGCCTGGCCTGGGCCAGCATGATGGGCAACCCGTACATCCTGCTGGCCGGTGCGATCCCCCCCGAACGGGCCGGCGTCTACATGGGCATCTTCAACATGTTCATCGTGCTGCCCATGATCCTGCAGACGTTCACGCTGCCCCTCTACTACCACGCGTGGCTCCACGGCGATCCGTCCAACGTGATCCGGCTGGCGGGCGCCTGCCTGCTGGCGGCCGCCATCGCCACCCTGTTCGTCGGCAGCGCCGCCCGACCGTCTTCCCTGAGCCGCCGGCTCACGCACCCATGAACAACCAGGTCCAACTCATCACCTATGTCGACCGCCTGTCCGGCGGCGGACTGCGCGACCTGAAGGCCCTGCTGCAGGGCCCGCTCGCGGGCGTCTTCGGCGGCGTGCACCTGCTGCCCTTCTTCGACCCGATCGACGGCGCCGACGCCGGCTTCGATCCGATCGACCACACGAGCGTCGACGCCCGGCTGGGCACCTGGGACGACGTGCGCGAGATCAGCGGGCTGATGGACGTGATGGCCGACGTGATCGTCAACCACATGTCGGATGCGTCGCCGCAGTTCCTAGACTACTCGCGCCTCGGCAAGGACTCGGCCTTCAACGGCCTGTTCCTCACGCTGGACCGCGTGTTTCGGGCCGGCGCCAGGGAAGCCGACCTGCTGCGCATCTATCGTCCGCGGCCCGGCTTGCCCCTGCGCTACACGACGCTGGCCAACGGGGAGCATCGCATCCTGTGGTCCACGTTCACGCCGCAGCAGGTCGACATCGACGTCGAGCACCCGAGCGGGCGTGACTACCTCGAGGGCATCCTCGACCGCCTGTCCAACAGCGGCGTGAACATGGTGCGGCTGGACGCGGTGGGCTACGCGATCAAGCGCGCCGGCACCAACTGCTTCATGACGCCGGAGACCTTCGAGTTCATCGAGCGCTTCGCCGCGAGCGCGCGCGGTCGCGGCATGGAGGTGCTGGTGGAAGTGCATTCGCACTACAGCAAGCAGATCGACATCGCCGAGCGCGTCGACTGGGTCTACGACTTCGCACTGCCCCCGCTCCTGCTGCACGCGTTCACCTTCGCGACGGCCGAGCCGCTGCGCCAGTGGATCGAGATCCGTCCCAACAACTCGCTGACCGTGCTGGATACGCATGACGGCATCGGCATGGTCGACATCGGCGCAGATCCCACCGACCGCGAGGGGCGACCGGGCCTCGTTCCACCCGCGGAACTCGATCGCCTGGTCGAGGCGATTCACGCCAACAGCCAGGGCCAGAGCCGCCAGGCGACGGGCGCCGCCGCCTCCAACCTCGACCTCTACCAGGTCAACTGCACCTACTACGACGCGCTGGGGCGCGACGACCTCGCCTACCTGCTGGCGCGCGCGGTGCAGCTGTTCCTGCCCGGAATCCCGCAGGTCTACTACGTCGGGTTGCTGGCGGGCGTCAATGACATGGCGCTGCTCGCGGCCTCGGGCGTCGGCCGCGACATCAACCGCCATCGCTACGCGCCCGGCGAGGCGCTGGTCGAGCTCGAGCGCCCGGTCGTGCGCGAGCTGCTCGCCCTGATTCGCCTGCGCAACGAGTGCCCGGCGTTCATGGGCTGCTTCCGATCGGAGCCGTGCGGCGCCGAAGCGCTGCTGCTGCGCTGGACGCACGGGGCCGACGAGGCGCGGCTCGCCGTCGACTTCAGCACGCTGGCCTACGAACTGTCGATCACCGTCGGAGGTGTTGCCCGGCCCGTCCGCTTCGAACTGCCGCCGGGGCGAACCCGCGCCCGGCCAGGCGGTGCTCCGGCGTCCCCATCCCGATGATTTGACTTGCCCGAAATTGCAATCGATTGCAGCACGAGGGGTCGATTGCCGCCGCTGTTCCCCACCTGGTGCGCCACCGCGCCACCCCTCGCCAAAAACTACGGAGACGCCATGACACGCATTCCCGGTTCCATGACACCGCTCGCCCTCGCGATCGCGGCACTTTCGATGGCCACGCATGCCGCCCACGCGCAGGATTCAGCCGCGCCAGCAGCCGCGCCTGCGTCGGCGGCCGCGCCGTCCGACAAGGGCCTGAACCTCGACACGGTGGTCGTCACCGGAACGTCGTCGGCGACGTCCAAGATGAAGTCAAGCGTGTCGGTCAGTTCCATCTCCGGCGACCAGATCACCGCGAACCAGCCGCAGAACGCCTCGGACGTCCTGACCGGCATTGCCGGCCTGTTCGTGCAGTCCAGCGGCGGCGGCGGCAACGCCAACGTTTCAGTGCGCGGGATGCCGATCTCCGCAGGCGGGTCGCGCTACCTGCAATTCCAGGAAGACGGCTTGCCCGTGCTGCTTTTCGGCGACATCGCATTCGGCACACCAGACGACTTCATCCGCATGGACGCCGCCGTCGAACGCGTGGAGGCCGTGCGTGGCGGGTCGGCCGCCACGCTGACAACCAATGGCCCCGGCGGCATCGTCAACTTCATCACCAATACCGGCGAAGAGCAGGGCGGCAGCATCGGCGTGACGACGGGGCTCGGCTTCCGCGACGAGCGCCTCGACTTCTCTTACGGTGGCAGGATCGCACCCAAAACGCGCTTCTTCGTCGGCGGGCACTACGAGAGCGGCCAGGGCCCGCGCATCGATGGCAGCAGCGCGATCCAGGGCGGACAGATCAAGGGCAACATCACGCAGGAATTCGACGCGGGCTATGTGCGGCTGAACTTCAAGTTCTTGAACGACCAGCAGCCGATGTACATGCCCGGACCGGTGGACGTGGTCAATGGCCACATCCAGACCGTGCCCGGCATCAATCCGCGCACCTACACCGGATACTCGCCCAGCCTGCCGACGGACAGTGTGCTCAACAACAACAACACATCGTCCACGATCAACATCAACAACGGCATGACGACCGAGAGCACCGCCATCGGCCTGGAAACGCATCTCCGCCTGAGCGACAACTGGGTGCTCGACGACAAGTTCCGCCGCGCCGCGAACTCGGGCCAATGGGCGGCCTGGTACCCCGGCAGCGCGCCCGCGCTCGCGGCCGCCGGCACCACCTACGCCAACGGCGCACAGGCGGGCCAGGCGTACACGGGCCTGTCGATGACCAGCGTGGCGTTCGACGTCAACGTGAAGGATCTCGGCAACACCACCAACGACCTGAAGTTGACGAAGACCTTCGACCACCTGCCCGGCGGCAAGCTGACGGCCGGTGCCGGACTGTTCCTGAACCAGCAGAACGTCGACCTGGTGTGGAACTTCAATGGCTACCTGACGACCCTGGGCACCACCCCCGCGCCGCTGAACAATGCCGCCGCAGGCGCCACCAGCTACGGCTACGAAGGCCCTGGCTTCGGCGGTTGCTGCTCGCGCGACTACGAAGGAACCTACCGCACCGCCTCGCCTTATGCCTTCGCCACCTACGACGCCGGTCCGGTGACGATCGACGGCAGCGTGCGCGAGGACAACCAGAAGGCCTCGGGCTACTACAACATCGCCACCGCCACCAGCGCGGCGGCGGGCGCGCCGCTGGCGTACGCCGCAGCCGGCGCCGTCCCGATCGACTACGCGCTGCATCGCACCGAGTACTCGCTCGGTGGAAACTACCAGATCGACAAGAACGTCGCGGTGTTCGCACGCTACAGCCAGGGCGCGGCGTTCAACGCGGATCGCATCATGGACCAGGGGCCTTTGAGCGGCTCGGCCAAGATCCCGGTCAACACGACCAAGGAACTCGAAGGCGGCGTCAAGGCGCATCTGGGGGCATTCACCGGCTTCGTCACCTTCTTCGACGTCAAGACCTCGGAGTTCAACTACAGCGCGACGACGCAGGCCGCCGCGGCGTCGAAGTACGACGCCAGCGGTGTCGAGATCGAGACCGGCTACCAGGCTGGCGGCTTCCGCCTCGATGCTGGCGTGACCTACACAGACTCCGACACCAAGAGCTCGACCAACCCGACGCTGGTCGGCCTGCCCGCCAACCGCCAGCCCAAGCTGATCTACCAGATCGGCCCCAGCTTCGAGACCGAAAAGTTCGGCATCGGGTTCAACTTCGTCGGCGTGACCAGTTCGAAGGACAGCGACACCTCGGCCAGCCCGACGCAACCCTACGTCACCCTGCCGGGCTACATGGTCACGAACGGGCACGCCAGCTACAACTGGGACGACAGGACGGTGGTGACGCTGGGCTTCTACAACCTGTTCAACCGCATCGCCTACACCGAGGTCGACAGCCCGTACGCGGCGCGCGCGTTGAACGGACGAGTCCTGAAGGCGTCGCTGACCTACTCGTTCTGACGCGTGCGGCCGGCGCGGGGCGACTCGTGTCGGCCCAAGGCGGCGCTGCTGCTTTCGAGCACCACCAGCTCCGTGACAAGCTGGCGCGAGACCGGTGGGCGTCCCGCCAACTGCTCCAGCAGCGACTCCACGAGCTGCTCGCCCGCGTTCTCGATGGGCTGGCGCACGGTCGACAGCGCGGGATGGAAGAACGATGCGAGCGGGATGTCGTCGTAGCCGACGACCAGCACGTCGTCGGGAACGCGACGATCCAGCCGGCGCAACGCGCTGATAGCGGTCATCGCCATCAGGTCGCTGGTGGCGAAGATGGCGTCGAAGCGCTGGCCCGAGTTCACGAGGCTCTCGATGTCGGCCACGATGCGGGCCTGCACGAAGGGCGTGTTGCGACACAGGCGAGCGATCGGGCGGACGCCGGCCCGCTCGTGGGCGCGCTGGTAGCCCTCGAAACGCTCCGCGATTTCGGGCAGCCCCGTATCGCCCAGGAACACCACGCGTCGCGCGCCGGCCTCGAGAAGATGCGTGGTGGCCAGTTCGCCGCCGCGCGCGTTGTCGCCGCCCACGGTGGCATAGGCCTGGTCTGACACATTGGCGCCCCACACGACGAAGGGCACGCCGCGGCGCGCCATCTCGTTGAGGTGCTCGTGCAGATGCCACTGCCCGATCAGCACGATGCCGCTGGCGCGGCCCGCATCCACGCATTGCGTGGCCACCTCGAGGTCGTTGACGTCGGCGCGCGACAGCAGCATCTCCAGCCCGCGCGCGGTCAGCGCGTCGGCGATGCTGCCGATGAGGCTGAGGAAGAACGGATCGGAGAGATGCTGGCGCGTGCTCGGGTCGAACGGCACGATGACCGCGATCGTGCGGTTCTGCTTCAGCCGAAGGTTCTGCGCCGCGACGTTGATGGAGTAGTTCATCGAGCGCGCCAGTTCGACGATGCGCTCGCGGGTCTCGGGATTGAGCAGCTTGCTGCCGTTGAGGGCGCGCGACACCGTCGCGCGCGAAACCCCTGCGATGCGGGCGATGTCGGCCATCTGCGGGCGCGCGGCCGGTGGATCGGCCGGCGGGTCGACGGTGCGGGCAGGTCGGGAGATTTTCGGCATGGCCTCGTTCGGATGGCGGCACCGTCGCGAGTTGCCGACGGCGTGTCCCTGGCTGGGATCCCGCCGCCATTCTCTGTCATCGCCGCGGTGGCCGGGGATGGCCGGGGTCTTCGGTCTGCGTCGTCATGGCGTCCTCGCGACAGGTCGGAACGCTTCATCGGCAAGGCGCATAGCCCAGCCATCCCGCTCCGGGTCGTCACGTCTTGCGGGCACGCGCGTCCCGGCCCTACAGTGCTCGCTGCACCCCCACCACGCCTCGCCATGTCCACGAAGAAAGCCTCCGACGACGCCCGCGATCCCCGCGTGGACGACTACATCGCCAAGGCCGCGCCGTTCGCCCAGGCCCCGCTGACCTTCGTGCGCGAGGCCATGCACGCCGCACTGCCCGACGTGACCGAGGCGATCAAGTGGAGCCATCCGTTCTACCTGCTGGACGGCCGGCCGTTCGCGAGCATGGCGGCCTTCAAGGCGCATTGCAGCCTGGGCTTCTGGAAGGGCGGGCGCCCCGTCGCGGAGGCCGCGGCCGGACCGCGCGACAAGGCGATGGGCCAGTTCGGCCGCATCGGGTCGCTGGCCGACCTGCCCTCGGCCGCCGCGCTGCGCAAGGTGATCCTCGCGGCCCGCGCGGCGTGGCTCGCGGAGAAGGAAGACAAGCCCGCCCCGAAGCCGCGGCGCGAGGCGCTTCCCGTGCCCGACGACCTCGACGCCGCGCTGCGCGGCCAGGCTGGCGCGCGCCAGCGCTTCGACGCGTTCACGGCCAACCAGCAACGCGAGTACGTGGAGTGGATCCTCGAGGCCCGGCGCGAGGCGACGCGGCAGTCGCGCATCGCCCAGGCGGTGGAATGGATCGCCGAAGGCAAGACGCGGAACTGGAAGTACCAGGCCAGCTGAAGATTGCTTGGCGCCGGGTGACGAGTTGGTCGCTAGCGGCGACAGGCGACGCTGGAGCCGCCACCGGCGCCGCAGCGCGAATGAACGCCGCCGTGTCGTCGAGCACCGGCGCCAGCACGGTCAACGGCCACTGCAGCGAGCCGATCAGCAGGCCGTGGTCGACGTGCTCGTAGGTCTTGAACGTGACCGCCGTTCCCCGCGCCCGCAGGCGCTCGGCCAGTGGCGCGCTGTTCTGCTCCGGATAGACCGTCTTGTCGTGCACGGCCGCGCCGACGAACGCCGGCAGAGGTCGCGCCAGGTCGTCCACGTGGTTGATCGGCTGGGTGTCGGGCGACGTGGCCGGCCAGTCGAACACCAGCTTCACGCCCGGGTCGACTATCGGCAGGAAGTTGTACGGTCCGGCCAGGCCGACCCAGCCCGCCAGCTCGTCCGGCGAATGGCCCACCGCGCGCAGCCAGCGCGGATCGAGCGCCAGCATGGCCACGTTGTAGGCGCCGGCGCTGTGGCCGTACAGGAAGACGCGGCGAGGATCGGCGCCCAGTTCGCGGGCGTGCTCCAGGCCGTAGCCCACGGCCCGGGCGCAATCCTCCAGGAACGCGGGATAGCGCACCTCGGGGTACAGACGGTAGTCCACCACCATCACCGTGAAGCCCCGGGCGGCCAGCGCCTCGCCCGCGAAGCGGTAGTCGCGCCGGCTGCCCATGTTCCACGAGCCGCCGTAGATGAAGATCACCAGCGGCGATCCGTCGGCCTTGTCGGCCTCGTCCACCGAGTTGCCGGGCAGGTAGACGTCGAAGCGCTGGCGATCGCCCTTCCCGTAGGCGACGTCGACGGGCCCCTGGTGGCCGCGTACGGACGCCACGGCGTTGATCGTGGCCAGCCCGGCACCGGCCATCGCCGAACTCACCCCGGCGAGGAGCGCGACGGCGGCCAGCGGCCAGCGCCACGGGCGGCGCGGACGGGCGGCGTCGGGCGAGGTCGGTCGGGACGATTCAGTCATGGCGGCGTCTCCAGGAATACGCGCCACTGCGGAAGTTGGATGCAAGGGCGCGGGCCGGCCTCCCGGCAGGCCGCGCGCCCGCCCTACCTGGCCGGCGGTGGCGTCATCGGCTTCACGTCGCCGCAATCGGAGGAGACGAACTTGCCGGCGATGTCGGTCTGGATGTGCATCGTGGCCTTCTGGCCGATGCTGTCGGCGACGGTGCTGGCGGTGAAGGCCGAGTCGCCCTGGGCGGTGAACGTGCCGTGGCCGGTGACGCTGGTGTGCTCGGACTTGCAGGCGAAATCGAACGCGGTGGTGTTGCCCGAGGTGCTGACGTTGGTGCGCGAGCAGTGCCCGTTGTCCTCGGGCTGGAACCCGCGCTCGACCTGCTCCCTGGTGACGCACACGCGGACCGAGTTGGGAGCACCGCCCGCGGCGATGCCCATGCCGTGGCTGGCCATCATCTTCTCCATGGCCTCGCGCTGTTCGGTCGGCATGGCGGCCATCCTGGCCTTCATCTGCTCCATGGCCGCATTGGCCTGCGCGTTGTCGGACTTGACCGTGACGGCCTCCTCCCACAGGCCCGGCCGCAGGTGCGGCTCGGCCTGCGCGAGGGCGCCCGAGAGCGCGGCCACGCCCACGGCAAGGAGTCGAAGACGAGTGTTCATGAGCGTATCCCCCGGGGAGTCGGTGACGGTGGCGCGGATTCTGCGCTGCGCCAAGGCCCGGGGACACCCCCCGAAGCGGGGGACGGCTTGTTCTCCGCTCAATGCGTTCCCGGCACGCGGCTGCGCTGCACGCTCGCCTGCATGCCCGGGTTGTTCATCTGCTCGTTGAGCCAGCGCTGCAGGTCCATCCACATCGCCGCCAGCTCGCCCGCCGGCACGGCCCGGGCGTTCTTCAGCTCCAGCGTCATCACGGGCACGTTCTTCACCAGCCCGCCGTAGTTGCCCAGCGAGCCGGGGTACACGCCCACGGGATCCAGCTGCAGGCTGCCCAGGCGCCGCGGCGCCGGGGGCGGCCCGTCGAAGTCGAGCAGGCCGTAGGGCGCGTGCACCGAGACGATGAGGTCGGGATGGAACTGGTCGATCTGCTCCAGCAGCCAGCGCGATTCGGGCTCCGACAACGGCTGCAGGCCCGGGAAGCGGCGCGGATCCTTGCGCGTGCGCTTGATCCAGTAGGGCTGGGCGTCGCGCGCCCAGTTGGCGGTGGGGAAGTTGCGGTTCAGGTCCACGCCGTGGGCATTGACGCGCGTGGACGGCGAGTGCAGCAGGCCGTCGGGATTGAGCAGCGGCACGAAGCGCCAGGCGACGTCGGCGATGGTCGGACGGGCCGTCTTCGACGGATGCGGCATCGCCGACGCCTGCACGCCGTGCGAGCGGGCGATCCAGTCGAAGGCCAGCGTCACCGAGGCCAGTTCGTCGCCGTGGATGCCACCCAGCAGCAGCACCTTGAAGCGCGGTGCGCCGCTGGCCGGGAGCACGTCGTTGGACCACAGCGGAACGCCGTGCACCGAGCGGCCGCTGCCGGCCACCAGGCCGGAGGCGCGGCAGGCGGGTGCGTCGACGCCGGGCACCTGGGACGCGAGGCGGGTGCACCAGGGGCCGAGGTCGGTGGAAGTGGCGGACGCGGCACTGGCCGACGCCGTGGCGGCCGGGCCGCCTTGGACGTTGGCCAGCGCCGGGGCCAGCACAAGGGCCAGCACGGCGCAAGCTGCCCGGGGCCGATGCCGCCGACGCGCGAGGGGAGCGGCCGCCTCACGGTCGGGCTGGCCGCGCAATGCATTGATCACGTTGGAGTTCACCTTTCGACCCGCCAGTGTAGGCAGTGGCCCTCGAGCCCGTCCGAGCGGCAGCAAGCAGCCGCGCCGGCGTCACGCGTTTCATCCACAATGAAGCCATGATCGAACCGTTGCTCGTCCCCCGTGAATCCTTCGACGATCCCGATGCCGCCGTCACTCGCGTGCGCGAGCTCTACCAGGCCGGCGTGGATCACCTGCGCAGGCACCTGCACGACTTCGTGACCGGCCAGGTGCCCGCGTCGCACGTGCGCGCCTGCTACCCGAGCGTGCGCGTGCACACCGACACGGTGGCGCGCGCCGACTCGGTCTCCAGCTACGGCTTCGTCGCCGGCCCGGGCACCTTCGAGACCACGCTGACCCGCCCCGAGCTGTTCGCCGAGTACTACCGCGAGCAGTTCCGCCTTCTGCGCCAGCACCACGGCGTCCACATCGAGGTGGGCGTCAGCCGCGAGCCGATGCCGCTGCACTTCAGCTTCGCCGAGCACGACCACGTCGAGGGCACTCTCAGCGACGCGCAACGCCTGCAGCTGCGCGACCTGTTCGACCTGCCCAACCTGGCCGCGATGGACGACGGCATCGCCAACGGCACCTACGAGCCGGGCCCGGCCGACCCGCTGCCGCTCGCGCTGTTCACGGCCCCGCGCGTCGACTACTCGCTGCACCGGCTGCGCCACTACACGGGCACCGCGCCCGACCACTTCCAGAACTTCGTGCTGTTCACGAACTACCAGTTCTACATCGACGAGTTCATCGCGCTGGGCCACCGCGAGATGGCGCGCGCCGACTCGGTCTACGACGCGTTCGTCGAGCCCGGCAACGTCGTCACGATGCGCGCCGGCCTGCCCGCGCCCGCGGGCCCGGCCGGCAGCGCGCCGCCGCGCCTGCCGCAGATGCCGGCCTATCACCTGCGCCGGCCGGACAACAGCGGCATCACGATGGTCAACATCGGCGTGGGCCCGTCCAACGCGAAGAACATCAGCGACCACATCGCGGTGCTGCGCCCGCATGCGTGGATCATGCTGGGCCACTGCGCCGGCCTGCGCACGACGCAGCAGCTGGGCGACTACGTGCTCGCCCACGGCTACGTGCGCGAGGACCACGTGCTCGACGAGGAATTGCCGCTGTGGGTGCCGATCCCGCCGCTCGCGGAAGTGCAGGTGGCGCTGGAGCAGGCGGTGGCCGAGATCACGCAGCTGGCCGGCGTCGACCTGAAGCGCGTGATGCGCACCGGCACCGTCGCCTCCACCGACAACCGCAACTGGGAGCTGCTGCCGCATCCGGGTCCGGAGCGCCGCTTCAGCCAGAGCCGCGCCATCGCGCTCGACATGGAATCGGCCGCCATCGCCGCCAACGGCTTCCGCTTCCGCGTGCCCTACGGCACCTTGCTGTGCGTGTCCGACAAGCCGCTGCACGGCGAGATCAAGCTGCCGGGCATGGCCAACCACTTCTACCGCGAGCGCGTGGAGCAGCACCTGCGCATCGGCATCCGCGCGCTGGAGCTGTTGCGCGGATCGGGCGTGGACAAGCTGCACAGCCGCAAGCTGCGCGGGTTCGCCGAGGTCGCCTTCCAGTAAGACCTGTCATCCTGCGCGCAGTCGCAGGAACCACCCCCGCTGTGACATCGCCCTGGTCCGCGTGGATCCTGCGACTGCGCGCAGGATGACGGCCATCGCACGCAGGATGAGCGTGCCGTCTTGCACGGCTCTGCCGCCCATTGCGCGGAAGCACCGAGCGGCGTAGGCTCGGGAGCCCTGCCATCCGGCCGTGTCGCGGTTCGGGTCGCCGCGCTGCCGCCTGGCGTCCCGACCCGTGGAGACACGCGCCATGACGATCCTCGAATCCACCGATATTGCGGCGATCCGCAACCTGGCACTGGTGGGCGCCTCGGCCACCGGCAAGACCACACTCACCGAGGCCCTGCTGCTGCAGGCCGGCGCCATCAAGACCGCCGGCTGCGTCGAACGCGGCTCGACCGTCAGCGACCACGACCCGCTCGAGAAGCGGGTTCAACACTCCCTCAACACCGCCGTCGTCAACTGCCTGCACGACGGCGTGCGCATCCAGCTCCTGGACACGCCCGGAGCCCTTGTCTTCATCGGCCAGTCGCTGCCCGCGCTCGAGGCCGTGGAGACCGCGGCCATCGTCGTCAGCGCCACGGCAGGCGTCGACGCGACGGCGCAGCGCATGATGGCGCACGCGGCCGAGCGCAAGCTGGATCGCATGATCATCGTCAACCGCATCGACGTGCCCGGCGCCGACTGCGCCGCGGTGCTCGCGCAGATCCGCGAGGTGTTCGGCCGCGAATGCCTGCCGCTGAACCTGCCCGCCGGGCGCGGCGCGCGCGTGGTCGACTGCTTCTTCAACCGCAGCGGCGAGACCGATTTCTCGTCGCCGGAGGCCGCGCACCAGGCGCTGGTCGAGCAGGTGGTGGAGGTCGACGCCGAGTTCGTCGACCGCTACCTCAACCAGGGCGACGTCGACGCCGCCGAGCTCCACGCGCCGCTGGAGCAGGCGCTGCGCGAGGGCCACCTGATCCCCGTGTGCTTCGTGTCCGCACGCACCGGCGCGGGCGTGCCCGAGCTGCTGGACGTCATCGCCCGCCTGCTGCCCAACCCGACAGAAGGCAACCCGCCCGATTTCCTGGATGGCGAAGGCGCGGACGCCAAGCTCGTGCATGCGTCGCCCGATGCGGGCAAGCACGTGCTGGCCCATGTGTTCAAGGTCACCGTCGACCCGTACGTCGGCAAGATGGGCGTGCTGCGCGTGCACCAGGGCACGATCACGCGCGACAGCCAGCTGTTCGTGGGCAACGGCCGCAAGCCCTTCAAGGTGGGCCACCTGTTCCGGCTGCAGGGGGGAGAACACGTCGAGATCTCGCGCGCGCTGCCGGGCGACATCTGCGCCATCGCCAAGGTGGATGCGCTGCACTTCGACGCGGTGCTGCACGACGCGGCCGAGGACAGCCACCTGCACCTGAAGCCGCTCGCGTTCCCGGTGCCGGTGCACGGCATCGCCATCCAGCCCAGGCGCCACGGCGACGAGCAGCGGCTGTGGGATCTGGTGCAGCGCGCGGTGGACGAGGACCCGTGCCTGCGCATCGAGCAGGTGGCCGCCACGCACGAGACCGTCGTCAACGGCCTGGGCGAGCTGCACCTGCGCCTGCTGCTGGAACGCCTGCGCGAGGTGCACAAGTTCGAGGTGGAGACGCGGCCGCCGCGCACCGCCTACCGCGAGACCATCACCGCCAGCGCCGAGGGACACCATCGCCACAAGAAGCAGACCGGCGGCGCCGGCCAGTTCGGCGAGGTGTTCCTGCGCGTGGAGCCGCTGCCGCGCGGCGCCGGCATCGAGTTCGTGGACATCGTCAAGGGCGGGGCCATTCCCGGGCAGTTCATGCAGGCGGTGGAAAAGGGCGCGCGCGAGGCGCTGGCCGCCGGCGTGATCGCCGGCTACGCGGTGGAAGACATCCGCATCACCGTGCACGACGGCAAGAGCCACAGCGTGGACAGCAAGGACATCGCCTTCGCCACCGCGGCCCGCAAGGCCACGTGGGTGGCCATCATGGAGGCGCGGCCCATCGTGCTGGAGCCCATCGTCGACGTGGAGATCGTCGCGCCCGCGAGCGCGATGGGCGACATCACCGGCGACCTCGCCTCACGTCGCGGCCAGGTCAGCGGCACCGAGGCGCAACTGGGCGGCGCGATGATCGTGCGCGGCCAGGCGCCGGCCGCGGAGCTGATCGTCTACGCCACGCGGCTGAACGCGATGACCAGCGGCGAGGGCCACTACACGATCGCGTTCTCGCACTACGAGCCGGCGCCGATGAGCGTGCAGAACGCGCTGCGCAAGGAGCACAAGCCGGTCGAAGAGGACTAGAAGCCACCACCACCACGGCGCCGGCGACGTCGTCCTGGCAGCCTCGGCAAGAACGTGGAGATCATCGGCAGGCCCTTTCGGAGGGCGCACGCTGCAGACCTGGGCGAACCCGTCACGCCAGGCGACGCTCGCCCAGGATCTCCACCGCGAGGCCCCCCGCAGCCTCCAGCGGCGTGCAGGCGCGCTCGTCGGCGAGGTCGAAGACCTTCAGGCAAGTGTCGTAGATGCCTTCGACCATGCGGCGAGTATCGGCCTCCGGCCGGTTCGTGACCTCGGACGAGCCGCTGATGACACCGCCCGCGTTGGCGATGTAGTCCGGCACGAAGAGAACCCCTCGATCAGCGAGCATTCGTCCGTGCCTGTCGACGTTCGCGAGCTGGTTGTTCGCGCCGCCACACACGATGCGCGCGCGCACGCCGGGGATGGTGGAATCGTTCAACACGGCACCGAGATGGACGCCGTAGCCCGTCAGCGGCGACGTGTCACCGCTCTTGCCTGGAAGCCCGGTGACAAAGGGCGTGACCCGGTGGATGACGTCCATGTCGGAAGGAGTCATGCCGATGTCCTCTGCGCAGATGTACTTGCCGCCGAGCCGGGCAACGCAGCGCCCGAAGGCCTCCAGCAACGCCTCGGTCTTCATCGTCGCAGGGTCGCCGATGATCACCGACTTGCCTCGGCCGAACGGCAGTCCCGCCAGGACGCTCTTGTAGGTCATGCCCTTGCTCAGCCGCAGGACGTCTTCCAGCGCCTCGTCCGAGTTCGCATAAGGGAAGAAGCGGATGCCGCCACCAGCGACGGTCCCGCGCGTCGAATGGATCGCGATGATGGCGCGAAGACCCGTCTGCGCGTCATGGAAGTAGCTCACGTGTTCGTGGCCGCTGAATTCTGGATGCTCGAAAAATGACATGGGAATACCTCATGAGAAACAAAACAGTTTCTGCGGGTCGCCGACGCATCGGCCTCGTCATCCTGCGCGAAGTCGCAGGATCCCCCCCCGGGCGAAACGCTTCCAACTCGTGGATCCTGCGACTTCGCGCAGGATGACAAGCTGGCACTCCGCGCTTCTTCGCGAACACCGGGCACATTCATGGGCTTGGGATGCTCAGAACGCGGAGCTGGGCGTCAAGCCCGGCTCGCGAGGACGTTCTTCGCGAGGCAGGGCGACAAGGGTGAAAAGGTTTCCAATGATTTTCACTTTTGGAAACTTCTCGAGTGTGCCATTGTGAAGGCCGCCGGTCGGTACGACCAATGCATTGCTTGCCGATTTCCGATGCGTTTCTCGTCGAATTTGCTCTGTTGCCCGATCATCGAATGCCGGAATCGCTCCTGGCTCTTGCGCAAACATTTTCTGATCTAGAATTTTTTTAACATTGATCAGAGAGCCCTCATGCGCGATCCACTCGACCCGATCGTCCTGCAACCTGCACGGCATCCGGCGTTCACGCAGCGCAACCCGAACCGCGCCCGAAGTCTTCTCGGGACGCTTTGCCTGTCCAATCCGGCGGCGTTCCATCGCGCCGACGCGCGCGGCTATGCGTTCTGGGCCGAACAGGTGATGGAGATCGACGCCATCAACCCGCACCTCGCCGGACGCCTGGCACGCGCCATGGATCGCTGGGCGATGCTCGCCGAGCCCTACCGCAGCGGCGCCCGCGAGGCCGTGGCGAGCGTCGCCGCCAAAGCCGACCTGTCGGGCAACGTGCGCGAGATCATCGACCGCGCACTGGCCTGTGCCCGATGATGACGAAGAGCGGCACGCCCGGCGCGATGCTCAAGAAGCTGCGCCAGGAGAGGCGCTTGACGCTCAACGAGCTGAGCGGCCGGACCGGGTTACCCATGTCGACGCTGTCCAAGGTCGAGAACGACAAGATGTACCTGACGTACGACAAGCTTCAGGCACTCAGCACCGGGCTGGGCATCGAGATCGGCGTCCTCTTCAAGAGCCCTGCCCCTGCGCCCACGGGGTACTTCTCCGGGCGCCGCAGCGTGCACAAGATCGGCGACGGAAAACCGGTCGAGACGCACCTGACCAGCTACCTGCATCTCGCCGGTGAACTGACCAACAAGCGCTTCATCCCGCTGATCGCCGAGGTACGCGCCCGGTCGCTGCTGGCGTTCGGCGAGATGTTGAGTCATCCGGGCGAGGAGTTCACCTACGTCCTCGAAGGCTCGCTCGAGTTCCACTCCGAACTCTACACACCGCTGCAGTTGGAGACCGGCGAGTCCGTCTTCTTCGACAGTGGCATGCCGCACGCCTACGTCGCCACCAGCAACGGACCCTGCCGCGTACTGACGATCTGCTCGTCGACGCCGGCGCAGCTGTACGACGCGATCGATCGCAGCCGGCCGCCGCGGCCGGAGAACGAGGCGCTGCGTCCAAGTCAGCGCGACGTCGCCAAAGCACGCGGCGCTGCCAAGGCCCCCGGCCCGAAGGCTGCGGTGGCCAAGGCGGCGCGGCGCAGCAAGCCATAGGCCGGGCCTGCGAGCGCCCATGTCCGAGCCGTTGAAACTGAGGCGCCTGGAGCACCTCGTCCTGCTGGCCGACGAGCTGAATTTCGCGCGTGCCGCCGACCTCGCATTTCTTTCGCAGTCGGCGTTCAGCCGCAGCATCCAGGCACTCGAGGATTCGCTTGGCCTGCGCCTGTTCGACCGTGGGCAGAGGTACGTCAAGCTGACCTCGGCCGGGACGCGCCTGGTCACGCGAGCGCGCCGACTTCAGGGAGTCGCTGGCGGCCCTGCTCGCCCCGTTGGGCGCGACCGGCTTCCCTGTTGTCTTCGAATGCGAGAGCGCCGTGGCGACCCGGGAGTTCATCTTCCGGACAGACGTCGTTCTCGTCGCCTGCAAGGAGGCGCTGCAGGTCGAACTCGAAAGCGGCAGGTTGAGAGAGCTGCAGGTACGCCCGTTCGTCGAGATGGGAGCTCAGACGCCATTGCGCACGGAGATCGGCGTCGTTCGAACCAGGAATCGAACCTTGACGCCGGCGAGCGAGCTGCTGCTTACCTACGTTCTCTCGGTGGCCGGGAACTGCCTCGTGCCGGCATAGGGCGCCAGGCGCCTAGTCGTCGTCGCCGCTGGGCGAATCGTCGTCGTCGTCGCCGGGCTTGGCCCAGTGCGACAGCGTCTGCTGCAGTGGTGCCGCCGACTTCACGAACGCGTCGATCGACACGGGCTTGGCGACGCGCATGCCCGGCAGCGAGATCGTGCCGAGATAGAGGTCGCCCACCAGCGGCTCCTGCTGCATCGAGCGATCGACCAGCAGCAGGCCGCCGCCGACCACGACGGCGCTGCCGATGGCGATCGCGAACGCGCGTCGCCGCGTCGGCAGCAGCAGGCCCATGTGGCGCCACACCATCATCGCGAGCGCGCCGACGAACACGAGGCGGCCTGCCTTCTCGATGAGAGGCGCCGACAACGCGAACGCGAGCTGCTGGCACACCTCCTCGGCCAGCACGGCCACCAGCAGCCAGGTGAGCGCCACCTGCAGGTGGGGCCAGAACGCGAAGCGGCGCTGGAACAGCATCGAGCCGATCGCCCACACGACGCACCACACCATGAGCCCGATCGGGGCCGACAGGTAGCCCCACGCGAGCGCGGATCCGGGCGCGCCCGGCACGGCCGAGAGCCACAGGTCGAAGCCCTTCCACAGCGAGGCGATGACGATCAGCGCGACCAGCGCGGCCCCGTGCCGGTGCTCGTAGTGGTGCAGGTCGAGCAGGCGCTCTTCGGGCGCCAGCGTCTCGCTGGCCAGGCGCACGCGCAGCGTCGTGGCGCCCAGCGTCATCTGGCCCGACGACGGCAGTAGCGGCGTCGATCCCGGCACGACGCTGGCACGGCCCAGGCGCACGCCGTTGACGCTGGCAGCCGGCACCACGTGCAGGCCGTCCTCGCGCATGTCGAGCGTGGCATGCAGCGCGGCCACGTGCGGGTCGTCCAGCACCAGGTCGCAGTCGATCGCGCGGCCGATGCGCACAGGCCACTGCGAGACGCGCAGGACCTGGCGCGGCTGGCCGTCCCGGTCGAGCGTCTCGATCAGGGCGAGCGTTTCCATGCGAATCCCTTGAGGTAATGGGTGGCAAGAAGCATCGCGTTGTCGAAGCTGACGCCGCGCGCGTCGAAGCGGCCCTGCACGCCCTCGGTCTTCGCGTCGACCGACTGCGACAGCACCGCCACGTCGTACAGGCCCGGCAGGCGGCGGTAGGCGCGCAGGCACATCACCGTGCGCATCGGCAGGCCACCGCTCTCGACGAAGTCTTCCTGGCACTTGGGCGCCGTGAGGTCGTGCGTGCGCCGGCCCATGCCTTCATTGCGGAAGCTCTGGCCCGCCTCCTCGGCGTAGCGCAGCGCGCCCAGCTTGCTGCCGTCGTAGACCTCGTGGCGCACGGACATGTCGCCGGTACGCAGCGACTCGTTGATGAAGATGGCCGTGTCCATCTGGCAGTCGGAGCGCTCGAACGACAGGCCCTTGGACTCCGACGGATTGGACGAGCCCCAGCAGCGCATGAAGTCTTCCTGAGGCACCGGCACGCTGTAGTGCGCGTGCTTGGTCTCGCGCCACGGCAGCGCGACGAAGCGCGTGGTGAGCTGCTGCTGGTGCTGCAGCAACTGCCTGGCCATCTCGGCCTCCACCGACGCGGTGATGGGCTTGGCGTGCGCGCCGCGCGCGATCAGCGCCTGCGCGAATTCGGCCGGCACGAGAAAGCTGATCTGCTGCCCGTCGCGCCGCGTGGCCACGTTGACGCCCACGATGTGGCCCTTGTCGTCCAGCACGGGGCCGCCGCTCATGCCGGGGTTGAGCGACCCCGAGAACAGGATCTGCGGCAGGAAGCTGCGCTCCACCAGGCCGTTGTAGGTGCCCTCGACGACCGCGAAGCCGACGTCCAGCGGGTTGCCCAGCGAGAAGATGCGCTCGCCCTGGGCCAGCGGGGTGGTTGCAGGGCGGAACTCGAAGACGCCGCGCTCGGAGACGGTGGCCGGCGGCTTGGCCATGCGCACCAGCGCGAGGTCGTGCACGACGTCGAACGCGATCAGCTGCAGCGCGCCGGTGACGCCGTCGACAGTCTGGAAGTTGAGGCGATAGCGCTGCGGCTCCAGCGCCACCTGGCTGACCACGTGGTAATTGGTCAGGATGAGGCCGTCGGCACCCACCAGCGAGCCCGAGCCGACGCTGGCCTGGCTGTCCTGGTCGCGCAGCAGCGTGCGCACCTGCAACAGGCGCGGGCGACCGAAGTCGTAGATGCGGCGCGCGGAGGCCGACAGGTTGCCGCTGTCCTCGGCGTCGCTGTCGGCCTCGGCGGCGGACGCGGCAGAGGTCGGCACGGCGGCCCGGGTCAGTGGCGAGGCCGGCGCCGCGGGATACGCGATAGGCGAGGTGGCGTGCGCCCAGGGCGACGCGGCCAGCGCAAGCCACAGGGCGGAAAGGCGTGCGCAGCGACGTCGGAGCAGGCTGTTCAGGAGCATCGGCCCATCGTACCCGAGCGCCCACGGCCGGGCGCCGGACGCCCGCCGATCCCTGCCGCACACCCGGTCGCCGGCGCCCAGGGACACGACCCTTTATCATGGCAGTCCATGCACGCCCCCCGAGACGTGGCCTCTATCCGCCTGGACAACGCGCTCGCGCTGTTCGACGAATTCGTCCGCAACACCATCAAGCACCCCGACGCTGCGACGCTGCGGGGATTGGAACGCCGTTTTGCCGAACGGCTGCAGGTCCAGCCGAGCTACTGGAGCCAGATCAAGAGCCGCTCGCGCCTGATCGGCGAACGGCTCGCGCGCCAGTTCGAGCTCAACTGCCAGAAGCCCGTCGGCTGGATGGACGCCGAGCATGGCGGCGCGCCGGCCACGACCGCGGCGGCGCCCTCGGTCTCCGCCGACAGCCCGCTGCCGCAGGACGACGACGAGCGCTTCATCACCGGCCTGGTGCTCACCTACTACCGCCGCCATCCGCAACGCGCCCGCACGCGGCTGCTGGATCTGCTGGGCGAGGTGCTGATGCCCGAGGTCGCGTCCCCCGCGCCCGTCGTGCCCGTGGCCGCCCCGCGCAAGCTGGCGCCCGGCGTGACGCCCAAGCCGCCGGCTCCGCCGACGCCGCCAGACGACCCGATGGCGCTGTGGCATTCCGCCCAGACCGGCATCGCGCCCCTGAAGAAGAAGAAGCGCTGACGGCCCCTTGGCAGGCCGCGTACGCATTTCGGATGCGTGATCGAATGCCTTCCGGCGGAACTGCAAAGTCGATAGGATCGCTGCTCGCAGCAGCGCACCTTCATTGCAGGCCTGAGCCTCGTTGCGGCATCCTCGTTCCGGAATTCCAGCGTCGAGCGATACCCTCTGTCGACATGTTTCCTCCCCGCATCGGTCTTCACTTGGACAGCGCCATGGTTTCCGCGCTCTCCAAAGCCGTTCAGGCCATCGGGCGGCCCGGATTCTTCGAAGCCATCTTCGACCTTCTGGGGGCGGCGTGTGCCGTCGACTCCGGCGGCGTCATGTTCTTCTTCCGCGAGCGGCAGCCGCGTCGGGTCCTGCACCGCTTCGACCCTGCGGAACGCAATGTTCCAGAGGAGCGCTATCTCGATGGGCCGTACGTGCTCGATCCGTCCTACCAGTCCTTTCTGCGCGGTGCGGGCACCGGCGTCTATTGGCTGCGCGACGTTGCGCCCGACGATTTCTTCGAAAGCGAGTACTACCGGGTCTTCTATTCGCAGATAGGCTTGTCGGATTCGGTTGATTTGATGTGGCGCATCGACGATGACTGCGCGGTCCTCTATTTCGTCGAACGCAGTTCCCGCAGCCCTGGGTTCGAAACCGCCGACATCGCCGCACTCCAACTGGTGCTGCCCTGTGTCATCGCCGCCTCCGCGCGCCACCACGAGCTGACCAAGCGCAGCAACACGCTCGATGTCGACACGCTCATGCATCGAAAGGTGCAGAGCACGATCGACAACTTTGGCAGTTCGCTCCTGACCCGACGGGAACGTGAGGTGCTTTTCTACATGCTGAGCGGCTATTCTTCGGCGCTCACCGCGGAGCGCCTGAAGACCGTCGAGGGCACGATCAAGATCCATCGGAAGAACGTTCGTCGCAAGATCGACGTCGCCTCGCAAGCCGAGTTGTTCTCCCTCTTCATCAAGTGCATTCCGTTTGCGAACCCGGATGTCCCGGGCGGATTCGACCCCTTGCAGGCCTATCAGAGCAAGCCAGACAAGCCCGCTGACGGACCAGGGTTCTGACATCGGTAACGGATCGACCACCGGGAGGTGGAGCCGGTCGCTCACGCCACGCGCATAGGGCAGCCAGTCGGCGTCAGCGGCAGGGCCGGCATACCCCGGGTCACGCTATCGCGCGGGCGCGACACTGCCTGATCAATTGATTGATAAAGTACTTGCGCAAGATCAATCTTTGTTTATCATTACATCAAGCGATTGGAAATCGTCCATGACCCCAACGGGCTGGCCGACCCCTCGCGACACCCCGCCTCGCAACCTCCCACGAGCCTCCATGCGCCCAGTTTCGAAGTTGTCCCGCCTTGCCATCGCAGCCGTCGCCACGACCCTGCGCGGCGCGCGCGTCGCTCCTTCGCTGGCTACCCGCAATGCGGCCACCCCGTTCCCGATTCCGCTCTGAGTTCGCGAGAAGCTCTCTTCGCGAAGGCCCGGGCGGTTGCGCAAACCCCCGGGCCTTCGCCATTTCCGGCCGCCCATTTCCTGAAAGCACGCCATGTCCAAGTTGATCGTCAAGGCCTCCAAGCCACGCAACCCACTCGTCGCGGCCGCGCACTTTCGCCTGGCCGGCCGGCACGGCAGCGGCCTTCGCGCCGAACGCCGCGAAGGCCGCCAGGCCCTGCAACGCGAACTCTCGACCCTGGACCTGCCGCGCCACGTGCGCAGCAAGCCGCCCAGCCTCTGAAATCCTGCCTCGCGGCCCCGTGCCGCTCCGGAGAACGACATGACTCCCGTCCTCATCGGCCATCGCAAAGCGCAGCGGCCTTCCTTCAGCGACGCCTGGCGCGGGCTCCTGGCGCACCTGTTGCGCAGTGCCAGCACCACGCTGGCGCGTCAAGCGCGCGACGTCGCGCGCCCGCTGCATGCGCGCCGTCGCCGCAGCCAGGCCGACATGAGCGTGGAGTTCCATGCCGAGGCCGGTGCACCTGAAGGCGCGCTGTACGTCGACGGCGAGCTCGTCGGCTACATCGACGTGCGTCGCCTGTAGTCCGGCTCCTGTTGCCGTCGAGCTCGCGAGAGAACGACGGCAACGGGAACTCAAGTCCGCGCACGGGAGTCCGATATACCGAGTAACTGGATGTCCCTGAACCACGGGGACGCCGCTTACCGGATTGTCGATACCCCCGCCATGAGCGCCCTGCCCGTTGCCCCCGCCTTCCGCACGCCGCACGACGTGGACGGCTGGGTGCGCTACTTCCAGCAGGTCGAGATCCCCGTGCTCGCGAGCACCGCCGCCGCCATCGAGGAGATGCGGCTGATCGAGGACGACGTCGACGCACGCGGCATCTCCGAGGTCATCGGCCGCGATCCGCTGATGACGCTCAAGTTGCTCGTCCATGCCTCCACGCAAGGCAAGAACCGCCGGCTCACCGATGCGGAGACCGTGGTGGAGGCGCTGGTGCTGATGGGCATCACGCCGTTCTTCCGCGAGTTCGGGCCGCAGCCCACGATCGAGAATCACCTGGCCACCCACCCCGAGGCGCTGGCCGGGCTCGAGCATGTCTTGCTGCGCGCCGATCGCGCCGCACGCTTCGCCGCCAGCTTCGCGATCCACCGCGCCGACCACGATGCCGTGGTGCTGCACGAGGCCGCGCAACTGCACGACTTCACCGAGATGCTGCTGTGGCTGCACGCGCCCGACCTGGCGCTGGAACTGCAGCGTCGCCAGCAGGCCGATGCCACGCTGCGATCCAGCGCCGCGCAGCGCGAAGTGCTCAACGCCGAGCTGAACGACATCCAGCACGTGCTGATGCAGATGTGGCGCCTGCCCGAGATCCTGGTGCGCATCACCGACGACAGCCATGCCGAGAATTCGCAGGTGCGCAACGTGCTGCTCGCGATCCGCGTGGCGCGCCATACCATGAACGGCTGGGACAACCCGGCCCTGCCGGACGACGTGCGCGACATCGCGGCGTTGCTGCACCTGGGCGTCGAGCCGACGCGGCAGTTGCTGTTGGATATCGATACGGACTAGTATTCGATCCGCCACCTGATCTCGTTCCACACCTCTTCGCGGGCCGTGAGCGCAATATGCCCCACGCCACGCAACTGCTTGGCCTCGCTGCCGGGAAACACGGCGGTCGGCGGTGGATAGACGATCTGGTCGCACTCGCTCCACCAGCTGGTGATGATCCCGGGCAAGGTCGGCGGTTCCTTGGCGACGAGCGATGTCAGCCAGTCGCTGTCCACCCGCATCTGGCGCGCATTGGCGGCCAGCGCGAGGCGCGCCAGCCAGGTGCCGCGATGCGGCGTACCGATGGTGATCAGCCGTGCGGCCTCTTCCGTGCCGTCGCTGCGCTTGTGCGCGGCGCGCGAGCGCAGCCACGCGCGAGCGACGATGCCGCCCATGCTGTGCGCGACGATCACCGGCGCGAGCCCGGTGGTCGACTCGATGCGGCGGACAGCGCGCTCCACCTGCGGGATGTAGTCGTCCATGCTCGCGAAGACCGGCTCCAGGCTCACCGCCACGAATGCCCGGTCGAGCTTGAGAAGGCGTTTCATCCACGGGTTCCACAGGCCGCGATTGCAGATGTAGCCGTGGATGAAGACGACGCCGCGCAGGCCGCGCGACGTGCGCGGCAGGTGATCCTGGATCGCGTTGGAGCGCCAGGGCATGCGCCAGCCGAACACGGCCGTCGACGTGATCCATTCGCGCATCAGCGCGCGCGGCAGGTCGCGCCAGCGCGCGACGGGCGCGCCGGCGCCGACGGCGACGCTGCGTGCCAGGAGCATCTCGACGGCCAGCAGCGTGGGGTGGCCCAGCACCAGCGCGTACAGCGCGATCCAGCCGCCGGTCGTCCAGCCCGTCACGCGCTCCATGGCCACCAGGCTCGCCAGGAGGGCGAACCAGGCGACGAACAGCAGGCGGGTGACGCGAGCGAGCATGCACCGAGTATCACGCAGCCCCGTGACGCCCGCTCGGCAATCCATGCCACACGCCCGCCGTCGGCGATCAGCTCGACCGTGTGCCGGCGGGTGTGCTGTCCCGCGCAGGACTGCTGTACAGCACACTAGCGCGCATGAGCGACATCGCCAACCGGATCCTGCAGTCCCTCGCCGCCGTGGACGTCGAACGCCGCAGGCGGGTCGCGACCCCGGGTCTGGCCGAGGCCGTCTCGGTGCTGAAGGCGTACCAGCAGGAGCGTTTCGCGCGCACGCACGCCGGCCTGCTTGCGCACCCGCGCTACGGGCGTGCGGCCAACTTCTTCCTCAACGAGCTGTACGGGCCGCAGGACTTCACGCAGCGAGACGCGCAGTTCAGCCGCATCGTGCCGGCGCTCGTGCGGCTGTTCCCGGTCGACACCGTCACCACCGTGGAATCGCTGGCTGCAGTGCACGCGTTGTCGGAGCGCCTGGACACCGCCCTGGCGATCCACCTGAAGGGTACCGCGCCATCCCCCGCGAGCTATGTGCGTGCCTGGCAGGGTGCCGGCGAGCCCGCTGCGCGAGCGCGCCAGATCGAGCTGGTGATGCGCGTGGGGGAGGCGCTGGATCGCCACACGCGCAGCTTCGTGCTGCGCGCCAGCCTGAAGGCCATGCGCGGGCCGGCAAGGGCCGCCGGCATGGGCGCGCTGCAGGCCTTTCTCGAGACCGGGTTCGACGCGTTCGGCGCAATGCACGGCGCCCGGGAATTCCTGGCGACGATCCAGGCCCGCGAGACGGCGCTTGCCAAGCGTCTTTTCGATGCGGACGCTGTCTCCGCCGCGACAGGAACGCCCGCGCCGGACGACGTGCTGGCGCAGTTGCCACAGGCCGGTTTCCCCGGATAGCGGGTCGGGCACGGTGGATCACAATGTTTCCTCATGACCGATGCCCTCGCCACCTCCGCCGCCGCCGTCCCCCTGCAACGTCCCTGGCTGAACGCCTACCCACCCGGCGTGCCCGGCGAGGTCGACGCGGACGCCTATGCCTCGCTGGTTCCGCTGCTGGAGGAATCCTGGACGAAGTACGCAGACCGCGACGCCGCAGCCTGCATGGGCGTCCGCTTCAGCTACGGCGAGATCGACGAACGCTCACGCGCGCTGGGGGCCTGGCTGCAGGCGCAGGGCGTCGAGCCAGGCGACCGCGTCGCCGTGATGATGCCCAACGTGCCCCAGTACCTGGTGGCGATCGGCGCCGTGCTGCGCGTGGGCGGCGTGGTGGTCAACGTGAACCCGCTGTACACCGCGCGCGAGCTGCAGCACCAGCTGGCCGACTCCGGCGCCACCGTCATCGTCGTGCTGGAGAACTTCGCGCACACGCTCGAGGCGGTCATCGCCAGGACCGAAGTACGGCACGTGGTGCTGGCCTCGATGGGCGACATGCTGGGCTTCGCCAAGGGACAGCTGGTGAACTTCGTGCTGCGCCACATCAAGAAGCTGGTGCCCGAGTTCCGCCTGCCGCAGGGCGAGGGCCGCAGCGTCACGCGCTTCAACATGGCCGTTGCGCAGGGCACGCGCAGCGCGCTGAAGCCGGTTGCCATCGTCGGCGACGACATCGCGTTCCTGCAGTACACGGGCGGTACCACGGGCGTGTCCAAGGGCGCGACGCTGCTGCATCGCAACGTGGTGGCCAACATCCTGCAGAGCGAGGCTTGGTTCAAGCCGATGTTCGACCAGCTGGGCGACAAGCCGCTGTCCATCGTCTGCGCGCTGCCGCTGTATCACATCTATGCGCTGACCATCTGCTACATGTTCGGGGCGCGGCTGGGGGCGATGAACATCCTCGTGCCCAACCCCCGCGACGTGCCGGGCTTCATCAAGACGCTCAAGGCCTACAAGGTCAACATGTTTCCGGCGGTCAACACGCTGTTCAATGCCCTGGCCAACGAGCCCGAGTTCGCCAAGCTCGACTTCTCCGAACTGGTCATCTCCAACGGCGGCGGCATGGCCGTGCAGCAGGCCACGGCGGAGCGCTGGCTCAGGATCACCGGCTGCCCGGTGGTGGAGGGCTACGGCTTGTCGGAGACCTCGCCGGTGGCCACCAGCAACCGCCTCGACAGGCGCGAGTTCACGGGCACCATCGGCCTGCCGATTCCGTCCACCGACATCGCCATCCGCGACGACGACGGCGCTGACGTGCCGTACGGCACCCCCGTCGAGATCTGCATCCGCGGCCCGCAGGTGATGGCCGGCTACTGGAAGCGTCCCGACGAGACGGCCAAGGTGATGAGCGACGACGGCTTCTTCCGGTCCGGCGACATCGGCGTGATGGACGAGCAGGGGTATGTGCGCATCGTCGACCGGAAGAAGGACATGATCCTGGTTTCCGGTTTCAACGTGTATCCGAACGAGATCGAGCAGGTGGTCAACCTGCATCCGGGCGTGCTCGAGTGCGCGGCCATCGGCGTGCCGGACGAACGATCCGGCGAAGCCGTGAAGTTGTTCGTCATTCGTCGCGATCCGGCACTTGCGGAGGAGGATATCGCGGCGTATTGCCGCGAGAATTTCACTGCGTACAAGCGTCCGAAGTCCATTGAATTCCGTGACGTGTTGCCCAAGTCGAACGTCGGCAAGATCCTGCGGCGCGAATTGCGCGCTCCCACTTCCTGAAGGGACCCGTCCCCACCGTGCCAGCCATCGCGTCTCCCGTTCCCGCTCCGGCCGCGATGCCCGTCCCCGGTGCGATCGGGGCGGCGCTGCGGCCTGCGCTGGGGCTGACCGTGCTGGAGCGCGGCTGGCTCTCTGCGAACCAGGCGGTGTTCTGTGCCGCGGGCGCGACGCCCGCCACCGTGGTCGACACCGGTTTCGGCGGGCATGCCGACCAGACGCTGGCGCTCGTCGATCACGCACTGGCGGGCGAGCCCCTGGGGCGCATCGTCAACACCCACCTGCATTCCGACCACTGCGGCGGCAACGCAGCCCTGCAGCGGCGCAGGGGCGTGGAAACCTGGATTCCGACGCACAGCGTCGCCGCTGTCCAGCAGTGGAACGAGGACGCGCTGAGCTACCGGGTCACCGACCAGCCCTGCCCTCGTTTCGTGGCCGATCGGGCGCTGGTGCCAGGCGAGCGCATCGGGCTCGGCGAGGCCATGTGGGAGATCCATGCCGCGCCAGGCCATGACATGGACGCCGTGATGCTGTTCGAGCCGCAGACGCGCACGCTGATCGCAGGCGATGCGCTGTGGGAGGAGCGGCTGGCCATCATCTTCCCGGAGCTGGAGGGGCGTGACGGTTTCGGGCCCGCGCGGGCCACGTTGTCGCTGATCGAGCGCCTGCGACCGCGCACGGTGTTGCCGGGTCACGGGCCTGCGTTCGACGACGTGGCGCGGGCGCTGGCGGCGAGTCGCGAGCGCGTCGCGGCCTTCGAGCGCCAGCCGGAGCGCCACGCGCAGCACGCGGCGCGGGCGCTGCTGATGTTCCATCTGCTGGAGGTGCGCGAAGGCCGGTTCGCGGATCTGGTGGACTGGATGAGCCGCACGCCGATCTATCGCACGGTGGCGCGCCGCGCCGGCATGGACGATGCGCTGGCCGAGGCGTGGGCAGGCACGCTGCTGCGCCGCCTGGTCGACGACGGCATCCTTCTCGAGTACGACGGTCGCGTGGCCGTGCGGCCGCAGGCGCAATAGCGTGCGTGGCACGGCCAATCCGGACGACACGACGATCCCTGGCGAGGATTTCATCGATACGCTCGCGCCCGCGCCGCCGATGGCGCCCGCGGTGGAACTTCGCCTGCGCTCCGATGCGCCCGACCGGCTCGTGTTCTTCTTCAGCGGCTTCGACCCGAAGAGCGCGACCTTCTATCACCGCCTGTTTCGCAGCGGCATCCTGCAACGCAACGCGGCGCACGACGAGACGCTTGCGCTCGGCAAGCGGCACCGCATTGGACGTTGGGCGTCGGTGTGGACGTCGCTGTGGCGCGGCGCATCGTCGGCGCTCGGCGGGCGGCCCGTCACGATGCGCACCCGCGTCCATTTCATGCGTTGGGACGACATCGTGCGGCGCCACTGGCAGCGCGCGCCGGTGACGCTCGCGCGCGATTACTGGAACGTCTATGTGAAGGGACTGACTTCGGGCGTGCTGCTGCGCGTGTGGCGCGCGGCGCCGGCGGCGTTCTGGATGGCCATGTTCCCGCTCGTCGTCGGGGTGCTGTCGGTGGCGACAGGCGTGCTGCTCGTCGTCGCTCTGCTGGCGGCGAGCGGCTCGGTTCCGCTGTTTACCTCCCTGACCGTCGGCTTGATCGTGGGGGTGCTCGGCTGGCGCCTGGTGGCAGGCTGGGTCGACTGCGAGTGGTTGTTGCGGCTGTACGCGTTCATGCGAGAGCAGGCCCTCGGCGAGGTGCCGGCGGTCGACAAGCGTCTGGATGAAATGGCGGTCCACCTGGTGGAGGCGGTCGAGGCGAGGATGCGGCAGCCCGGCGCCGCGCCGCTCAAGGAGATCATGGTGATCGGCTACAGCTCCGGCACCATCATGGCGGCGACGGTGTTGGCCCGCGCGATGCCCAGGCTGGCAGATGTCGTCGACAGCCGCCGCACGAACAAGGGCACGACGCTGTCGCTGGTGACCTTGGGGCAGTGCATCCCCATCGCGGCCGAATGGCCCGGCGCGCAGCGGTTCCGGAGCGAGATCGAGGTACTGAGCGAGAGCGCCATGCTGACCTGGCACGACTATTCCGCAGCCTCCGACCACGCGGCCTTCTGGAAGACGCCGCCGTGGCTCGAGTCGGCCCTGTTGAGGGGCCACCAGGCCTCGCCGCCGTTCAAGTCGGCGCCCGGCGTTCTGCAGTTCGCGTTCATGCGGCGCGCTCGGCGCGAAATGCACCTGCAGTACCTGCTTGCCCCGCGTGGCCGTGGCGGCATCGACTCGTACGATTTCTTTCTGCTGGCCTGTGGGCCGCAGACCCTGGCCGAGCGGCACGTCCAGCGCAGGCCGGCGACCGACCTGCGCGACTGAGTTTTCGGCGTCTCAGTCGCGCGCCGTGATGGGCGCGCCGACGATCGCGAACCGCACGCAGTCGGTCATCGAACCATGCAGAACGCCCGGTTTGTCCGGGCGTTTTGGCAGGTGCCTGATCGAATTCACTTTGGGAGTATTCGGGGGCCGGAAAGCAAAACGCCCGAGCTATTGCTAGCTCGGGCGGTTCACTTCGATATTAGCCTGACAATGTCCTACTTTCACACGGGAACCCGCACTATCATCGGCGCAGAGGCGTTTCACTTTCCTGTTCGGGATGGGAAGGAGTGGGACCACCTCGCTATGGTCATCAGGCTTAACTGGTTGCCTGGACGTCACATGACGGCCAAGCCAATGTATGGAATCGAATCTATTATGATTGCTGCCAACAGAAGGGGCAAACGCTATCTTTGACAGGTTGTCTGGAAGACATCGTCAAAGTTATAGGGTCAAGCCTCACGGGCAATTAGTATCGGTTAGCTTAACGCATTACTGCGCTTCCACACCCGACCTATCAACGTCCTGGTCTCGAACGACCCTTCAGGGGGATCAAGTCCCCGGCAAGACTCATCTTGAGACGAGTTTCCCGCTTAGATGCTTTCAGCGGTTATCTCTTCCGCACTTAGCTACTCGGCAATGCCACTGGCGTGACAACCGATACACCAGAGGTGCGTCCACTCCGGTCCTCTCGTACTAGGAGCAGGCTCTCTCAATCTTGCAACGCCCACGGAAGATAGGGACCAAACTGTCTCACGACGTTTTAAACCCAGCTCACGTACCTCTTTAAATGGCGAACAGCCATACCCTTGGGACCGGCTACAGCCCCAGGATGAGATGAGCCGACATCGAGGTGCCAAACACCGCCGTCGATATGAACTCTTGGGCGGTATCAGCCTGTTATCCCCAGAGTACCTTTTATCCGTTGAGCGATGGCCCTTCCATACAGAACCACCGGATCACTTTGTCCTACTTTCGTACCTGCTCGACTTGTCAGTCTCGCAGTCAAGCACGCTTATGCCAATGCACTATCACCACGATTTCCGACCGTGGCTAGCGTACCTTCGAACTCCTCCGTTACACTTTGGGAGGAGACCGCCCCAGTCAAACTGCCTACCATACACTGTCCCCAATCCGGATCACGGACCAAGGTTAGAACCTCAAACACACCAGGGTGGTATTTCAACGTTGGCTCCATAAGAACTAGCGTCCCTACTTCAAAGCCTCCCACCTATCCTACACAGATCTGTTCAAAGTCCAATGTAAAGCTACAGTAAAGGTTCATGGGGTCTTTCCGTCTTTCCGCGGGGAGATTGCATCATCACAAACATTTCAACTTCGCTGAGTCTCTGGAGGAGACAGTGTGGCCATCGTTACGCCATTCGTGCAGGTCGGAACTTACCCGACAAGGAATTTCGCTACCTTAGGACCGTTATAGTTACGGCCGCCGTTTACTGGGACTTCAATCAAGAGCTTGCACCCCATCAATTAATCTTCCAGCACCGGGCAGGCGTCACACCCTATACGTCGACTTTCGTCTTTGCAGAGTGCTGTGTTTTTATTAAACAGTCGCAGCCACCGATTCTTTGCAAC